>Ga0182015_10000039_pt1 | contig 156862 bp, 134 predicted proteins | sample 712P3MmetaG_FD_120478 | JGI IMG/M metagenome (GOLD analysis project Ga0182015, IMG submission 120478) | Permafrost microbial communities from Stordalen Mire, Sweden - 712P3M metaG | ecosystem: Environmental > Terrestrial > Soil > Wetlands > Permafrost | place: Sweden: Stordalen | collected...
CGAGACCCTCCAGCAGCTCTCGGTGACCACCCTCGATGACTACATCAAGTACCTGCCCAACGTCACCCAGGCCTCATGGGGGCCGGGACAGAGCCTCATCTTCATGCGCGGCCTGAGCGCCGGGGCACTCGGCACGCAGGGCAGCGGCACCGACGCCAACTTCCCCAACGTCGCGGTATATCTGGATGACCAGTCGGCGCAGATGCCGTATCGCAACCTCGACGTGTACGCGGCCGATATCGAGCGTATCGAGGTGCTCGAGGGTCCGCAGGGCACGCTGTTCGGCGCCGGCGCCGAGGCTGGTGCGATCCGCTACATCACCAACAAGCCGAAGCTCGATGTCACCGAGGGCACGGTGAACGGCGGCTACGGTGACACCGCCCACGGCGATAACAACAGCCAGCTCGATGCCACCATCAACCTGCCGATCATTCCCGGCACGTTCGCGGTGCGCGCCGTCGTCTTCAACGACTCGCGCGGCGGCTATATCAACAACGTGCCGGGGACGTTCACGCGCGACTACAGCGACCTCGGCATCGGCGGGGTCGGGGGCGTGTTCCCCTCGGCGAAGGGATGCATTGTTCCGAACACGACGACCATCTATGCCTCGTGCCAGAACGTCATCAACAACAACCCTACGGTGGCGAATGCCATCAACCCGGTCACCTACCAGGGCATGCGGGCCTCGGCGCTGTGGAAGTTCAACGATGAATGGAACGCGCTGATCGCGCAGACCTACCAGAACATGAACGCCCAGGGCGTGTTCTACCAGGAGCCGGTTTCGACTGACGGCGTGCCGCTGCCGCCGCTATCGGTTACGACCTTCAACCCCGCGTACGACAAAGACAGCTTCGAAAACACGGCCTGGACGCTGAACGGACAGTTCGGCGACATACGCGCCGTGTATACGGGCGGCTACCTCGTGCGCAACGTCGAGGCGCAGCAGGACTACACCGCCTACACCCGCGGCAACTACGCGGACTACTACCAGTGCACCTCGAACAAGGACGGCGTCAGCGGCCATCCGATCTGCTACTCGCCGAGTGCCTACTGGCGCAACACCCAGCGCAACACCCATTTCAGCAACGAGCTGCGCTTCAGCACCCCGGATGAGTGGCGCCTGCGCGGACTGGTCGGCGGGTACTGGGAGCAATTCAAGGTCTACGACAACACCGACTGGTTCTACAAGTCGCTGCCACCGTGCACCTCCAGCGGCCCGGCCGGCGTGGCTCCGGGCAATACCGGCTGCATGACCGACATTGAGCCGGCACCAGGCTCGACGGCGAACGTGCCCGGGACACGTCCGGACAACGAGTCATTCCTCGATGACACCCAGCGCGGCTACCGGCAGTACGCGTTCTTCACCTCGTGGGACTTCGACCTGATCCCGCACACACTGATCCTGACTGCCGGAACGCGCTACTACAACTTCAGCAACACCGAGACCGGCAGCAACGTCTACTCCTTCGGCTGCTACGACGGTGGGGCGCCGCCGTGCGCCGCCGAGGACGCCAACAACATCAACAAGTTGAACCTTAGCTCCACCTACAGCGGCTTCAGGAGTCGCGCCAATCTCGCCTGGCATGTCACCCAGGACGCGATGCTGTACTACACCTTCTCGCAGGGATTCCGCCCCGGCGGGTTCAATCGCTCCTCGCTCGGCCCGTACCTGAACGGCAATTACCTGACGCCGCAGGCCTTCGCTCCCGACTCGCTCACCAACAACGAGGTGGGCTGGAAAACCGAGTGGCTGAATCACCACCTGCTGGTCAACGGCGCGGTGTATCAGGAGGACTGGAAGAACGTGCAGCAGCAGTTCTTCGACCCCTCTTCGACCGGCAACCTCAGCTTCGTCACCAACGGTGCCAACTACCGGGTGCGCGGCCTCGAACTGCAGGCCGTGGCGAACGTGACCACAGGGCTCACGATTCAGGGCGCGGCCTCCTGGAACAGCTCCTCGCAGACCAATTCGCCATTCCTGATCGGCAACGTTCCGGGCACGGCCCTGTTTGGTCAGCCGCTGACCAGCGCAGCGAACCCCTTCGGCACGGAGGGCAGTTCGCTGCCGCAGTCACCGCCCTTCCAGGTGAATGCACGGGTCCGCTACGAGTGGGCGCTGAACAGCTACCAGCCCTTTGTGCAGGCCGGGTTTGTCACAACGGCGCACTCGCGCTCGCTGCCCGGAAACGTCGCTACGATCGCACCGGTGGGCGACGTGACGACCGCGGCTTTCAATCAGCCCGGCTACACGACTTATGACGCGGCGGTCGGCGTCTCCAAGGACAACTGGACCGTGCAGCTGACCGGCCAGAACCTGACTAACGTCGACGGCGAGGTGTTCATCTCCGCCTCCGAGGCCATCGAGACCCAGACGGTGATCCGCCCGCGGGTGATCATGCTGCGGGCGACCTGGAACTTCGAGGACAAGTCGAACAAGTAAGCTTTCGGGATGGGCGACCGGCACCGCGGTCGCACGGTAGAATCTCAGGCGGGCACGCACAGTGCCCGCCTTTTTCTTGACCTCATGGTAATGGCCGCCGCGACCTTGAATTCACCCGCCCAGGATCTGGAGGTGCAGCTGCGCCGCATCCGCGGCCTCATGGAGCGCAACGACTTTGGCCAGGCCCTGGTGCAGGCCGAGGCGCTGCTCGGGCAGGCGCCCGAGAGTCGCGATGCCCTGTACCTGATCGCCGTGTGCCAGCGCTACCTGCAGCGAGTGCCCGATGCCCTGACGACACTGGCGCGGCTCGAGCAGCTGCACCCGCGTTACAGCCGCCTGTTCCAGGAGCGCGGGCACTGCTACGTCGCGCAGCGCTTAGCTGAGCCCGCCATCGAAGCGTACCTGCGCGGGGTGAATCTCAACCCGGCGCTGCCGGCCAGCTGGAACGCACTGCAGCGGCTGTTTCGCCTCACTGCGCAGACGGCCAACGCCGGGACCGCCGCGAGCCACGTGCAGACCCTCGTCGCGCTGCCACCGGAGGTCGTGACCGCCACCAGCATGCTCGCTGACGGCGACCTGCAGCCCGCTGAGCTCCTGATCCGCAAATACCTGCTCGAGCACGGCGACCATGTCGAGGCGACGCGGGTGCTGGCGCGCATCGGCATGCAGCTCGGCATCCTCGACGATGCGGAGCTGCTGCTCGAGCGGCTCCTCGAGCTCGCGCCCGACTACCATGCCGCACGCTTCGACTACGCGCAGGTGCTGCTCGATCGGCACCGGCATACGCGGGCGCTCGAGGAACTGAAGAAGCTGCTGGCGGCCGAACCCGGCAACCGCTCCTATCGCGCTGCCTTAGCCACCGCCCACGTGGGCCTCGGCGATGCCGCCGGTGCGGTGGCGCGCTATCGCGAGCTCCTCAGCGAGACACCGCAGGCCCCGGACCTGCATCTGTCGGTGGCTCACGCGCTGAAGACCCTCGGCCAGCAGCAGCAGGCCATCGAGTCGTACCGCGCCGCGGCGGCGCTGCGCCCAAATTTCGGCGATGCTTACTGGAGCCTCGCCAACCTCAAGACCTACCGCTTCACCGACTCAGAGCTAGAGAGCATGCGCGTCCAGGAAGCCGCGGCCGGCACCGAGCTCGTGGACCGGTTTCACCTGTGCTTCGCGCTCGGCAAGGCACTCGAGGATCGCGGCGAGTACGCCGAGTCCTTCAGTTACTACGAGCGCGGCAACTTGCTGAAGCGTTCCCAAAGCGGCTACCAGCCACGCTTCATCGAGCGCAATGCGCGACTGCAGGCCGAAGTATGCACGGCGCAGTTCTTCGCCGCGCGCGCGGGCGTCGGCTGTCCCGGCAATGCACCGATCTTCATCGTCGGCCTGCCACGCTCCGGCTCGACGCTCATCGAGCAGATCCTCGCCTCGCACTCGCAGGTCGAGGGCACCATGGAGCTGCCGGAGATTCCACGCCTGGTGGCGGTGCTGCAGGGGCGCAGCTTCACCGACAGCGAGCCGCGCTACCCGGCAATCCTGCGCGATCTCAAACCGGCGGACTTTGAGCGCATGGGAGAGAGTTACCTCGCCGACACGCGCGCTTACCGCAAGGGGCGCCCGCGTTTCATCGACAAGATGCCGAACAATTTCCGCCACCTCGGCCTCATCCACCTGATCCTGCCGAATGCCAGGATCATCGACGCGCGGCGCGAGGCGATGGCGTGCTGCTTCAGCAACTTCAAGCAGCTGTTTGCCTCCGGTCAGGAATTCACCTACAGCATCGCGGATATCGCCGCTTACTACCGCAGCTACATCGGGCTGATGGCGCACTGGGACGTGGTGCTGGCGGGACGGATCCTGCGCGTACAGCACGAGGAGGTGGTCGCGGACCTCGAGGGCAGCGTGCGGCGCATCCTGGATTTCTGCGGACTTCAGTTCGAGCCGACGTGCCTCGAGTTCTACCGGACCGAGCGCAGCGTGCGCACCGCGAGCTCCGAGCAGGTCCGCCAGCCTATATATAAGGAGGGGATCGACCAGTGGCGCCACTTCGAGCCCTGGCTCGGGCCGCTGCGCGAGGCGCTCGGGGCGCTGGCGCCACCGTGACCGGCACTGCGGACCCGCGCCAGGCGCTCCTCTGGTCGGCGTTGTGGGTCACTCTGACACTGCCGGCGGCGAGCGCCGCCGCTGCCTACCATTCGATCACCGCCAGCAGCGCGGATCAGACCGTTGTCCTTACCGGGCGTGCGCTCACGACCGATCAGGTCGTGCAGGTGGCGCGCTACGGCGCAAAGGTGGCCCTGAGCCCGGAGGCCCGGCAGCGCTCGGCTGATGCCTACGGACTGTTATTGGAGGCGGCAGCCGAAGGAGTGCCGGTGTACTGGTTCAACCGCGGCTCGGGCGCGGGGCGGCAGGCGATCATTTTCGCCGGTGATCCGCTCGCGCCAAGAAACAAGGCCATGCTCGAGCAACAACAACTCACGATCTTCCGCCGCGGCGCGCGCGCCGGTGTTGGACCGGAGGTTAGCGATGAGGAAATCGTGCGCGCCGCCATGGTAGTGCGCGCCAATACCATGACGTTCGAAGCGGCGAGCCCGCAGCTGACCCAGGCGCTGCTCGATCTCATAAACCTGCAGATCACGCCCGTGGTGCGCTCACGCAGTACGGTCGGTGAGGGGGACCTGGGACCTTTGAGCAACATCGGCGCTGCCATGGTGGGCGCCGGCGAGGTCTACTTCCGCGGCACCCGCATGCTCGCGGCTGCGGCGCTGCGTGCGGCGGCCCTTGCACCGCTGCAACCGTTTGCGGCCGACGACAGTGAGCTGCAAAGTTCCAATGCCTACGCCAGCGGGCAGGCGGCGCTGCTCGTACACGACGCGCGCGAGGCGCTCGCCTGGGCCGATCTCACCTATGCGGTGGATCTCAACGGCATGAACAGCAGCGTTACGCCGCTCGCCGCACCGGTGCAGGCCAATCGGCCGTTTCCGTGGTTGAACTGGCACGCCGCGCGCATGCTCGAGCTGCTTCGCGGCAGCTATCTGTTTGCGCAGGACCCGAGACGCATCATCCAGGATCCCGAGAGCCTGCGTGCATCCTCCATCCGTCAGGGGTCCGCGTGGCAGGCGTGGGCACAGCTGCGCGAGGATGTGCTCACCCAGATCAATTCCTCCGACCACAACCCCGCGGTGCGTGTCGGTGCCTCACCCGCGGACTCGTGGGAGCTCGCGACGCCGCAATTACGGCAGTTCTACGTCAAGGGTGGACCGCGCAGCCACGGCCAGCACGGCTTCATTCTCTCAAACGCCAACTGGGACCCATACCCGATGGCTAATGACCTCGAAGCATTCAGCGTCGCGCTCGCCAACATGGATACGGCTATCGCCCAGCGCATCACCCGCTTCACCGATGAGTTCTTTACCGGCGTGCGCCTGGAGGAATCGGACAATGGTGAGCCGGGCCGTTCCGGTCCATCGCAGGGCAGCGGCATCGCCGCCGCATCGCTCATGCAGGAGATCCAGGGGCTTGCGGTGCCCGTCGCTCCCGAGGGCGACGCGTTGGTGCAGAACGTCGAAGACCTGCAGTCGCAGACGCGCCTCAAAGTGCTGCGCGCCCGGCTCGTCGTGGACGACACGATCGAGTTGTTGGCTGAGGATCTGCTGACCGGCACCTACTGGCTCGACCTGCGCGAGCAGCAGAACCCCACGCGCCGCTTCGGCGCGGCTGCAACCTCGGTCTGGGTCGCGTTCCGCAAAACCACGCCCTTCGCGGACAATGCCAGGATATCTCCGGCACAGTCCATCCACGACCTCGCGGCAGCTTTCCTGCGCGGCAATCGAGCGGCGGACTTCTATGCGGAGGAGGCGCCCGAGCCGGCTGCGCCGCACTGAGCGCGCCGACGCTAGCCGATACGCGTCGCCAGCAGCCGCCGCTCGTCGAGCTCGTACCCCATGCCCGGCGCCTCGCCAAGCGTAAGCCAGCCGTCGCGATCGGCAGCCAGCGGCCGGGTAATCGGGAAGTCACGCCGCTCCAGGCTCCACTCCGGCGGGTCGAAGGGGTACTCGAGGAAGGGCGCGTCGCCGAGTCCAGCGACCAGGTGGGCATTGGCGGTCACGCCCATGCCGTTGGTCCAGGTGTGCGGGGTGAAGGTGAGGTGATGCTCCTGGGCCAGGATGGCGACGCGCCTCAGGCCAGTAATGCCTCCCACGAGCGCGACGTCCGGCTGCACCACGTCCACGCAGCCTCCCGTGATCAGGTCGCGCAGCTCGTGCACCTGACGAGTCATCTCACCGGCTGCCACGCGTACGTCGGTCGCCTCGCGCAGCGCGCGCATGCCGGCGTGATCGGCCCGGTGCAGCGGCTCTTCCATCCAGTAGACGCCGAGCCGCTCGAGCTCGCGCGCCACCGCCAGCGCATCCTTGAAACTCCACGCCGCTTCGGTGTCCCAGGGCAGACGCCAGCCCTGGTTGCAATCGACCAGCAGCTCGAGCTTGCTGCCGACGCGCGCACGTACCGCCTCGAGCGAGCGCACGTCATCGCGCCAGTCGCCGCGGTGGAAGCGCAGCTTCACCGCCGGGAAGCCCTGCGCGAGGTAGGCCTCCGCCGTGTCCGCCTGGGCCGACGCATCGCGCAGCGTTCCGCAAGAGGCGTAGGCGCGCACGCGGTTGGACAGTCCGCCGAGCAGCCGCCAGCACGGCTGCCCGAGGATCTTGCCCGCCAGGTCCCACAGCGCCAGGTCGAGCGGCCAGCAGCGCCCATAATGGAAGTCGATGTTCGACAGCACGCGGTAGTGGCGCTCGAGGGCGAGCGGGTCACGGCCTACGAACAGACTCTCGTGTCCCTCGAAGCCGAGCATGCGATCGCCCGAGCCGACACCCACGAGCCCGGTGTCGGTAGTCACGCGCACGATCGTGGCATCGAAGTGCACCCGCGGCTGGGTGTCCCAGCTGGCGTTGAACGCGGGCGCGAGCGGCAAGCGGTGGTGGCTGATCGCGACGGCGGCGATCTTGTGCCCGGGGGCGACCGGGATGGCTGTCAGGGGACGTGCGCTCATGGTGCTCGCGGTGCGCTCCTGGACCGAGCCTTCCATAGTTGCCGGGCGGCTCAAAGCCGAGAAATTAACTACCTGCATCGAAAAAAGGCATTGGAACAGCAGGCTCGCTTGGCGCGACGCTGCACTCTGGGCGAGTATGGCGCGGGCGGGCGCTTAGGTGCCGGATGCGCCGTGAAGGAGCGAGCCGATGCAGAAGAAAACCCTCGACCGGCGCTGGCTGCCGCTGAATGCCCTGCGCGCCTTTGAAGGGGTCGCCAAGCACGGCAGCTTCACCGCGGCCGCCAACGCGCTGTTGATTTCGCAAAGCGCGCTGTCGCGGCACGTGATCGCGCTCGAGCGCCTCACCGGCGTGCAGCTGTTCGAGCGTCGGCCGCATGCGCTCACGCTCACCAAGGCAGGGCAGCACCTGTTGCCGGCGGTGGTGAAGTCTTTCGACCGCCTCGAGTACGCACTCGATGACATCCGGAACGAGGGCGCCCCGAGTCAGCGCACGCTGCGCGTACAGATGCCGCCGAGTTTTGCCGTACAGCTGGGGGTGCCGATCCTGCGCGACTTCCGCCGCGCGAGCGCGGAAGTCGACATCGATCTCACCAGTCCGTACGGGGTCGGACCACCGCTGGGTGATGTGGATGTCGCGGTGGTGTATTCGAAGCCGGCGGTGACGGACCTGGTGACCGACCTGCTCTGGCCGGTGCGTCTATCGGTCGTGTGCCACCCCAACATTGCTGCCGCGCACCACGGCAAGGACCTGGCGGCATTCATCGAGGCGAACGAGATTGTCCATGTCAGGATCGCCGATCTGCCGCGCCACCATCTGTGGTCGCAGTTCGTGCGCCAGGTGGGCCTGAGCAGCGTCAACATCGAACGCGGGCTCGTGTTCGACACCGTGGTGCTGGCGGCGCAGTACGCGGCTGGCGGGCAGGGTATTGCGCTGGTGGACACCAACCTGTTCGCTGAAGAGATCGGCGCCGGACGCCTGGTGAAGCCGTTCGAGGCGACGCTGGACGACGGCTACGGCTACTACCTCATCACCCACCCGGAGGGGCTCGGCGATACGGCCATCGCGCTGTTTCGCTCCTGGCTCATCGAGCGCTTCGGTCCGCGCGCGGCGAGCGTGAACCCGCCGGTGCAGCTGGCGATATCCAACGGATGAAGAACGCAGCCAGGGTGGTGGTCATCGGCGGTGGAGTCGTAGGTGCCAGCGTCCTCTACCACCTGGCGAAGGCCGGCTGGAAAGACGCGCTGCTGATCGAGCGCGGCGAGCTCACCTGCGGATCGACCTGGCACGCCGCCGGCGGCATGCACACCGTGAACGGCGATCCGAACGTCGCCAAGCTGCAGCAGTACACCATCAACCTGTACAAGGAACTGGAAGAGCTCACCGGGCAGTCCTGCGGCATGCACCTGACGGGGGGCATCATGCTCGCGGGCACCCGCGAGCGGCTCGACTGGCTGAAGATGGCCAAGGCGCGCGGCCGTTACCTCGGTATGGAGCTCGAGCTCATCAGCGTCGACGAGGCGGCGAAACTCTTTCCCCTCATGGACAAGCGGCACTTCATGGGCGCGCTGTTCGATCCGATCGAGGGCCACGTGGATCCCTGGGGCGTCACCCAGGCGTATGCGAAGGCGGCGCAGAGCGCGGGGGCTGCGGTCGTGCGGCATACGCGCGTGGTGGACCTCAAGGCGCGCAGCGACGGCTCGTGGGATGTGATCACTGACGGCGGCAACGTGCACGCCGAGCACGTGGTGAATGCCGGCGGATTGTGGGCGCGCGAGGTCGGCCGCATGGTCGGACTTGAGCTGCCGATCCTCGCCATGGAGCACCAGTACCTCATCACCGAGGACATTCCGGCGCTCAAGGGGCAGAAAGAGCAGCTGCACTGCATCGACTTCGAAGGCGAGATCTACACCCGCCAGGAGCGTGGCGGCATGCTGCTCGGCACCTACGAGCGCGCCGGCGTGCCGTGGTCGCCCGCGAGCACTCCGTGGGACTTTCAGCAAAGTCTCCTGCCGAACGATCTGGAGCGCATCGCGCCGAGCCTCGAAGTGGGCTTCGAGCACTTTCCGGCGCTCGCGGAGGTGGGCATCCGCAAGGTGGTGAACGGACCGTTCACTTTCGCGCCCGACGGCAATCCGCTCGTGGGACCGGTGCGTGGACTTAAGAACTTCTGGGTGGCGTGCGGAGTTATGGCGGGGTTCAGCCAGGGTGGCGGGGTCGGGCTGACGCTGGCGAACTGGATGGTCGAGGGGGATCCGGGCGCGGACGTGTGGGCCATGGACGTGGCGCGTTACGGCGACTGGGCGACGCTCGCCTACACCAACGCCAAGGTGCGCGAGAACTACTCGCGCCGGTTTCGCATCCGCTTCCCGAACGAGGAGCTGCCGGCGGCACGGCCGCTGCGCACTACGCCGGTGTACGAGCGCCTCGAGGCGGCGCACGCGGTGTTCGGGGACTACTGCGCGCTGGAGCACGCGCTGTGGTTCGCTCCCTCGGCGGCCGAGGCTACCGAAGAAATCACTTTCCACCGCTCCAATGCGCACGCGCACGTCGGCGCGGAGTGCCGCGCGGTGGCCGAGGCGGTCGGGCTGCTGGAGATTTCCAACTACGGCAAGTTCGAGATCACGGGCGCCGGAAGCGAAGCCTGGCTGTCGCACATCATGGCGAACCGCGTGCCCAAGGCCGGCCGCATCGCGCTCACGCCGATGCTGAACGAGCGCGGCAAGCTGATCGGCGACTTCACCATGTGCCGCCTCACGAGCGATCGCGTGTTCCTGATCTGCACCTACGCGGCGGAGGATTATTACCGGCGCTGGTTCGAGCACTACCCGCCACCTGTGGGCGTCAGCGTGCGCCCCTGCGCCATGCAGTACGTCGGCCTGTCGGTAGCCGGACCACACTCGCGCACGCTGCTGCAGAGCCTCACGCGCGCCGACCTGTCGAGCGCTGCGTTTCCGTTTCTGACGTTCCGCCAGATCGATGTTGGAATGGTCCCGGCGCTGGTCGGGCGCATCAGCTTCACCGGCGAGCTCGGCTACGAGATCTGGGTGACCACCGAGTACCAGCGCGCACTCTACGATCTGCTGCGCGGTGCCGGGCAGGCGCACGGGCTCGCGCTCTTCGGCGGCCGGGCGCTGAACGCCATGCGCATCGAAAAGAGCTTCGGCACCTGGGCGCGCGAGTACCGCCCCATCTACGGCCCGTACGAGGCGGGGCTGGGGCGCTTTGTGGATCTCACCAAGGGCGAGTTCGTCGGCCGCGCGGCCGCGCTCGAGGAGAAGGAAAGCGGCGGCAAGCTGCGACTGGCGACCTTCACGGTGGATGCAGCGGATGCGGATGCGATCGGTGATGAGCCGATCTGGCACGACGGCCGGGTCGTCGGTTGGGTGACCTCCGGTGCCTACGGCCATCGCGCGCAGCGCTCGCTGGCGCTTGGCTACATTCCGCTCGCGCTGGCCGAGGTGAGCGAGGGTTTCGAGATCGAGATCATCGGCGAGCGGCGCCGCGCACGGCGCGAGAGCGCCGCGGTGATCGATGCGTCCGGCGCCCTGATGCGCGCCTGAGCTTAAGCGCGTAAGTCGTTGTTCTCCGGGTCGTACGGAGACTCGCGCAGCACGGTCGTGTCCTTGCGCTCACCCAGGATCTGGATCTGAAGTGCTGTGCCGGGCGCTGCGAACTCGGCCCGCGTGTACCCAATGGCGAGACTCTTCTTCAGGCAGTGTCCGTAGTAACCCGAGGTCGCCCGTCCGATCATGCGGCCGCTCTTGTCGAACAGCGGTTCGTTACCGAGCGGGTCGGCGTCCGTCACGCCGTGGACTTCGAGGGTAACGAAGCGATTCGGCACGCCGGCGGCGAGCTGCCGCTCGAGCGCCGCCTTGCCGATGAAAGCGTCCTTCTTCATGCGCACGAACCTGTCGAGACTGGCCTCGAAGGGGGTGTAGTCGGGCGTCATATCGCTGCCCCACATGCGGTAGGACTTCTCCATGCGCAGCGACTCCATGGCGCGCATGCCCACCATGCCGATGCCGTGAGCCTTGCCGGCCTCGAACAATGCGTCAAACAAATGATGCGCGTATTCAATGGGAAAATGCAGCTCCCACCCCAGCGCGCCGACGAAATTCACGCGTAGGGCGTAGACATCCACCGCGAATCCCGCTTCGATGGTCTGCGCCGTGAGCCAGGGGAACGAGGTGTTGTCGAGCGGCGTGTCGGTGAGCTGCGCGAGGACCGCGCGCGAGTTCGGGCCTGCGAGCACGAAACAACCGCGGGTGTTGGTGATGTTGCGCAGGCCGACGGAGCGGTCGGGTGGCAGTGACCTGAAGAGGTAATCGCTGTCGTAGCGCTCCGCGGCTCCCGCGCTCACGACGTAGTAGTGCTGATCGGCAATCTTCGTGATCGTGAACTCCGAGCGGATGCCGCCGCGGCGGGTGAGCGCGTGGCACAGCGCCATGCGCCCGATCTTCGCCGGGACCTTGTTGGCCACCAGCGAGTCGAGCCAGGCCTCCGCCCCAGATCCGGTGACCTCGTGCTTGGTGAAGGGCGTGAGATCGATGATGCCGACGCGTTCGCGCATGAGGCGCGCCTCGTTGCCGACGTGCTCGAAGTAGTTGCTGCGCCGGAAGCTCCAGCGGTCGGCGCGCTCGACCCCGGGGGGCGCAAACCAGTTGGCCCGCTCCCAGCCATACCGCTGGCCCCACACCGCTCCTTTCGCGTCGACCTTGTCGTACACCGGGCTGGTCTTCGCAGGGCGCGCGTCGGGCCGTTCCTCGTCCGGAAAATGGATCGTGAAGACGCTGCGGTAAGTTTCCTCGTTCTTCTTAACCACATAGCGCTTGCTGGTGTATGCACCGAAGCGCCGCGGATCCACCGCCAGCATGTCGATACCGGGCTCGCCCTCGACGATCCACTCCGCAAGCTGCCAGCCGGAGCCACCGGCCGCGGTGATGCCGAAGCTGTGACCCTCGTTGAGCCACACATTGGACATGCCCCACGCAGGTCCGATGAGCGGGCTGCCATCCGGGGTGTAGGAGATCGGGCCATTCACAATGTCTTTGATGCCGCAGTTCTCCAGCGCCGGCACGCGGCGCTGGGCTGCCTCCACGTGCGGCACGAGACGATCGAGGTCGCCCGGGAAGAGGTTACGTCCGAACCAGTCCGGCACACCGTCTGCAAAGCGCGCCGGCGCGCCCTTCTCGTAGGGACCCAAGATCCAGCCCAGGCGCTCCTCGCGCAGGTAGTAGGACTCATCGGACTCGCGCAGCACGGCGAGTTCACGCCCGCCGCCCCGGCGATAGGCCTTAAGTTCCGGGGACTCTTCATAGACGATGTACTGATGCTCGACCGGGATGGCGGGCACGTTGATTCCGAGCAGCTGGCCGGTCTGGCGTGCGTAGTTGCCGGTTGCGAGCACCAGGTGTTCGGCGGTGATATCGCCTTTGCTGGTGCGCACCTTCCACTCACGGGAAGGCGTGCGTTCGATGCCAAGCGCCTCGGTCTGCTCGTAGATCTCAGCGCCCGCACTGCGAGCGCCCTTGCGCAGCGCCATGGTGAGATCGGCCGGCGCAATGTGGCCATCGTCCGGGTGATAGAGCGCGCCCACGATGGCGGGGGTGTCGGTGCTGCCGCCGAGCTCGACCAGCGGCCACAGCTCCTTCACGCGCCTGGGTGTGATGACCTCGAAGGGCACGCCGATGGTGTTGGCTGTGCCGCAATATTTCTGGTACTCGTCCATGCGCTCTTTGCAGGTGGCGAGGCGCAGGTTGCCGGTGACGTGAAAGCTCACATCCTGTCCGGTCTCGGCCGGCAAGCGCTTATAAAGATCGACCGAGTACTTGTGGAGCTGGCCGACGGTGTAGCTCATGTTGAACAGCGGCAGGAGTCCCGCGGCGTGCCAGGTGGAGCCGGCGGTCAGCTCGGTGCGCTCGATAAGGGCGACATCCGTCCAGCCTTTTTTCACCAGGTGATAGAGGGTGCTCACTCCGATTACGCCGCCACCGATGACCAGGACCCGAACGTGCGACTTCACGGTATGACTCTCCACCCAGATGCGAAAAACAACGGCGGCTGCACGCGGCAGTGTAGCGGGCAGGGCACGCGCTCAAGACTCCAATTGCGACGGCGTCATACCTCAACCGATCCCGTATTCGGCTTCGGCGAGAAATGCGGAAACGTAGCCTGCAAATGAGCGCCACACCTCGATCCGGAACACCTCCGTGCCGCTGCGCCACAGCACGATCTCGGCCCTGGCGAGCATGGTGCGCGTACACATGTCCACCGGGAAGCTGCGTGGGTCGAGGTCGAGCGGGCAGCCGGCAGCGAGCAGCGTCGCGGCTTGAGGTCCACTCACCGCGAGTGCGACCTGACGATGGCTGACATCCACCAGTGAATGCGGTAACGCGTGCAGCGGCTCACTCAACGCCCCGGCCAGCGCTGTGGCGGACCCTTGCGGGGCGATCAGCAACCACTCATCCGGTCCGAGCCACAGCGCCGCGCGCTCGCCGTCGCGCGCCGCGCGACAGGGGCTGTGCGGGATCCTGAGCGCGAGGGCTTGTTCGGCCGCCTCGCGGACTGGCGGGCCACCGCGCAGCACGTAACGCGTCGCGGCCGGCAGGGACTGCACCCGTTGGCTCGCGGTAAGCGGCGGCCCGCGCCGTGCGTGCGTGAGGTCAGGCATGCAGGCGCTCCCCTTTCGGGTCATAGAACACCGGCGACGTCACTTGCACCGGCACGTCGCCCTCCGGCATGGGTGCGTAGAGTGTCTGGCCCAAACGCGCGCGGCCGCCAGCAACGAGTGCCAGCGCGATGGAATGCCCGAGAGCCGCGCTGTGGTAGGAGGAGGTGACGAAGCCGATGGGACGCGTCGGCACCGGCGCGCCGGCTTGCATCATGAGCTGCGCACCTTCATCGAGAACCGTGCGGGGATCCTGGGTGAGCAGTCCCACCAGCTGGCGGCGATCGGGCGAGGTCATGGCGGGGCGCTGCAGCGAGCGCTTGCCGAGGAAATCCGGCTTGTTCTTGCCGATTGCCCAGCCAAGGCCGGCGTCATCGGGCGTCACCGTGCCATCGGTGTCCTGGCCCACGATGATGTAACCCTTTTCCGCACGCAGCACGTGCATGGTCTCGGTGCCGTAGGGCGTCATGCCGTGCGCCTGTCCTGCCTCCCAGATCGCTTCCCACACCGCAGGCCCAAAATCCGCCGGCACGTTGACTTCGAATCCGAGCTCACCGCTGAAGCTCACGCGGAAGAGACGCATCGGCACCCCGCAGATGCGGCCGCCCGCCACGCTCATGTGCGGCATCGCCGCTGCGGACATATCGATGTCCACGAGGTGCTCGAGTACCCGCCTGGCGTTCGGACCCTGCACGGCGATCACCGCCCACTGTTCAGTCGTGGAGGTAAGCCACAGGCTCAATTGCGACCACTCGGTCTGCAGATAATCCTCCATCATCGCCAGCACCCGCGGGGCGCCGCCGGTGGTGGTCGTGACGTGGAAGCGGTCCTCGGCGACGCGCGCCACCACGCCGTCGTCGTACACGAAGCCGTCATCGCGCAGCAGCGCCCCGTAGCGGCAACGGCCGACGGCGAGGCTCGTCCACGCGTTGACGTAAAGGCGGTTCATGAACGTCACCGCGTCCTTGCCGACCACCTCGATTTTCCCGAGCGTGGAGGCATCGAAAATACCGCAGGCGTTGCGCACAGCCAGGCACTCGCGGTTCACCGCCGCGTGCAGGTCCTCGCCCGCGCGCGGGAAATGGCGCGCGCGCTTCCACAGCCCCACGTCCTCGAATGCCGCTCCATTCGCCACGGCCCACGGGTGCATGGGCGTGGTGCGCACCGGATCGAAGAGTTCCCCGCGCGCGGCACCTGCGAAGCTGCCGAAGCTCACCGGTGTATAGGGCATGCGAAAGGTGGTGAGCCCCATCTCGGGAATCGCCTTGCCGAGTGCGCTGGAAACGATGCCGAGCGCGTTCAGGTTGGAGGTCTTGCCCTGGTCGGTCGCCATGCCGGTGGTCGTATAGCGCTTGACGTGCTCGATGGAACGAAAGCCCTCGCGGGTCGCGAGCGCCAGATCCCGGGTTGTCACATCGTTCTGCCAGTCGACGAAGGCCTTGCCGCGGGCACGCTGCGGTTGGGGTAGGGCGCCGGCGAAGCCGCCGGCACCCGCGTTGTCGTTTGCGCCTCCTGCGGGCCGCGTGCCCGTCGCCCGGCCCAGGGCGCCGGCGGGGCACACGCCCTGGCGGCCCGGCGCGGTGGCCTCGCGTGCCGCGGCGGCTCCGGCCGCGGCGCCATCCACGAGCGCAGCGGCGAGTGCAAACAATCCGCGGCAGGCTCCGGCGCTGCGGGCGCGCTCGGCGGACACCGCGGGAAGGAATGCCTGCAATGCGTCGTCCCAGGCGAGCGTGCCGCGCGACTGGGAAAACAAATGCACGCTCGGGGTGAAGCCGCCGGACATGAGCACGAGGTCGCAGCGCAATGTCTGGGCCTCACTCACCTCGCCTTGCCGGATGCGCGCGACCCGTACGGCCTTCACGCGCCGGCGCCCGGAGGTCCCGAGCACGGTGGCGTCTGTCAGCACGGGAATTCCCGCGGCGCGCGCCAGATCGGCGGGTCCTGCGGGGACCGCGTCGCGCACCTCGGCGATCATGGCGACAGTCACTCCGGCTTGCTGCAGGTCGAGCGCCGCCCCGTAGGCCGCATCACTCGCGGTCACCACCACGGCCCGCGTGCCGGGCCGCACGCCGTAGCGGTAGAGCCAGGTGCGTGCCGCACCAGCCAGCATGATTCCCGGGCGGTCGTTGCCCGGAAACACCAGCGGACGCTCGATAGCGCCGGTGGCGAGCACCACTTCGCGCGCGCGAACCTGCCACTGGCGCTCACGCGGTTGCAGGGCTGCGGGCGCGGCGAGGTGATCGGTCAGGCGCTCGTTCAGCGCCACGAGGTTGTGGGCGAAGTACCCGAAGGCGGTCGTGCGCGGTAGCTGCGTGACCTGCCGCGCCGCCAGGTCGGCGAGAGTGTCGTTGAGCCAGCGCGCGGCGGGTCGGCCGTCGATGCCGGGCGCTGCGCGCGGACCATCGCTAAGCAGTGAACCCCCGAACTCGTTCTGCTCGTCGCACAGGATGACCCGCGCGCCGGCACTCGCCGCGGCGGCGGCCGCGGCCAGCCCCGCGGGACCGGCGCCGACGACGAGAACATCGCAGTGCGCATAGCGGCCGGCGTACCGGTCGGGATCTGGGAGCGTGGGCGCGCGCCCAAGGCCGGCGGCCGCGCGGATGCGCGGCTCGTACAGCAAACGCCACGCGCGGCGTGGCCACATGAAGGTCTTGTAGTAGAAGCCGGCCGGGATGAATGGCGACAGCAGGTCGTTTACTGCGCCGAAGTCGAGCGCGAGACTCGGCCAGCGATTCTGGCTGTGTGCCTCGAGCCCTTCGTACAGTTCGACCTGTGTAGCGCGCAGGTTGGGGGTGTAGCGCGCCGCGTCACGTCGCACCGCCACCAGTGCGCTGGGTTCCTCGGCACCGGCGGCGAGCAGGCCGCGCGGGCGGTGGTATTTGAAGGAGCGGCCGAGGAGATGCACGCCGTTGGCGAGCAGGGCTGAGGCGAGCGTGTCGCCCGCGACACCCGCATAGGCGCGCCCGTCGAAACTGAAGCGCAGCACGCGCGAGCGATCGATGTGCCCGCCGGTGGAGCTGCGGAACCGCTCATTCACGAGGCGGACTCATCCGGCGCTCGCGGCGGGGTCTCGCCCAGCCTGTAAGTGGCGAGGAAGTGATCGCTGGTCGTATCCCGCAGCGCGTTGAAAAAGCGGCCGCAGCCGTGCGTGTGACGCCAGCGCTCGGCATGCGGGCCGCGGGTGTTGTCGCGGCGATAGAGGTAGTCGCTCCATTGCTGCGCGGAGAGCTCCGCGGATTGCGCGGGGCGCGCGATGTGCGCCTGCCCGCCGTAGACGAACTCCAGCTCCGGACGCTCACCACAGTACGGGCAGTCAATCAGTAGCACGCGCGCTCATCCTCTAGTGCGCGACCGCGGCTGCGGCGGCCTCGTCGATGAGGTTGCCGTCGCGGAAGCGTTCGAGCGTGAAAGGCGCATTGATCGGGTGCGGCTCGTCACGCGCAATGGTCCACGCAAACACGTGCGCCGCGCCCGGTGTTGCCTTGAAGCCGCCGGTTCCCCAGCCGCAGTTCACATACAGGCCGGGCACCGGGGTTTTGGCAATGATGGGCGAGCGGTCCGGTGTCACATCGACGATGCCGCCCCAGTTGCGCAGCATGCGCAGGCGCCGGAACATCGGGAACAGCTCGCAGACCGCTTCCAGGGCGTGGCTGCTGATGTGCAGGCCGCCGCGCTGGGTATAAGAGGTGTAGGCGTCGGTGCCGGCACCGATGACCAGTTCCCCCTTATCGGACTGGCTGATGTAGGCGTGGATGGTGTTGGACATGACCACGCAGGGAAACACGGGTTTCACGGGCTCGGACACCAGCGCCTGCAGCGGGTAACTCTCGAGCGGCAGCTCAACGCCGGCCATTTTCATGACCACGCTGCTGTGGCCCGCCGCCGCCACCCCGACGCGCCGCGCGCTGATCGGGCCGCGAGTGGTTTCCACGCCGGCGACGCTGCCGTCGGCGTTGCGCAGGATGCCAGTCACCGCGCAGTTTTCGATGATGTCGACGCCGAGTGCATCAGCGGCGCGCGCGTAACCCCAGGCGACCGCGTCGTGGCGCGCGGTTCCACCCCGGCGTTGCAGGGCGGCACCGAGGACCGGATAACGGATGTCGCCAATATTCAACGGCGGGCAGAAGGCCTGCGCTTCCTCGGGCGTGAGCCACTCGTTGTCGACGCCGGCGGCGCGGTTGGCATGCACGTGGCGCTTGGACACCTGCACGTCGTGCACCGAATGCGCCAGCATCAGCACGCCGCGCTGCGAAAACATCACGTTGTAGTTGAGGGTCTGCGAGAGGCTCTCCCACAGCTTGACCGCGTGGTCGTAGAGGGCCGCACTCTCGTCGAACAGGTAGTTGGAGCGGATGATGGTGGTGTTGCGGCCGGTATTACCGCCGCCGATCCAGCCTTTTTCGAGCACCGCAACGCTGCCGAAGCGATGCTCGCTGGCGAGGTAGTAGGCCGCTCCCAAGCCATGCCCGCCGCCACCGATGATGATCGCGTCATAGGCGCTTTTGGGTTCAGGATGGCGCCACTGCGCCGTCCAGCCACGCTGGCCGGTCAGGCCGCGCTTCAGAAGTGACAGTCCGGAAAAGGGTTGCATCAGCGAAGGGGGTCCTGAGTGGCACTCAAGGTGTGGCGCGATCACCCCCTAGCATGCTCTGCGCGCCCCGGTGCGGCGAGCACGCGCACGCCTGTGGACTTGAACATTTGCGACACCGGCCCGAAAGCGGGGCAACTGGCAAGTCGCGACCGCAGCTGACGCGTCTCCAGGAAGTCGGCGGCGGGGTGGCGACCGACAAACGCCGGACGATCGTGAGCGGATGTCAGCGCGTAGCGTGCATCGTCGAGAGTGCGCCCGCTCGTCCACGCCGGAAAACCACGTATGTGAGCAACACCGCGACGATGGAAATGGCGCTGGTCCAGAACTCGGCGCGGTGCGCGGGCGTCAGCGCCATTGCGATCAGCACCAGCAGCATCCCCGCGATCGCGAGGTAGCTCAGCCACGGGAACAGCCACATGGGCAGTGTCGGCGGGGGTTCGCCGGCGCGCTCGCGCGCCCGTCGCGAGCGCACCTGCGACACTGCGATGGCGAGATAAATCACGGCGATGACGGCGCCGGACGCGTTCACCAGGAAGGCAAACACGACGCTCGGCGAGAGAATGGCGGCGATCACGCCGGCGAATCCCACCGCGCTGGCGAGCAGCACGGCGCGCGCCGGTACCTGGCGACGGTTGGTCCGCACCAACCAGCGCGGCGCATCGCCGCGGCTGGCGAGGACGAACAGCACGCGCGAGGCCACGTAGAAAGACGAATTTAGGCACGACAGCACCGCCGTGAGAATCACCGCCGCCATGAATTCGCTCGCGTAGGGGAAGCGGACTTCGTCCAACGCGAGGGTAAAGGGTGACTGACCCGAGACCACGTGTGTCCAGGGCACCGTGCTCACGATCACAAAGATCGAGCCGACGTAGAAGAGCAGAATGCGGGTGATGATGGTCGAGGTCATCCGCGCCACCGCCCGCGCCGGCTCGGGCGATTCCGCCGCGGCGATCGTCACCACCTCAGCGCCCATCATGGACCAGATGACTGTGGTCACGGCGGCCAGCACCGCGAATGCCCCCCGCGGCGCAAACCCTCCATGATCGATGAGGGTGGAGAAGGTCGGCCCGATCGCAGAGCGGTAGCCGCAGGCGTGCGCGCCGACCACGAGGATGAAGGAGACGATGGCCGCGACCTTGATCGATGAGAACCAGAACTCGAACTCGCCGTAGGCGCGCGCGGGCATGAGATTCACGCACGTCATGAGCAGTATCAAAGCGGTGCCAATCTGCCACATCGGCAGCGGCAGCCAGCGCTGGATGATGCCAGCTCCGGCGATCGCCTCGACCGGAATCACCACCACCCAGAAGTACCAATAGAGCCAGCCGACCGAGAATCCGGCCCAGTTGCCGAGCGCCGTGCGGGTGAACTCCGTAAACGAGCGCACCTGCGGCATGTCGACCGCCATCTCCCCGAGCATGCGCATGATCAGCAGGACCAGGAGGCCCGTGAGCGCATAGCTCACGATAATTGCCGGGCCTGCGGCGGCGATCGCCACGCTGCTGCCGACGAACAGACCGGCACCGATGATGCCGCCGATAGTGATCATCGCTACGTGGCGCGGCCGCAGCGAGCGGCTCAGCGCGTTCTGATCCGCCGCAGCGGTCGCCGGTACATCGATCATCGGTTCCCCAGATCGCATCAGGCTTCCGCTGGCAGTGAATCAGCCGTTGTCGTCAGCGTGTGCGACGCCAGCGTGCCGATGTGATGTCGGCCTTTGACGGCGTACCACCCGAGACCCGCTCCGAGAATCACGGCGATGTAGACGAACGCGCCCCAGGTGTTATACCAGGGTGTGCCGTAGACGGCTTCGCGCGGCCAGGCCAGGTTGAGCGCCATCCCCGTGCCCCACAGCACCGCGACGATGTTGACGAACATTCCCCACCTGCCCATGGTGAAGTAGCCACCTGCCACGAGATCTGCGGGGGGCCATTGCCCTTGCAGGCGCTTCTTCAGAAGTGGGCCCGTCACCATCAAGTACGCCAAGTAGATCATGATGACCGCAATCGAGGTCAGCACCGTGAAGATTTTCGGCTGTCCGATGTTGACGATCAGGATCAGCTCGGCAATCACGCCGATCAGGATGGCAGGAACAATAGGCGTCTGCGTCCTGGAATTCACCCGCGCAAGCTTCTCGCCGAACGGCAGTGCGTTGTCGCGCGCCATTGCGAAGGTCAATCGGATGGCCGCGGTATGCACGGCCAGCGAGCACACCGTCACCGCGACCACGATGCAGACCAGGAATACCTTGCCCAGCGGACCCCACATCACCTGCTCGACGATATATTGCAAGCCGCCGCTGCTGCTGCCGATCCTCGGATCCTGCAAATTGGGTGCTGCCATGATTGCGAACACCAGGATTGCACCACCGATGACGAACGAGGCCAGGATGGCCCGCAGAATGGCCCGGGGAGCGGTGCACCGAGGCTCCATTGTCTCCTCACCCAGTGAACTGGCGGTGTCGAAGCCGTACATCACGTACCCGGAGGCCAGCGACGCCACCAGGAAATCACTCAGGAAGCCCCAGCTCTTGCCAGCACCGTAGCCGCTGGTAGAGAAGAAGACTTCGGGACCCCGCTTGATGTTGAGCGCCAGGATGATCGCTATCAGGCAGGCAGCGATCAGCTCGATAAAGACGCCCGCGCTGTTGATCATTACCATCCAGCGCACACCGAGCGCATTGACGACGGTGGTGAACAGGATCAAGACCGTGCCGAGGATCACCGCGTTGGTGGCGAAATCGTAGGTACCACTGCCGTCGCCGATGATCTGGAAGCCGCTCCACAGCCGCGGCAGGTTGAGTTGCAGCGCCAGCACCACGGCAGACAGGGTGACAATCGAGGCAGTGAGCATCAGCCAGCCCGAAGACCAACCTACGATCCGGCTGCCCAGTAGCTTGGACCAGTTATAGACCGATCCGGCGATGGGGTACTTGGCGGCCAGCTCCATGAAGCACAGCGCGACCGCCAACTGACCGATGAGCACCAGCGGCCAGGACCACAGATAGGCCGGCCCGGCAGTGCCGAAGCCGAAGTAGAACAGCTGAAAGGTACCGGTGAGTATTGAGATATAACTGACGCCGGCAGCGAAGCTGCCGAACGCCCCGATGCTGCGAGCAAGGGACTCTTTGTAGCCGAAGTGCTCCATGCCACTGTCGGTCTGTCCGGCAGCGTTGTTCTTGACCACGCCTTTGTCCTCTTTAGAAAGGGGTCGTCGCTCGGGCAATCCTACCGACGCAGGTGTTGCAGCAGGCACGCCGCGGCGGATCCTCGCGTGCCGCGGGCCCCGAAGGGGGGATATGCACTTGACCCGTAAGGCCCTCCGACTCCATCATTTCCGCCACGTCTTGAATAGCCGTTTAACAGACGGGCTGTCAAGTACCGAAGAGCCGGGCAAGTCCCTGAGCATCCAAGGAGTATCGAGCTTTGAACCGTTGCTCCGCCGGGTCCCCGAAACGCGCAGCTCAAGGCGCCTGGGGATCACCCCATTGAACAGGCGATCAATGACCTTCAAGGACCTGGTGCATCAGGCGACGCCCGGCGACCAGCTTGAGGAAGCCCGCCGGATACAGCTCGTCGAGGTCACGATCGACAGTCTGGCGGCAGTCGGCTACGTCGGCACCACACTTGTGCAGATCTCACGGCGCGCGGGCGTGTCTCCCGGACTCGTCGCGCATTATTTCGGCGACAAGGACGGGCTGCTCGAAGCCGCCTTTCGCACCCTGGCGCGCACGCTGGCGACCCGCGTGCGAGCGAGACTCGCGCTGGCGCGCACCCCGCGCGGGCGCGTGCAGGCGGTCATAGACATTAACCTCGCGCCGGAGGAATTCGACCGACGCTCGGGAACGGCATGGCTCGCATTCTGGGGCCAGGTGCTGCACGTGCACGGTCTTAAGCGCGTGCAAAACGCTTATCAGCGCCGCATGCTTTCCAACTTGCGCAACGATCTGCGGCGGATGGTGCCGCACGAAGAAGCACACGGCCTTGCGGGCATGATCGCCGCGATGATCGACGGCGTGTGGTTGCGCGCCGCGCTGTCGGAATGGCAGGAATCCGACAGCGAAAGTGCCCAGGCGATGTTGACGGCCTTCGTCGACAGCCGGCTGAAGGACTTTGCCCAGACATCGCCACCCCCGGCGATTCGCCCGCTGGACACAACGCGGCGGCCGCCCCACGCCGTCGGCGACAGGTTCGCGGTGGTAAATCCCGCCAGCGGGGAAGTCCTCGCCGAACTCACGGCCGACGGTCCCCAACAGGTAAATGCCGCCGTAGCCCGGGCAGTGGCGGCACAGAAGCACTGGGGAGCGCTGAGCGGTGTCGAGCGCGGCCGGGTATTGCAGCGGGCCGCGCAGCTCTTACGCTCGCGCAACGCGGAGCTCGCGGAGCTCGAGACACGCAACACCGGCAAGCCGATCAGCGAGACACTCGCTGTTGATGTGCAGTCGGGCGCGGACTGCCTGGAATACTACGGGGGGCTCGCGGCCGGGATCGCCGGCGAGCACCTGAACCTCGGCGCCCAGGCTTTTGGCTACACGCGCCGCGAGCCGCTCGGGGTGGTCGCCGGCATTGGCGCCTGGAACTACCCGCTGCAGATCGCGTGCTGGAAGGCGGCGCCGGCGCTCGCATGCGGCAACGCCATGCTGTTCAAGCCAGCGGAACTGACCCCGCTCACCGCCGTGAAGCTCGCCGAGGTGTTTGCGGCCGCGGCACTCCCCGACGGACTCTTCCAGGTCGTGCAGGGCGGCGCGGATACCGGGCGGCTGCTGACGCGCCACCCGCAGATCCGCAAGATCTCGCTCACCGGGGAAGTCGGGACCGGCAAGGCCGTCATGGCGGACGCGGTGGCATCGCTGAAGCAGGTGACGCTGGAGCTCGGTGGCAAGTCCCCGCTCATCGTGTTCGGGGATGCGAAGCTCGATAACGCGGTGGCGGGCGCGCTGCTGGGGAATTTCTATTCCGCCGGGGAGGTGTGTTCGAACGGCACCCGCGTATTCGTCCACCGCAGTATCCGTGCGCGCTTTCTGGAACTGCTGTGTGCGCGCACCGCGGCCATGCGCATCGGCGACCCGCTCGACCCTGCGACGCAGGTGGGCGCGCTGATCTCCGAAGCGCACATGGAAAAAGTTCTGGATCTCATCGCGCGCGGACGCGAGCAGGGCGCGCGCGTGCTGACCGGCGGGGTACGCGTGACGCGTGGCGACCTCGTGAACGGCTTTTTCGTCGCGCCCACGGTGTTCGACGCCTGTCACGACGACATGGACATCGTGCGCCAGGAGATCTTCGGCCCGGTCATGTCGGTGCTGGAATTCGATGATGAGGACGAGGTGATCGCGCGCGCCAACGCCACCGAGTTCGGCCTCGCGGCGGGCGTGTTCACCAACGACCTGACGCGCGCACACCGTGTGATCGCGCAGCTGCAGGCCGGCACCTGCTGGATCAACCACTACAACGTGACGCCGGTGGAGCTGCCGTTTGGCGGCGTCAAGCTCTCGGGTCTGGGACGCGAGAACGGCCGGGCGGCAATCGAGCACTACACGCAACTCAAGAGCGTCTATGTCGCCATGGGCGACGTCGACGCGCCTTACTGAAGGCACGGCTTCGACCCGCCTCACCGTGAGCGAAGAAACTGTCGACTATGTGATCGTCGGGGCGGGTTCCGCCGGCTGCGTGCTGGCGGATCGTTTGAGCGCCGACGGTAAGGACAGCGTGCTGTTGCTCGAGTACGGCGGCTCGGATCGCTCGCTGTGGATCCAGATGCCGACCGCCCTGTCTGTTCCGATGAATATGCCGCGCTACGACTGGCGCTACTACACTGAAAGTGAGCCGCACCTGGATGGCCGGCGCCTGCACACACCGCGCGGCAAGGTGCTCGGCGGCTCCTCTTCGATCAACGGACTGGTTTACGTGCGCGGCAACCCGCTGGATTTCGAGCGCTGGGAAGAGGAGGGCGCAAGCGGCTGGGGCTATCACGACGTGCTGCCGTATTTCCGCCGCGCCGAGCGGCGCGCGGAAGGCAGCGACGACTATCGCGGTGGCGACGGCCCGCTCGACACGCGTCGCGGGCTGCTCACCAACCCGTTGCACGCAGCGTGGCTCGAGGCGGGCCGTCAGGCCGGCTACCCGCTGACGGCCGACATGAACGGCTTTCAGCAGGAAGGCTTCGGACACATGGACATGACTGTAGGCGGCGGGCGCCGCTGCAGCGCTGCCAACGCCTACCTGCGGCCGGCGCTGGGTCGGCGCAACCTCACCGTGCGCACGCACGCGCTCGCCACGCGCATCCTGTTCGACGGCCGGCGCGCGGTCGGGCTCCGTTATCAGCGTGGCGGCGAGCCGCGCGAGGTGCGCGCGCGCCGCGAAGTCATCGTGTGCGCCGGACCTATCAACTCGCCGCAGTTGCTCAAGCTCTCGGGAGTGGGACCGTCTCAGGAGCTGGCCGATCACGGCATCGCGGTGGTGCACGAACTGCCGGGTGTTGGCGAGAATCTGCAGGATCACCTCGAGTTCTACTTCCAGGTGGCGTGCCGCGAGCCCGTGACCCTCTATGGTCAGATGTCAGCGCTGCGTCGCGCGCTGATCGGGGTGCGCTGGCTGCTCAGGCGGGATGGCCTGGGCGCCACGAACCACTTCGAGAGCGGCGGCTTCATTCGCAGTCGTGCCGGCGTGCGCTACCCCGACATCCAGTTCCATTTCCTGCCGATGGCCGTCAGTTACGACGGCTCGTCGCTGGCGCGCGAGCACGGCTTTCAGGCGCACGTTGGGCCCTTGCGCTCGCAGAGTCGCGGCTGGGTGCGCCTGGCATCTGCCGAACCGCGCGATAAGCCGAAAATCTTCTTCAACTACATGTCGAGACCCGAGGATTGGCAGGAAATGCGCGCCTGCGTGCGGCTGACACGCGAGATCGTCGCGCAGCCGGCCTTCGATCGCTATCGGGCGCGGGAGATCCAGCCGGGAGAAGCCGTGCAGACGGATGGACAGATCGATGCCTTCGTCCGCGCCAAGGTCGAGAGCGCCTTCCATCCTTCCTGCTCGTGCCGGATGGGCAACCCGGCCGAGCGGCTGACGGTGGTTGATCCGTCAACGCGCGTCGTCGGCGTGGACGCGCTGCGGGTCGTCGACTCCTCGATCATGCCGTCAATCACGACGGGCAATCTCAACGCGCCGACCATCATGCTGGCGGAGAAAGCCGCCGACCACATCCGCGGTGCCGCGCTCCTGCCGCGTGCGAGCATGCCGTACTACGTCGCGCCCAACTGGGAGCAGGCGCAGCGTTAGAACTGGTAGCCGAAACTGCCGGTGATGACCCGCGGCCGCAGCGGTGTCTCTGCGGTGATGAATTGCTGCGAGCTGATGAACGTGCTGGCGTTCGAGTCGGTCAGGTTCTCGATGGTGAGAGCGAAGTGCCAGGCGCCCTTGGCGACACCGGCCGCGGCGTCGTAGGTCGTGTAGGCGGGATTCTCGAACCGTCCCCGCGAGGTGCTCACCGCGCCGCCGAGGCTGTAGGTGGGATTCGCACCTGCCTGGGTGAAGGAATCGGCGGTATGGAACGCACCGGCCTGAACGTAAGGGGCGTAACCGTTGATGCGCCACTCGTAGCGGGCGTGCACGCTGAACTGCAGCGGCGGCGCGTCGGCACTCGGGGAGCCGACAGCGCCGTACGGGTTCGTGACCGGCGCGCACACGAACAGGAAGAGGTTGCAGGCGTTGGTGATCGGCTTGCCGTAGTTCGGGGCGGCAGGATTGTTGACGATCAATGATGGCGAATTCACCTGGTCGCTGTTGTTCCAGGCGGCCGCAGCCTGCAGAGAGAATCCATCCGTGAGCTGCGCCGCCAAAGAGGTCTCGATGCCCTTGATGACGAAGTTCTGACCGTTGGTATCGTAGAACAGGTTGCCGACCACGCCGGGGTTGAAGAACTCGACCTGCACGTTGTCCCAGTTCTCGCGGTATATGGCGCCGTTCCACTGCAGGCGATGGTTGAAGAACTCCGTCTTCCAACCGATCTCGTTGTTGGTCAGGTTGTCGGACTGGTAGGACGAGGGAATGATGTATTGCGCAAAGTTGGTCGATCCCGGGACCCCGGGTTGGGTCAGGTTCAGATAGGCGTGGGGCGCGCCACCGTTCTGATTGAATCCGCCCGGCCGGAAGCCTTGCGAGAACGTGTAGTAGGCCATGACATCCGGTGCGATGTGCCAGGTCAGATTGACGCGGCTGCGGAAGCCGCTCTCGGTGTCGTGGAGGTTGTCGTAGTTGAGGTTGTAGCTGTAGTACAGGGAGCCAAATGACGGTATGGGGTACGGGTTGGGAGAGTTAGCCACGTAGCAACCATCACCGGTAGTGCCGAAGACATTGGCACCGTTCAAGCCCCCCTGGAAGCAACCGAAGCTCGACAGCACGCTGCCCTGCATGGAGTTGTCGAAGTGGAAATAGCGTGTGCCGGCGGTGAGCGTCAGGGTCTTGGGAATAAGGTCGAAGTCCCACGAGGTGAAGAAGGCCAGCTGCTTAACGTCGCGCACCTGGTCCTGGTAGAAGGAGGTGTTGTTGCCCTGCACACCCGGACTCTGCACGGTGGTGCCAGGGATGGTGCCAACGTTCGACAGGCAGCCGGTATCGCCCGGATCCACGCCAGGCGTGCCGCTGGAGGTGCACGGCGGAACAGTCTTGTAGTTCCAGGCGGTCTGATCGTAGAGCTTGTTGTCCTCCCAGAACGCGCCGAGGATGCCGCGCAGGCGCCACTCGTCCGGGGTGCTGAAGCGCAGCTCGTTCTGGAGGTGCTCGTTGCGCTCGACCGAGCGCCAGGTGGAACTCGGCGAGAAGCAGGTCGGCTTTAGCGCGTTGGCCGCGCTGCCGGGACCGTAGCACTGGTAGTAATCGGCATAAACGCCGCGCGCATAGTTCGTGTAGTCACCCACCTGCTCGACGTTGCGCACCAGGTAGCCGCCGGTGTAGACGGCGCGGATGTCGCCGAATTTGCCATTCAGGGTCCACGCGGTGCTCTCAAACTGGTCCTTGTCGTTCGCCGGGTTGAACAGGGTGACCTCGAGCGGCTGCAGCGGCGCGCCATTCGAGGAAAAGGGCTGCTGGTAGAACACGCCGTCCGCGTTCATGTCCTGGTAGGACTGCGTGACCAGTAAATCCCAGTTCTCGTTGAACTTGTACAGCAGCTCGGCGCGTACCCCCTGGTAGGTAACGGGATTGATGGCGTTCGCGACCAGGGCGTTGTTGTTGATCGAAGGACTCCCCGGCGGCACGCAGAAGCCGTTGTTCGGCAGGCCGTTCGGGCATTGCCCGGCAGAGTTGGCTGGCAGGTAGGCGAAACCGATACCGATATCGGTGTTGTTGCGCGTGAAGGTCCCCGGGACGTTGTTGATGTAGCCGCCGCGGGTGTCGGTATAGAGGACCCCGCGTACCGCCATGGTGTCGTCGATCAACGGCAGATTCAGTACCGCGGTCAGGCCGTTGTTCGGATCGCCGTGGGCGGTGACGCCGTAGCTGGCGGTGACGTTGCCCTCGGTGACATTGAGCTTCGGCTCGTTGGTGATGTAGCGGATCACACCCGCTTCGGCGCCGGCGCCGAACAGCGTGCCTTGGGGCCCCTCCAGCACTTCGATTCGATTGAGGTCGGCGGCATAGACATCGAGATTGCGGTTCGGCAGTTGCCCGGACTGGTTATCCAGGTAAATGGCCACGTTCGGCCACAACCCGGTGGAGCCGCTTCCCTGGCTCGCCTGCGAGCCAGCGCTTAAGCCCCGCATGAACACCTCGTTCTGCCCGGGGCCGTTGCTGGCCGAGGTCACGTTGGGCAGATACTTCAGATAGTCATCGAAGGTCTTGACGTTGAGCTGCTGCAGGGCCTCTTCCGTGAGCGCCTGCATGGCGATCGGCACGTCCTGCATGTTCTGCGAGCGGCGCTGCGCGGTGACGGTGATCTCGGCGAGCGTATCCGAACTGGCATTCGCATCGGCGCTGCTACCCGCGTCCGACGCTGCCGGTGCGTCCGCGCCGAAGGCTGCGAACGACGCGCCGCCCAGGATGAGTGCTACCGCATACGAGATCTGTGAGTTCATGGTTTGATCCCTTCAGAACTTTAAGTGCACTGCGCGCGTTGGGTCATTCAGCTGGTGAGGCGCTACTCGAACACGCGCGCGCCTGCGGCGTCGCCATTCTTAAGCCGCTGCGGTTGCTGCCGGCGCGTCGAGGGCGAAAGACCGTAAGCGTCCTTGAACTGGCGCGAGAAATGCGCGCAGTCCGCGAAGCCAGCTTCGCTGGCGATGTCCGTGACCGAGCGGTCGGAGTTCACGATGAGCCAGTTTGCGTAACGCATGCGCAGCTGACGGTAGAGGGAGGCGGGGCCGGCGCCCGCGTGCTGGCGGCACAGCCGCTCCAGCTGCCGCGCCGACACCCCGAGTTCCGCGGCAACTTCGGCGATCGGAATCGGCCGCGCCAGATTCTGCTCCATGAGGAGCAGTGCTCGGCGCACGCGTGGTTCCGCCACGGTCTCGGAAAGCGGCGGGTGAGGCTGGGCCTCGTTACCCGAGCGCGGCCGGTCGAACAGCAGCACCTGGCTCGCCTTGTGCGCGGCGGCGCGCCCCACGTGCCGCTCGATCAGGTGAGTGGCGAGCGCCGCAGCGCCCGCGCCGCCCGCACAGGTGATGCGCGGTCCGTCGGCAAGAAACAACCGATCCGCCACCACCTCCTGGCCGGGGAATGCTGTCAGAAAGTCCTGGTAGTGGTACCAGCTCACGCAGGCACGGCGGCCGTTCATGACCCCGGCCCGGCACAGGATGAAACTGCCGGTGCAGATTCCGATCATCGGCACCTGCGTAGCGCCGACTTCGCGCAGATAACGAGTCGTCGTCTCATCGAGCTGCGGTCCGGCATGCAGGATGCCGCCGACCACCACCACGTAGTCGAGGCTGTCCGGTGGCAGCAGGGCGGTGGTTGGCTCGAGCAGCACCCCGCAGCTCGCCGGAATCGATTCGGGGCGGCTCGCCATGATTGACCATTGCACGTGCAAAGGCCGGCTGCGGTCGCCCTCGTCGGCCGCGAGGCGCAGGTGATCGATGAAGACGGCGAATGCGGAGAGTGTGAAGTGATGCGCCAGGATCACGCCGACGCGCAATGCTGGGCGGGCTTCACGCTCCCCGGGCGCAATCGGATTCAAGCCTGCGTGGGGCATTGAACGCGCACTCAATGGTTATTATCTCCCTGACGCGGCTATATTCCATCAAGGCTCAAGGAGACGCAAGAAGGCTGAAGACGTTTAAAAAAATATAATTAGAGCAATTAGATACGAAGGTAGCGCGCCGCTCTGCACCGCACGCTGGCCGGATGGTGACCGTTGAACGAACGTTCAGAGGGCCTGGTGCGCACGCCCGGCACGCGCGAATGCGGCGCGGGACGCTAGCCCGGGGGCGCCTGTGGGTGAGGAGCGCGCAGGTTCAGCCCGGCGGGATCGGGTGCGATCAGCGCAGCTGAAGGACTGCCATGCACGCTGCCGAAGCGCTCTCCCGCATTCCATTCGCGCGTCGCCTGTTGGATCTCCTCAGGCCTGCGCGCCACGAAGTTCCACCACAGGAGAATGTCTTCGTCAAATGGCGTCCCGCCGATCACGATCAGGCGCGCCGCATCGCGGCAACTGATGTCGATCGAATCGCGTCCGGGGGCGGCATAGAGAAGAGTTCCGGGCGCCAGCTTTTCCGCGCCAACATCCGCTTCACCCTCGAGCACCAGCAGGGCATGCTCAAAAGACGCGGTTACGGGGAGTGCGAGGCGAGCTGCGTCCGGGGCGCTCAGCTCGAGTCCCACGAGGGGCGAAAAAACTTCCGCGGGCGAGCTGTGCCCCAGCGCGCTACCGGCCAGCACGCACACGCTGAAGCCTCCCGATTCGATCAGCGGCAGATCCGCGTGGTTGCGGAAGGACGGCGTGCGATGGCGCTGCGCGTCGGGGAGCGCGATCCATAACTGCACCGCGTGCAGACGCCCGGGCTTGCCTTGTGGCAAGGCACTGTCTTCCGCGTGGGAGATGCCGCGCCCGGCAGTCATGAGATTCACCTGACCGGGCGTGATGATCTGCTCGTTCCCCAGGCTGTCGCGGTGAACCACCGCGCCCTCGATCAGCCAGGTGAAGGTCTGCAGGCCGATGTGCGGATGCGGCCCGACCCGCAGTCCTTCACCGGGCGGAAATTGCAATGGCCCGGCGTGATCAAGAAAGCACCACGCACCAACCATGCGCCGCCGCACGTTGGGCAGGGCGCGCCGGATCGTGAGTCCGCCGCCGATGGTGTTCGCTCGTGCTTCGATGCGTTCCAGCACTGTGCTCATCCTCAGGCGAGTGATGTCGCGATACGAACTTCCCCGCTCAGCACCTTGTGGATGGGACAGGCGTTGGCGATCTGCAGCAGACGTTCTCGCTGCTCAGCGCTCAGCTCGCCGCGCAGGGTGATGCGCCGGCGGATGTCGTTGCCGCCGCCAGCGGGCGGGCCGTCGGGGTTGAACTGCAGCTCGACCTGAACTTCCTCGAGCGCCCAGCTCTTGCGCGCAGAGTACATGCGCAGCGTGACGGCGGTGCAGGCCCCCAGTGCCGACAGCAGCAGCTGATGCGGGGTCGGGCCGAGGTCCGCGCCGCCGAGCGCGACGGGCTCATCCGCGCTCCACTGGTGGGTACCGTTCCTGATGGCGACCAGGTAGGGCGCAGCGTTACTGACGGCGTTCACGGTGGCTATGTCGTTCATAGAGACGGGGTCCTGTTCTTTACCAACGACTCGATGCGCGTGTCAGGCACGATCCACACCAGCGCCACCGCGATGTACAGCCCGATCGCCACCCACGGGCGCAGGAACGCAAGCGCGCTCGCGGCGATGTAGAGCGCCAGAGACAGCTTGCCCTTGCGATCGTGGCCGACCGCGCGCGCGAGACGCGAATCGTGGCCGTTGCAGGCGATGAGCTGCTGCGTCAGCACGCTGTAAGCGATGGCGGCCCCGGTCAGTACAATTCCGTAGGACGCCACCGGCAGGGCGGTCAATCCCGCCTCATCGATCCAGCGGATGACGAACGGCACCAGCGACAGCCAGAACAGCATCGCCAGGTTCGCCCACAGCACCTTGCCGTTCACGCGTTCGGAGGCCTGCAGCAAATGGTGGTGGTTGTTCCAGAAGATACCGACGTTGATGTAGCTGAGCACGTAGGCGAGGAATATCGGCACTTCCACGCGCAGAGCGTCCAGAGTCGTTCCCTGCGGAACGTGGATCTCGAGCACCATGATGGTGATGATGATCGCGACGACGCCGTCGGTGAAGGCTTCGAGCCTGGCCTTTCCCATGGCTCCGATGCTACGTGCATTTGCGTGGCGACGCGATCGCACAGCGCGATCGCGTTATCATGCCTGACCAGATGCTCGACCCCGCCGCCGGCGCTGCCCGCGGGCACGAGCCGCCGCCCTGGCAGGAGTATTTCATGAACGATCCGACATCCCTGGATAAGGCGATGTGGGGTGTCCTCGATGACTACGAGGCACGTGCGCAGCGCGAGGAGGCGCTATGGGACACGCTCTCGAATGAGGCAGCTGCGGCGCGTCGCGACGAGATGCTGCTGCCGGTGGGCCGCGCGACGGGCACGGTGCTCAATCTTCTGGTGAAGGCCGGCGAGGCGCGCAGGATTCTGGAAGTGGGCAGCTCCTATGGCTATTCCACGACCTGGCTTGCCGAAGGCGCCCGGGCAGTTGGCGGCAAGGTCACATCGCTTGAGCTGGCGGTGGCAAAGACCGAGTACGCCCGCACGCAGCTCGCGCGCGCGGGACTGGCCGATTACGTCGAGTTTGTGATCGGCGATGCGCGGGCGAGTCTCAAGGCACTCGCGGGACCGTTTGACCTGGTGCTCATCGACCTGTGGAAGGATCTCTACGTGCCGGTGTTTGAACTCCTGTACCCGAAGCTCGCTGCGGGGGCGATTGTGGTGGCTGACAATATGCTGCAGCCCGAGAGTGCGCGAGTGCACGCGCAGGCGTACCGTGAGCGGGTGCGCGCGGCGCCGGACATGACTTCAGTCCTGCTCAGCATCGGCAACGGCATCGAAGTCAGCCGCTATCGGTGAGTCTGTGACTGCGTACGCCTATCGTCTCGTCAACGTGTTCACGCACGGGCGCCGTGTGCTCAGCGGCAATCCGCTGTGCGTGTTCGAGCGCGCACAGTCGCTCGATGAGGCGACCATGCAGGCGCTGGCACTGCAGTTCAATCTGTCCGAGACGACCTTCATTCTGCCCTCCGAGCGCGCCAGCGCGCGGGTGCGGATTTTCACGCCGCGCTACGAGATGCCATTTGCCGGCCACCCAACACTCGGCACGGCGCACGTGTGCCGGGCGCTCGGCCTCGGGGGCGAACGGCTGACACTTGAGATGCAGGCCGGAGTGATCGCGGTGCGCGCGCTCGATGATCGCTGGACCCTGCAGGCGAACGCGCCCAGCTGGCGCGAGGTGACCGAATCACGCGGGCTGCTGGCAGGGATGTTGGGTCTTGCCGAACGCGAGCTGGCGGAGCGGCCGCTGTGGGTAAATGCGGGGCGCGAGCAGCTCATCGTGCCGCTGGCAAGCGAAGCGGCCGTGCGGCGCGTGAACGTACAGGCGGGACTGCTGGCGGAGCTCAAGAGCATCGACGGGCAAAGCATGGTGTACGTGTTCGCTCCCGCGGGCACCGGCATCCTGGCGCGTTTTTTCTTTCCCGTGGGCAACTCGGTGCGCGAGGATCCGGCGACCGGCTCCGCGACCGCGAATCTCGGCGGCTGGTGTCTGGCGATGGGGCGGGCATTGCCGTGTGAATTCGATCTGTCGCAGGGCGAGTACACCGGGCGCCCGTCACAGCTGCGGCTGCAGGTGGATGCCGAGCGCCGCATATTCGTGAGCGGTGAGGTGATCGAGATCGGGCGCGGGACGATCAACCTGTAAACACGGCCATGCAGCTCACCGATTTCAAGGCCCTGACGTTTGATTGCTACGGAACGCTCATCGATTGGGAGACGGGCATCCTCGCCGCGCTTGAGCCGCTGCTGAACGCGGGCAAAATCACGCTCGGCGCCGATGCGGTGCTCGCCGAATTTGCACGGCAGGAGTCGTCGCAGCAAGCCGCGACACCGGCCATGCCGTACCGCGATCTCCTGGCCGAGGTGCACCGGCGGCTGGCGCGCGAGTGGCAGGTGGGGCTGCCGGAAGCCGCACACCTGGCTTTCGGCAACTCCGTGCCGCAATGGCCGGCGTTCGCGGACACGCCGGCGGCGCTGCGGTACCTCGCGCGCCACTACAAGCTCGTCATCCTTTCCAACGTCGATCGTGACAGCTTCGCCGGCAGTAACGTGAAGCTCGGCGTGAGGTTTGATGCCATCTGCACCGCGCAGGACGTCGGCTCGTACAAGCCCGACCCGCGCAACTTCCGCTACCTCATCGAGGCGGTGGCGAAGATGGGCATCGGCCGCGGTGAGATCCTGCACACCGCGCAGAGTCTTTACCATGATCACGCACCCGCGAAGGCCGCAAGGCTCGCGAGCGCGTGGATTGATCGGGGCGCGCGCCAGGATGGGTGGGGCGCGACGTTGGCCCCGGCGGACACGCCCGCGTACGACTTCCGTTTTGGGAGTCTTAAGGAAATGGCCGACGCGCACCGCGCATTGGTGTAGGGCGCGTCACAGCCCCGCCACCAGCCGCCCGGGATTGAAAATTCCGTGCGGGTCGAAACGCTGTTTCAGGCGGGCGTGCACGCTGGCGACTGCGGGTGACAATGGGTGAAAGCGCCCCGCAGGCGCAGCTCCGCGCCAGCATTGGGCTGTGCCGCCGGCCGCCACCGTGAGCGCGCGCACGTCCAACTGCGCCGGCGGATCGGCATACCAGCGCAGCGCGCCGCCCCAGTCGATCAGCGGCTCACCGGGCAGCTCGAGCGGTGGGATTGCGCTGGGGACGGATAAGCGCCACACCACGTCGCGTCCAAAGAGCGGCAAGCGGCAGTCCCGCAGGGTGTTCCAGAACTCCAGCGCGCTCGCGGCATCGGGCGCTTCGCCACCGAGGCGCTCGCGCGCAGCGCGCACCGCCGCCGGCGCACCCGAGAGCCGCACCCAGGCGCAACCGCGCCACCACGCCGCCGCCGAGAGTGGCACCGGCTCGCCCGCCCAGCGATTGAACGCTGCGACCGCCGCGGCCGCGGGCAACTCGAGCCGCAGCGTAGTTTCCGCGCGCGGCAGCGGCAGCACCTTCACAGAAACCTCGGTGATGACGCCGAGAATACCGAGCGAGCCACATAACAGGCGCGACACGTCAAAGCCTGCGACATTCTTCATCACCTGCCCGCCGAAGCGCAGCACCTCTCCAGAAGCCGTGAGCAGCGTCGCGCCCAGCACAAAGTCGCGTGCCGCGCCGGCGTAGGGACGGCGGGGACCCGAGAGTCCAGCGGCGATCACTCCGCCCATACTGGGATCGCCGCCAAAACACGGCGGTTCGAACGCCAGCAGCTGTCCGTGCTCAGCGAGCGAGCGCTCGATCTCGGACAACCGCGTGCCGCAGCGTGCGGTAATGACGAGTTCGGAGGGATCGTAGGCGACGATGCCGCGCCAGGGGCACACGTCCAGACTCTCCCCGCCCATACTCTCGCCGTAGAAGTCCTTGGTGCCCGCACCCCGCACCCGCAGCGGCCGCCGCTGTGCATGGGCGCTTAAGACCGTCTCGCGCAGGCCTGCCAGGATCACATCGGGAGGCGCGGACATGTTGTTGGCTGGAGGTGCTGTTGGCTAGAAGCGCGGCAGATCCGCGTGGGGCAGGGCGCCGCCGTGCACCCGCATGCGGCCGTACTCCGCGCAGCGCGCCAGCGTCGGGATCACCTTGCCGGGGTTGAGGAGTCCCGCCGGATCGAATGCCTCCTTGACTGCCTGGAACGCAGCGCGCTCCGCGGGGGAGAACTGCACGCACATGGAGTTGAGTTTTTCGACCCCGACGCCGTGTTCGCCGGTGATGGTGCCTCCGAGTTGCACGCACAGCTCGAGGATTTCCGCACCGAAGCGATCAGCGCGCTCCCAGGAGCCGCTCTCATTCGCGTCAAACAGGATCACCGGGTGCAGGTTGCCATCGCCGGCGTGGAAGACGTTCATGCAACTCAGGCCATAACGGGTTTCCATAGCGGCGATCGCATCCAGTACCTTGCCGATGTGCCGGCGCGGGATCGTGCCGTCCATGCAGTAGTAGTCCGGCGCCAGCCGTCCGGCGGCTGGAAACGCGTTCTTGCGGCCCGACCAGAACAGTGCCCGTTCTGTTTCGGAAGACGCGACGCGCAGCGTGCGGGCACCGTTGTCGCGCAGTACCTGTTCGATTTCGGCGACCTGCCCGGCGACTTCCTCTTCGGTCCCGTCCGCCTCCACGAGCAGGATGGCGGCGGCGGACAGGTCGTAGCCGGCATGCACGAAAGGCTCGACTGCGGCGGCAGCCTTGCGATCCATCATCTCCATGGCGGCGGGGATGATCCCCGCCGCGATCACGGCGGCCACCGCGTCCCCGGCGCGATGCACCTCGGAAAACGACGCCATGACGAGCCGCACGCACGGGGGCCGTGGGATGAGCTTCACGATGACTTCGGTGACCACCATCAGGAGGCCCTCGGAGCCGATCGCAACGGCCAGCAGGTCCAGCCCGGGGCCATCCAGCGCGCGCCCGGCAAGTTCCAGCGGCTCCCCGTCCATGGTGTAGCCGCGCACGCCGAGCACGTTGTGCACGGTGAGCCCGTACTTGAGGCAATGCACGCCGCCGGAGTTTTCCGCGACATTTCCGCCGATGGAGCAGGCGACCTGCGAGGACGGATCGGGCGCGTAGTAGAGCCCGTACGCAGCAGCGGCCTCGGACACGCGCAGATTGGGCACTCCCGGCTCAAGCCGCGCCGTTCGTCCCACCGGATCAATTTCAAGGATGCGATTCATCCTCGCGCACGAGAGCAATACCCCCTGCGCGTGCGGTGTTGCACCCCCGGACAGCCCGGTCCCCGAGCCACGCGCGACCACCGGGACGTTGAGACCGTTGCAGGTGAGGAGCACCTGCCGCACGTGTTGTGCGTTGCGTGGCAGCACCACCACCGCGGGGCGCTGGCGGAATACGGGCAGTCCATCGCACTCGTAGGGGCGCAGCTGCTCGTCCTGCGAGAGCACGCAGTCTGCGGGCAGCACGGCACGCAGCGCGGCGGCCAGATCCGGATGAGTCATGTCGCCATCCTAGCGCAGCCGCGTCGTGCAGCCGCGCCGGTGGTCGCGCCGTGAACGCCGCGCGGGAGGCCTGAGCGCTGCCGGATCAGCGCAGAACTGCGAGCCGGGCGAGGTTGGCCTGCACCGTGGGGTCGTGGACAGCGCTGCGCGCGTACCAGCGTCGTGCAGCCTCAAGCAGCGCCTCGCAATTCCTCAGTATCGCGGCATCCTCCGGGCCGAGGTTATCGGCACGCGCCGGCGAGAAGCCGCGAGGCGCATTGCGCACATGCCGCCGCAGCCGCAAGCGGCGCAGCGCCCGCATGGTCAGTGACGCGGATTCCGCGACGTCGCCCCGGGTGACACGCTCGGAAACGCTTTGGCAGATGCGCTCATGATCGAGCCCATGCGCGTCGCTATCGGCGCCCGGGGGGCGGATCCACTGCTGACACCAATTGGTGATTTCCGCGGCGGGGGCGCGCAGCTGCGCATCGGTGAGCGCCACCGCGATGCGCGGCAGATCATGCGCCTCGCGCGAAGCGGCCTCCCAGCGCAGCTCGTCAAGCAGCTGCCCGATATCGTTCAGGTATTTCGCGAACATCCGCGATGCGGTTGGTACCGCGCATCGCGCGCCCGTCGGCGGCAACGCGGGGGGCCGGGGCGTGGTTGGGTTTACGTGCGGCTCGTTCATTTCTCAGGACCTCTCAGGCCGCTTTCCCGGTGGGTGCGGCGGCTGGCGGAGTGCTGTCCACTACGGATCCCGCATCCACGGCTGGAGCTGGGGTGGCTGCAACGGCGATCGGCCCGCGTGCTGGGGCTCGTGCGCGGCGCGGCGCGACCGCTCGCCTGCTCTGCGTGGCCTTGACGGCCTTTGCGGCGCTCACATGCCGGCGTCGAACCCGGTTCGCACGCCGCGTCTTTGCAGCATGACGCGCTTTTGCTGCCTCACGCCTGCGCGCCTGCACATGCGCCTTCGTCTTGCGACTGGGCTTCGCAGCGCCCCTGGCCGGGGCCCTCGCGGATTTCCCCGGCGTGTCCTTCTGGGCCCGGCGAACGCGCTTCCACGTCTTGCGTGCGGAGGCTGATTGCTTGCGAGCGCGCCGCGCTTCCCGCTTGGCTTCCTTCAGCCGCTTGCGCGCGCGCTTCAGTTCTTCCTTCGCGATGCGCACGCGCTGCTTGGCGACGTCCGCCTGGAGCCTGGCACGCTCAAGGGGCTCTGTCGGAGGGGTCTGCTCGCTGCCGGTCTTCTTCATCCGCTGGCCTGCGGTGAGCGAAAAGGCGGCCAGTCTCACACAAGAATCCGAGGGTTGCCACCCAGTGAACTTATCCACAGAATTTGTGCATAACTATGTGGACAGAAGCGCGGGGCGCCGACAAACGCGCAGCGCTGCCAATGGTTTGCGTCAAAGTGAGCGCGATTTCGCCAGCTGCGTGCAAAATCACCCACGCGCACGCCAGCATGCACGCTTTCGGCGCCGCGACATCTTATGATTGCGCCATGGAGCCACCTGGCATCACCCGCTCACGCCGACCGTTTCTGGCCCCGCTGTGGTTGACTTTTCTCATCGCACTGGTCGCCGCTGTCATGGCGTTCGCCGCCTGGCACGGCGCCACGACCACCATGGTGGTGCTCGCACGGCCCGTCGAAAAAGATCCGGGGACGATTGACGATCCGCCGCTGTCGGCCGAAGGTGAAGAGCGCGCACAGCGCCTGGCGCAGATGTTCGCCGCCGGATCAAGCGCCGGATCGCTGGATGCGATCTACGTGAGTGACGAGCGCCGCGCGCAGCAGACAGCCGCGCCGCTCGCCGAACGGCTGCACCGGCCTCCCGAGGTGTTCAAAGTCGCGGACGCACGCGCCGCTGCGGCCCGCGCGCTGCACGAGCACGCGGGCGGCACGGTGCTGGTGATTGGCAGCGCAGCGACGTTACAGCAGGTGCTGCACGAGCTCGGTGTCGCGGACGCCACGAGCACGCCGGGCGAGGAAGCGGACGTGCTTTATCTTGTGAGCATCCCGAGCGTCGGCCACACCCACGTGCTGCGGCTGAAGTACTGACAGCGCGGACGCAGTCAGCTCTAGGCGGGCTTTCGGGCGCCGCCGACGGCGCTGAGCGCCACCGCCTTGCGGATGAAATCCTCGTGCTGGCTGATGCGGAAGTCGGCGAGCACCGCTGAGCGGATGTAGCGGGCCTGGTCGATGAGATAGGTGCCGCGGCGCACGGCAAACCCGAGTGGCCCCTGCACGTCGTACATGCGGATGACGAACTTGTCGACGTCCGAGAGCAGCGTGTACGGCAGCTGGTACCGCTCGCGAAACTTGCGATGACTTTCCGGGGATTGGGGGCTCACGCCCGCAACGTTGAGTCCGGCCTGCGCGATGTCGGCGTGCAGGTCACGGATGGCGCACGCCTCGCGCGTGCATCCGGGAGTGAAGTCCGCGGGGTAGAAATAGAGGATCAGGGGTCCGGCGCGCAGCAGCGTGCTCAGGGAGACGCTCTGTCCGTCCTGATCCGGCAAGGTGAACTCTGGTGCCCGTCCCCCTAGTGCCAGCACCTGCTTCCCTCCTCAGGATCCCGTTGGATCCACGTATTGCCGATGATAGCCGTATCCTGCGCCCGTGGTACCCCTGGCCCATTGCTGGATCAGGACCGGACGCACCGGCCCGCGCACGTTCGCGGCAGCGAAATTGACGTGCCGGATCGCGATGCTAGAATCGCGCGCCTTGCGGTGGGGCGGTAGCTCAGTTGGGAGAGCGTCGCGTTCGCAATGCGAAGGTCGAGGGTTCGATCCCCTTCCGCTCCACCATTTCCCCGTGGCGAGATCGTAACGCCAGCTTCCATTTCCTCCAACGAAAACGCCCGCGGCTGCGGGCGTTGTCGCTTCTGCTTACCTGAAGTCAGCTCTTGCGCTTGCGGCGATTGAACCCTAAGCCTGCCAGACCCAAGGCGAACAGCGCGAGGCTGGCCGGCTCCGGCACCTTCGGTGGCGGCGGCGGCGGCGGCGGGGGTGGGGGCGGGCTGCTCGCGGTGAAATCGAACCCCACGGTCATGGTCACGGGGGCGTTGAGGACGGCCCCAGAGGTCACGCCGACATTGAACGGGGAGCAAGCCTCAACTGCCGTGCCGGTGCACTTCTCATCACCGGTCACGAACAAGAAGGACCAAGTCGCGCCGGTATCCTGCAGGCCGGCAGTCGCCATGGGCTCCACGAGCGTTTGGCTACCTGCGTCGAGGGTCAACACCATCGACGTGGAAGGAGCGGCGCTGGTGTACGCGAAGTAGTTCGCATCCATGCCGCTTGTCGCTATCGAGTGCGCCTTCGGCGCATTCGGACCGCCCGTGGGAGTGTCGGCACCTGAATAGGTCGTTACGAACGAATAGGTGCCGGAAGCAATTCCCGCGACCGTAGAGGTGTATGACCCGGTCAGGGTGCAGGTGGTGTTCCCGCCGCTGACACCGCACAGACCCTGGCCCAGGGTGTAAGTACCCTCGCCAGCGCCATTCGCGCCAAAGCCATACTCAGTGAAGTTCTGGCTGCTGGCTCCGAGATCCAGCGTGACTTCCTGCGCCTGGGCTGCCAATGGCCCAATGAGCACGACCGCGGTACTGGCGATAAGGGTTTTGTAGTGCATCCTAATGGTTCCCTGTTTAGGTTGTTAGTTCCCGATAGTCATCAGCTCAGTCGCGCGCGAGTGTGTCCGAGGTACGTGGTGCGCGCAATGGCTGCGAGCGGACGTACGAGCGGACGTAAGCGGACAGATGCGGACAGCGGTTGACGGGACGGGTCAGGGTAGCCGCGCGAGGACCTCACGGAGTGCCGGATCGTCGCGATACGTTGAAAACTCAGCAAAGCCACGCAGCGCTGCAAGATTGTGGTCATGGCGCGCTTCGGCAATCGCGAGCCACTTGAGCATTCCAGCCCGGTCGTAGGCTAGCGCGCGGTACTCCGCGACCACCACGGCAGAGCCGGTTCCACGTTCCCAGGCCGCAGCTTCGGCTGCGCTCAGCTGGTCGAGCATCGCCTGGCGGCCGCCAGTCTGGAACTGCTGTGCGGCGCTATGCAGCCCGGCGACGACCTCCGGCTGGCCGCGCAGTTCGGCCGCCGCGAGCGCCTCGCGCAGGAAGTCCGGGTCGCGCGACAGGATCAGGTACGCGTGTGCCAGATAAGCGCGCCACGACACGAAATTTGGATCCAGCTGCGCCAGGCGTTCGAGTGTCGCCAGGCCCTCGGCTCGCTGCCCGAGCCCGAAGCGGATCCAGGCTTCGTCCGCCGCTATCGCCCGATTGCCGGGATCAAGTGCGCGGGCGCGCGCCATGGCCTGCAGCGATTCGTTGAAGTCCCCGTGCGCCTCCAGCGCGGTGGCATACCAGTGGAAAGCCCTGGCCGAGTTTGGATCAAGTCGCAACGCAGTCTTGAACGCCTGGAACGCCGCGGCGGTGTCCCCCTGCCACCAGAAGGCGACGAAGGCCTGGTCGAGCCACGCGTCGGCGAGCTGCGGATCGAGGGTAACCGCGGTGCGCGCGGCGCGCGCCGCCTGCGGGTACGCCACTGCGTCGGGCATCGAGCCAAATTCGCGCAGCAGAAGGTAGGTGTTGGCAAGGCCTGCCCAGCCGGCGGCCCGTTTGGGGTAGCGGTCGACCAGCTGCTGAAAGTTTTTTTGAGCGGCCGCCAGACTATCTGCCGACCGCATCGACAATTCAAAGCGAGCGGTCGTGTACATTTCGCGCGCCTGCGAATTGTCGTCATACGGGGCGTCTGCGACGGTTGCAGCCGCGGCCGGATGCCGCTGCGAGATTGTCATAGTGAGCGCCGTAACCCCGAGCGCCACGAGCAAGAGCGCCGCGATCGGCCACAGCCGCCGAACATGTCGTGGCTCATCCGCCGGCGCCGGCAGTGCCGCGGCGGTCTGGGGGACTGCGGCGGGCAGCGGGACTGCGGCGAGCAGGGGGACTGCGGCGAGAGCGGCGGCCTCGGGCACATCGCCGAGTTCTGCGCGCAGGCTGGCTTGCACATCGTGCGGCAGCGTGCGCAGCCAGATCGTCAGTTCCTCCGGATCGGCCCACACGGAGCTGCGGCTGCCGCCTGGAACCCGATGCACCGGCAACGAGCGTTTTTCCCAGCGTCTCGCCGTGCGCTCGGTGCATCCGAGGGATTGGCCAATCGCCTTCCAGCCGACCAGCCGCCGGTTGCTCTTTCCGTTTGTGCCTGCCGCCGCTTGAACGTTGTTATTTTCGATCGATATCAAGTCTGCCCCGAGCCGCATGGTTAGCTGATGAGATCCCGATAGGCGTGCCAGGTCGCATAGCCCAGGAGCGGCGCCACGATGACCATGCCGACAAGCAGGGTTACAAAGGCGATCGCGGTGAGCCCCACGATGAGGAAGGCCCACACCAGCATCACCGGCAGGTTGGCCAGCACCGCGCGCAGGCTGGCGCGCATGGCCTCGGACGCGCTCGCGTGCCGATCGATGATGAGGGGCACGGCCACGACCGACAACGCAAACACGACGGCCGCAAGCACACCGCCACAGAGCACGTAACCGAGGATTTGCGCGGAGCTCGCGCTGGTCGCTCCACCCCACAGGACAACGGCGAGGCTCGGCACGGAGGTCGCAAATACCGATTCCCACAGGATCGCCGAGATCACGAACCAGGCGACCGCGATGATCGCCAGCACGCCGCCGAAATGGGTGAGTCCATCGGGGTTGCGTGTCAGGGCCTGCAACGACTCGTCGAAACCGAGCGGCTCGCGGGCCGCCAGCCGCCGCGCCAGCTCACACGCTCCGGTCGTCATGATCGGACCGACGAGCAGGTATCCCGTCACCGCGGCCGCGGTCAGGTACAGGTGCGTGCTGCCAAGCATGAGGAGCACCCCGCCGAGAATCGCGATGAGCGCTCCGTGGGCCAGGCCCGGCGCGCCGATTTGCTTCAGATCGTCCCAACCGCGATCGAGCCATTCGATGGGCTGGCGCAGTGGCACACGGCGCACCGCGAACTCACGAGTCTGTTGTGTCCCCATGCTGACGGCGATCATATGCACCTCCCCGGTAAGGGTTTCTTGCGCCCTGTACACGGACGTTCCCGTTCATGGTACGCCTGCTCGCGGGGGAGGGGATGGCCGGGAACCCGGGAGCCGGTAAACTGCGCGCACCGCCCCCGTAGCTCAGTGGATAGAGCGACCGCCTCCTAAGCGGTAGGTCGTCGGTTCAACTCCGGCCGGGGGCGCCATAAAAAACCTTTATATATCAACTAATTTAAGACATCTTCTATCGAAATACCTTATATCATTCGCCGTTCGCCAAACGCGCGCGCGAAAGCTCGCGCAGCCGTTCGCGGATCAACTCTTGTAGTAGGTGTTCTGATTGTGCACCCGGATGATCTTGCCGCTGACGTGTCCTGCTTCGGAGTTCCAGCGCACGTGATCGCCCACTCTGAAGGTCGTGGACATAGGAGTGGCTACACGTGCCGATGCAATTTGCGCACACGCCATATCGATATTGCGAGCGAGAGCCAGACTGCGAGGGCTACTGCGAGAACCGACGCAGCGTTGTGGTGCGGAAGTAGTTTCCAGACGACCAGCCCGAACGCTGCGAGCGCGATTGTGCCCATTGCCGCGCCGCGCGCGTCCAGAGCAGCGGCCAAACGTCCGCGAATCGTGTGTGGGATACCCGCTCGGCGCTTTTTTTCACGTTCATGCTTCTCAATCAGTGTTGCCCCGCAAGGTAAGATTGCCGGAAAGGCCAAAAACAGTCCCCCGACGACCGGTCCGAAATATCTGGCAACAAGTCCCGTCACAACCGTAATCGCGCCGCCCAACAAAAACCGCGTGAGATATTCGTGCCATTGGGTTTGCTTAAGAGAGGCAAGGTTCAGTCGGACTTTCATGAGGCTACTTTAGGAACAGCGCCCAAAGCACTAGGGAACAGAGGCCCCATACAACAAGCGTGGCGAGCGTAGTGGTCGAGGCTCGGTGATGTTTCTTGGCCATTAAATAGACGCAGACAAGAGCATAAACCAGAAAAGCGAAGGCCCCCGCAATCATCGATCTGGCCTCCATGGCAGCGTATTCTTTGCCATCGCTGAGTTCGGTAAGCGCGAGTGTCGCCAATGCAACGGAGGGAGCGGCCCCGAAGAGTCCAGCAAAACCTCTGGGCCGCAGCACATCGCCGATAACGGCAAAGGCCGAAACTATAAGACCGCCCAACAGAAAGCGCGCCAGCCACTCCATGTCACAATTATCCCTCGAAAGTGTCCTTAAGATGCCTGCCGCTGGGACATCTCCACTTCGGTCGCCGTCCTCACAGCCCCGCGACGACTATGCCGGCCAGGACAGATGGCCGGGATCCTGCCACAGCGTGGCCAGGGGTGCTCCACGAGCCTTGCCACAAGCTGACTCAGGCTTCTTGTTGAGCGTGGGCGCGCGGGCACAAGCGCGAAGGTCTTCGCCCACGTGATGGGGCACAATGACCGTCGACACGCCCCACCAAATTAACCTCGATCCTTCAAGGGAATTTAATTGGTGACGCCGAGATCGTCCATGAAGCGTAAGCAATTGCGGTCTGGCAAAGGATTTAAGGTCATCCTCCTCAAGACACTAAACCTTTATGTTCCGCCCGCGTATACCAAGTCGGGCGATGAGCGATCCGGATAGAGCGAGCCAGCCTGGCCGCAAGGGCGGCGAACACTCGGACTCGGGCAAATAAACGAAGGCTCCGCGGAGCGGGTGACGTGGCTCCGCCGAGGTCTGGCGCTCCCCTTCGATGCTGGTGGCAGGGATTGCGGCCGAGTGCAGTACATTCACGCTGTTCGCCCAAACCCGTGTATGAACTACTCAAGGCTGTGACCAGACTGGCTCGCGGCGCTGGCTAGTCGTTCGAGGGCGTGACGGTTCATCGCGCCGACCCGGACCCCGGGAGATTCCTCTCGGGCCGGGGATAATTGTCCCCGTAGCTTTGCTGCTCGCGCTCGCGAGCACGTCGGCGACGCTAATTCGGCGGGGGCCTCGAGTTGGGGTGAGCAGCGCCCCGGACTTACCTAGCCCGCTTCCCAACATAACGTTTTGGCAGCGGCGGATCTTGTTCGGGTCCGCGGTCGGGTTCAGGCTCGGGGCCCGGCTCACGCACCGGGCCATCGGGTGGTGTGTCTGGCGGCGTCTCGTGGTTCATACCCCAAAGGCTAGCAGTAATCTGCCGCCTCGTGCTGCCCATTGCTGTCGCGTTCCAGCTTCTTAGGAAACAGTCGCGGGCAGGCAGCGGAGGGAACTTTGCAACAGTGTGGCGATCACCTATCAGCAATGTACGAGAGCCTAGTACGCATCGGGACCGCGGGTTGGAACAACCCGCCGAAACTTCGTCGCCCCGCGCCGCGCTCGCATTTGGAACACTATGCGGCACATTTCAATTGTGTTGAGATCAACAGCTCGTTTTATCGGTCGCATCGAAGAGCGACCTACGCGCGCTGGGCGGATGCGACCGGTTCCGATTTCCAGTTCAGTGTCAAAATCCCGAAAGCAATCACTCACGAGCGCGCATTATGCGGGTGCGCTTCCTTACTCGACGCATTCGTGGCGGAGGTGAAGGGCCTAGGCCGTAAGCTGGCCCTGCTGCTTCTGCAGCTGCCGCCGGGCGTGCCCTGGCATGCTGCGACAGTGGAGCGCTTCCTCACCATGATGCGCGAGCGAGTCGTAGTGCCCGTGGTCTGCGAGCCACGTCACCAGAGTTGGTCGGGCGTCGAGGTTCAGCGCCAAATGGCCCGTTACGGTATCTCGCTGGTGCGCGCTGATCCTGCACGACTGTCGGGCGCTTGGGAACTGGTCGATGCGGTCCGGTACTATCGCTTGCATGGGGTGCCGCGGGTGTACTGGTCTGGTTACTCTCCTGAGTATCTACGGGCCCTTGCCGGTGAAATCGCCACGGACCGCCGAGCTTTCTGCGCTTCCTGGTGCATTTTCGACAACACGGCAGCCGGCGCAGCGTGGTCGAATGCGCTTGCCTTGCACGGGCTGGTGCACGCGAAGACCGCGCAAGAGGACTCGCAAAAAGGGGCATCACTGCCGGCTCATGCGCGCCATGTGCAGCGCTGACTGAGGGCCGGTGTCCGGTCTTACGGCGCTCTATGGCATTCATACGAGCTCCGCGCGACACGCGCTCTTCTCCATATTCTGTCGTGAACAGAGCGACTATTATGGCTAAGACCGCTCCGCGCATTCTGCCCGCGCTACGGCGACATCTGCAGGAGCTGGGCGAAAACATCCGTCTCGTCCGGTTGCGGCGCGGTTTTGCCGCTGAGCTGATCGCCGCACGCGTCGGGATCTCAAGGCCGACCTTGCGGGCAATTGAACGCGGCGATGGGAGCGTGTCTATGGGCGCTTACGCCAGCGTCCTGCAGACCCTGGGTCTTGAGAAGACGTTCGCCGGTGTGGCGCGTGACGACGTGCAGGGACGCAAGCTCCAGGATCTCAACCTCAAGGTCAGGAAGCGTGCGCCGCGTCTGAGGCGCACGCTGTGAAAGCGCGCGACCGTGCAATTGAAGTGTGGGGAGACTGGGCGGAGCTGCGCGGCGTGACCCGAGTCGGCACCTTGCATGCGACTCCGGTGCGCGGCAAGGAAATCTTTGCGTTTGAATGCGACAGCGTATGGGTCGGCCATCCGCAGCGCGCCAACCTTGACCCAAACCTCGCGCTCCATCGGGTCGTCAATACGGTCCGGATGATCAGAGCGGTTTTCGAGTATTTCTGGATTCGGCCCCTGATCGCTGGGGGCGTCTGCTGATGAACCGCCGCGAAGCCCAGGCCACCCGCGTGGCAGAGCGGGCGCCGCGGACTCTCCTTGGAGTCCGACTACCTGCTCGGCGTCTATGACGGTTGCTTCATGCACGTTCCAACTAGGGGTTGGCGCGATTCACGGGTGCATCTGGATGAGTAGTAGAACCACTGTCGCGCGACGGACGATCGCTCGGCTCAATGTCCTTGCGCACGGCGGCCACTGTCTCCGCATCTACCAGCGGCGCGCGGTTGCCCCACGCGTGGCGCGTATAATTGAGGACATCGGCGATCTCTCGATCGTCGAGCTTCCAGCCAAAGCCCGGCATCGAAAGTCCTGTGGGTAAGGATGAAGGAGCGGCCATCTTCGAGCCCGCCAGCACCACGTGGATGACCGTGCCGGGATTGTCGGTCTGGATCGCCGCACTGCCGGTCAGCGGCGGGAAAACCTTGGGGACGCCGCGACCGTCGGGATTGTGGCAACCGGTGCAATTGTCGAGATACAACGCTTGACCGTGTGCGAGCGCTTCGGTGCCGAGCGCTGCAGTCTTTGGGGGGGATTTGGCCCGGTCATTCGGGCGATTTTTCAAAAAAAATGCGATTGCATTGAGATCGGCATCGCTCAAGTACTGCGTCGAATTCATGACGACGTCGCTCATTGGTCCCGCCGATGCGGACTTCGCGTTTGCGCCGGTTCTCAGATACTCGACAATCTGGGCCGCTGACCAGCCCCCGACCCCATCCCGGATGTTGACGCCGAGGCCCGGTGCGGCCCAGTGCAAGCCAGCACTGCCGCCCTCGAAAGCATCACTGTGCTTTGTTCCGCCTAACCAATTGTCCGGCGTGTGGCATGCGCCGCAATGGGCAAGACCTTGCACCAGATAGGCGCCACGGTTCCACTGCGCCGATTGCGCCGCATCGTTCTTGTACTCCCCTTCGTCAAAAAATAGCGCGTTCCAGCCGAACAGTTCCTCGCGCCAGCGCAAGACCCACGGCAGGCGATTCGGCTTGTCGTCCTGCGCGACCGGCGTGACCGTGTCCAGATACGCTTTGATGGCGTCGACGTCGGCGCGTGTCACTTTGGTGAACCACGGATAGGGAAAGGCTGGATACAAGTGACTGCCGTCGCGACTGATACCGGTATGCATGGCCTTGTAGAAATCCTGCTCGGACCACTGGCCGATGCCGGTATCGCGATCGGGTGTTATGTTGATGGAATAGATCACGCCGAACGCGGTCGCAATCGCGCGCCCGCCGGCAAACGGTTTACCGTTCGGTGCCGTATGACAGAACTCGCAGTCCCCGATGCGGGCAAGATAGGCACCGCGCGCGACCTCGTTGGACTCCTTACCGGGGGCGACAACCGCAGCGGCGGCGACGGCGGCGCCAGCGAGCAACGCCCACGCGATCGATCCGGCGATGGCCAGTGTGAGGCTTCGTGAATACATCGTCTTCATGCGTCCATTTTTCGTTCACGCCTGAACCAGCGGCCCGGGGCTCTTGAGATAGTGGTTCTTGAGCGCGTCCGCCGCCCAGTACGCGAGGGCGGCCACCGTCCCGGTCGGGTTGTAGCCGGCGTTCTGCGGAAACACGCTCGAGCCCATGACGAACACGTTCGGCACGTCCCAGGACTGCAGATATTTGTTCACCACGCTGGTTCTAGGGCTGGCGCCCATCGCACAGCCACCGGTGTTATGCGTGGTCTGATACGGGACGATCGAGTAATGGCCGACGCGCGGAACGGCGTTGAAAGAACGTGTCTTCATCGCCTGCGCGATCGACGTGGCTTTCTTGGTGAGGAAGCCTGACATCTTGATCTCGTTGGGGTGGAAGTCAAAGGTCAGGCGCAGCAGCGGATCGCCGTAGATATCCCGATAGGTCGGATCAAGGTCGAGGTAGGAATCGCGGTAGCTCATGACGCTGCCATGGGTCGCGATCGATGCGCTTTTCAGGTAATTGTCGGCCATCGCCTTCTTCCACCCGGCTCCCCACTTCGGCGCATCGGCGGGGAGTTGGTGTTGCAGGATCGGACGGCCGCCGGTTGTCCACAACGCGATGTAGCCGCCGCCAACGAATCCCTCTGGGCCGTGATCGAAGTTGTCGCCGTTGAATTCGTCGATTGCCTGGCCCAATGCGCCCGCACCCATGAACGGGTTCATAATCTCCTCGAGAAACACATCGACCGCGGAGGTGATTTGATAGGCGTAATTGCGTCCGACCACGCCGGTGTTCGTCTTTGGATCGTAGGGCTGGCCAATTTTCGAGTGCAGCAACAACAACGCGTTGTGTTGTGCCCACGCGCAGCAGATGACGAGGGTAGCCGGCTGCTCGACTTGGCGCCCCTGCGCGTCCACATACGTCACGCCGGTCGCCCGTTTGCCGGAGCTGTCCAGATTAATACGCGTGACGTCACAATGGGTACGCAGCGAGAAATTCTTTCTCTGGAGGAGGACCGGGAGAATCGTGGTCTGCGGCGATGCCTTGGAATAATTCCCGCAGCCGAACCACTCGCAGTATCCACAATATGTGCACGCTCCCATTTGCACGTTGAGCGGATTCTTGTACGCCGCGGACGTATTCGCGGCCGGGCACGGGAAGGGTTTGAAACCGATCTCCTTCGCAGCCTTATCGAACAGCACCGTCGCGTAGCTGCGCTTGAGCGGTGGCAGCGGATAGCCGCGCTGGCGGGGCCCTTCGAACGGATTGCCGCCGGGCTGGATTTGGCCCTGGATGTTGCCGGCGGTACCGGATATGCCGCACAGGTAATCGAAGGTGTCGTAATGGGGTTCGAGCTCCGCGTAGGTTATCCCCCAGTCCTGGATCGTCATGTCCGCCGGGATGAAGCGCTTGCCGTAGCGCTGCTCGGTGTGAGAGCGAATCACGAAGTCCTCAGGCAAGAAGCGCCAAAGCTGCCCGTTCCAGTGCACGCCGCCGCCCCCGACGCCCACTCCGGGCAGGAATGAGCCGAGGTGGCGCATGGGTAGGGCGGTCTGGTCGACCGAATTGCGGAACGTGAGTGTATCGCGCGCCGGATCCTGGAAGAGTCCATCGCGAACTGCGTAGCGCAACTCGTCTTGAATCTGGGTGGTCGCGAAATCCGGCACCGTATCGCGAAACTTGCCGCGCTCGAGCGCCAACACCTCAAGTCCCGTCTGGGTGAGCCGCTCGGCGAGTATGGAACCGGTCCAGCCAAAACCTACCAGAACGATGTCGACGGGCTTGAGCGGATTCGCCATGGCTCAACCTCTTCGCAACCTTGTCCCGTCGCGACCGAGAATACCTACCGTCGGCAGCGTGTAAGGCTTGCCGTACTGTTCGATCTCGCTCGTGTAGTTATAGCGGGGACCAGGAAAGCCGACCAACTTCCAACCGGCAAAATTACGGTTGCCGCCGTACATCGGATCGGCGAGGAACCCCTCAACCGTGTTTTCCCACAGCACGGTAAAAAAGACTTTGGCGGGCACGTCGGTGAGTTTGATGTCACCGCTCTCCAGTCCCTGCAGAACTTCGTCCTGCTCAGTGCCGGACAATGCGGCAAAGTCTTTGCCGTGGTTCTTCTGACACCACGCGTTTACATCGCGAGTGGCCGTTTGATATAGCTCGCCGGGGGTAAGCTTCAGCTGATAACCCTGCTCCGCGAGCCCCGTCGCCCACGGACCTTGCATGTACCAGTGCTCCGCTCGTCCGTAGGGTCCCGCCAACTGACGGTCGATAAATACCGCGACCGCCGCGCCACGAGCGCCGAGGCCGTCCTCTTCATCCGGAATCAGTCGCTCTGTCGCAGCCTCGACGAATGCACGTTGTTCTGGGTTGAAGAATGTCGCCGTCGGGTTGGCCGCGCGCGCTTCAGAATGATTCGGTACATGCGGGCCGCACCCGAGAAGGCCCGCCGCGGGAAGCAGTAGTACGCCACTGAGAAGTGATCGCCGCGTGATCGAGTAGTTGTCATGGACAGCCGCCGACTGTTCCTCAGCACGTTCGAGCGAGCCTGAGGTGTCAGACATACGGGGGCCGGTATCCAAGGGCTTGTGCATCGGCAACCTCTTCACGCAGTTATTCTCTGAGGTCAGAAGACGAGTTGTAGCCACGGCCAATGCCAGCCTATCTAACGAAACGTCGGTCCTTCTGTGCGGTATCCGACACACGACCGAGAGCCTAATTGGGTCAACTCGGCGATCCGCTCCGGGTTCGGGTTGTGACCGATAGCCAAGCGACCCGCGTGGCCCTGGAGGCGATGTGGCGTTTGGCTTCCCGGGACAGTGAACAATACGCGGACCTCATTATCAGAATACTGATTTCTGCGTCGGACGTTCACGATCGCGTTAAGGCTTCGTTGAGTTCCGTGACTCGCTCGATCTACGGCAGCGTGCTCCGCTGCTCATCCTGTGTGATCAGACGAGCGCTGCGATCGCCACTGGCGTAGATCCATAGCCAACTCAACGCCACGGCCAACCGGCTCCGCACGTCGATCAAAAAGTAGATATGAGTGAGACCCCAGAGCCACCACGCGAGCCAACCGCGTATCCGGATCCACCCGAAATCAATGATGGCAGAGCGCTTACCGATCGTTGCGAGACTGCCGGCGTGCTTGTAACGAAACGGTCTGGGTGCGGAGTCGCCGCGAAGACGTAGCTTGATCGTCGTGGCGACATGGTGGCCTTGCTGCTTGGCGGCCGGCGCGATCCCCGGCACCGGCTTGCCGTGCCATCCGTCGACACTCACGGTATCGCCGATGACGAAGATCTCCGGATGGCCCGGGGCGCTTAAGTCCGGCTTTGCTTTCACCCGATTAGCGTGATCAGCCGGCACCCCGAGCCAATCGGCAGCGGGCGACGCGCGTACTCCGGCAGCCCAGAGGATGACCTTCGCTGCTACGTTTCGACCATCGAAGACGATACCGTTGTCGGTGCAGTCGCGGACGGGACGACCGAGTTCGATTTCGACTCCCAACCTCTCGAGCGCGGCCTGGGCATAGGCGGCAAGGTCTTTGGTGAAGTCGGGCAGAATGCGTGGGCCGGCTTCAATCAATATGATTCGAGCCTTTTGCGTGTCGATGTGGCGGAAGTCCTTCGGAAGATTCTCGTGAGCAAGTTCAGCGATCGTTCCGGCCAATTCGACCCCGGTCGAGCCGCCGCCAACGATGATGAAGGTGAGGAGGGCAGCCCGACGCTCGTCGTCAGTCTCCCGCTCGGCTCGTTCAAAGGAAAGAAGGACTCGTCGGCGTATGGTGATGGCGTCCTCTACTGTCTTCAGGCCACCTACATAAGGCTTCCACTCGTCATGACCAAAGTACGCAGGTTGTGCTCCGGTCGCGAGAACCAGCGTGTCATAGGAGACAGCACCGCCATCTTCGAACAAGACTCTCTTGTCGGCGCTGTCGATATCCGTGACGACCGCCAACAATGTCGTTATCTCCTTGCGTTCGCGCAAGAGATGACGGATCGGCCACGCAATCTCTGAGGCCGCTAGCGAGGCCGTGGCGACCTGGTACAGAAGGGGCTGAAACAGATGGTAGTTGCGTTGATCGATGATGGTGATGCGAACCGGCGCACCCGCGAGGCGATGTGCCACCTCGAGCCCACCGAAGCCGGCACCCACGATAACGACGTGATGGATGGAATCGCTCAAGGCTCGTGTGTCCCCACTCTGACCGTTGGCGCGCAGTGGGACGTATTCGCTCTACGAATCTCAAGTTGCTCGCCGGGCCGTCACACAGAACCATTGCAATCGAGCGCGAGGTCGTCTGTGCGGTAGCAGGCAAAGGAGAAAGTATTTAAACGCCATCGAGCTGTGATGCTCTCAACGATATGTATTTGCTCCATGGTCTGATCTGGTGGTAATCCCGATCCGATTTGGGCAAAGCTGCTGGCCCAGTCAGCACCGGTAATCCGAAGAGCTTTTTTATTGCGCGGTTGCAACAGGTCTGTTGCGGCAGTTTGAGGCAGTGGACGAGGTTCAGGCGATCGCAGGTGACACAGTGACCGAGCCGAACTTCATCGTCGCGAGACAGTCGTCAGGATTGGCTGATAGCTGCCGTCGGGGAAGCCTGATAGCATTTGGCACTGAAACAGTAAATTTCTATGAAATAAGAACAGCGTCAAGAGGGTGAGAGCGTGGTCTTAGCGGTATGAAGATCACATCGCATGGCGAGCTGGACACTGCCTGCTCATTTCTTCGTGCTAGCGTGCTGCGCCGACGTCGCGGCCGATTGCCGCAGGGTGAAATCCCTGCGGATCAGCGATTGAGCGCTTGCGGACTGAGGTCAGGGCCATGGCTGCGATCTTCGGGCCTGCCGCTAACCTAATTGCGAAAGTGACGTTGCTTGCCGCGGCGGGCGTCATTGTCGCTGGGCTGGCATTGTGGTGGTTATGGCCGCGCACCGACTATGCCCGTCACGTGCGTTCAGTGGTCGAGCAGCCAGTTCCCTTCAGCCATCAGCATCACGTTGCGGGACTTGGGCTAGATTGCCGTTTTTGCCACACCGCGGTCGAGGTCTCTTCCGACGCCGGACTGCCGCCCACTTACACGTGCATGACCTGTCATTCGCAGATCTGGACCAATGCTGCATTACTGACGCCGGTACGCGAGAGTCTGAGCAACAATACGCCGATCGTCTGGCACCGCGTCACCGATTTGCCGGACTACGTCTACTTCAATCACAGCATTCACATCGCAAAAGGAGTGGGTTGCGAGAGCTGCCACGGCGCCATTGAAACGATGCCGCTCACGTACAAAGCGAAAACTCTGACCATGGAGTTTTGCTTGGACTGTCATCGCAATCCGGGACCGAACCTGCGCCCGAAATCCGCGATCTATGACACCGAGTGGCGTCGGACGGTTGACAATCCCGGAGCGGCGGCGCTGATGGCCCTGTACCACGTTCCCGACCGCACCCTGACCGACTGTTCGTTGTGTCATCGATGAATCGCCCCGGCAGCAAGTTTTGGAGGAGCTTGGAACAGGCGGCGGACGATCCGGAGTTTTTGGCGCGCGCTGCGCAGGAGTTCCCAGGCCTGGCTGAGGCCTTGGCTGAACCGCTCGGTCGGCGCCAAGCGCTCAAGTTGATGGCCGCCTCATTGGTGTTGAGTGGACTCGGCGGGTGTGATTCCAAATTTGGGGGAAACCTCATTCCCGCGGTGAAAAGTGCGCCCAACATCATTCCGGCGTTGCCGAACTTCTACGCGACCGCGCATGTGCTTGATGGGCACGCGAGCGGCATCGTCGTCAAACACGTGATGGGGCGGCCGGTGAAGGTCGAGGGGAACCCTCATCATCCGGCGAGCCTCGGTGCGATCGATGTGTTCGCACAGGCGCAGCTCTTGGATTTCTACGATCCCGACCGCGCGGCACAAGTCAGCGTCCGGGGCAATCCTTCCGATCGTCAGAGTCTCCAAACCGCGTTCGCTGCGCAGCGCGCCCGCCTCCTCGAAAACCACGGCAACGGACTCCGGATTCTGACGGGCACGGTGACCTCGCCGACGCTCGCCGCTCAGCTCGATGCGTTACGACAGCAATATCCGCAGGCGCAGTGGACGCAGTGGCAGCCTATTTGCCGCGATGCTGTGCGACAAGGCGCACGACTCGCCTACGGACACGCCGTCGATGTCATAGCACACGTGGACCAGGTCGACGTGCTGCTCGCCATTGACAGTGATCTTCTGAGCACCGCGCCGGGCCGGCTGCGCTACGCCCGCGATTTTGCGAGCCGACGCAATCCTACTCGCGGAGCGACGATGAGCCGAGCGTACGCGGTCGAGCCGACGCCAACGCTGTTGGGCTGCGTCGCGGATCACCGCTTCGTTGCGGGACCCAGGGAGCTGCAGCGAATCGTTGGCGCGCTCGCCGCCGGCATCCTGCAAAGCGTGCCGAGTACCGCGGGCCCTGATTGGGTCAGCCCCGTTATCGCTGATCTGAAGGCGGCACACGGGCGCGCACTGGTGCACGTAGGCGCAGATCAGCCAGCGGAAGTCCATGCACTGGCGCATGCGATGAACGAGGCGTTGGGCGCGCGCGGGGTCACCTTTGATCTGATCGAGCCAGTTGCGCACGAACCCATCGATCAGGCCGATGCGCTGCGCACGCTGATTGCGGAGATGCGGGCGGGGAAGGTAACCCACCTATTGATCATCGACAGCAACCCGGTGTTCACCGTGCCCGCGACTTGGGGTTTTGCCGACGCGCTGAAGCAGGTTCCGTTTAGTTTGGCGCTCGCGGGTAACGCGGATGAGACCGCTCGCTCGACCACCTGGTTCGTGCCGAAGACGCATGAGTGGGAAACCTGGAGCGACGCACGAGCCTACGAGGGTAGCGTCACCATTCTGCAACCACAGGCGTTGCCGTTGTTTGGCGGCATGAGCGCTCACGAGATGCTCGCGCTCTATTTGGGCCCGGCGCCCGTGTCGGCGGAAGACGCTGTGCGAGCTACATGGGCGAGACGCCTCGGAGGGGATTTCGGTAAGGGTTGGTCGGATGCGCTCGCCAATGGCATCGTACCGGGCAGCGCGAGTGCGAAGAGTGATGTTCGCCTGCGAGCCGAAGCCTCGCAGATCGTGCCGCCCGCCGCCGCCAGCGGTGCGGCCCTCTCGATCCTGTTCCGCCCCGATCCCAGCCTGTGGGATGGACGTTTCGCCAATAATCCCTGGTTGCAGGAACTGCCGCGACCCCTCACCAAGCTGGTCTGGGACAATCCACTGCTGATCGCCCCCGCGCTGGCTGAGCAGATGCAGCTCAAGAATGGCGATTGCGTGCGCCTCTCGATCGAGGGCCCGAGCGTGGTGGCGCCTGTGTGGGTCATGCCGGGGCAAGCTCCCGACTGTATCACCGCATGGCTCGGATCCGGGCGGCGCGCCAGTGGCGCCGTCGGTGATGGCGGCGGAGTTGATTACTATCCGCTCACCGGTCTCAAGGGTGCGGCCGTGCTGCGCAAGGCCCAAGGGCGCGTGCAGCTTGCCAGTACTGTGCACCACAATCTGCTCCTGGAAACGCCGCCCGAAATACTTCGCCACGGGACATTGGCCGAATATCTCGCCAACCCGCGATTTGCCGCCAACGAGCATCCCGAGCCGCACCTTTATCGCACCGTACCCACAGGTCCCGCCGCCTGGGCCATGAGCGTCGACTTGAATGCCTGTATTGGCTGCAACGCGTGCGTCGTCGCCTGCCAGGCTGAGAACAATATCCCCGTCGTCGGCAAGGAGCAGGTTCTGCGCGAGCGCGAGATGCACTGGCTGCGCATCGATCGTTACTTTGAAGGCACGCCCGAGGCGCCGGAGAGCTTCTTCCAACCGGTGCTTTGCATGCATTGCGAGGAGGCACCTTGTGAGAACGTCTGTCCGGTCGGCGCCACGGTGCACGATTCCGAGGGTCTCAACCTCATGGTCTACAACCGCTGCGTCGGCACACGCTTCTGCTCCAACAATTGCCCCTACAAAGTCCGGCGGTTCAACTTCTTCGGCTACGCCAACGAGCAACATCGTCCGCCGCAATCGTGGAACCCCGATGTGACCGTGCGGGCGCGTGGTGTCATGGAGAAGTGCACCTACTGCGTGCAGCGCATCGCCGAGGCGCGCATCGTCGCCGACCGCGAGAGCCGCCCGGTGGGGGAGGTCAAAACCGCCTGTCAGTCCGCGTGTCCGACCCAGGCATTTACCTTCGGGAATCTCGCGGATCCGGAGAGCGAGGTGTCTAAGCGCAAGCGCAGTCCGCTCGACTTCGTCATGCTGGAGGCGCAAGCCACCAAGCCTAGAACGACGTATGAAGCGCTGGTGCGCAATCCCAACCCTGCGATAAAAGCGCAGCCGACATGAGCGATATTCCGATGTCGCACCCTGCCGAGGCAATGGCCCCACCGATTGCAGACCTGCTCGCCCCACGGTATGCGCCTCGCCTCGATGATCCGGTGTTCTATCCGGGCGTGACGGCCGCTTCGATGACCGACCGAATATGCGCGATTGCGCTGCGCGAGAAGCCCTTCCTGTGGTGGTGGGTCGCCTTTGTGCCGTGCATGGCACTGACCGTGCTGCTCATGGTGGCGATCGTGTATTTGTTCTACGCGGGGATCGGTATTTGGGGAGTCAACTGGCCGGTGATGTGGGGTTTCGCCATCTTGAGTTACGTCTGGTGGATAGCCATCGCCTCCGGCGGCACGATTATCTCGGCGCTTTTTTTTCTGGTCCGTGCTGATTGGCGTGATTCGATCAACCGGATTGCGGAGTCGATGATGTTGTTCGGTGCCGCCGCGGCGGGTGTTTATCCCATCCTGCACCTCGGGCGCCCGTGGTTTTTTTACTGGCTGTTTTTCTACCCGAACACCATGACGCTCTCGGCGCAATTTCGCAGCCCGCTGCTGTGGGACTTCTGGGCGCTGATGACCTACGTGCTGGCGTCGGTCCTTTTCTGGTATTTCGGGCTTATTCCGGATCTGGCCAGCGTGCGCGATCGGGCGAGATCACCTGGCAAGCAGCGTATCTACGGCGTCCTCGCGTGTGGCTTTCGTGGCTCGAGCCGACAATGGAAGCATATGCGCGCCACGTATGGCGTGATGGCGGCCATCATGGCGCCGGTGGTGGTTTCGATTCACAGCATCGTGGGGCTCGACTTTGCGGGTGCTGCCACGCCCGGTTGGCACTCGACCGAGTTTCCGCCTTTCTTCGTCTGCGGTGCGTTGCTGTCCGGTTTCGCCATCGTGTTGCTGTTGATTATCCCCCTGCGGCGGCTGCTCAACTTGGAAGAGCTGATGACCGGCCGGCATCTCGATGTGCTGTGCAAGTTGCTGCTCACCAGCAGCCTGTGTATAGCTTATGCGTATCTGATGGACGCCTTTACCACGTTCTACGGGGGAGATCACGCCGAGCGCCTCATGTTCACCGAGCGGGTATTCGGCGACTACAAGCCGGTCTACTGGGGAGCCATGCTGTTCAACTGCTTGCTGCCGCAGCTCTTGTGGTTTCGGCGGCTACGCGTGAATCAGCTGGTCATCGTGTTGATCTGTCTCGGCGTGGTCGTCGGCATGTGGCTGGAGCGCTACGAAATCGTGGTCACCAGTCTGCATCGCCCACATCTTCCTTCTGCGTGGGGCATCTTCCATGGCACGTTCTGGGATTGGGCGACGCTGTTCGGGACTGTGGGCATGTTCCTAAGCGGCATCTTGCTGTCGGTGCGCTACGTACCGATTGTCTCAATGCACGAAATGCGCGCGCTGATCGCGGCCAGGGCCGCGCCTGCCGTGACTGCAGAGCACGCCCGATGAAAGGCGTACTCGCTGGCTTCGAGTCCGAGCAGGCGCTGCGCCGCGCATTGGATCGCCTGGCGGCGACGCATATGGACAATGTGGATACCTACACCCCGGCGCCCTTGAACGAAGAATCCAGCGGCTCGCCGCTGCCGCTCGTGATGTTTGTCGCGGGGATGCTGGGGTTTATCGGCTTCTTTCTACTGATGGCGTACGCGGACGTTTATGCTTATCCGCTCAATATCGGGGGGCGACCCGAATTTGCGTGGCCGGCATTCGTGCCGATCGCGTTCGAGTTGGGCGTGTTGTGTGCTATGGCGGCCGGGTTTTTCGGCTATTTCGTGATGTGCCGGATGCCGCAGCTTTACGACCCGATCGACGGCTGCGATCGCTTTAAAGAGGCGTCGCGGGATGGCTGGTTCGTCGCGGTTCGCGTCAATGACCCCGAGGGCGTCGCACAGGTACGTGCGATTCTTGAGCCGCTGGGCCCCGCGAGCGTTGAGGAGTTTTCCGAATGAGTGGCATCGGCGCCTGCTTACTCGGACTTGGCCTCATGTTGTTGGCAGCCTGCAATGACATGGTCGATCAGCCAAAGCAGAAGGCGTATTCCCCGCAGGTCGGACCCGCGGCAGTCCCGAGCGACACGGTGGAATTTCAGAGCGCACCGCTAAGCGCCCCGCCCGTTACGCTCGCGCTGCTCGAGCGCGGTCAGGAGCGCTTCCGTATCTATTGCACGCCCTGCCATTCAGAGCTGGGCGACGGACAGGGGATGGTCGTCCAGCGCGGCTTCCCAGCGCCACCCTCCTATCATATTGACCGGCTGCGCCAGGCGCCGCCGCAGCATTTTTTTGATGTGATTACGCAAGGTCACGGGACCATGTATTCGTTCGCCGAGCGAGTGCAGCCGGCGGATCGCTGGGCGATCGCGGCGTATATTCGCGCGCTACAGCGCAGCCAAAATGCGACGCTGAGTGATGTCGCGCCCCAACAGCGTGGCACACTGCCATGACGCGGGAGCGGGCAGAGCAGAGCGCGTGGATCATTGGCGGTGGGGGGCTGCTCGGCTCCGTGATCGGCTGGATCGTCGCGCCGGCGCAGTTTCCGCATGCGTGGCTCGCGGCACTGACCTGCTGGGTGGGTTGGCCGTTGGGCAGCCTTGCGCTCATCTTTATCCATGCGCTCACCGGTGGGCGCTGGGGCTTCGCGATACGAGGGCAGCTCGCCATGGGCATCGCGACGCTGCCGCTCGTGCTGCCGGCGGTGTTACCGGTTCTATTCGTGCTGCCTAGACTTTATCCATGGATGCAGCCCGAAGTGGCGGCGCAACTCGACAATCGCTTCTATTTGAACGCGCCGTTCTTTTATGCGCGGGGGATTGTGTACCTGATCGTGTGGCTCGGCCTGGGGGTTCTCGTGCTGCGGGCGCTGCGGCAGAAGGATCCAGAGCCGATCCTGCACCGCATGGCGCCGCTCGGGCTGATCTTGCTCGCGCTGACCGTCACTTTCTCCGCGATCGATTACACGCTGTCCCTGGAGCCGCACTTCAAGTCGAGCATCTACGGCATGTTGGTCGGCAGCGAAGCGGTACTACTTGCGCTCTCGGTCGCGGTGATGGGAACCGCCGCCGCCCGGCGAGCGCAGGGTGGCGAGACCGTCCATGATTTGGGCCGGCTGTTGTTCGGACTGCTGGTGCTATGGGCGTACCTTGATTTCATGCAGCTGTTGATCATCTGGAATTCGGACTTACCCGAGGAAGCTGCCTGGTACCTCAAACGCCTCGTCGGGGGCTGGGCGCTCGTCGCTGCGCTCATTGCAGTCTTCCATTTCATCTTGCCGTTCTTCGCATTGATTTGGCCTCAAGTGCAGCGTTCGCGGCGTGCGATGGGATGGCTGGGGGCGCTGCTGGTTGTCATCGAGGTGCCTCGCGCCTGGTGGATCGTGATCCCGGCCTCAGGACGCAATCTCTCCCTGGTCGATGTGGTTGCGATGATGGCGGTGCTCGGATTGGCGGCGGGAATGGCTTTGCGGGCATTTCGCAGTGCGGGGCTTCAATTGAGCGTGGCCTCCCATGCTTAGGTCCGAAAGAGTCATCCCGAACGCGCGTCACGAGGCCACGGATATCGGGGAAGGCTTTATCTGGGGCGCCGTTGCGTTGGTGCTCGGGGTGCTGATCGTGTGCGCGCTATTGGTCCTGTGGCTGTACCCGCAGTCGAGGTTGGATCGCACGCTGCAGTTACCGCTCCCGGTGTATCCGGCGCCGCGCCTGCAGCCAAGTCCGCAAGCCGACATGCAGAAATTCTACCGCGAGGAGCTTAACCGCCTGAACAGCACCGGCTGGGTCGACAAAGCGCACGGGGTGGTGCATATCCCGATTTCGGACGCGATGCGCAAAATCGCTCAGGAAGGTGTCTCCGGATGGCCGACTGCGCCGGCGCAGCGGCCATGAAGAGACTGTTGGGGCTCGGTGTGTTGGTAGCCGCCGGCTTCGCGCTCGGCGCGGCGCGCAGCGGTCCGGTGCCTGATCCAGCGTTATATTCCTATCAGGAACACCCGGGTGCTCAGGTGCCCGCGCAATCCGTCTTTCGTGATTCGGATGGGCGCGCGCTGCGCATGGGTGAACTTTCACAAGGCACGCCGCTGATTCTGATCCTTGGGTATTTTCATTGCTCGAGTCTGTGTGGGATCGTGCGTGCAAGCCTCTTCAGGGCGCTCCCCCCCACGGGGCTTAAGGCCGGGCGTGACTACACGCTGGCCGTACTCAGCATCGACCCAACCGAAGTGAGCGCGCAGGCGCAGGCGGCCAAAGCCGCAGATCTGTCGGCGTTCGGATCATTGGGCGCGGAGCGCTATTGGCACTACCTAACGGGGTCTGCCAAAGAAATAAAGGCCGTCACGAATGCGGTCGGGTTTCGTGATCGGTTTGATCAGCAAACTCAGCAATTCATCCACCCGGCCGGAATCATCTTCGTGACACCCGACGGCATGGTATCGAATTATTTGCTCGGCGTGGGTTACACGCCGGCGGCGGTCCGAGCGGCCGTTGAGCGTGCGGGCGCGGGTCGCGTCGCGGTGGCCGGCTCGCCTCTCTTACTGATTTGTTTTCATTTTGATCCCGCGACCGGCCGCTATTCGCTGGAGACCCTGAAAGTGCTGCGCCTTGCGGGGCTCCTGACAGTCTTCACCCTCGCCACGGTGCTGTATCTGCTCTGCCGCAGGGAGCAGATCTGAGTCGTGAATCTCTCTTTGCCTGCAGCATCGACGAACGCACCGGAGGTGGATCATCTGCTGCTGGCGTTGCTGCTGATCTCAGGCGCGGTCCTCGTGCTCGTGTTCGCTCTGATGTTTCGCTACATCGTGAAGTATCGCGCCAGCAGCAGCTTCGATCGCGGGGCAGTCGCACAGAAGACATGGATTTTTGAGAGCGCGTGGACGGTGGTGACGCTGCTGGCCTTCTTCGGGCTCTTCGTGTGGGGGGCCGACTTGTATGTGCGTCTGTTTCAGCCGCCCCCTGGCGCGCTCAAGATCTACGTCATCGCCAAGCAGTGGATGTGGAAGGTGGAGCACTCCGGCGGCCAGCGAGAGATCAATGCGCTACATCTGCCCGTCGGCAAAGCCATTGAACTCGTCATGACATCCGAGGACGTGATCCACGATTTCTCGGTACCTGCCTTTCGCATCAAGCATGATGTGCTGCCGGATCGCTACGAAACGCTGTGGTTCACGGTGACCCGCCCGGGCACGTACCACTTGTTCTGCACGCAATTCTGCGGCCTGGATCACTCGAAAATGGTGGGCGAAATCGTGGCTCTGACGCCGCCGCAGTTCCAAGCCTGGTTGGAGCAGAACGGGACAGCCGGCACGTTGGCGACGGAAGGCAAGATCCTATTCATGCGCTACGGCTGCAGTGGCTGCCATGTCGGCAACGGGAGCGGCGGCAACCAATCTGAAAGTACGGTGCGGGCGCCGCCCCTGACGGGCTTATACGGCGGCCCGGTGCCGCTGTCGAATGGTACCGTCGTGACTGCGGACGAGCGGTACATTCACGACTGTATCGTGCTGCCAGACCACCAGCGCGTGGCGGGGTACGCCCCGATCATGCCGTCCTTCGCTGGCCAGATCAGCGAGGAGGATATCCTGAAGCTCATCGCCTACATCAAATCGCTCGCGCCGGAGAGGCCGCAATGAATTCCCCCGCGATGGCGTCGACTGTGGTCGAAGCCGGTCAGATCGAGGGATCGTATCTTACGGACGGGTTCACGGTACGCAGTTGGTTACTAACTACCGATCACAAGCGCATCGCACTGCTGTATCTGGCGACCATAACGATGTTCTTCTTTATCGGTGGCATCGCTGCGGCCCTGGTGCGCCTCAATCTCATCGTACCCGAAGGATTGCTTGGGTCGGCTGAAGCGTACAACCGCCTGTTCACGATGCATGGCGTCGTGATGGTCTGGTTCTTCCTGGTGCCTGCCGTACCGGTCACGTTGGGAAATTTTCTCATCCCCCTGATGCTTGGAGCGCGCGACCTGGCGTTCCCGCGGCTCAACCTGTTTAGCTGGTATTTATTCATACTCGGCGGTGCGGTGACTCTCTGGGCGTTGTTTGCCGGCGGCGTTGATACCGGCTGGACGTTCTATACGCCACTTTCCACCGCCTATTCCAAGGGCCATGTGGTGCTGGCGGCCGTCGGCATCTTCATCGCGGGCTTCTCATCCATCGCCACGGGACTTAATTTCATCGTCAGCATTCATCGACTACGAGCACCGGGCTTGACCTGGTACCGGATGCCCGTATTTTTGTGGTCGCTATATTCCTTGAGCGTGCTGCTCGTGCTCGCGACTCCAGTGCTCGCCATTACCCTACTCCTGGTCGTGCTCGAGCGGCTATTTCACATCGGCGTTTTTGATCCGGCGATCGGCGGCGACCCGCTGCTGTTTCAGCACCTGTTCTGGTTTTACTCGCATCCGGCCGTTTACATGATGATTCTGCCAGGCTTCGGCGTGGTCAGTGAAATCATTCCGGCCTTCGCGCGCAAACCCATCTTCGGCTATAAATTCATTGTGTGGGCAAGTGTCTCTATCGCGGTCATCAGCTTCTTTGTCTGGGGACATCACATGTTCGTCGCCGGCACATCGCTGTATTCCGCGGTGCTCTTCTCGATCTTAAGTTACTTAGTCGGCGTGCCCTCCGCCATCAAGGTCTTCAATTGGCTGGGCACCATGCATAAAGGCTATATCCGCTTCGATGCGCCGATGCTCTATGCGTTGGGCTTCATCGGATTGTTCACGATCGGGGGAGTGACCGGCTTGTGGGTTGCGGCTCTTGCCGCCGACGTGCACCTGACGCAGACCTACTTCGTGGTGGCGCATTTCCACTACATCATGGTGGGCGGCATGGTATCGGCCTTTTTTGGCGGCTTGCACTTCTGGTGGCCAAAGATCACGGGCCGCATGTATCCGGAAATGTGGGCTCGCGTCGCTGCGCTCATCATGTTCATCGGTTTCAACCTGACGTTCTTCCCGCAGTTCATCTTGGGTTATCTCGGCATGCCGCGGCGCTATTTCTCCTATGCGCCGGAGTTTCAGGTGTTGAACGTGCTGTCATCGGCCGGCGCGACGATTCTCGCCGCAGCATATCTTTTACCGCTTGCCTATCTGGGGTGGTCAGTGTTCTATGGCGCGCGCGCGCCGGCGAACCCATGGGGCGCGACCGGGCTCGAATGGCAGACAGCTTCGCCGCCGCCGACCGTGAATTTCATCCAGACTCCCCTCGTCACACAGGGGCCGTACGCGTACTCGCCACCCGCAAGCGAGGGGGAGCCGCATGTCTAGCGCAGTCGTTCATGATTTTCAGTACGAGAGCCCCTCGCACCAGGCACAGACCGCCGTTGCCGGCATGTGGTTGTTCCTGGCGACCGAGGTGCTCTTCTTTGGTGGCCTGATCTTGAGCTGGATTTATTCGCGTCATTGGAATCAGATCGGCTTCGATGCCGGAGCGCGTGAAACCAAGCTGTGGATCGGTACACTCAACACCGGCATTCTCATTACCAGTAGTTTTACGTATGCGGCTGGATTGACCTGGATTCGCGCGGGCAATACCCGCCGGCTGGTCCAGTGCCTTACCGTGACGCTGCTGCTGGGTGTGGCATTCCTCGCGCTCAAGTTCGGACTGGAATGGCGTGACGATTTTGCCAAGCACCTGTTTCCGGCGGCATCGATGTTCAAGATCACGGGGGCGGAGGAGGGCGGTGCGCGGCTGTTTTTTATCTTTTATTTCATCAGCACAGGTCTGCATGGGGTGCATATGGTGGTGGGGGTGGCGCTGTTGTTGTGGATAATGCAGCGTGCGCGGCGCGGCGAGTTCTCGGCGCTTTACCACACGCCGGTCCATGCAGTGGGACTGTACTGGAGCTTTGTCGACATCGTCTGGCTGACGCTGTATCCGCTCATCTATTTGGTGGGGAGAGGGTGATGTGGCACCCAAGCGCGCGATTGCTGTCGCGACCGGGTGCCGCATCCGGTGATCCGCAGGATCAGGAGCAGACGGTCAACGCGCAGCTCACCCGTTTGCTACTGGCGTGGCTGCTGCTGCTGCTCTTGGGCGGCGCCGAATTCGCAGTCAGTTTCCTACCGTTGACTCGGCCCTTGCGTGCTCTTGTGATGATTCCGGGTGTGCTGATGGTGGTGACGGTGGCGGTCGCTTTCATGGAGGTCACGCGAGGACCGGTGCTGGTCCGCGCCTTCGCCGTTGCCGCGATGCTGTGGTTGATTATTTTATTGGGCTTGGGTAGCGCCGACCCACTGACTCGCACGGAGTATTACGTGCCGAACGTGCAGGTTAAGTAGCCACGGGCCGCGCAATCATCTCGCGTCTCAATCGGGGATATCCGCCTCCTGCCGTCGGCGGGCCCTCACTTTTGCAACGCCGGCTGGCTTCTCATGTACGCCATGGCCGCCAATCGGATCGCATCGGATTGTGCCGGATAACTGTGTAAAATCCTGGACAACTGACGCATACCGATTTTGGCGCTCATGATGACGGCCATTTCGTTGATCATCTCGCTCGCGCGAGCAGCGACAATCGTCGCACCCACAATTTCGTCGGTGCCTTCCCTCACGTAGATTTTCACGAAGCCGTCGTCCTGCCCATCTGTGATTGCGCGATCCACATCTTGCATCATTATCGTAAAGCTCTTCACCGAGATCGATCGCTGCCGCGCCTGCAGGACATTCATGCCAATGCGCGCGACTTCCGGATCGCAATAGGTGCAGGATGGAATCATTAGATGGCTTTGCCGTTCTCGGTCGGCCGCGAACGCATTGAGAACTGCCATGCGTCCCGTCGCCTCAGCAACGTTGGCAAACTGGTATGCCTTGCACACGTCACCGGCCGCATAGACATCGGGATTTGTGGTACGCAGACAATCGTCCACTGTGATGCCCCCGTCGCAGTCGCTGTCGATGTGGGCCGCCGCCAGACTCAGCCCGTCCACATTCGGCATGCGTCCGATGCTAAATAAAATGGCATCGACAGGGAAAGACAACTTGACATCATTGTTGACGGTGTCGAGCCATTTTTCGCGCTCGCCACCGCGCGCACCGACAACAGTCGTATTCAAGCGCGTTTCTACCCCGTCGCGCGACAGTGAGAGGGACAACAGCTCGGCGGCGTCGCGTTCCTCCTGCGGCAGGAACTGCGGGTCGTTTTGTAGGATGCTCACTTGCGCACCCAAGCGGCAAAACGCCTGGGCCAACTCGCACCCGAGTGGGCCGCCACCGATGATGCCTAACCGTCGAGGCAACGTCGTGATATTGAAGATGGAGTCACTCGTGAGATATTCGACCTCATCAAGACCTGGAATCTCGCTGGGGCGTGGCTTTGCACCCGTTGCGATGATTGCCTTCTTGAAGGATAAGTGCGCCTCGCCGGCACGTAGCTCGTGGGGACCCGTGAAACCGGCGTCGCAGAAGAAGACATCCACTCCGTCCGCGCACAACCGATCGACGGAATGGTATTCGGCGATACGCGTGCGGATACCTCGCATGCGGGCCATGACAGCGCCAAAATCCATTGGTACTTGGGGAGGGAGCGCGGCGCCCCATGCATCGCCGTCGCGCATGACGGAGGCCGCGCGCGCCGTTCGAAGTATCGCCTTGGAGGGAATGGAGCCGGCATTGAGCGAATTGCCGCCGAGCCGATACCGTTCGATGAGAGCCACCGTGAGTCCGTGGCGGACCGCCGACGCAACGGCCGCCAAGCCGGCAGGTCCCGCCCCCAAAACAGCCAAGTCATAGAGACGCTTGGGCGCGGGATTCAGCCAGGCGACCGGCCGCACGCGACGCAGATACGCTTCTTCGCTTATGTAATCCGAGCTCGGGAGCGGAGCATTCGATGACATCGCTACAACCAGCCGCCCGCAAAGTTCGCATTGACCAAACCGCTGCGGATCACGGCGCTTGCGCGCGTCAGTTGCCAAATCAGGCCGGTGCGATAGTTCTCGATCATCATCACGAGCAACCCTTGATCGAGTCCATAATGGCCTGCGGAGAGCCAGCTACTACCGTTGTGAGTCAAGGTCGGATTGAAGCCACTTGAAAATCGGTCATCAGTACACACCTGAGGGAAACTGTGCAGCAGATGACGGGTCCCCAAAAGGGCCGCTTCGGCACCGAACGGCACAGTCGCAAGCATCGCCCACGGAGCAATGGTTCCGTCGTCGGGTCCATAGGGTACACCGCGCGCCATGTATCCGAAGAAGCGGCGATCCTTGCCACCTTGACGCAATTGCTGAGTGTCCGGGCCATCCCCGGCGGTGATGCCCCACAGGTTTCGATCATATCCTTGATAGCCGTGAGGATTGCGAGCGCCGTACTCACGATGCACCGCAATCGCCTGCCGCGTATTTTCGAAATAGTCACTGTTCTTTTCACGCATGAAGGGATCGCGAATACCGCGATAATCGATCCACGCATGGGAAAATAAATGCGTGAATAACGGTCCGGAATATAAGACGTCGTGGTTTAGCAAGTTTTCCCATTGATACGTGGACGTCCAGCCGGTGAAGCTGCTGGAAGAGAGGGGATGTGTCGAGGAACCGCCGCCGAGGACGTACACAATAGTCGCTTCGTTATAGCCCTCCCAACCATAATGAAGGAAACCGCATTCCGGTTTCCAGCCTTGGGAGACGGTTTCTTGTCCATTTTGTGCCCAGCACCAATCGACGCGCCGATACAGGGCGTCGCTCAGTTCACGGATGTCAGACTCCTCCTGGTCGCCGTCGAAATAACGTCCAGCAACGAGCATTCCGGCGATGAGCAACGCGGTGTCGATGAGCGACAATTCACACTGCCACACGCGCCTGCCGCTCTGCATGTCCAGGAAGTGATAATAAAATCCCTTAAAGCCAGTGGCGTCGGGGCGATCGCCTTGCGGACTATTCCAGAAGAACTGCAGGGTTTTCAGGGTTACGGCCGCAGCGGCTGCTCGCGACAGCCAACCCCGCTCCACGGCGATCGGATAGCAAGACAGCGCGAAGCCCACGACCGCGATGCTACAGGGGGACCTCGCGCGTGAGGTATCGGCGATCAGACCGTTCTTAGCGTTGATGTATTCCGTAAAGTAGGCGAATGCCCCCCGCTGCAGGCGCCCGAGCAAGGCCTCATCCGACAAGCTCGCAAGCGCCGTGCTATCAGTTCTCATAGGCGAATTCGATGGTCGCCACCGACTGGGGAGGCATCGATACATCGAGGTCTAACGTCCCGCCTTTGAATGACATGGTCTGTTCCTCACGACGCAGACGCGAAGCAACATCCAATTCGGTGAGCATGGCGGCAGATAAATAGTTAGGCTTGCCCATCTCTTCCCAGCGGCGCTTCGGATTCGCGTGGTGCAGGTCGATTCGCTGTAGTGTGCCGTGCGCAGTGGCCTGTGCACCGTGCACCGAAAAAGTCACGGATTCGGTAGCTATGAGGTGGCGAGGAAGCGCGAAATTGGTCAATAGTATTGTCGCGCTGCGATTTCCCCGGATCAGCCACGCATCAACCGTAGGGTGCGAGCCTTGACAGTGAATGAGCTCGTCCCCGAGCGCGTGCAGTAGTTGGAAGGCACGGTACGAGGGTTTCGCGATACCGTGAATGTTGAGCAAGCCAAAGCCGCCCTGAAACGGCACGGAAGGAAAGTAATTCTCCTCGAAGATATCCGAGAACGTCCAATAGCTGTAGCCCTGCACTAGGCCGGTCGCCTCGAGAATGGTTTTTACGATAAAAGCCGCCGCGTAGGGATCATCATGCATGGGGTCGCGGGGGTTCGAAGAAGTGCTCCACTCGGTGTAGTAAACCGGTAGCGTGCCTGCTTTGGCGCGCACTTCTCGGGTTTGTGCGCGCAGGACGCTGCGCGAGCTTTCCGACAGCTGCTTCTCGGTGTCATCGCCCGGTTTTCCAAAGGCATCCGTCGGATAGTGGTGCGTCGTGATGAAATCGACGGCAAGATCGTTCTCCTTACAAAAAGCCATGAACTCTGCGACCCACGCGTTCTCGGCTGTCGCTGGACCGCCTACCTTGAGAGACTGATCCACGGCCTTGATGGCCTGCACCGTGTACCGATAGAGTTCGAAGTAGTCGCTTTGCTTGCCGCTACCAAAGGCTGTCAGATTCGGCTCGTTCCAGACTTCAAAAAACCACTGGCGCACTTCCGCTATTCCATAACGCTCGACCCAATGCTCCACCAATCGCCGGATCAACGCGGACCATTGCGCGTAGTCTTTCGGCGCGGTGACATTGGCGCGATAGTGGAAGACGGTTTGGTTTCCGGAGCTCAAGGTGGAGGGCATGAAGCTCAATTCGACGAATGGTCTCATGCCGATCGAGAGCAAGAAATCAAAGATTTGATCGGCGTTGAAGAACGAGTACAACAATGTGTCGTTCTCGCAAACGAGGGTACCCATGTCATCCGACAGTAGCCCGTGAAATCGGACGTGTTTCATACCCAGTTCCGCGTTCGCACGTTTCAATTGCGCTTGCCAATCCGCGCGCAGGGCCAATGTGGCATGACCGCTGCCCACGGTATGCTCCCAGAAGTGCGGGAACGGAATGGCGGGTCCGCGCAGATCTGCGGCGAATCGAGTATTCATAAGGAATTCACCCTGAAGAACCTTAATGGTTGCTTCGCAAAGACCGGGCCCTCGGGTGCTTGCGGCTGCGGACGGAGAGCGGGTTGTGAGTGCTCATGATCACCGGATCCGGAAGTCACTGCGAGCTGCAGGTGATGACCGTCCGGATCCTGGATGATGTACTCATCACCGGTGGCGCTGGACGTGCCTAACCGGGAAGCGGCTTGGAATATTAATCGCGTCGCGGCGACATCGTTGCGGCGCAAAGCCGGGTTTTGCGGGCGCGAATGGCTTCGATAACAGAGTAATTCAACGTGCGGTGTAGTAGCCGGCGGTGCCAACGCGATCACGTCAACGTACGGGTCCACAACTCCGTCGAGACGCTGCTGCTCGAGGCCATGATTGAGCGTGCGCGCTATAGTCGTCAGTCCGAGATTCTCGTAGAACGCGACGCTGCGTTGAACGTCTGCGATGCTCATCGCCGAGTGGTCAATGCCTAAGAACAACTCTTTTTGGGAGCGGTCGCACCAATGTGCAGGAGTTGTGCCGGCGGCAAAAGCGAGCAGCTCCAGAGGATGTCCCTCCGGATCCCGGAACTTGAACGCGGTCACGTCACCCGATCGATGCGGTAGGCGCTGTGGACCGGCAGTTGAAATCGATGTCCAGCCGTCGATTCTTGATAATTGCTCCAACGCGTGTTTCATATCCGCGACGACAATTGCAAAATGCTGGAAGTGCACGTCGTAGGGCGATAAATCATGAGGATAGGGACGTCCTGGTTGGTCAAACTCGGACAATTCGATGAGTTGATCGCCGATCGCCACCGTCACACACTGAGCACCGCCGCGGACGTATGCGAGCCCTTGGAAAGCGCTACCCGAACGAAGTTCGCGAGAAACCACTTTTCCGCCGAAAGCGCGTTCGTAAAAAGCCGCCAGGCGATTTGCATCGTGGGTGGTCAAACCAAACCGCGCGAGTCGACAAACGCGGAGAACGCCAGTTTCACTTACGGCCACGTGATCCCGCGCCGATTCAGGAATATGGAGTAGAGGGTGTACGAACCGCCAATGAACAGTCGGTTTTTATGCGCGCCACCGAATTTCAGATTCGATACCCGGTAGGGAACAAGCACTTTGCCAATTAAGCGGCCCTTAGGATCGATGCAGTGAACGCCATCGGCTGCGCTCGACCAGAGATTGCCGTCCTCATCTACACACAGACCATCCGCGTAGCCCGGCTCGATCTTATGAAAAATGTCCCCTCCCCGTAGCTGTCCATTCTCACCGACATCAAAGACGCGAATGTATTGTTTCGGCGTGTCGCTGGTCTGGTCGCCGGTTTCCGCGACATATAGGCGCTGCTCGTCTGGAGAAAACGCGAGGCCGTTTGGACCGTCGAAATCGCCAGCCGCCACGCTGATTTGATTGGTTCTCGGATCGAAACGATAGAGCGCGGGGGGCTGTTCGGACACCTGGCGGCCACCTTCGTAGTCCGTTTGAATCCCATACAGCGGGTCGGTAAACCAAATCGTTCCGTCCGCTTTGACGATCACATCGTTGGGAGAGTTAAGACGACGGCCCGCGTGGCGATCAACCAAGCGCGTAACGCTGCCGTCAAGTTCGGTGCGAAACACGCACCGTTCGCGATGCGAGCAGCTGATGAGCCGACCCTGTCGGTCGCGCGCCTGCCCATTCGCATACCCCGATGGCGCGCGATACACCGATACGCCTTGTCCCTCGATCCAGCGCATCGTTCGGTCGCGCGGTAAATCCTGAAACAACAGGCACCCCGCATCGCCCACCCACACCAGCCCCTCGATCCAACGAAAACCAGTCGCTAGTTCCTCAAGGCTCGCGTTGGCAAGAAGGTAGTGCGCGAATCGTGGATCATAGACCTCGAACCCGTCCATTGGCTTAACGAAACCCGCAAGCGGTCGCCGGCGCGCTTGTAGCGTCGAACTGCACCAGCATCAACACCGCGGGTGCCTCGCCGACCGTACCCGAACGATGCCCGCGTCTGCCTTCGATCTGGCGACAGTGTTGGTCGCCGCCGAAGGAGATGTCGCCGCAACCCAGTTCGATGCGAGTCCCGTCCATCGACTCGACAAACCACCGACCCGACAGGGGGATAATCCATTGTGGTTTTGGGTTTTCATGCCAATCACCCTCCCATGCCTGCGGGAGCACCGTCGTCAACACCGACACTGAGCCGCGGATCGCCTTCCCCAGCCATTGCGGCGCGGCGGAAGGTTGGATCGCCTTGAGCTCGAATTCTGTCATCGTGCAATGTGTTTGATGGCTAACGCCTTCAGCGTCGGTCCATAAGTGCCAATAATGGACGGTGGGTGATTCCGGCATGGGCGGGTTTATTCCTGATGGAAGTCTGCATACGGATGTGAGGAGGAGAGCGGATGATTGAGAAACCGTTGCACTCCGGGCGCGTTGGTTCCAAAAGCGAGTAAAAAGAAGCCACCCGCTAACGCCAAATTCTTTAAGAAATCCCAAAATACATCCCGGCCACCACTATTGCCGCGGAATCGAAAATCCGGTGCCTTCCAGAACGGCTTCCACACGATCGCGGTGACGATACAATAGATCGCGAGGATGCACGCGGCGAGCCGATCCGCGATACCCGTCAGAATCGCGGTCGACATCACCACTTCAACGAGACAACCGACGCCGATGAGGACCTTCGCAAGCCAGGGCAGAGCAACGGCTTGGGAAGCTTGAGCGACAGCTTGATTGAAGTTTAAAAGCTTATCGAGCGCACTGAAGGGTAGGAAAAGTAGTACGAGCAAGCAGCGTGCAATGATCACAATGAAGGTGCTCATCATCCCTATCCCCCAGTCGCCCCTCAGTTACACTGAAAGCCGCGTCGGTTTCAACAAATATTGTACCGCGAATGAGTATCGGCTTCGGTGTACGACAATAGGAGGACATCGTGTCAGCATCGACCCCATCGGACCCTCAGGCCTCCGGCGCACCTGACGTCAAAATTCACCCGCTATTGACGGGACAAAAAGCGCTCGTCACCGGCGCCAATTCCGGAATCGGCCGCGGCGTCGCGATTGCCCTAGGTCGAGCGGGCGCGGATGTCATGGTCAATTACGTGGCTGGTGACGAATCCGCTCACGCAGTCGTCAAGGAAATATGTGGTTGCGGCGTCAAAGCGATTGCCTATCAGGCGGATGTGTCTTCGGAAGAGCAAGTGGCGGGGATGTTCAGGCACCTGATCCAGGAATTTGGCACGGTCGATATTTTAGTCAACAACGCTGGACTGCAGCGCGATGCGGCGTTTCGAGACATGACACTGGCGCAGTGGAATACCGTGCTCGGCGTGAATCTCACCGGGCAGTTCCTGTGCGCGCGTGAGGCGATTCGGGAATTCTTACGACGGGGCGTAGTCCCCGCTGTATCCTGCGCCGCAGGCAAGATCATCTGCATGAGTTCCGTCCATCAGGAAATTCCCTGGGGAGGTCATGCCAATTACGCGACTTCCAAGGGCGGCATCAAGCTCTTGATGGAAAGCCTGGCTCAGGAGGTCGCGCCCCTGCGCATTCGTGTCAACGGGATCGCCCCCGGTGCTGTTCGCACACCGATCAATACCTCCGCCTGGCAGACCCCGGAAGCGTATACCGAGCTCATGAAGCTGGTGCCGTATGGGCGGATCGGCGAACCCGAAGACATTGCGCGCGCGGCAATCTGGCTCGCCTCCGATCAGTCAGATTACGTGGTCGGCACGACTTTATTCGTGGACGGTGGCATGACGCTGTACCCGGGCTTCTCGACCGGCGGTTGACGGTTGGCGAACCGGATGTCCGACGACCACTTCGATGTGATCGTGATCGGCAGCGGTCCCGGTGGCGCTGCGCTGGCTCAGAAGTTAGGCCCCACCGGAAAGCGGATACTCCTTATTGAACGCGGCGGCTATCTGCCCCGTTCACCAGCAAACTGGGACTCTCGGACCGTGTTCGTTGAGGGTGCCTATCAGACGAAGGAAATCTGGTACGGCGCTGACGGTCGCAGTTTCCATCCCGGCCTGCATTACTACGTGGGAGGAAACTCCAAGGTCTACGGCGCCGCCTTGTTCCGGCTGCGAGAACGGGACTTCGACGAGGTGCGTCATAAGGAGGGTATTTCGCCGGCATGGCCAGTCAAATACGATGAGTTTGAGCCTTTCTATGCCGAGGCGGAGCGGCTCTTTCACGTGCACGGTCAGCGGGGCGAGGATCCAACGGAACCGCGATCGAGTGGGCCGTACCCTTATCCACCCGTGTCTCACGAGCCGGCGATTCAAGCGCTCAGCGCCAGTATGACCAAGAACGGATTGCATCCATTCCATCTTCCGTTAGGAATTTTACTGGAAGAAGAGAGCGGCAGGCCAACGCCGACCAGCATCTGCATTCGTTGCGATGCGTTCGACGGCTTTCCGTGCCCGCTGAACGGCAAAGCGGATGCTCAGGTTGTGTGTGTGGATCCTGCTCTCAAAGCGCATCCGAATTTAACGCTGCTCGTCGGCGCCTACGTCGTTAGATTGGAAACGGATGTGACTGGCCGATGCATCAGGCGCGTCCACGTACTCAGACACGGGCAACAGGAACGCTATTCCGCCGACATTGTTGTGGTTGCCTGCGGCGCACTATCCTCAGCCCTGCTGTTATTGCGATCGAAGAGTGAGAAGCATCCAAACGGTCTTGCCAATGGCTCCGGACAAGTCGGTCGCAATTACATGCGGCACAATCAGTCCGTCTTGATGGCATTGATGCGCGAGCCCAACGATACCGTTTTTCAAAAGACCTTGGCCGTAAGCGATTATTATTTTGGCGCCGATGACTGGGAGTATCCCTTAGGTTTGATTCAAATGTGTGCTGCTTCGCACGGCGCCCAGATACGCGGCGAGCTCCTGCCGCGCTGGCTGGAGTGGCTACCGAAATTACCTTTCGAGTTGATGGCGCGCCATTCAATGGATTTTTGGTTATCGAGCGAAGACCTACCGTGTCCTGAAAATCGGATCTACTATGATGGAGATCGGGTGGTGCTCGATATACGTGCGGGCAATAGCGAAGCGCACCACCGCCTTAAGAAAAAACTTGAGCAAATCTTGAGCACAGCCGGAGCGTATCCCGCACTTCTTGAGCGCAGTCTCTACTTCGGTCAGAACATTCCCATTGGCGGTACTGCGCATCAAGCGGGAACGGCTCGCTTCGGTTCGAATCCGGCAACTTCTGTTCTTGATCTGGACTGCAAGACTCACGAACTCGATAACCTATATCTTGTCGATGCGAGTTTTTTCCCGTCGATTGGCGCGGTAAATCCGACGCTGACCATTATCGCCAACGCACTTCGCGTTGCGCAGCGGATCCAGGAGCGACTCGGCCCGACCGCACCGCGACGATAGCGCGGCGTCCACGGGCGGACCGCGAACGGTGCGCTGGCGTCCGCAGGGTGGCTCGCGCAATTAGGCGCTGCTGTGCCAGTACCGCTTCAGTGGAACAGTGCTGAGAGCCCATATGAAGAGTCGAGGTAATGGGCGGCGCGGCCCACGAGCCCGCTTCCAAAGTTGCATCACGGAATGAATCGGGCGCGGTCGTACGCGATCCGGTGCCTAATGCACTCCCCGGAGGAGCAGGTTTGCGACGCGATATCCAGGCAGTCGCGCGACGTCGGCAGATCGTTCCTGCAAGCGATCGCTCTCGCGCTTCACTACGCCGTAACACTCGCAACAATGTGCTTCGAGAGCTGCCCGATTGATGACCGTTATGTGACCGCGGTGGTAGTGAATAACACCCGATCTCTGCAGCTCGCGCGCCGCCTTGGTCACGCCGTCACGCCACACTCCCAGTAGGTTGGCTAACGTACCATGCGTCAAGGTCACCTCGTCCGCATTCCCGCGATCTAGGCTCAACAGCAACCGACGACAGATTCGTTGTTCAATGGAGTGGCGTCGATTGCAGACGGCCGTCTGCGCTATTTGCGTGATCAGTGCCTGCGCGTATCGAAGCAACAGCTGCTGCGTTGCGACACCGTGCATGAGCTCCGCGTGGAGTAACCGGCTCGTCAGACGGTAGGCCCACCCCTCGCTCTGCACGATAGCCCGGCTTGCCATCGTTCCGCCGCCCATTAACACGGAGACGCCAACGAACCCGTCGTTGCCAACGACGGCGAACTCGGCCGATCGGCCGTCCGTCAACACGTACGAGAGCGAAATAATCGATGTCGTGGGGAAGTACACATGTCCGCGCTGCGTGTTCGGCTCGTAGACGATATGACCGAGCGGCATGAACACCGGCTCAATCGCTCGATGCAACCGTTGCCATTCGATCGCCGAGAGCGCCGAGAGCGCCGAGAGCAGCTTGTTCCGGCACGGAGTACCAACCATAGGTGCGGTTCGCGGCATGCGCAAGTTGTTCCCGTCAGGTGACGCGGGAGTCCAAGTCGACGATGGTGACACTCTACGCTGTTTTGGCGGGCCAGTACGCGCGGTATGTAGATCGGACCTGGCGACCGGTCAACCTGCCAACGAAGCAGAAGCCGTGAGCGCGCAGCCCGGCAGCCGGCTTCTGCTGGCGGACGCGGATCGCACGCTGGTGCTGCGCCGTCCTTGGTCTCGCTCGGGGTTGTTACGGCGATCTTGTTAACAAGTAATCCGGCTACCGGCAGTCCCGGGATCGATCCGCGCTGGACACGCAGCGATAAGGACGGCGTGGGGACCGCTTACTCAGCTTTGAGTCGGGTGTGGCTTACGGTCTCCAAAGGCATTCTGAATGATGTCTACTACCCGACCGTCGACCGCCCGCAGAGCCACGATCTGCAATATCTCATCAGCGACGGGGAAATTTTTTCTGCGACGAACGGAATTTGAACAACAGGCACGAGTGCCTGCCGAAGCTAAGCTCGCTCGTCGACCAACACTGACATCTCACAAGCGGCTCTGCATTGCGTTTCGAACCGTATCGCCGCAGCTTCATGGAAGCCCACTACGAATGGCATTTGTAGGATAGCGCACAGACCGTTCCCCGCGGCGCGGCTAACCTTTTGACGTTAAATTCCTTCGAGCGCCCCGCAAGCTCGCGAGAAGGTCAGTATGAATGCACCACGAAAACCCAACATAAGGACTCCGACTCCACAGCCGGACGACCAGACGCTTCACTCGAGGCGTTGCGACAATGCGCCGAGTTCGCACAGCCCCATTCTCACTCGGAGCCCGAAGCGGATAGCTCAGCACGTCGCCCGATCACTCACTCCCCGATACGTGATCCGGGCTTCGGTCTACTCAGGTGGCCAGCAGAACCCGCTATGCCTGACACGAAGAAGTCGCCCCCTCGGGGTGCCGGATGCAACAAGTGTAGGCTTGGCATGTTCGATAAGGGACCACCTCATTCGGTGATTGAAATGAAGCGCTCTGGTCCAATGTCTTCGCTGGGTTCCGAGTTTGACAATTTTCTATTGGCGCCAATTGGTGAGGACAACAATGGGATGGTGCTGAGTGTCCTTTCAGCGCTGGCGCGACTGGACGTCGATCCTTGGGAGGAGGCTGCCACACTAGCTCGGTTGCCGGGGAACACCGCAACTCGGAAGTTGGCCTTGTTGATTGCCGCTCTACCTGATGGGCCATCGGCGCGTCCGAACTGCGGGACGATTGCTGCCCGCTTGATCTCGCTCTTGCCGCGCCGGGTTGGTTCCGACGTCCCGTCGAGCCTAACGTTGCCCGGCATCGGGCCGGTGACCAAATCTCCGGTCGTCAGATACCTCATCGTCTACGTCATCTTTACGTTCTTCATGCTGGCCTGCCAATGGCTGTTAGGAGGCCCTCAGGCGCCGGCGCAGGTCAACAGCGCTGCTACCTGTCCACCAGCAGCGTCTCTCCACAGGCGCCTCCACCGAGCACCGGGCAGTGATCATCCTGGGCTCGACAACGGAAGATAGTGTGAGCGCCGAGATGGCGCAGCCCAGTGTGACTGTCCCACCCGAACAGGAGCAGTCGTGGCAGGCGCAGGAAAATCAAGCGGGTCAGCAAGTGCAACAGAGCCACACCACTGCTGCGGATCAGCGCGGTCAGCGAGCGGTGCCGGGACGGCGGCCACTGTTCCGCACCTGAGGGATCAGGTCGCCGAAGCTTAGATCGTCCGTCTCTCAAACATACGCCAAACGCGCCGTACGGAAACACTGGTCCTCGAGAAACGGCTGGACAGGCGTCTCAAAAGATGAACATTCCGATCGCGGCGGCAAACATGATGACCATCGTGGCGCTGACGAGCGTGCGAGCCAGCCGCGGGCTGGGCTGATCTCGCATCACACGTCGATCATTCGTGACCAGCGGGAGTGCGAGCAGGAGGAACGGCGCGAGAACACCGTTGATAATCGCTGTCCAATATAGGGCCTTGATCGGATTGATCCGGAGCAGGTTAAGCACGCCGCCGCCGATGGTTGCGGCGATGAAAACGGCGTAGAAGGAAATTGCGTTTTGGAACTTTTCGTCAAGGCCGCAGACCCAGTCGAACGTCTCAGCGAATGCATAGGCTGCCGAACCCGCCAGGGTGGGAATGGCGAGAAGTCCGGTGCCGAGAATGCCGATGGTATAGAGAAAATAGGCGTAGTCGCCTGCCAGCGGCCGCAAGGCCTCCGCCGCGTCTTTGGATGTAGTGATAGCGGTGATGCCGTGCGCATGTAGCGTCAGCGCGGTCGTCAAGATGATGAAAAACATCACTACGTTTGAGAAGAACGTCCCTATGCCGACATCCCAGCGTCGATCGCTGAGGTCTCGCCGCGTCGTTCTGTGGCGATGGCTGAGCAGGCGACGACCCTTGGCCTTCTCTTCCTCGACCTCCTGGCCGGCCTGCCAGAAGAACAGATACGGACTGATTGTAGTGCCGAGGATGGCGACCAGCGCAGCCAGCGCGCCAGGCGCTTTCGGTAGTCTCGGTAACAATGTGTTGTGAAGCACCGTTCCCCAGTGCGGTCGCGCCAGAAAGGCCGTGATGACATACGCAAACAGCGCGACGGCAAGCCACTTCAGCACGTTGGCAATCTGGTGGTAACGCAGTCTTACGGTCAGTCCGCAAATCCCTAAGCCGAATACCCACACGCAAATGCCCGACGGCCCGGCACCCAGCATCTGCGCCGCGTCGCCCATTCCGGCAAGATCGGAGGCGATATTGATCGTATTCGCTCCGAGTAGCGCCAGTGAAATGACCACTACGACCCAGCGCGGAAATTTCTCACGAAGCGCTCCGGCGAGCCCCATGCCAGTAACCATGCCCACTCGCGCGCACATCATCTGTACGGCAGCCATCAGCGGCCAGGTCAGCAGTGCGGACCACAGAAACGACATCCCGTACTGCGCGCCCACGATCGAATAGGTTGCGACGCCGGACGGATCGTCATCCGCCGCACCGGTCGTGACGCCCGGTCCAAGCGCGTGAAGAATCCGCTGATAGTGGGGCTTGCGGTGCCGATGCGTCGTCATGCGGGGTCTGTTTAGAGGTGGTAACGGATCGGGACACGGTCGGTGCAACGGGCTCGACCGCCAAGCAGCGCGTTACAAAGGGACGTTTGGCAACCTGGAATGTCTTCCCAAGCGTGCAGGCAGAGTTCGGATCGGCCCGTGTGCTGCGCCAGGCCGCGCAGCAGACAGGTTATGAGTTCCTGAGCAGTGCACAATAGCTGTTCCTAGATTGAGCGTGCTGCATGTCGCTGACCCGTCTATTACGCGAAGTTCGTGCTTGCCAGAACTGTGTGGCGGATCTGGGCCAATACGCTCAGCGTCATTACTTAGGAGCAACGCGGCAAGACTCCATGACAGCGACTGTCCGGGCATTTTCAACGTACGTTCCTCAGTACTTTCCGCTGCCGCATTCCAGTGGGAGGAGCCTAATCTGGATGCGAAAGCATCCGTGGTTCGAGCAGGCCGTCCTTGCTGCACTGCGAAAGGCGGTGCGGAAGGCAATCTGAATGCCACCCTCGGTGGCCAGTTGCAGGCTCGTCCCGGTTTTGGTTCCGAGAGATGCAGTGCTTGGATTCCCGCTTTCGCCTCGAGCCAGTGCGACTCCGAGGCGCCGAAACAGGTGCCCACGAAACGAATCCAATGCACGTGAGATGAGTCGCATAAGACTATTCGCGCAGGTCTGCGACATAGATCAGCGTGCCGCCTACGACCCGCGCCGGCGATGTCATCGGATGCACGACGCTGTGTTTAGCATCGAGGATATGCACGACCTCTATGCCGCGCACGCTGAGCGCGTCGGCGATCATCGAGCGGTGGCAGCGCCACCAGACCGCTTCCGAGCACATCATCGCGGTGCGTGCTTTGCTCGAAACCTCTAACAGCTGGATCAAACCCTTCTCGAATTCCGCGCCTGACATATAGTCGGCATAGCCGCGAAACGAGGCATTACGCCAGGCTGTGTTTGGCGAATCGTGTGCAACCCGGCGGCGACCGCCTAAGGCAGGTAGCCAGTGATAGCCGATACCGTATACGGCGAGCGTCGTTGCAAGTGCTTCCTTGCCGTATTGCGGATATTTCCTCGAACCCGGGAAGGAGCGGACGTCGGCTATTGTCTCTATGCGGGCTCCGGAGAGCAGGCCGAGGAACTCCTCGATCGGACGCGTGGAGTGACCGATCGTCCAGATTGTCGTCGTGGGCGGTGCTATAGCCGCGGGCGGCGACATCACTCGATCTTCTTCAGCGCCGCGCCTCTGTGCATCGCGACATGGTCGGTTTTGTCGCTCCTGATCTCGTATTGCGGATCCTCCGCACTGGCGTGGTGCGTGTACCCCTTGTAGTCGGTGTCCTTCTTGTGCACCTGGATGATTTTGCCGCTGACGTGGCCTGCTTCAGACTTCCAGCGCACGTGATCGCCTACCTTGAAGGTTGTGGACATAGGAGTAGCTCATCCTGAAAGTGAAAATATCAGGACAACAACGCCCTCGCGCTGGCGCAGACATTGTCGAGCGTGAATCCGTATTGTCGCAGCACGGTCTCGCCCGGCGCCGATGCGCCGAACCGGTCGACACCGATTACATCGCCGGCATCGCCGATATAGCGGTGCCAGCCCTGCGTTGCGGCCGCCTCGACTGCGAGCCGGGCAGGTACTGAGGGTGGGATCACCGCGTCTCGCTCGGCTTTCGACAGTGCATCGAAGAGGTCCCAGCTCGGCATCGAGACGCAGCGCACGGCGATGCCTTCTTGGTGCAGGCGTTCTGCTGCCGCCACGATCAGCCCGACCTCCGAACCGCTCGCGATCAGGACTAGTTGGGGCTTGCCATTCGCGGCCTCGCTGAGTACGTAGGCGCCGCGACGCACACCCTGCGCTGAGGCGTAGCGGCTGCGATCCAACGTTGGCACCGCCTGGCGCGACAACACGAGCAGCACCGGGCGATCCTTCATCTCGAGCGCGATCTGCCATGCGACCGCGGTTTCGTTGGCATCTGCAGGACGCAGTAAGGTCAGGTTCGGGATGGCGCGCAGGTTCGCCAGCTGCTCGACCGGTTGGTGGGTCGGGCCGTCCTCGCCGAGGGCGATGCTATCGTGCGTGAACACGAGAATCACGTGCAGATGCGATAGGGCGGCGAGGCGGATCGGCGGCCGCATGTAGTCCGAGAAGATCAGAAACGTCGCGCCGTAGGGAATGAGGCCGCCGTGCGCCGCGAGGCCGTTCGCTATCGCGCCCATCGCATGTTCACGCACGCCAAAATGCAGGTTGCGGCCGGCAAAGCTCCAACCACCGCCCTCTGAGCCTTGTGGATCTTCGCCCGCCGTCAAGGGGGGATTGAAATCACCGAAGCCCTTCAGTGCGGTCTTCGTCGACGGATCGAGATCGGCCGAGCCGCCGGTCAAGGCGGGTAGCTTAGGTGCGATCGCATTCATGATCTTGCCGGATGCCTCGCGCGTGGCAACGCCTTTCGCGTCGGCCGGAAACACCGGAATGGCCGTATTCCACCCCGCAGGTAACTCACCACGCAGACTGCTCAGCAATTCCGAGGCTTGTTCGGGAAAGGCGTCCGTGTACACCGCGAGGCGATCATTCCAGACAGCTTCTGCTTTTGTGCCGCGCTCGAGCGCTTCCCGAAAATGCGCGAGCGCCGCATCGGGCACGAGAAACGCTGGCGCGGTTGGCCAGTTCAGTTTCGCCTTCGTCTTTTGCACGTCACCCTCACCGAGCGGCGTACCGTGTGATTTATAGCTGTCCTGCTCGGGGGAGCCGTAGCCAATGTGCGTGCGTATCAGGATCAGCGACGGCCGCCCTGTTTCCGCGCGCGCTTGAGTCAATGCGCTTGCGATCGCCGTAAGATTGTTGCCGTCCTCCACCCGTATCGTGTGCCACCCGTAGCCATTGAAGCGGGCGCCGCGATCTTCCGTGAACGTGATGTCGGTACCGGCCGACAGCGTCACGTCATTGTCATCGTACAGGCAAATCAGTTTGCCGAGTTCCAGATGTCCGGCCAGCGAGGCAGCCTCCGCTCCGACGCCTTCCATCAAGTCGCCATCACTGAGCATTGCATAAGTGTGATGATCGATCAGAGCATGTCCCGGTCGGTTGTAGCGCGCAGCGAGCTGGGCTTCTGCGATGGCCATGCCGACGGCATTGGCCATCCCCTGTCCCAGCGGCCCGGTTGTGACCTCAACGCCAGGCGTGTGTCCGCGTTCCGGATGCCCGGGCGTCTTGCTGCCCCATTGGCGGAACTGCCGAATGTCATCGAGCGAGAGCGCGTAGCCGGTCAGATACAACAGGCTGTAGAGCAGCGCCGAAGCGTGCCCTGCCGAGAGCACGAAGCGATCACGATTGATCCAATCCGGATTGACGGGGTTGAATTTAAGAAAGCGCGTCCATAGCACGTAGGCCATGGGCGCCGCACCGAGTGGCATCCCGGGATGGCCGCTGTCCGCTTTCTGAACCATGTCCACGGACAGGAACCGGATCGTGTTGACGCATTGCTCATCGAGTGGCTCTAACATAAGCGCTCCTGGGACCTTCCACGCCGAAATCGAGTCTTCATGACGCGTAGTCAGATCGGCACACGGTAGCCGTAGAATTCGTGATCTTCGTTGTAGCCACCTTCACCCGCGCCGAGGTCGGCATAGTCATGCACGAACTCAATGGCCGCGATCCACTTGACCATTTTGAACCCGACTTCGTTCTCGCACCGTAGTCGCAACGGCGCTCCATGCAGCACGCTGAGCGGCGCGCCATTCATCTCGTAAGCGAGAATCGTCAGTTCGTGACGCATATTGCGCAAGCTGTGCGTGTCGTAATAACGTCCACCGTCGCCGCCGTCGGCCAATGAGTAAAGCACCGCGTAGCGGGCCTCGGCCGTCGGCTTCACCAAATCAAGAATGTGCCACATCGGAACGCCGCCCCATTTGGCGACGCCGGACCAACCTTGAATACAAAAATGCGTGGTGATCTGTTCCTGCTTGGGCATCATCTTCAATGCCGCGAAGGAAAACTCTGACGGCGTCTCGACCAGGCCGCCTATTCGCAGCCGGTAGTCGGCAAAGTTGTTCTCGACCATCCGGTCGAATTCTTTCGATTTCGGCATCGTTCCGTTGGGCCAAAAGTGCGGCGAGATATCTTTTGCGGTGAGCTGGCTCGTCGCGTCCCATGACTGAGTCACGCTACCGAAGGGCCGAGCTATCACTTCTGCCACCCTCTGAACCAGGCGCGCATGGCGCAACGTGAATGGAGACGCCCACCACCAGGTCACGCCTATAAGAATCAGAGCGGGCACGAAAACTGCGAAGCCACTCCAGGAGCTGTTATTGACACCGGCCCACATCATGTTGAGGTTGACCCGCGCGCCGGTAATAAACACCAGGGTCACGTGCAGCAGAATGAATATCAGGAACCACCACATCGCGAGGAAATGAATTGATCGCGCTCTTTGCCGATTCAATGCGCGGCCAAACCAGCCCAGCCGATTGGATATCGCCGGGCTCTGCATGAGGCCCGTCAGGATTGACGTTGGGGCGGCCAGAAAAATTGTGAGGAAATAAAACAATTGTTGCAGGCTGTTGTAACGCGTCCAGCTATGATCGACGGGAAACGTAAGCGAGAGATATTGCAGCGCCGTCGACACCGCGTTGGGAATCACCTCCCAGGTGGTCGGCACCACTCTGCGCCACTGGTCCGTCGCAAAGAGCAGAATGTAGAACGCAATTCCGTTAATCATCCAAAAAAGCGTGATCGAGAAGTGCCACCATCGGGCAGGGCCGATGGAGTGACGGATACCAGGGATGCCCAGCCATCCCGGCAAGGTGACTGAATCGTCCTTGGCGGTCCAGATACGACCGGTCGGAACCGCGCTCTGGAAGCGAAACCACTCGGTTCCCGGCGTGCAGTCGCGCTTCCAATACAACCGCGGATGATCGGCGAGGATCTGAACGCCGGCGCGCACGATGAATGCCATGAAGAATAGATTTAGAAAATGCTGCAGTCGCAGCCACGCCGGAAACCCTGAAGTGACAGCCACGGCAGTGGTCGGTACACCGGGGTAGTGCAGCAGAAAGCTTTGCACCGTCGGCAGTTCCCGCAACGCTTGGGCAACCGTTACTCCGATCACCAACAGTAAGAAAATCAGCGGCGGCGCCCATAAGACGTTGACCCAGCGATGGCCGATTCGAATCTTCGGAACAACGCCTGCCTGCGGCGGCAGCCATTTGCTCAGTCGGACCCGGTCGTCGGCCGAACTCAGCTGCATCGCCAACGGATCGTGCTGCCGCGACATGTCCTAAGGCCTTAGCGGTTTCTTATTCACTTAATTTGAAGCGCAAGAGAATCGCGGGTCTGTACGCTATCGCTCAAAGGAATGTCCCGATGAGGCGGCGTCAACTACCTCACAGAAGAAGCTCGAGCCGCCTGTATTCAGACGCTGCGACTACTTGCTGGTGCTCCGCACCCCGCGGAATCAGAATGCACCCTGTCGCCTCCTATCGAACATTTCGGCTGCCGCATGGACCGTCAGCGGATCGAATTGTTCAAGCTATCAGTAGCTTAGGCTTTCAGTTGAACTCCGGCCGGGGGCGCCATAAAACGACTATAAATTTCAAATAGGTAAAGTTATTTATCCTTGCAAAGGGTCAATAATCAGGTTGTGATTAAGTAGACAAGCTCTTCAAGGTAGCCATCACAATGGAGTTGTCAGCGGCCGCAGGCCAGTCGCACGGTGAGCCGCCGGAGAATTCGGATGAGCCAGCAATTCGGTAGCGATCTGGTCGTTCCCGTGAATCCAGCCGACCACGTTCGCGGTGCTCCGCATGCGCGGGTCACGGTCGTTGAATACGGCGATTTTGAGTGCCCCATGTGCCGCAGTGGGGAACCTGCCGTGCGGATGCTGCTCGACACTCACCCTGCGGCCGTTCGGCTCGTTTTCCGCCACTTGCCGATGGAGAGCGCTCACCCGCATGCGCTCATGGCGGCGGAGGCGGCGGAGGCGGCCGGAGCGCAAGGCAGGTTCTGGGAGATGCACGACTTACTTCTGAAGCAGGGGGCGCACCTTGAGCGTGGCGCGCTGGATAAGTACGCCGCCGTGCTCGGCCTGGACCTGGCCTCCTTCAAGGCGTCGCTCGATGACGAGATTTATCGTCAGCGTGTCCGCGAGCAGCTGGACGGGGCGGTGCGTAGTCATCTGCGCGGCACCCCGGGGTTTTTCGTAAATGGGCATATTCAGGATGTATCAGCCGGCATGCACGACCTGCGGCAAGCCGTGATGCGTTTCCTGTGAGATAGCAAGCCCGACTCCAAGTGGATCGATGATGACGACAGAGTCATGCACGACGCACGATCGGCTCGCCACGACGCGGGCACCGTGGGTACTGATGTTTTCAATCACCACCGGCTCGACGACGCAGCACATGCCTGATGCCTTGGGAACCGACAGTGCCCGCAGCGGCGGCGTTGAGCGTCAGGCATGTCAGCGCCGCAACAGCTGCAGCACGCCGTAGTAATTGCCAATTCGAGTTCATGGACGTACTTCCCCTGAGCACCGGCGCAGCTCCGGCTCACCGAACCGTAACGTACGTGTCTTACAGTTCGATGAACCGGAGCCGTCTTACGGAGAAGTGCGTCAACTCAATCTGGGTGGCGCCGGGGCGCCTGACACCTCAGCGGCAGTGTTCGTCGTTTTCGCCGCACGTCTGCCAGACGTGGTTGTGATACCACCGGTGGTGATCACGGTCGAAGTAGCCTTCGCGCGGCTCAGCTACGCAACCCGGCATAAGGAAGATCAGCCCCAACAACATGAGGGTCGCCTGGACAAGCGGTCGGGAAATACTCATGGTTCCTCCTGCGCGTGAATAAGCGCGAGCAGCTTAGCGCAACTGGCCATGCTTCGGTCCGTCCGCGACTACCGCCAGCCCTTGTGAGCCAAGGCCAAGGCTGACAGGGGCCGGTGCGCGAGCCACTTGGGCATTCGCGCGCACTGCGGCCTACAGCTGTAGGATCTTGTAGGAGCACGCCTACAGGCGGTGCGCCAAAAGGCGTACGCCGCACGCTGCGGGAAGCGGGTACTGTCACGCCTGCGGCACGGCCAGTCGCACAGCGCCAGCCTCGGGAGGCTCAATGCCGAGCGTTCTCATTGCAGATGATCACGCCATGGTCCGGACCGGGCTCAGGCACTACCTGGAACAGGACAGCTCGATCGACGCGATCGGCGAGACCGGAACCGGTGCCGATACGCTGCAGCAGCTGCGCGACGGACACTGGGACCTTGTCATTCTCGATATCAATATGCCCGATCGCAGCGGCATCGACATCCTGCGGCACATCCGCTCCGGACACCCGAATACCCGGGTCCTTGTGATCAGCGGCTTTGCCGAGAAGCAGTATGCGATCAACGTGCTGCGCGGCGGCGCCTCCGGCTATCTCGCCAAGGATCAGGCCCCGGAGGAGTTCATGCGGGCGGTGCGCACGGTGCTCGCAGGACGTCGCTTCGTGAGCTCGACCTTAAGTGAGCTGCTCGTTAGCGCGCTCGATGAGCCGACCGACCAGCCCCTGCACGCAGGCTTGTCGCAGCGCGAGTTCCAGATCCTGTGCAAGCTGGCGGTCGGACGCACTGTGTCGGAGATTGCCGAGGAGCTCTTCATCAGCGTCAAGACCGTCAGCACCTACCGGGCCCGCGTGCTCGAGAAAATGAATCTGGACACGAATGCCGATCTCACCGCCTACGCGTTGCGCAATGGCCTGGTCCAATAGATCGCCGACGAGCGAGGTCAGTGATTGCCGACAGGCTTGAAGGTTCGGCGCTGGCATTAACGGCCGGACGAGGGGGGTACCCTGTGATTGGATGCCGGGCGATGTGGGGCGCCCGCAGATGTTTTTTGCCTATGGTGTTTGGGCGGCCGAGGATTATGTCGAATAACCCGTCACTGCGCGTTCTGCTGGTCGAGGATTCCGTGCTGCTCGCGGCCCGCTTGTCGGAGCTGATCGGGCGACTGCCCGACGTGGATCTGATCGATACGGTGGAAACCGAGACGGACGCGCTCGATCGCATTGCGAGCTCTGTTCCCGATGTCCTGATTCTCGACCTGCATCTGCGCACCGGCTCGGGCTTCGGAGTCCTGCGCTCACTTGCACGGCACACGGCGGCGCAGCGGCCCAAGATCATCATCCTCACCAACTTCGGACTGCCGGCGTACCGGCGCGAGGCGGAGTCGTTCGGCGTTGAGGCGTTCCTCGACAAATCGCGCGACTACTTTCGTTTGCCGGCATTGTTGCAGGACTTTGCGAAGCAGCGCGCCAGCCCGGACATGTCCTGAGCCGGGCTGCAATCAGGCCTGGGTGCGCGGCGCGGCCGGCACCTCGATGCGCTCCAGCGGCAGACGCGCCTCGATCTGCGTACCGCCGGGAGCAAGGCGCGTGATGCGGCACTCGCCGCCCAGCGCGATCGCACGGTGACGCATGGCAGCCACGCCGTGCGACCTGAGCACCTGGCGCGGATCGACCGGTAAGCCGACGCCGTCGTCGCGGACCGTGATTACCAGCGCGCCATCGCGCTTTGCGAGCGTGACTTCCACGTTGCGGGCCCGCGCGTGCTTGAGAATGTTGGTCAGTGATTCCTGGACGATGCGAAATATGGCGATCGACGCCTGCGGAATCAGCTGCAGTTCCTCGCCCGGGTAGCGCTCAACGAAACTGAGGCCGCCGCGTTCGCAGGATTCGGCAACCTGCCAGCGCAGCGCCGGCAGGAGGCCCAGGTTGTCCAGCAGGCTGGGGCGCAGATTCTCGATAACCCGGCGCTTGAGATCCACACCGGCCTGCAGGGCATCCTGGACGCGCCTGAAGCGCGCCTGCAAATCCGCGTCACCTCCGGCCACCTGTTCCTCGAGCCACGAGACATCCATGCGCGCCGCCACCAACAGTCCGCCGAGCTCGTCATGCAGCTCGCGGGACAGCGCGGACCTTTCTGTCTCTGCCACGGACTGCAGATGAGTCGAGAGGTCTGACAGATCCTCAGTGCGCCGCTGCACCACCCGCTCCAGCTCCGCCTGGCGCTGTGCCAGCCGTTCGGCCTCGTGCTCCTTGGAGGACACGTAACGCAACACCAGACGCAGCAGCAGCAACACGAGGAACAGGGCGGCGGCCAGCGCGCCAAGCATGGTTGCGAGGTTGAGCCAGCGGTTGCTGCGCCACGAGCGACTCGCATGCAGCATGTCGTCGGCCTCGGCCGCCTGCAGCTGCCGCACGCGATCGACGATCTCCAGCATGGTGGTCTCACCGAAGTCGCCGCGAATCAACGCTACCGCGGCACCGCGCCCCTGCGTGCGATACAGATCGAGGGTTTGCTTCATTTCAGCGAACTTCGCTTCGCTGAGTTGCCTGATCTGGGTAATTTCCGCCCGCGTGCGCGGATCAGCTGCCGCAAACGCCTCATCGAGACGGCGCAGATCCGCGGCCACGCTCTGCAGCGCCTGCTGGTAAGGCGCAAGGTAAGCGCTGCTACCCAGCAATATGTACCCGCGCTGGCCGCTTTCCGCCTGGCTCAGTACCTGCAGCACCTCACTGAGCGCCTGCTCACGTTGTGCCGCCAGTTCCACACGGCTGCTCGCCTGCACGAGCTGGCGTTGCCCCGACTCGGCGGCGAGGAACAGGCCGCCTACGGCAGCGAGCAGTAGTGCGACCACGATTAGTTGGCGAGCGGCTGAACTCATGTGCGAGCAGCGAAGAGTCGGTTCGGGATCATAGCCTGATCGGCGCACGCTGACCGCGTCCCGGCAGCACCAGCCGCACAGTGGAAGTCGCGCGCGCTATTCGCGGCGGGCGAGAAAAACCTGGGCCAGCACTCGCAGCCATTGCGGGCGCAGCAGCGCGGTCGTCAGGACCGTCGAGACCAGCGAGCGCGTGGTCAGCTGCGCCATGAGCCAGCGCAACGTTGCGCTGCGCGGAAACTCACCGTTCTCTCTCGTCTCACCCGGCGCGTCCGCCGCAAAGGCGGCGAGCAACTCTTCGCGATTGCGGCGCATCGCAGTAATCGCCGCCTGCGCCCTGGGATCGGGGGTCAGCGGCCTCATGGGTCGGCCGCGCGTTGCCTTGCCAGGAGCTCCTCGAGCACGCGCCGATCCTTCGCCCACTCGGACGTGGTTTGCGACATCACGGCCGGTGTTGTTGCCTCGAGCACGTGCAGCCGCCAAAGCGCCCCGGCCGCGATTGCGAGGAACAGTGCCAGCAGACCGCCGATCGTCCAGCCGCGTGCCACGGTGTCCCAGGTGGCAGCGATGATCCAGGCGCAGGCTATGAGGATCGCGATCAGCACTGCGCATCCCAGGACCACCGTGGCTAGTACGCGCTGACGCAACCCTTTGGTGGTTGCGTCGAGGTCGCTCAGTATCAGATCCGTGTACGCGCCGGCATGACGCACCGCGATCGCAGCGGCGACTGACAGACGCCCGATCATGGCTGTCGGCTGCGCCTAGCGACGCGACACCAAAAAGCCCACGGCAATGCCTGCGAGAGCCGCAATACCGATGGCTTCCCAGGGCTGGTTGTGCACGTAGCGGTCACTGGCTTCAAGGGCCTGTTTCGCCTGGCGCTGCACCTGCTCGGTGCCATCGGCGATCGACTGCCGGGTGGCGGCAACGGCGGCGACAACCTTTGAGCGCAGGCGTCGCACTTCAGGGTCGGCAGCGTCTCCAACCCGATTGAGGAGGTCCTCGACGTCGGCAATCAGGTTCTGCACCTCCCCGCTGGCAGCTGCCCCGGCCTGGTGAGCCGCCTCGCGCGCCGCACGTTTGATGGTGCGCGGATCCGCGCGGTCGCCTTGGTTCGCTGTAGTGTCCACAGTTGTCGTCTCCTTCGGTGCAAGTCAGTTGTTGCGCGGCACCAGAATTATCGTCCCTTACGAGAGCCAGGTCGGTCGGGCGGGGAGCTGAAGAAATGTAGGACTTCGGCTACAGCGAATGCTACAGCGAACTGTGTAGGAAGTCCCTGACGCGGGCCGTGGCGCCCGGCTGACGTCGCGTTGCGTGTCTGCCTGTCCGCGCTCGCAGCGCTACCTGCATAGCCTTGGCACACGTCCAGCGGGCTGTGGGAGCGGAACTCATGTCGCAAGTCGCATCGGTCGTACGGATGGCGGATTCGGGCGCAGCTCGTGCGCGCAATGCTGAGCTGGGGCGGCAGCTGAGCGTCGCCGCCATGGAGGGTGACGAGGCGCGCATCAGGCGTCTGCTCTCGGAACTGTTGCGCTGCAAGGGGCTGACGCGGGCACAGAGAATTGCCCTGCAGCAAAGGGCACTCTTGAACCTCGTGCAGTCGCTGCGCTCCGCCACGCTCAACGATCCACTGACGGGGCTCTACAACCGACGTGGCTTCGTGCAGGTCGGGACGCGCGTTCTTGACCTGGCGGCAAGGGACGAGCAGCCGGCTCACCTCATCTGCTTCGGTATCGATCAACTGGCGCGCATCAGTGAGTCGCTCGGCCGCACGGTAGGGGACATTCTGGTCCGGCAGACCGGCAACCTGCTGCGGGATCTGTTTCCGAGCTACGGCGTTTATGAAGTACTGGGTCGATTGGGACCTGATGAGTTTGCAGCGCTAACCACCAGCGACCGCTACGCTTCACGTCACGCGGTCATGCTGCGCGTGCGCCGCCCGGCGCGCAGCAGCGATATGCCGGCGTTGGCCTTGAGCGTCGGTGTCGCGCACTTCAATCCTCAGCGTCCCGTGGGTATCGACGAACTGCTCGAGCGTGCCCGGCGCGCCATGAACGAGCCGATGAGCCAAGTCGCCTTGTCCGGGCAGTCTTCCTGGCCGGCATAAACATCGGGGTGCGGCGACCATGCTTCACTATGGCAGTTGTGTTCTTTGTTATCGCGATCATCGCCGCGGTCCTGGGTTTTGGCGGACTCGCGGCCGGTGCGGCCGGTATTGCCAAAATACTTTTCGTCGTGTTCCTGATCGGGGCGGTAATCACGCTGGTCCTCGGTCGGGTGCGCAGTTAGGAGATTGGTTATGAAACGCGCTGTTGAATTTCTGGTCGGTGCTGCGCTGCTCTGCTGGGCCGCGGCGGGTTGGGCCGGATCCTATAGTGATACGGAAACGCTCTTTAAGAATGCCGGTGAAAGCAGCGCGTTCTTTCAGAGCAGCTACGGTTATGCCGTGTTTCCGACCATCGGCAAGGGCGGCCTGGTGGTCGGCGGTGCCCACGGCAGCGGTCACGTGTATATGCACGGCAAATACGTGGGTAATACGTCGATGAATCAAGTGAGCGTCGGCTTCCAGGCCGGTGGCCAGGCTTACAGCCAGATCATCTTCTTCGAGGATAAGCGGGCGTTCGACGAATTTACCAGGGGTGACTTCGAGTTTGGCGCGGATGTGAACGCCGTTGCCATCACGGCTTCCGCCGGGGCCGGCGTTGGAACCACCGGGGCGAGCGCTGAGGCGAGCGGCGGGATGAAGGATGCCCGCACGGCAGGCAAGTACTACAAGGGCATTGCGGTATTCACGATTGTGAAGGGCGGCGCGATGTATCAGGCCGCCGTCGCGGGCCAGAAGTTCAGCTACAAGCCCAGAGCCTCGTAATCAACCAGGCGATCCCCTCGCGCCGCTCACGGATGGAGCGGCCGGGGGCGGCGCGCGGCCCCCGGCCGGGTCGGCCGTGCGTGCCGGGTTAGAATGCCCGGCATGAAGCCCCGTGACATTTTGCTGGCGCTGATTGCAATCGGCGCCGCACGCTTTTGCGCCGCCGGTGGCGCCATGCATCCCCAGCACGGGGCCCACGGGATGGTGGTGAGCATTGACGCACTCGCCTCGCAGGCCGGTGTTGAAATGATGAAGGCAGGTGGCAACGCCGTGGATGCAGCGGTGGCCACCGGGTTTGCGCTGGCGGTGGTGCAGCCTGCAGCCGGAAATATTGGTGGCGGCGGTTTCATGCTGCTGCGCATGCACGATGGCGCCACTCACTTTGTCGATTTCCGCGAGAAGGCACCCGCCAGCGCGACTCCCGGGATGTACGAGGACCAGCAGGGCAAGGTCATCCCGAGTCTCAGCGTGCTCGGCTACAAAGCCGCGGGCGTGCCGGGCTCGGTGAAGGGGTTGGTCTACGCTGAGCAGCACTTCGGCACGCTCGGGGTAGCGCGCGTGATGCAGCCAGCCATCCGGCTCGCGCGGGCCGGTTATGCACTGAGCTGGAGTGACGCGCGTGAGATGACTGACGATGCGGGTCTCGCGCAGTACCCGGACTCGAGGCGCATCTTCCAGAACGACGGCAAGGGATGGCGGCAGGGCGATATTTTCAAGCAGCCGGAGCTCGCCCGCACGCTCGAGCGCATCGCAGCCGACCCCGAGGATTTCTACCACGGGGAACTGGCGCGTCAGTTCGCGCAGTTCGTGCAGCGCGGCGGCGGCCTGGTCTCGCTCCAGGACCTGGCGAGCTATGAAGTGAAAGATCGCGTGCCGATACGCGGCACCTACCGTGGTCTGGAGATAATCAGTGCGCCGCCGCCGTCCTCGGGTGGAATTGCCCTGGTTGAGGCGCTGAATATTCTCGAAGGAGTCGATCTCGCGAGGGCGGGCCTGGATTCGGCACAGTCCATTCACCTTGTGACCGAGGCCTATCGCCGCGCGTTTTATGACCGCGCGGAGTTCCTCGGGGATCCGGATTTCAGCAACGTGCCGGTCATGCAGCTCCTGGATAAGCCATACGCGCTGGCCTGGCGTACGTCCGTGGACCCGCAGCACGCGAGCCGCAGCCTGTCACTCGTGCGCCCGTTAGCCTCGCCGGACCTCGACCGCTATGCGGCGGAGCACCCGATTCGCCCGGCAGGCCGGGAAACGATGCAGACCACCCACTACTCGGTGGTCGATGCGGAGGGTAACGCGGTTGCCGTGACCACCACGCTGAACGACGGATTTGGCTCGAAGGTCACGGTGGGACCGCTCGGATTTCTGCTGAACGATGAAATGGATGACTTCGCCGCGAAGGTCGGCGTACCCAACATGTTCGGGCTGATCCAGGGAACGGCAAACGCCATCGCTCCGGGCAAGCGTCCGCTGTCGTCGATGACGCCAACCATGGTGCTCAAAGACGGCAAACTCTGGCTGGTGCTGGGCGCGGAGGGCGGCCCGACCATCATCACCACGGTCGCGAATATCATCATTGGGGTGGCGGACTTTGGTCTCGACATTCAGCAGGCCGTAAATGCACCCCGGTTTCACCATCAATGGATCCCGGATCAAATCGAAATGGAACGTGATCGCTTTTCCGCCGATACCATCGGGTTGCTGCAGGCGCAGGGAAATGAGGTCGTTTTGGGTGATAGCGGAGACGCCGAGTGCATCGAAGTCAACCTTGCTACCGGCGAACGCCTCGGCGCCAGCGATTCGCGCAACGAAGCCGGCAGGGCGGTTGGATACTGACGACAGGATGCGCAGTCGCCTCAGCTCTTCGGGCAGGTGAATTCCTTCTGCGCCTTCGCAGGCGGAACCACCAGTTTCCAGCCTGGAGGAATGTCGAACTGCGTGGCCGGCACGGGTCCTGTCGTGATCGACTTGGTTTCCACGGTGAACTCCGCAGCCTGAATCATGCCGGGGGCGAGTGTGCTGTTGGGCGTGCCCGTCCCGGACGTGCCGGCCGTACCCGAAGTTGCCGCTGGCTTCTTCGCGAACAGGCCGCTCACCAGCTTGCTGCCGAAGGCGCTGGCAGCTGGTCCCAGGATCGAACTTGCCACACCGTTGCCGGCGGCATTAGTCGCGGCGGTCCCCGCGGTGTTACCGGCGGCTCCTGAGGCCGAGCTCGCAGCAGCGCTGCCCGCGGCCTGGCTGGCATTTCCGACCACGCCGCTTCCGCTGGCGCTTGAGCCTGCGGCGCCTGAACCCTGCCCCTTCGCCGCCGCGCAGTGCTCCCCGCCGTAGGCGATCCGCACGGCCGTTTTGAGCGGGTAGCCCTGGAAATCACCGGCCTTGCTGGAGATCTGCTTCAGGCTGTCCGCGTACGGGGCGATGAACTGACGCATCTGCTTCACCACCAGCGCATTGTTTTGGTCCGTCAGCCCCAGCTTCTGCAGGTAGGCGCTCTCGAATGCCCGCCGATCGGCGAGGCCGGCGATCTGATCCTGCGTGAGCCACGCATCGAGTGTGATTACGAAGTCGCACACATCGCCTGTTTCATTGTTCCTGCAGCTTTGAGTCATCGCCATCTGCGTGAGCCTGGCGTCGTGGCCCGCGAAACTGCCGTGCGTATCGGTCTGCTTGACGTCGAATTTTGGCGGCGTCATTTCGCACTTGGAGGTATTGGGTGCGGGCGCGGTGCTCTGCTTCGCGGCCGGGCATTGCTTCATCTTCTCCAGCGTGGCCTGCGCCTGCTGCTCGGCCTCCTGCCGTTGCGCGGCGGTCATGAAGGGAGTCGCGCGGTACTCCTGCTTTTTCGGCTCCAGGTACCACTGCACTTCGCGATCGAGACGGATGATCTCGCCGCTTTGGGCGTTCCCGCACAACAGCGACATGAACCCTTCGCAATTGAGCGCGGTGTCGCGGCGCTGTTTGTCCGTCGTGGTCAGCTCGGTTGAGGTCCCGTGAGCCTTGATTACGCTGAAGTCGAAGGTCGATTGTTCCTCGATGGTCACGTCTGCACGCGTGGCGCCGCTCATGCCTAAGGCAATCGTGGCGATCCCGGCCAGCCACAGCACTGCGGATCTGTGTTGGTGACGCATGTTCTTGTTCTCCCCTTCGGTGCGTTGTGCGCGACGATACACCTGATCGCGCGCGGGCACTAGCCGAACAATTCGGCAACAACATATATAAAACACAAGTATTTAGGATCGTATTCTCGACAAAGACTACAAGCCGAGATCGCTCAACCCCGGGTGATCCTTGGGCCTCGGCCCCGGTGCGCTCCAGCGGTATTTGCGATCCGCTTCCGTGATCGGCACGTCATTGATCGAGGCGATTCTGCGGCGCATGAGGCCGCCCGCATCGAACTCCCAGTTCTCGTTGCCGTAAGAGCGGAACCAATGGCCTGAATCGTCATGCCACTCGTACGCAAAGCGCACCGCGATGCGCTCTGCGCCGAACGCCCAGATTTCCTTGATGAGCCGATAGTCGAGCTCGCGGCTCCACTTGCGGCGCAGGAACTCCTGGATGGCGGTGCGTCCCTGCAGGAACTCCGCGCGGTTGCGCCATTGGGAATCCTCGGTGTAGGCAAGCGCAACGCGCTGCGGATCGCGGCTGTTCCAGCCGTCTTCCGCCATCCTGACCTTGGCGATCGCGCTCTCAAGCGTGAAGGGTGGCCTGAGCGGTACGGCGCCCGGCGCCGCGCCTGCGGCATTGGTCTCGTTCATGCGCGTACTCCGTCATCGTTGGTCAGGCGCGCCATGCTCACCACCGCGGCGGTGAACGCCAGCAACGCCGCTGCGTACAGGGCGAAGTTTGAGCCCAGCAGCGGGTGAACGCGAAACAGGATCGCAACCCCGGCGGCGCCCAGACTCTGCCCAAGGAGTCGTGCCGTGCCCAGCATGCCGCCGGCGGCGCCAGTGCGCGCGCGCGGGGCGGCGGACAACATGGCGCGATTGTTGGGCGACTGGAAGAGGCCGAATCCGATGCCACACAAGGCCATGCGCCACACGAAGCCGCTCGCGGTGCCGCTCGCCGGGAACAATGCGAGCAGTGCCAGCCCTACCGCCAACAACAGCAGCCCTAAGCCTCCGAGCACACCCGCGGGGTAGCGGTCGGCGAGGCGGCCGGCGATGGGCGCCGCCACGGCCACGCCCACCGGCCAGGGTGTCATGAACAGACCCGTTTGCACGGCGCTGTGCCCGAGGCGTTGGATCTCGAACGGCAGTGCCACCAGCGCCGTCATCTGCGCCATGAACGAGCACACCGAGGTCGCTACCGAGAGCGAGAACAGTCGGTTGCGCAGCAGATCGAACGGGATAAGAGGCGTCGCGCGCGGCAGCTCGTGGCGCAGCAGTACCCAGCCGAGCGCTCCGGCCGCGGCAATCTGCAGCAGCCCAAAGCCGGTGGCCGCGTCATGCGCCAGGGATTGAAGGCCCGAGAGCAGGAGGCCGAACGTGCCGGCATACAGGAGCGCACCGCCGTAATTCAGTGGTCGACGCGTGCGCTCGCTGTCCGGTAAGGAGTAACTCGCGATGGTAATGGTGATGATTCCGAGCGGGATATTGATGCCAAAGAGCCAGCGCCAGTGCGCCACCGCCAACACGGCTGAGGCGATGGTGGGCCCCAAGGCCGCGGAGGTGGCGACCACGAAGGCGTTGATGCCGATGGCACGCCCGAGATGACGCTGCGGATAAGTGAAGCGCACCAGCGCGGCGTTGACACTCATGATGCCGGCTGCCCCGAGTCCCTGGATGACGCGCGCCACGCTCAGGGTGAGCAGCGACGGCGCGCATGCGCAGGCGAGCGATGCCAGCGTGAACACCGCGAGCCCCACCTGCGACACGCGCCGATAGCCGACGATTTCCCCCAGCGACGCCAGCGGCAGCAGCAGGATGAGAATTGCGAGCTGGTAGGCGCTGATGACCCAGATCGAGGCGGCGGCGCTGGCCCCAAAATCGCGCGCAATGGTTGGCAACGCGACGTTGGTGATGGTGCTGTCGAGCACCGACATACAGATGGCCAGCAGGATTGCGGCGATTGCCCAGTAGCGCCGCGGTACCGGCAGGCCGTCGGGGTGCTGTGCGGCGCCGGAGGTAGGGTTACCGGGACTCGGCATCTGTCCCCTCATATTAATAGAGGGCATGCAGCGCGTGGTGTCATAACGTGTCGCCACGCCCGCGGCGCATCGTGTCCCGGCCCTGTGAGGGCCGTCACGCTTTGTCGGAACCCCGCGCTGCCTGCCGGCCGCTACAATGAGCGGCACGCGGCTGCTGAGGCCGCAAACAACAAGAACGGGCGTGGCTTGAAGGAACAACCTCCCGCTGGCGTAAATTCTGAAGCACCTGAGCGGCGCGGCAGCGATCGGCGTCAGCATGTGCTGCGCTCACTACTGCACGGCAGCTTCAAGCCGCGGCGACGCGCTCCGCGCCGCGGCGATGAGCACACCGTGACCGCGGTCGACTGGCATCATCCCCAGTGGCTCGCGATTTCCACCCTCATTCTTCTTTGCTGTTGTGCCGATGCCTTCCTGACCCTCGCGCTGCTCAGTCGTGGCGCCTACGAAGTGAATCCCTTCATGGCGCCGCTGGTCGGCGGCTCCTCGCTGACCTTCGCGCTGGTGAAAATCGGGTTCACCGCCACGGGCGTCGTATTGCTGGCGCATCTGGCGCGCATCCGGGCATTCGGACGCATTCCGGTGGGGGTGTTCCTGTACTGCCTGCTGGCAGTCTATAGCGCACTCATTGTTTACGAGTTCAAGCTGCTGAATGCGGGCTAGGCCGGCCCAGCGCCCGTTGCGACGGATCGAAGGGGATTTTGCGTTAAACTAGGGGTCCGGCGTTTCTCTTTCCCCATGCTTGAACCGACACCCCTCTACGGCGGCAACGCCGATTTTCTCGACGCGCTCTACGAGCAGTACCTGCGTGATCCGGCGAGCGTAGGCGAGCAGTGGCGCACCTATTTCGGGCGTCTCGCCGGGCCGGCTGCCGCGGAACGCGCGCACGGCCCGATCCGCGCTGATATCGCGCGTCGCGCGCTGGAGGGTCCCGCCCCGGGAGGTGCTGCAGCGCCTGCAGGCGGCGGCGCAAATGCCCGCCAGGCGGCGGTTTCCCGGCTCGTGCAGGTGTGGATCAACCGCGGCCACCTGCTGGCGAACATCGATCCGCTCGCACTCACCGCGCGTCCGAGTCCCAAGATACTGGAGCTGAGCTACTTCGGACTGACCCCGGAGGATCTCGACGCCGAGTTCTTCACCGGTAGCCGCATCGCCGCGGTGCCCAAGCGCATGAAGCTGCGCGACATCCTCGCGCAGCTGCGACACATCTACGCCGGCAACATTGGCGCTGAGTTCGCGCATGTGTCCGAATCCGAGGAACGCCTGTGGCTGCAGGATGAGTTTCAGCAGGGACGCCTCACCGGCACGCTCACCACCGAGGAGCGCCGCAACATCCTGTGGCAGTTGACCGCGGCCGAAGGCCTCGAGCGCTATCTGCACACCAAGTACGTGGGACAGAAGCGCTTCTCGCTCGAGGGCGCCGATGCCTTCATCCCGCTGCTCGATGACCTGATTCAGAACGCCGGCGCCGACGGCGTGGAGGAGGTCGTTATCGGCATGGCCCACCGCGGCCGCCTCAACGTGCTGGTGAACCTGCTCGGCAAGGCCCCGGCCGCGCTGTTCTCCGAGTTCGAAGGCGCCTACGACCCGAGCCACCTCAAGGGCTCCGGCGATGTGAAGTATCACAAAGGATTTTCGGCGGATCTGCGCACCGCGAGCGGCAACGTCCACACGGTGCTCGCGTTCAACCCCTCGCACCTCGAGGTCGTTAACCCGGTGGTCGAGGGTTCGGTGCGTGCCCGCCAGGAGCGTCGCGGCGATGCGCGCGGCGAGCGCGTATTGCCACTGCTGGTGCACGGGGATGCCGCCTTCGCCGGCCAGGGCGTGGTGATGGAGACGCTGCAGCTCTCCCAGGCGCGCGGCTTTTTCACCGGCGGCACCGTCCACGTCATCATCAACAACCAGGTCGGCTTCACTACCTCTGAGCCGGCGGACGCGCGCTCGACCATGTACTGCAGCGACGTCGCCAAGATGCTGGAGGTGCCGATTTTCCACGTCAACGCCGATGATGCCGAGGCGGTGGTGTTTGTAACGCGCCTGGCGCTCAAGTACCGCATGCGCTTCCGCAAGGATGTGGTGGTCGACCTCGTGTGCTACCGCCGCCACGGCCACAACGAGGCGGACGAACCGGCCGCGACCCAGCCGGGCATGTACCGCGTGATCCGCCAGCACCCGACTGCGAGGCGGCTGTACGCCGACCAGTTGATCGCCGCGGGTGTGATTACCGAAGCCGACGTGGAAGCGATGTTCGAGCAGTACCGCGGCGGACTCGACGAGGGACGCCCGCAGGCGCGTGCCTCGCTCGGCATGATCGGCAACAAGTACACGGTGGACTGGAGCGCCTACGCGCAGATTGACTGGAGCGAGCGCGTGCCGACCGGGGTACCTCTCGCACGCCTGCAGTCCTTAGGCGAGCGCATCACCAGTTACCCAGCGGGTTTCGTTCTGCATCCGCGCGTGGCGCAGGCGATTACCAACCGCCGCAACATGGTGCAAGGCAAGCAGCCGCTCGACTGGGGTTGCGCTGAGACGCTCGCCTACGCGTCCCTGGTGGAAGACGGATTCCCGGTCCGCATCAGCGGGCAGGACAGCGGGCGCGGCACTTTTTTCCATCGCAACGCCGTGCTGCACGATCAGAACACCGATGCGACGTGGATTCCGCTGCAGCACCTTGCCGAACCACAGCCGCGCGTGCAGGTGATCGACTCGGTGCTCTCGGAAGAAGCGGTCATGGGCTTCGAATACGGCTACTCCACCACCGAGCCGAATTCCCTGGTGGTGTGGGAGGCGCAGTACGGCGACTTCGCCAATGGCGCACAGGTCATCATCGATCAGTTCATCAGCTCCGGGGAAGCCAAGTGGGAGCGCTTCTGCGGGCTGGTGCTGCTGCTGCCGCACGGCTACGAGGGCGCGGGCCCGGAGCATTCCTCCGCACGCCTCGAGCGCTTCCTGCAGTTGTGCGCCGAGAACAACATGCAGGTGTGCGTGCCCTCGACGCCGGCGCAGATGTTCCACATGGTGCGTCGGCAGATGCGCCAGTCTTTCCGCAAGCCACTGATCGTCATGACGCCCAAGAGCCTGCTGCGCAACGAGCTTGCGGTCTCGGCGCTGGAGGATCTGACGCGCGGCAGCTTCGCGCGGGTCATCGGCGAGATCGATGACATCCCCGCGCCGCAGGTGCAGCGGGTCGTGTTCTGCAGCGGCAAGGTCTACTACGATCTGCTCAAGGCGCGCCGCAAGGAGGCGCTGCGCGATGTGGCGCTGGTGCGCATCGAGCAGCTCTACCCGTTTCCGAGCGAGGAATACCAGGCGATCCTCAACCGCTACCCCGAGGTGCGCGAAGTCGTGTGGTGCCAGGAAGAGCCGCAGAACCAGGGTGCCTGGTACCAGATCCGCCACCGGCTGCAGGAGCTGCTGCTTGGGCGTCGTGCGGTGCTGTATGCCGGGCGCTCGCCGGCCGCGGCTCCCGCGACCGGCATCGGCAAGATCCACGAGATGGAACAGCAGGCCCTGGTTGCCGCCGCGCTGCATTCGAACACTACGGAGGAGTCCGCGCGCGACACCACCCGTCTCACGGCCGTCGCACCCGCGGCGAACGCGACCCCATTGAGAAAGAGTTCATGAGCACTGAAATTCGTGTGCCGCAGTTGCCGGAGTCGGTCGCCGACGCCACCCTCGTCGCCTGGCACAAACAGCCCGGCGACGCCATCCGCCGTGACGAGAATCTGGCCGACCTCGAGACCGACAAGGTCGTGCTGGAAGTCCCCGCGCCCGCCAACGGCGTCGTGCGCGAGATTCGTGTGCAGAGCGGCACGGTGGTGACCAGTGGCCAGGTGCTCGCCGTGATTGATGAGAGCGCCGCGGCGGGCGCTGCCAGGCCGGCTGTGACGGCAAAGGCCGCCGAGGCCGCCAGCAACAAACTGGCCGCCGCCGTGCCGCCCGCGGGGAATTCCGCCCCGGCCAGCGATGGCGGTAAGGAGGCCGGCAAGTTGAGCCCGTCGGCGCGGCGCATGGTCGAGGAGAACCACCTCAACCCCGCCGCGATTCCGGCTTCGGGTCGCGACGGACGCATCACCAAGTCAGACGTGGTCGGGTTCCTCGGCAAGAAGCCCGTCGACTCCGCGCCGGTCGCTGCCAACACCGGCGCGGCACCAGCGCAGATGGCACCAGCGCAGACGGCACCGGCGGTTGCAGCGCCTGTGCGCGCCGCCGTTGCGCGGCCCTCTGGTCCAGCCGGAACTCGCGCTGAGCAGCGCGTGCCCATGACGCGCCTGCGCGCGCGCATCGCCCAGCGCCTCGTCGAAGCGCAGTCGACCCAGGCACTGCTGACGACGTTCAACGAGGTGGATCTGTCTGCCACGCAGGAGCTGCGGGCGCGCTACAAGGAGCGCTTCGAGAAGGAGCAGGGCGTGAAGCTCGGCTTCATGTCGTTCTTCGTGAAGGCCTCGATCGAGGCACTGAAGAAGTACCCGGCCGTAAACGCCTCGGTAGACGGCACCGACATCATCTATCACGAGTACTACGACATCGGCGTCGCGGTTTCCACCGACCGCGGGCTCATCGTGCCGGTGGTGCGCGACGCGGACTCAAAGAGCTTCGCGCAAATCGAGCAAGAGGTTGCCAATTACGCACGCAAGGCGCGCGAGGGCTCACTCACCATCGAGGAATTGACCGGCGGCACCTTCACCATTACCAACGGCGGGGTGTTCGGCTCGCTCATGTCGACGCCGATCGTCAACGCACCGCAAAGTGCGATCCTCGGCATGCACAAGATCCAGGAGCGGCCGATGGTGGTGAATGGGGCGGTCGTCGCGCGTCCGATGATGTATCTGGCCGTGACCTACGATCACCGCATCATCGACGGGCGCGAGGCGGTGCAGTTCCTGGTGGCGATCAAGGACGCTCTCGAAGACCCGGGACGCATGCTGCTGGGAATCTAGAACACGTGCCGGAAGACCCAGTAGAGCGAGCCTGACAGCAGGATCGCGGCCGGGAGTGTGAGCACCCAGGCCATCAGCAGGTTCCGCAGTGTTGCCATCTGCAGCCCCGACTTGTTGGCCGCCATGGTGCCGGCGACTCCCGAAGCGAGCACATGCGTGGTGGAGACCGGCAGCCCGAACATGTCCGCGGCGGCGATGGTGCTCATGGCGACCAGTTCTGCGGCGGCGCCCTGCGCGTAGGTGAGGTGGGTCTTGCCGATCTTCTCGCCGATGGTCACGACGATGCGTTTCCAGCCCACCATGGTGCCGAGCCCGAGCGCGATTGCCACCGCGACCTTCACCCACAACGGAATGAACTTGGTCGCGAGATCAATCTCCTTCTTGAACGCGTCAAGGTTGTGCCGGGTGTCGGCGTCGAGCACCCTGGCGTGCGGGTCCTTGGCGAAGAAGCGCACGGCTTCGGATGTCAGGTACATGTCGTTACGCACGTTGGTGACGGTCGCGGCGGCCATTTTGGCGAACGTGCCGCTCGCCTTCACCTGATCGGTGATGCTGTCGGTGATGGCTGCCAGTGCCGGGACGACCTGTGGGTTCCAGGTGCGCGTGCGCACGTACTCGGACAGCGTCGCGCGCGGGTCGGTGGGCGCCGGGCCGTCTGTGTACCTGGCCAGGGATTGTGAGGTGCTGGTCGCCACGGCAATGAACGGGGCCATCTGCTGCGTCGGCATGGCGCGATTCAGCGCGTAGGCCATAGGCACCGTGCCGATGAGGATCAGCATGATAAGACCCATGCCCTTCTGGCCGTCGTTCGAGCCGTGGGCAAAGGACACGCCCCCGCAGGTGAGAATCAAGAGGCCGCGGATCCACCAGGGTGGCGAGCTGTTGCCCTGCGGTGCCTCGTACAGGGCGCGATTCCGGATCAGGGCCTTCATCGCGAGCAGAAGTAACGCGGCGAAGACGAAGCCAACCACCGGCGAGATGAGGAGCGACCAGCCGATCTTGGCCGCCTGACCCCAATCCACGCCGCTCGTTCCGTCCCGCCCGTGCATGAGCGCGTTGGCGACGCCGACGCCGATGATCGAGCCGATCATGGTGTGGGAGGAGGATGCCGGGAGTCCCAGCCACCAGGTGCCGAGGTTCCAGATGATGGCCGCGATCAGCAGCGCAAACACCATGGCAAATCCGGCGCCTGAGCCGACCTGCAGGATCAGCTCGACCGGCAGGAGGGTAATGATGCCGAACGCGACCGCACCGCTTGAAAGCAACACGCCGAGGAAATTCAGCGCCCCCGAGTACAGCACCGCTAAATGCGGCGGCAGGGAGTGGGTGTAGATGACGGTGGCGACCGCGTTGGCGGTGTCATGAAAGCCATTGACGAATTCGAACCCCAGGGCGATGAGCAGCGCGAGGCCGAGCAGGACGAACGGCAGCACGGCGACGGTTCTGGGCATGGCGCCATGGATGTCGCTCACCAGGCTGTAGCCGGCGTAGAGGGCCCCGGCGAGCAGCAAAAAGATGAACAGCATCGCCACCGACCGGCTCGGCTTGCGATCGAGCAGCGGGCGCGAAACAGACGCTGCGTCCGCGGTGCCGGCAATAACGCTATTCATGGGTGGGTACGACCCGTTGCCTTTAGAGGTAAGCGGGGAATCGTATGACAGACATATGCCAGATTCGTGACAGCCCCGGAGGGTGGCCCCGGGCCGGGTACGAGCCCACTCAGGGCAGTTTTGCTGCGCTGCGGCAAGAGCGCTGTCCGTGACTCATCTTTATGCTACTTTGCGCGCCTCCCAGTACCGCAAGAAAAGCAATGCCGGACCCAGCAACACCCCCCGGGGCTGACTCCTTCGACATCATCGTCATCGGGGGCGGCCCCGCCGGCTACCCGGCGGCCATCCGCGCCGCACAGAACAAGCTGCGGGTCGCCTGTATCGATGAGTGGAAGAACCACGACGGCGGCGCCGTGTTCGGCGGCACCTGCCTGAACGCCGGCTGCATTCCCTCCAAGGCGCTGCTCGAGTCCAGTGAGCTCTATTACCGCGCGCGCGAGGAATTTGCCGTGCACGGCATCAAGATCAGTGGTGCCGAGATGGACGTCGCGCAGATGCAAAAGCGCAAGAGCGGCATCCTCAAGGCTATGACCGGGGGAATCCTGGCGCTGTTCAAGGCCGCAGGGGTCACGCCGCTGCAGGGTCACGGCAAGCTCCTCGCCGGCCGCAAGGTCGAATTCACCGCCCACGATGGCACGCGGCGCACGCTCAGCGCCGGCAACGTCGTGCTCGCCTCGGGCTCCGTGCCAATCGAGCTGCGCTCCGCGCCGTTCAAGGCGCCGTACATCATCGACTCCTGGGGAGCGCTCGATCTGGACTCGGTGCCGAAGCGCCTGGGCGTGATCGGGGCTGGTGTGGTCGGACTGGAGCTGGGGAGCGTCTGGCGCCGGCTTGGCTCGGAAGTGGTGGTGCTGGAGGCGCTGCCGGATTTTCTGGCCTTCGCCGACCAGCAAGTCGCCAAGGAGGCGCTGCGTCACTTCAAGAAGCAGGGACTCGACATCCGCCTCGGCGCCAAGGTCACGGGGGCCGCCGTTGCAGGCAGTGCGGTCGAGGTCACCTATACCGACGGTAAGGGCGAGCAGCGCCTCAGCGTCGATCGGCTGGTGGTGGCTATCGGCCGCCGCCCGTATACCAAGGACCTGTTCGCTGCGGACACGGGCGTGCAGCTCGATGAGCGCGGCTTCATCAAGGTCGATCACTCCTGCCGCACGGGCGTTGAGGGCGTTTGGGCGATTGGCGACTGTGTGCGCGGACCGATGCTCGCGCACAAGGGCAAGGAAGAGGGTGTCACGGTGGCCGATCTCATCGCCGGCCGCTTCGGGGAGGTCAACTACAAGGTCATCCCATCGGTGATCTACACCGCGCCGGAAATCGCCTGGGTGGGGCTTACCGAGGAGCAGGTCAAGGCGAGCGGCCGCGAGTACAAGGTCGGCGTATTCCCGTTTCTTGCCAGCGGGCGAGCGCGCGGCATGGAGCAGACGGCCGGGTTTGCCAAGATCATCGCCGCCCGCGATGACGACGAAATCCTGGGCGTGCACATCGTGGGTCCGATGGCCGGCGAACTGATCGCGGAAGCGGTGCTGGCCATGGAGTATTCGGCCAGCAGCGAGGATCTGCAGCGCACGATCCACGCCCACCCGACGCTCTCGGAAGCGCTGCACGAGGCGGCTCTGGCCGCCGACAAGCGCGCGATCGACTCAATCAACCGCTGACCCGTATCGCCGCGGCCGCAGCCGGCCAAAGTCCGTCCGCTCAGGCTTGTCACGAAGTGCTCGGCTGCTGAGGTGATCGCTGCCGCTGTGCATCGAGCCCCGCCTTTGGCCGGCGGAAACGAAGCTGATGTCCGCCGAAATCGCTTCTAAGCGATTTCGGCCAATCCAACTAGAGGCACCGCCGCGCCTCGATCACGTTCGGCACGCCGGAAAGCCGGCGCAGCACGCGCGCGAGCTGCTCCAGATCAGTGACCGCCACGTTGAGCACGAAGTGCGCCAGCGCGGTGTCGCGGTCCGTCTTTGAGGTGACGGCGTCAATGTTCAGACGCTCCACCGCGAGCACGTCGGACAGATCCCGCAAGAGTCCCCGCCGGTCGTAAGCGCGCACCGACAGCTCCACCGCCAAGGCGTCGGCGTGGGCGGCCGTCCACTCCACCTGCAGCACGCGGTCGGACTTGAGCGCGCTCATGCGCTTGAAGCTCGCGCAGTCGCTGCGATGCACGGTCACGCCGCGCCCGAGCGTGACGTAGCCGCAGATCGGTTGGGGCCGCAACGGCGCGCAGCAGCGCGCCAGGGTCATCGGCAGATCCCCGATACCTTCGATCTGCACCGGGGAGGAGCGGCGGCGCGCCGCCGCGGCACGTGCCGGACGCACCACCGGCCGCGGCGCTGGCTGAAACAGACGCGCCGCGGCCTGCATCAGCTGCGTGACCGTGACCTCGCCCTCGCCGAGCAGCTGGTGCAGGTGCTCGGTATCGCGCGCTTTGAGTTCCTGCGCGAGGGCGCTGAGTTGTTCCGGACGCGCCCCGATGCGCGCGAGTTCGCGCTCCGCAATGCCGCGGCCGGCGATGCGGTTGTCGCCGACGTCCTGCTTACGGAACCAGGCGCGTACCTTGCTGCGGTTACGCGCCGAGATGAGGTAGCCCTGCTCGGGAGCGAGCCAGTCGCGGCTTGGCGCGTCGTGCTTGCCGGTGATGATCTCAACGATCTCGCCATTGGCGAGCGCGTGGGTGAGCGGCACGATGCGCCCGTTTACCTTGGCGCCGCGACAGCGATGCCCGAGCGAGGTGTGCACGCTGTACGCGAAGTCCAGTGGCGTTGCCCCGCGCGACAGGTCGATCACCTCGCCCTTGGGGGTGAGCACGTAAACCCGATCGCCGAAGAGCTCCGCGCGCATGCCTTCGAGCAGGTCGCGGTCGGCATCGCTGCCTTCGTTTGAGCCATCCTGGGGCTCCAGCAGCCGCCGCACCCATTCGATCTTGCGCTGGTACTGGGCATCGCGCGGCCCACCCTCCTTGTAGGTCCAGTGCGCGGCGACGCCAAGCTCGGCGTGTTCGTGCATGTCGCGGGTGCGGATCTGCACCTCGACGCTTAAGCTCTGCGGGCCGATCACCGCGGTGTGGATCGAGCGGTAACCATTGCTCTTCGGGGTCGCGATGTAGTCGTCGAACTCCCCCGGAATGTAGTGCCACTGGCCGTGCACGATGCCAAGTGCCGCATAACACCCCGGGATCGAAGGCACGACGATCCGTACCGCACGCACGTCGAAGAGCTGCTCGAAGGCGAGCTGCTTTTGCCGCATCTTGCGGTAGATGCTGTAGATGTGTTTCGGGCGCCCGTAGACCTCCGCCTCGATGCCGGCGCTGTGGAGCTGGCCATGCAGCTCTCCGCACAGGGATGCGATGTAGTGCTCGCGGTCCGCGCGGCGTTCATTCAGGGCCGCCGCCACGCGCCGATACTCTTCGGGTTCGAGGTAGCGGAAGGCCAGATCCTCCAGCTCCCACTTCAGCTGCCACACGCCCAGGCGGTTGGCGAGCGGCGCATACACCGCCCGCGCTTCCAGCGCACGGCGCTCGCGGTCCGCCACCGGCAGTTCACGCGCATGGCGCAGGGCCACCAGTTCTTCCGCGAGCCGCGCCAGCACCAGCCGTGGATCGCTCACGACGGCCAGCAGCATCTTGCGCAGCGTCTCGGTCTGCGGGGTATCAAGCCCCTGCGCCGGCGACCAGTCGCGGGGCAGGCCGAGGTTGCCCAGGCGCTGCAGCGCCAGCGCGGTGTCGGTGGCTGGCTGCCCGACGATAGCAGCGGTCTGCTCCGGGGTGAGGGCACGGTTAGCGAGCAGCGGCCGCACCAGCAGCGCGCGCGCCAGATCGGTGCTGCCGGTGAGCGCGCCCATGATTTCGGCCGCCTCGTTGGCGAGCGCACAGTCCACGGTCACGCGCGTGCTCACGCGCTCGAGCGCGGCACGCGCCGCGGCGAGCGCGTCGCGAACCTCGGGCGGACACAGCTGACTGGTTTCCACGAGTGGGCTTTCCGTTAGCGAATGGCGACAGTGGACGCGGCTTGCGTGCCGTTCGCGGTGGTAACCGCTATCATACCGCCAGGTTTTTTTGGGTGACGGCCGATGGCGGGACACAGCAAGTGGGCCAACATCCGGCGCCGCGAGTCTGTCCAGGCTCGCCGGCGCAGCCGCGCCGCCGGCAGCGTAACCGACCCCGCTCGGCAGGCGGTGCGCTTCGAGGGCTACGGTCCGGGTGGCGCGGCGGTGATGGTCGAGTGTCTGACCGGCGACCGGGGGCGCCTGGGCGCCGAGGTGCGCCAGAGGTTTCTCGAGCATGGCGGGAGCCTCGGAGCGGACGGGTCGGTCAGCTACCTGTTCAACATCGTGGGGCTGATGACTTACCCGCCGGGCACGGACGAGGAGCGGCTGATGGAGGTGGCGCTTGAGGCCGGCGCCGAGGATGTCGTGCCGAGTGCCGACCTCTCGGTGGAGGTGCTCGCCGATCCGCTCGAGTTTGCGACGGTGCGCGCGGTGCTGACGCACCACGGCTTTGCGCCGGCGACCGCGGAAGTGACGCAGCGTGCGACGACTTGCATGGAGCTCTACGGCGAGGCGGCGGAGCGGATGGTTCACCTGCTCGAGGCCCTGGAAGAGCTCGACGAGGTACGGGACGTCTATTCGAATGTCGAGATATCGCACGAGGTCCTGGCGCGCCTTTGACCCGGCTGCCGCCGCAGTCGTCTTCACGCCGGGCGTAAGCGTGCGCATTCTGGGCCTCGATCCGGGTTCGCGGCGCACCGGCTTCGGTGTGATCGAATGCCGCGGGGCCGAACTCGTGGCGATCGCCCACGGCTGCCTCAACGTCACTGCCGCGGCTCCCATGGCGCGCCTGCGGCTGATTCTCGAGGGTCTGCAGGCGCTCATCGCCGCGCACCGCCCGGTTGAGGTGGCAGTGGAGCGGGTGTTTGTCAGCCGCAACGTCGACAGCGCTCTGAAGCTCGGCCAGGCGCGCGGCGCCGCGCTGTGCGCGGTGCCCGCTGGCACCCCGGTGTTTGAATATGCGCCGCGGGCGATCAAGCTCGCGGTGGTGGGCTCCGGAGCGGCGGAAAAATTCCAGGTCGCGCACATGATCCGCACCCTGCTGGGCCTCACCGAGCGCCCCGGCGCGGACGCGGCGGATGCGCTCGCGGCGGCGGTGTGCCATGCGCACGCGCGTCGCCTCGCCATGCTCGCGCAGCAGGCCGACACGCCGCGTGTGCGGCAGGTGACCCGATGATCGGTTCGGTGCGCGGCCGGATCGCCGCCAAGAGCCCCCCGCAGCTCACCGTGGAGGTCGGCGGCCTCGGTTACGAGCTGGAAGCGCCGATGTCCACCTTCTTCCATCTGCCTGCCATAGGCGCTGAGGTGCACCTGCTCACGCACCTGGTGGTGCGCGAGGACGCACACGTGCTGTACGCGTTCGCCACCGAGGAGGAACGGCGCTTGTTCCGCAGCCTCATCCGCGTGTCCGGAGTAGGGCCGAAGATCGCACTGGCACTGTTGTCGGGCATCAGCGTGACGGCTTTTGCGCAGTGCGTGCGCAACGAGGACATTTCGGCGCTGACGCGCGTGCCGGGTGTGGGCCGCAAGACCGCGGAGCGGCTGATCGTCGAGATGCGTGACCGGCTCGCCGCGCCGCCGGGTGCCGCCGCCGCATCGGCCGAGCCCGCCGGCACCAGCGCGCAGAGCGAGGCATATGGCGCACTGGTGGCACTCGGCTATCGTCCGGCGGAAGCCAGCCGCTTGCTCAAAGCGGTTCCTACCGGTACACACTCTACCGAGGAATTGATCCGCCGCGCCCTGCAGAGCGCGGCGCGGGAGTAGATCTCGTACTGTGACAGCGGAACGTATCATCAGCGGGGCGGCGGGCGCGGACGAGGAGGCGGTCGAGCGCGCCATCCGGCCACGGCGGCTGCAGGACTACGTGGGGCAGGCGCCCGTGAAGACCCAGATGGAAATCTTCATCAGTGCCGCCAGCGCCCGCGGGGAAGCGCTCGATCACGTGCTGATATTCGGTCCCCCCGGACTCGGCAAAACGACCCTCGCGCACATCATCGCGGCGGAGCTCGGCGTGAACCTGCGTCAGACCTCAGGTCCGGTGCTCGAGCGTCCCGGAGACCTCGCGGCGCTGCTGACCAACCTGCAGGCACGCGACGTGCTGTTCATAGACGAGATTCACCGTCTCTCGCCGGTGGTGGAAGAAGTGCTGTACCCGGCGCTGGAGGACTACCAGCTCGATCTGATGATCGGTGAGGGACCAGCGGCACGGTCCATCAAACTCAACTTGCCGCCTTTCACCCTCGTCGGAGCAACGACCCGCGCCGGACTTCTCACTTCGCCGCTGCGCGATCGCTTCGGGATCGTGCAAAGGCTCGAGTTTTACGAGGTTGCGGATCTTGAACGCATCGTCAGACGCTCGGCCGGCATTCTCGGCGTGGCGATTGATGAGGGCGGCGCGCGTCGCATCGCCGAGCGCTCGCGCGGCACGCCGCGCATCACCAACCGCTTGCTGCGGCGCGTGCGCGACTATGCGCAGGTCAGGGCCGATGGACGCATCGATGAGTCGGTGGCGGATGCCGCGCTTAATCTCCTCGAGGTGGACGCGTTGGGCTTTGATACGCTTGATCGCAAACTCCTGACGGCAATCATCGAGCGCTTCGACGGTGGGCCGGTGGGCATCGACAGCCTGGCGGCCGCGCTCGGTGAGGAACGCGGTACGCTGGAAGACGTGACCGAGCCATTTCTCATCCAGCAGGGCTTCCTCGTGCGCACCGCGCGGGGACGCGTCGCCACGCGCGCCTCCTACCTGCACTTCGGCCTCAAGGCCCCGGAGCGCCCGGCCGCAACCCTGCAGCTGTTCGAGGATCCCCGGTGAGCGCCTTCAGCTGGCCCGCGCGGGTCTACTGGGAGGACACCGACGGCGGCGGCATCGTCTATTACGCCAACTACCTGCGTTACCTTGAGCGCGCCCGCACCGAGTGGCTGCGCGCACGCGGGCATTCGCAGCGCGAACTGGCGGGTGATGCCGGCATCATCTTCACGGTCGTGAGCATCCGCGTCGATTACCGTGCTCCGGCGCGGCTTGATGATGAGCTGCAGATCACCTGCGAGCCGCAGCCCGAAGGCGCCGCCTCGCTGCGCTTCGTGCAGCGCATTTATCGTGCGGGCGCGGCGCTGGCGCGCAGCCACAACCTGCTGGTGGAGGCCAACGTGCGGGTCGCATGCCTGGACACGCGTACGCTGCGGCCGAAGCGCCTGCCGGAGTTTCTGCTGGAGGCACTGGCCACGGACAGCGTCGCGCATGGGTGAGCAGCTGTCGATTCTCAGGCTCATCGTGCAGGCGAGCGTGCCGGTGCAGTTCGTCATTGGCCTGCTGCTGCTCGCGTCGCTGATGTCCTGGGCCATCATCTTCGGCAAGAGCCGCGTCATCGGCCGCGTGCGCCGCGAGGCGGATCGCTTCGAGGCCCGCTTCTGGTCGGGCGATGACCTGGCGCAGCTGTACCGCACCATCGAGTCACAAGGCGGCGCCACCGGCATGGCGGGGATCTTCGAGTTTGGTTTCCGGGAGTTCGCGCGCCTGCGCCAGCAGGGCGTTACCGCGGCCGACCTGCTGCTGGAGGGCTCGCGGCGCGCCATGCGCGTCGCGCAACTGAAGGAAATCGATCGCCTCGAGCAGGGCCTGGCGACGCTCGCCACGGTCGGCAGCACCAGTCCCTACGTGGGTCTGTTCGGTACGGTGTGGGGGATAATGAGTGCCTTCTCGTCGCTCGGCAACGTCCAGCAGGCGACACTGGCAATGGTGGCTCCGGGAATCTCCGAGGCTCTCGTGGCAACTGCGTTTGGTTTGTTTGCGGCGATTCCGGCGGTAGTGGCCTACAACCGCTTTGCCGATCAGGTGACGCGGCTGGAGATGCGCTTCGACGCATTCAGCGAGGAGTTCTCGACCATTCTGCAACGGCATGCGGCGCGCGGCAGCACGGCCGCCTCGGGCCCGGTGCGCTAGCCTATGGCGCAGACCTCACGCGGGCGGCGGCTGATGTGCGAGATCAACGTCGTACCCTACATCGACGTAATGCTGGTGCTGCTGATCATTTTCATGATTACGGCGCCACTGCTTACGCAGGGCGTGAAAGTGGACCTGCCGCGCGCCGGTGCGGAACCTATGGACGCGCAGCGGCTCCAACCGCTGGTGTTGTCAGTTGACCGCGCAGGCCGCCTGTATCTCAACATGGGCGGCGATCCCGCGCTCGCTCTGGATGATGCGACGGTCGCGCTGCGCGCCGCGGCTGCACTGCGGCGCAATCCTGATACGCCGGTGCTGGTGAAAGCGGATCGGGCGGTGCCGTATGGCCGCGTGGTGCAGGCGATGGTCATCCTGCAGCAGGCCGGGGCGCACAAGCTCGGGTTCATCACCGACCCACTGCCGCCGCCCGTGCAGCGCGGGAGCTGAGCTCCCGCAATGCAAAGGCCCAGCGATCGATGGGTGGCGATTGCGCTGGCGGTCTTGTTGCACGCGGCGCTGCTGGCTGCCGTAGTGTATGGCTGGTGGATGTTTCGCCGGCCACCCCATCCGGCACCGTCGCTGGCGATCGAGGCGACGGTGGTGGACGCACGCGCGGTTGCCGGTCTGACGCGGCCGGCGCCGGTCACGCCGCCGGCGCCGGCGCCACAACCGGCGCCGGCTCTGCAGCCGCAGGAGGCGGACGGGCCGCCGCCGCCGACACCGGAGGAACTGGCGCGCCGCGAACAGGAGCAGAAGCAGGAGCAGGCGGCGGCGGAGCAGGCGCAGGCGGAGAAGCAGCGCCTGGAGGAGCAACAGGCAGAGCAGCGCGCCGCGCAGGAGAAGGCCGCGCAGGCGCAGCAGGCTGAGGAGAAGCGCAAGGCCGAGGCGCAGCGGCAGGCCGAGTCGCAGGACCAGAGCGAACGCGAAGCGGACCTGAAGCGCAGCCTCGCCGCGGAGCAACGCGCGGACACGGGTGCATCGAGCGCCGCGCTCGCGAGCTGGCGGTCGCAGATCACGGCGAAGATCACGCGCGCGTGGCTGCGGCCACCTACCGCACGGCAGGGGTTGGAATGTAATCTGTATGTGACGCAGGTTCCGGGAGGGGAAGTGACAGAAGTCAGAGTTGGCGAATGCAATGGCGATCAGGCCGTGCGCGAGTCGATTGAGGCGGCGGTGTACCGCGCCTCGCCGCTGCCGCCACCCCCGGATCCGGCGCTGTTTGACCGCAATCTGAAAATCACCTTCAAACCGGATCTGGACTGATGACTACGCTGCACAATTCCTGCCGCTCATCAGCCCGCTGCCGCACGCTCATCACCACCTGGGCGGTATTGAGCCTCGCACTGGGCGCGGCGCCTGCGGCGCTCGCGACCCTCGAGATCGAGATCACCTCGGGAGTGCGCGATCCGGTGCCGATTGCGATCGTGCCGTTTGCACGCGCGGTACCCGCCGACGGTGGCCTGGACGTCGCCCAGGTCATCGAGCACGACCTGCAGGGCAGTGGGCGATTTCGCGCCGTGCCACGCGGACAAATGCCGGCAACCCCGACGAACGCCGACGGGGTCGCCGCCGGAGTCTGGAAGGCCGTGGGGAGCGACTATGTCGTCGTCGGACGCGTCATCGACGCCGGGGGCGGGGAGGTCGGAGTCGAGTTCGACCTCATCAACACGCTCACCGGCGCGCGACTGGCGACCCAGCGCTTCGTCGGCGAGCCGGGCGCGTTGCGTAACGCCGCGCATCGCGTGAGTGACGTCGTGTACCAGAAGATCCTCGGCGTCCGCGGGGCTTTCGCGACCCGCATCGCTTACGTCGGCGTCGACGGCGTCCCCCCGGCGCAGCACTACCAGCTGATCGTTGCCGACGCCGACGGCGAAAACCAGCACCTCATCCTCGAATCGCGCTATCCGCTCATGTCCCCGGCGTGGTCGGCGGACGGGCAATGGCTCGCGTACGTGTCCTTTGAGACCAAGCACTCGGCGGTTTACGTGCAGCGCGTGCGTACGGGTGAGCGGCGGCAAGTGTCGGCGCGCGCCGGCGTGAATGGCGCCCCCGCCTGGTCCCCCGACGGGCGGCGTCTCGCGCTCACGCTCGGTGGCAGCAACGGTAACCCGGATATCTACGTGCTGGATCTGGCTACCCAGGGCCTGATGCGCATCACGGAAGATCCCGCCATCGATACCGAGCCGGAATGGGCGCCCGACGGCAAGTCGCTGTATTTCACCTCCGACCGCGCCGGCTCCCCCCAGATCTACCAGGCAGCCGTGCAGCCCGATGCGCGCCCGCGGCGCATTACCTTCACCGGCACCTACAACGCGCGCCCGCGCGTGTCGCCGGATGGTTCGCAACTGGCGATGGTCACCCTCGACAATGGCAATTACCGCATTGCGGTCCAGGACCTGGCGAGCGGTACGGTGCGCGTGCTCTCACGCGGGCGCCTCGATGAATCGCCGAGCTTTGCGCCCAATGGCGCTACACTCATCTATTCTGAGCGCGAAGGGAACCGCGGCACGCTGGCAACGGTGTCGACGGACGGCCTGACGGGGCTGCGTCTGAAGGCCCCGCAGGGAGAGATCCGCGAGCCGGCCTGGGGACCCTTCTGACCGTGAGAATTTTGGAGAGAAGCCGTATGCATCGAATCATAGTCGTCACCCTGATGGCCCTGTCACTGAGTCTCGCCGGCTGCGCGAGCAAGCGGCCAAAAACCGCGCCCGCGGTACCGAATGCGGCAACCAACGGCGCGACGGGCGCCGGGGCGAACGACGCCAATTCCTCGGGCAATGCCGAGGATGAAGCGGCCGGCCCGCAAGGCGGCGTGCTGGCGACGCGTGTCGTGTATTTCGATTTCGACAGCAGCGAAATTAAAGGTGCCGGGGTCGCGCTGGTGGCCGCGCACTCGCGCTACCTGGCCGCCAACCCCGGTACGCGCGTGCGGCTTGAAGGTCACACCGACGAGCGCGGCTCGCGCGAATACAACATTGGTCTGGGCGAGCGTCGCGCGCAGGCGGTGCGTCGCGCGTTGATGCTGCAAGGGGCGCTCGACGGGCAGCTGTCGACGGTGAGCTACGGCGAGGAGCGCCCGACAGCGGCCGGACACGACGAGGAGGCGTGGGCCAAGAACCGCCGGGTCGAGATTGTGTACCTGGCGGGGGGCGCACAGCCGCAGCCCGCTTCATCGCCGCAGCACTAGGGGGTCCTAAGGCATGCGTTCACTCGCACTTGTCGTGTTATTGAGCGCGCTGCTTGGCGCGTGCGCGACCACTCCCGAGGAGGATCCGGTACAGATCAAACTCAAGGACCTGGATGCGCGTGAAGCCCGCATCACCGCCAGCCAGGTGGATCTGGCGCAGCGCGTGGACGAAGAACAGGCCAGCGAGCGGGAGCTGCGTGGGCGCATCGAGCAGCTCGAGCACGCCAACGAGGCGCTCACGAAGCAGCAGCGCGATCTCTACGCGGACCTCGACAAGCGCCTGGCGGCCGGTGGTGCCGCCGCGGGCGCGGGCACGGCCGTTGGTGACGGCAACACTGCTGACGCGGCTGCGGCTCCTGCCGGCAGCGCCGCGCCGTCCTCGGTGGAGCAGGCGGTCTACAACCAGGCGTTCGACGCGCTGAAGGCCGGCAGCTATTCAATCGCGATCACCGGCTTCAAGGACTTTCTGAGCCACTATCCGGCGAGCCCGCTGGCCGAGAATGCGCAGTACTGGCTCGGGGAAGCCTACTACGTGAATCACGACTACCCCCCGGCCGCCGGTGCGTTTCGCGCGGTGCTGAGCAAGTGGCCCAACTCGCGCAAGGCGCCGGATGCGCTGGTGAAGCTTGGTTTCACGCAATACGAGCAGGCGCAATACCCGGCGGCGCGGGCAACGCTGACCGATGTGACCCGCAGGTTCCCCGGCACGGATGCGGCGAAACTGGCGGCGGAGCGTCTGCGCAAGATTCCCGCGCAGCCCCCGCAGTAGGCGCGCGGTCTTGCGCGCCTCGCGTGCGGCATGACGCGTCTGAAGCTCACGGAAGTCTTTCACTCCCTGCAGGGGGAGGCGGACACCGCCGGTTTTCCAACCGTGTTTGTGCGCCTGACGGGCTGCCCGCTGCGCTGCCGGTACTGCGACACCGCCTATGCATTCCACGGCGGAGAGTGGTGGGACCTTGAGGCCATCCTCGCGCGCGTGCGGGAGTTCGACACCCCTTACGTGTGCGTTACGGGCGGGGAACCCCTGGCGCAGAAGGCCTGCCTGGTGCTGCTGCAGCGTTTGTGCGATGCGGGATTGCGCGTGTCGCTCGAGACCAGCGGCGCTATGGTGCTCGCCGAGGTCGACCCGCGCGTGGTGAAGGTGGTGGACGTGAAGACGCCAGGCTCGGCGGAGGAGGGGCGTAACCGCTACGAGGAGCTGTCGCGACTCAACGCCCACGACCTGGTGAAGTTCGTGATCTGCGACCGCGGCGACTACGAGTGGAGCCGTGCGAAGTTGCAGGAGTTGTCGCTGCCGGCCGGCTGCACTGTGTTGTTTTCTCCCAGCCACGAGCAGCTCGCGGCGCGCGAGCTTGCGGACTGGGTCCTGGCGGACCGCCTGCCGGTGCGTTTCCAGCTGCAACTGCACAAGTACCTGTGGGGCAATGTACCGGGAAAATGACCTGAGACGCCTGCGGGGGTGGCGATGAGCGCGCGGTCCGCGGTTGTGCTCTTGTCCGGGGGCCTGGACTCGGCGACGGCGCTGGCGTTGGCGCGCGAGCAGGGATTTGACTGTTATGCCCTGTCGATTGACTACGGGCAACGTCACGCCGCGGAACTCGAAGCGGCGCGCCGCGTAGCCCTTGCCGCAGGTGCACAGCATCGGGTCATGCGTGTGGACTTAGCTGCCATCGGCGGCTCGGCGCTGACAGACCCCGCAATCGCGGTGCCCGAGAGCCCGACGACCGGGATCCCGGTCACCTATGTCCCGGCACGCAACACCATCATGCTGGCGCTCGCGCTCGCCTGGGCCGAGGTGCTGGGCGCACGCGATATATTCATCGGCGTGAACGTTCTCGACGCGAGCGGCTACCCGGATTGCCGCCCGGAGTTCATCGCGGCCTTCGCAGCACTGGCAGCGCTCGCCACGCGGGCCGGCGTGGAGGGCAGCCCGTGCCGCATCCACACGCCACTCATCGCCCTGACAAAGGCGCAGATCATCAGCGCGGGCACGCGACTCAAAGTTGATTATGCTTCGACCGTGTCGTGTTACCAGGCCGATTCCGGCGGCAGGGCTTGCGGACGCTGTGATTCGTGCCGGCTGCGCCGCGCGGGCTTTGAGGCGGCGGGTGTTTCCGATCCGACCCGCTATCAGGGCCTGTAGTATCATGCCGCCCCCGCGCCGGCCGCCCGTTTTTGAGGCCGCCGCCGCCACTCGCATCTCGGTGGGGCGTTAGCTCAGTCGGTAGAGCATCGGACTTTTAATCCGCTGGTCGTGGGTTCAATTCCCACACGCCCCATAAATAAATCAAAGACTTATGGGTTTCACAGCTTGGTGCCCAGTGGTCTAGCGCTCCCGGGCGGCACTGACTCTCTGCCGCAGCGAGTGTTTCCGGGCGCCAGCCTGAGCGGCCGCCGATGAGCATATCCCTGGGCGGCAAGAGCCCTTTGCGTTCCTAACGCCACCGCGTTGGTGCTGAAATGCCGTAGCGCTCTTCGAGCCCCTTTGGTCGCACGACCACCGTGAAGGCTCGCGGCCCCCGTGCCCCGCGGGGCTTCTTGTTCTGAATCATGCGAAATCGAACTGGCTTTATCCTTGCACCGCGGCTGAGGTTTCGTAACGTTGGTGTTCGCAGAAAGCCATATGTCTTGAGGGTGCATTTTGGGAGTCACTTTATCCACCCAACCGGAAGTATCTTCAAAATTGACGAGATAAGCGCGAAGTTAAGTTCCCTCCCTATCACGTGATCTTGCGGTTCTCTCCAATCACGCCAACCGGTGTTCCCGATGCGATGGCCGTCACTGCGGCGACTAGATAAGAGGATCGCCCCGGAGCGACCCAATATTCCGCTCGCTCGATAAGGACGCGCAGCAGGGCGAGTCGTTCGTCCTCTGGGCCCTCTGGGTAGTAGGCTCGCTGCTCAATGCTCCATAGCTGTTTTGCTTTTTGGATATCGCGAAACAAGCTACCTGAACCGCTCACTGCGACATACACATTCTTCGCCGGATCGGCGTATCCCAGACTCACCGTTGCATCGTGCTGCAACTCGTCCACCTTGGGACTACTCCAATCGGTAAAAAACCAAAGCGTTCGATCGGCTTCGACTTGCAGCGTTTGAACCGGCCGAGTGTGGAAGCGGCCATCGCGACCCACAGTTGTAAGGAGTGCGACTCGAATATCTCGAATCAGCTCGCCCAACTTGGCAAAGTCACCGGGGTTCGAGTGAGACATCTTCTCTAGCATTGCCAGATATTGCTCCTGCTCTCGCCTGATTAGATATTGGTGGCGAACCGTCGGGGCACAACCCGCGTAGGCGTGTCGGGTGCCCAGGGAATTACCCGGCGGCGCACAAATGGGCCTTTTGCGTGATCGTTGGGCTCAAGCGCAGCAGTTGCATCGTGAGAGGCTGGAATTGAGCTAGAATGTTGCCACGCCGCAATCGCCGCTGTAATTAGTCATCTTTAGGAGTTTCCGCCATGTTGTCGACGAATCCGTTCAGACAGTGCGCGTTGATTTCCATTGTGGGAATTATGCTGGCCGCCTGCTCAAGTCAGAAAGAGCCTGCGCAGAAGATGCTCGGTGATATCGAAGCGGCGGTCAATGCGGCGTCCACCGACGCGGCCAAGTACGTACCCGATCAGTTGGCGGATGTACAGAACAAGCTCGGTGAATTGAAAGCGTCTTTCGACAAGAAGGACTACCAGGCCGTCGTAAGCGGAGCGCCTCCTGTAATGAGTGCAGCGCAAGGTCTGGCAAGCGCGACGGCTGCGAAGAAAGACCAAGTGACGAAGGCCCTCAACGACGACTGGACCTCTTTGGCCAGCGCGTTGCCGGGAGATGCGAGTGCCGTTCAGAGCCGCATCGATTTTTTGAACAAGAAAGCCAACAAGAAACTTGCGGGAGGAGTCGATCTCGATGCAGCCAAATCCAGCTTGAGCGATGCGACATCGCTCTGGTCGAAAGCGCAAGCCGCGTTTGCGGGAGGCAATTTGGATGAGGCGGTGACCACTGCCAAAAGTGTCAAAATCAAGCTCGACGCTCTTGCTGCCTCGTTAAAGCTGGATTTCTCGCAGCCGGCCGCCGTGCGGGACACCACGGTCGGTAGCTGACGTTCCGTGGCGGAGTACTTGGGGTCCGAGTAGCAATTGAGGGTAAGCGTCCAGCCTGGGCACCTAGATTTTTGGACTCAACTATGCGGACGTCGTTTCCATCGAAGCACACGTCGGCGTTCGAGCGAGGTCGGAATTCCCCCATTCAGGATAGGTAGAGATCTTGATCAGATTCTGGTCAGGATCGCGGATATAAAGCCAAATTTGGTAGCGAGAGCGTGGTGATGTTCCCGACTTAGAGCAAACGAGCTGACAAGAACGAGGGGGTGCTATGAATATCCGAACGCTGCAGCGCGGTCTCAAATACCGTGGCCAGGTGAAGGCGGTCCGTCAGACCTACCATGTGTTCGAGGCCCAGCGCTATTTCTTCGTGCTTTCATTTGCGCTCTCGAAGTCGCGGCGCAGCTCCGGCTACTTCAATGTGATCGACACGGACGCCGTGGACTACGTGCAGCACCGTATGGGCGGAACGCGGGGGGTGACGGCAAAAGATGTCGTGGCCGCAGCACGACGCACACGGCACATCCCCACCACGCTCTCGGCTCTCAATGTCCTGTACATACTGGTCGCCCTTCGCTCGGCGAGCATCCTGCGGGCAGGCAAACACCGGCAACTGTTTTTCTCGGTGAAAAAAGCTGCCGCAGCGCGTACCGCTGAAGAGTGAAAGGTCGCCTTTCTGGCGTGAAAACACCATCCGGCTTTAACTATGGGATTCAGGGGCTAATCGAAAATCCGCGTCAGTTTCGCGGCCGCGCCAGCGAATCCGCCACGACCCAGGCGACCCCGGTCAGGGCGAGATTCACGGCGTTCTCAGTCCAGAAAAAGTGACTGGAAGGATCGGCCAGGAGCGTTGGCACATGCACCAGCGGGGTGAAGGACGCGTACATGACGGTCAACAGGATCGCGGCGAGGCGGGCCTGCACGCCCGTGAGGATCGCAACGCCCGCGGCAATGTGGAAAACCCCGGTCGCATAACCCCAGAACACCTGCGAAGGCGGCAGCCATTTGGGGACCAGCGGAGCGGTGAGATTCATGTAGACAAAATGCGCTCCGCCGAATATCAGCGCACACAACCCTAACGCCAGCTGGCCCAGGCGCGTGAGGCGTGCGGCCAGGGCTGCATCGATCCTGGCGCTGGCCGCGTAGACGATGAGCCCGCCTGCTGCAATCGCGAGCTGCTCGGCGAGGCTTTCGTAGGTGCCGTACTCGGCGTAATGGGCGAGCACCACCGGGCCGTTCATCAGGATGAGGACAATGAGCACGTAGTAGGCGGTGAGCGCCGCGGCGCCCCGGACCGTGGTCCGGCGCCACTCGACGGCCGCGCCGGCGACGAGCATGAACGCCGCGGCGGCATAGGCCAGGGCCGTGCGGTGCGGAAAACCATCGGGCACCGGCTGCCCCGGGTCGAAGTCCCCCAGCGCCAGGCAGACCATGCCCATCGCCATCACGCCCAGGCCGTAGACGCGCGAGCCGAAGGCCATCGTCGTTCTTTCCGTGGTCACCACTTCCCCACCTTCAATTGCGAACGCGCGGCCGCTGTTGCGCGCAGCGAGCAGCGGGACGACTTTAAACGACGTGTCTACCGAGCGGGTGCTGAAGGGCGACAGCGGAGGCGCCGGTGGCACGACCGGGATTGCCCGGACTCACACCCGGTGCGGGAAGGCGCGAGGGCAGGCAGTTTGAACGGCGGCTGTGTTACGCAGTGTAAAGTGCGCCGACGGGCGCGAGCCAGATCGAGAGGGGCCGACAATGCACTTCCTTGATTTCTTCTCTGCCGAGCCGCAGGGGCAGACGAGTTTGCAGCTCGCGGAACTCCTGCTCGCGCTGCTGCTGTCCTCACTGATCGGCCTGGAGCGCGAATTCAGGATGAAGAGCGCCGGCTTGCGCACCCACACGCTGGTAGGCGTAGCAGCCGCGCTGATCGTACTCGTGTCGAAGTACGGATTCAGCGACGTCATTGTAAAAGATGAGATCGTTCTGGATCCTTCGCGCGTCGCCGCGCAGATCGTCTCCGGCATCGGCTTCATCGGCGGCGGTCTCATCTTTGTGCAGCGGGACATCGTGCGTGGGCTCACCACGGCTGCGATCATCTGGCTCACCGCTGCGGTTGGCATGGCCTGCGGAGCGGGGCTGCCCTTGTTGGCAATATTCGTGACCGGCGCGCATTTCCTGGTGGTGTATGGCTTTACCGCGATCGCGCGGCGGATTCCCTTTGAGCACGCCGACCTGCATGTGCGCTACTCCCCGGGCACGGGCGCCGTGGAACGCGTCATCCAGTTGTGCACCGGACGCGGCTTCTTCATCCAGGAACTCGCAGTTCAGGGAGACGGTTCGGACGCTAATGCTGAAACGCGTGCCATGCACCTGCAGCTACAGGGCCGCCGGGGGGTGGAGCCCCTGCTGCTGTCTATCGGCGATCTCAAGGGCGTCGTTTCCGTGCAGATGTTTCCGACCGAACACGGGAAAATTTCGTAGCGCAGCGAGCGTGAACAGCGTGAGCGCATCGCCGTGTGCACGCTGCTGCCTCACAGCTCCCGATCGTCCGGCAAGAGCGTCAGCGCGCGCACCTCGAATCTCTGCCAGGGACTGCGCGCCGGTTCCGTGTGGTAGCTGACGGGCTGCCCCTCTTCCATCGTGCTCCACACCAGTCGTGGCGAGGCTTGCGGCGCGGCACGTTGCAGAGTCACGCTGTAGGCGCTCGCCGCTTGCGTCATCGCCTGGAAGCGCTGGGCGATCCGGGCGGCGAGCTCGGGACTGTGGATGATCAGACCGATCTCCGTGTTGAGCCAGCGCGAGCGCTCGTCATAGTTCATCGAACCCACGAACATGGCGGAACGGTCAAATACCAGCAGCTTGGCGTGCAGGCCGTAGGTGCCATGGCGCGTCATCTTGGCGGACTGACCGGTGCCGCGAATGCTCTGCGGATGCGTCCGCAGCTCAAACAGTTCCACGCCGGATTCGAGCAACGCCACGCGGTGGCGCATGTAGCCTGCCTGTGCCAGCGGATCGTTGGTGGCCTCAAGGGAGGTAGTCAGGATCCGCACGCGCCGCTGCGGGGCACCCTTCGCGCTCAGCAGCTTCAATTCTGCCGGGCTTGGGACCAGGTAAGGGGTCACCATCAGCAATTCCGTATGGGTCGCGCCGATCTCTTTTGCCACCAATCCGAACATCAGACTTCCAGCGCGGTCACCTTCTGCGACGCGCTTCTTATCCGGGCTGTCGGAGGCGAGCTCAGCAGCCGCCCAGCTCAACGGTGCTGCGTTTGCGAGCAGACTCGCCAATGGCTCGCCGCTCGCCAGTTTCTCCTGGTAGTTCATGCCCGCGGTGCCGGCTTTCTGCGCAGGGGTCACGCGCCGCGCGAGCTTCGCGACGTTGGCCGCGTCGCCATCATGACGCGACGCCAGGGCCTGGGTGGGAACGGCAAGCTCGCTGTCCCAGAACCGCTCGAAAGTACCGGCAAGCTTGAGCACCACCGGTCCGGTGACGAACACATCGTCATCCGCGAACTGCGACTGCGGATCGACCTGGAAATACTGGTCGCCAATGTTGCGGCCGCCCATGAGCGCGACTGCACCGTCCACAACAAACAGCTTGTTATGCATTCGGTAGTCAAGGCGGCTCTTGCTGAAGGTGAACTCGAGGCCGCGAGCCAGGAGATTATGGCCGCGATAACGCCAGGGATTGAAGACCCGGATTTCCACATGCGGCTGACCCGCGAGCGCGAAAAGCTGTTCGTCGCCGGCAACGGTTTCCGCGTCATCAACGAGAATCCGCACGCGCACCCCGCGCTCCGCGGCGTGCTGCAGCGCCTCCGTGACCAGGCGCCCGGATTCATCGCCATGAAAGATGTAGTACTGAAGGTCAAGAGAGCTTCTGGCCTGCGCGATCAGCTCAAGACGCAGCAGCAACCCGTCGATGCCCGCCGAGTACAGCCGAAATCCCGAGGCCCCGTCATGCGCCAGGGCGTCAGCGGCGAACGGCTGCGTGAGCGCGGCGTTGGGCTGGTAGATGACGGCCACTGCGGCGGGCCGCGGAAAATCGCGGCCGGGCAGACTCGTGCATCCGGCCGCTGTCAGTGCGCAGCAGATCAATAGCGGGCGCAGCATGGTAAGCCGTTGGTGTAGGGTGCATGCCCGACGGCATGCTGCTCCTGCGGTGCCTGTCATGGAGTCAGTACATTCCAGTGGCTGTAGGCCGCGTCTGTCGATTTGCCACGCGCGCGCTCTTGAGGCTACTTTCTCGCATGGCTGCTAGCCGCGCAACCACGACGTCCAGCGAACGGCCGCGCATCGACTCAATCGATCTCCTGCGCGGGCTCATTATGATTGTCATGGCGCTCGATCATAGCCGCGATTTCTTCGGGGATCTCGCGGCGAGCCCGACTGATCTTTCCACGACCACGCCGGCGTTGTTCTTCACCCGCTGGATTACACATTTCTGCGCACCGGTATTTTTCCTCCTCACCGGCGTCGGCGCCCGGCTGATGCTCGAACGGACTTCGAGGAGCGCGTTGTCGCGCTTTCTCTTCACCCGCGGCCTGTGGCTGCTGTTTCTCGACGTCGTGGTAATGCGTTTTGCCCTGCAGTTCAATCTCGACTACCACGTGACGGTGATCACCGTGCTGTGGGGTCTTGGCTGGGCCATGATCGCGCTGGGGGTACTCATCTGGCTGCCGCCGTGGGCCATTGCGGCCTTCGGCATCGTGCTGGTCGCCGGTCACAATGCGCTCGACGAGCTTGACCCGGCCAGCTTCGGGATCCTGAGCCCCTTGTGGATGGTGCTCCACCAGCCGGGGATCGTTCTCAACAACGGCCGAGCGCTGGTGGTGGTCTCCTATGTGCTGATCCCGTGGATAGGGGTGACGGCGCTCGGCTATGTGCTGGGGGCTGCGTATCGCTGGAGCGCGGCGTCACGGCAGCGGTTGCTGTCGAGGCTCGGCGTCGGGCTGGTCGCCGGATTTCTGGCCCTGCGCTTTGCCAACGTTTATGGCGACCCGCTTCCCTGGTCGTGGGGGAAGTCCTCGCTGTGGACGGTAATGTCGTTTCTCAACACCAACAAGTACCCACCCTCATTGCTGTTTCTGATGATGACGCTCGGTCCTGCCATCCTGCTGCTGCGTGCCTGCGACGCTCGTACACCGGCGCTGCTGCGCCCGGCGCTGATCATCGGCAAGGTGCCGCTGTTCTTCTACATCGTGCATTTCTACCTCATCCATGTGCTCGCGGTGGTGGCGAGTTACGTGCGCTTCGGCACGGTCCGCGAAATGTTCCAGTCCCCCGATCTTGGGCATTTCCCTTTCAGCGCCCCGCCAGGCTGGAATCTCGGCCTGCCGATGGTCTACCTGGTGTGGATGGTCGTGGTGCTGGCTCTTTTCCCGATGTGCTACTGGTATGCGGGTTTCAAGCGCCGCCGTAACGACTGGTGGCTCAGTTACCTTTGAGCGCCGGGAGCGTCGGCAATCCCGCGCCGGTGTGGCAGGGCGCGCGCCGGCGGTCCATCATATGAAGCACTACTGAAACCAGGCACTCGGGCGGGTACGACATGGACGAGGTGGTAATCACGACTGCACTGCGTACGGCAGTGGGTAAGTTCGGCGGTTCTCTTGCAAAGGTCCCTGCGACTGAACTTGGCGCCCAGGTCATCAGGGCTTTGCTCAGCGCCAGCGGCGTGAAGCCGGAGCAGGTCTCCGAGGTCATTCTCGGACAGGTGCTGACCGCCGGCTGCGGCCAGAATCCGGCGCGGCAGGCGCTGATCAAGGCGGGAATACCGACCGCCGTGCCGGGCATGACCGTCGGCAAGGTGTGTGGCAGCGGCCTTAAAGCCACGCACCTGGCGGCGCAGGCGATCCGCTGTGGCGATGCGCAGGTCGTGATCGCCGGCGGCCAGGAAAACATGAGCGCCGCGCCGCATCTGCTGAACGGTTCCCGCGACGGCATCCGCATGGGGGACGGCAAACTCGTCGACAGCATGCTCGTCGATGGCCTCGTGGATGCCTACAACCACTACCACATGGGCGTGACGGCCGAGAATGTCGCCCGCAAGTTCGTTATCTCACGCCGCGAGCAGGACGAATTCGCCGCCGCCTCGCAGAAAAAAGCCGAGGCCGCGCAGAAAGCCGGAAAGTTCGCGGCCGAGATTATCCCCGTCGAATCGGTCAGCGGCAAGATCACGACGCGTTTCGACACGGATGAATTCATCCGTCACGGCGTGACCGCCGAGGTGCTCGGCAATCTGAAACCGGCGTTCAGCCCGGATGGCTCCGTCACCGCCGGCAATGCCTCGGGAATCAACGACGGCGCCGCGGCGGTGATCATGATGTCGGCAGCCATGGCCAGCGAGCTGGGGTTGAAACCGCTCGCGCGGATTCGTGCCTACGCCTCTGCAGGTGTGGATCCGAGCATCATGGGGATGGGCCCGGTGCCGGCGAGCCAGTTGTGTTTGCGCAAGGCGGGCTGGAAGGCCGACGATCTGGATCTGATGGAGATCAACGAGGCCTTCGCCGCGCAGGCCATCGGGGTGAACCGCGAGATGGGCTGGGACACGTCAAGGATCAACGTCAACGGCGGGGCGATCGCCATCGGTCATCCGATCGGCGCCTCCGGCTGCCGGATCCTCGTGACGCTGCTGCACGAGATGGTGCGGCGGGACGCGAGGAAAGGTCTCGCCAGCCTGTGCATCGGCGGCGGGATGGGCGTGGCACTGGCGCTGGAGCGCTAGGCGCTGGGGCCAAATAACAGGGGAATCTGCATGGAATCGAAGAAGCGTATTGCGGTGGTGACCGGGGGAATGGGCGGACTGGGGGAGGCGATCTGCATCAAGCTCGCCATGCTTGGCGATACGGTGGTCACGACCTATTCGCCGGCCAACACCAAGTCACAGCAGTGGCTCGGGGAGATGAAGGAGCGCGGCTATAACTTTCATGCCTATGCGTGCGATGTCACCGAGTGGGATTCCTGCGTCGCCTGTATCGCCCGCGTGACCGCCGAGATCGGCCCGATCGACGTGCTGGTCAACAACGCCGGCGTCACCCGCGATATGACTTTCCGCAAGATGGACCGGATCAACTGGGACGCGGTGATGCATACCAACCTGGATTCGTGCTTCAACATGACCAAGCAGGTGTGCGACGGCATGGTGGAGCGCGGCTGGGGCCGGATCATCAACATCTCATCGGTCAACGGCCAGAAGGGCGCCTTCGGCCAGACCAACTACTCGGCCGCGAAGGCCGGCATGCACGGCTTCAGCAAGGCGCTGTCGCTCGAGGTGGCGCGCAAGGGGGTCACGGTCAATACCATCTCCCCGGGCTACATCGGCACCAAGATGGTCATGGCCATTCCCCGCGAGGTGCTCGACACCAAGATCATTCCGCAGATTCCCATGGGACGGCTCGGTAAACCCGAAGAGGTGGCGGGACTCGTGGCCTACCTCGCCAGCGAAGAGGCCGCATTCGTGACTGGCGCCAACATCGCCATCAATGGTGGCCAGCACATGCAATAGGGCTGGCAGCAGAGTGGCCTTTAGTGCAGGCGCGTATCGCCTGAACTAAAGGCATGCGCCGTTGCCGCCTCAGGCGGGCTTGGTCGGAGTCGGAATCGTTCCGGCGGGCGTCAGCTTGTCGATCGCCGTGGGCAGCATCTGCGACAGCTTGGTCGCCAGATCCTGCGGGTTCACGCCCGCCTTCGCCGCCAGCTGGCTGATCATGCCGCTGCCGAATGCCTGGTTCACTTGCGCGGGTGAAATGGGCTGATTAGGTCCATTTGAGATCCACGACTTGGCGACTCCGCCGAGTCCCTGGCTCTCCAGCTGTGAGACCACACCCTGCACGCCGCCATGCTGCTGAATGAGGGAACTCACCACCGTCACCATTTCGGCGCCGACTGCGCCACCTATCAAGCCATCCAATAAGCCCATATTGTTCTCCGGGTCGTGAGTGGGATCCGCCGCGGCATTGTGCTGCAAAGGCAACGCGCGGCTCAAGGCCCTCGCGGCGCTGCCGCGTGCACGTCACGCGAGATTCACACCAGGCAGACGGCGGGGTCCCTCCCGCCGCCCCGATCGACACAGTCTGTTACTGGCAGGTCTTGCCGTGAGCCGCGTGGAAGCCCTGGGCCTTCGCGTTCGCTTCGGAAAGGTACTCGCCGTCCTGCGTCTTGCCGTAGTACTTGTCGGTCGAGCAGTGATACGCCTTGGTGGACCTGTTCACCCAGACCATGCCGGGGCCGCCACCGGGGGCCGCTGTCGCGGCCAACGCCGGGGCTGCCGTGGCGGACTTCGCAGCGGCGGGCGCTGCAGCCGGAGCCGCGGTGGCAGCGGCGGCAGAAGCTGCCGTGCCCGTGGCAGGTGTCGCGGCTGCTGCTCCGTACCACTGCTTGACTCCCTGGTGGCCGGCGCACGCGCCTTTCCTGGTCGCGCCCGAATAGTAGCTGCCGTCCTTGCACAGACCGGTGGAGCCGGCCGGTGCATCAGCCGGGGCCTGAGCGAAACTCACACTCGCCAGGGCGAGCGCGGCGGCGAGCGCGGCAATTCCGATTGACTTCGACATGAGCCGTCACCTCTGCATGAGTGTTGAGACAGGCGTTGGCGCCCGGAAATCATTGCGACGCCGAGCATGCTCGGGTCGAGCTGAACGGCCAGTGAACTTGCCACGGGGCCGCCGGGCGGGAGTTGTCGGGCGGCCGTGCGCGGGGCAGCACTTTATTATATTATTATGACGACATTAAAAAGGCGCGGTCATTGGCGCGCGTGATTACGGGCGGTGTTCGAGCATGCGACAGGTGAAAACGCTGGGGTTACTGGGTACCGGAGTCATCGGCGGTGGTTGGGCGGCGCGCGCGCTGCACTTCGGGATCGACGTCGTCGCCGCGGACCTCAACCCACAGATGGAAGAGTGGATCCGGGGCGCGGTTGCCAATGCCGACGGGGCGCTCGCGCAACTGACGTTTGCGCCGCTGCCGCGCAAGGGGACCCTGTCCTTCACCACCGACCTCGACGCCATGGCGCGGCAGGCAGACTTCATCCAGGAGAACATTCCCGAGCAGCTCGAGCTCAAGCAGCGCGTGCTGGCTGGGGTCAGCCGGCAGGCGCCCGCTGATGTGGTGATCGCCTCCAGCACCTCCGGGCTGCTGCCCTCGGACCTGCAACGCGACATGGATGCGCCGGAACGCTTCCTGGTCGCGCATCCTTTTAACCCGGTGTACCTGCTGCCACTGGTGGAGTTGGTCGGTGGCAAACAGACCTCGGCGGCCGCACTGGATGCCGCCAGCGCCTTCATGACCTACATCGGCATGCACCCGTTGCGCGTGCGCAGGGAAGTGCCCGGGCATCTCACCGACCGCCTGCAGGAGGCGATCTGGCGCGAGATCCTGCACATGGTCAACGAAGGTGTGGCGACCACGGGCGAGCTCGATGACGCCATCGTGTACGGGCCGGGACTGCGCTGGGCGGGTATGGGTACCAACCTGATCTACCACCTCGCCGGCGGTGAAACCGGCATGCGGCACATGCTCAGGCAATTCGGGCCGTGTCTGAAGTGGCCGTGGACCAAGCTTGAGGCCCCGGAGCTGACCGAGTCACTCATCGATGCGATGGTTGCCGGCACGCAGGCGCAGGCGGCCGGCCGCTCGATCCGCGAACTGGAGCGCCTGCGGGACGACTACCTGGTCGCCATTCAGCAGGTGCTGAAGAATTTCAACATCGGGGCGGGTGCGACGCTGCGCGCGCTCGAGGAACGCCTGTACGCGAGTGCCGCGACCGCGGCTGCGGGAGTGTCTGAGGCCGCGCACGAGCGGCCGCTGTGGCGCCTGGAGACCCAGGTGCGCCCGGAATGGATCGACTACAACGGCCACATGACCGATTCGCGCTACCTGCAGGTGTTTGGTGATGCGACCGATGCGCTCTTCAGACACGCCGGTATCGACGACGCCTATCGTAAGTCGGGGCACGCGATGTACAGCGTCGAAGCGCACCTCACGCATCGCGCCGAAGCGCGTGCCCTCGAGCCGCTGTATGTCACGACCCGGGTGCTGGAGGTCGCCGACAAGCGCGTGCGGCTCTTTCATAGTCTGCATCGGCGGCGCGATGACGCGCTGCTCGGCACTGCCGAGCAGCTGTATGTGCACGTGAGTGGGTCACCCGCCAGGGCCTCGCCCATGGATGGGGCGGTACACGCGCGCCTCGCCGCCGTGCAGGCCGCACACGCACACCTACCGGCGCGCGTGTAAAGGACAGACCATGCCCAAGATCGTCGATCACGAGCAGCGCCGCGAGGAGATTGCGCTGGTTGCCTGCCGGGTCGTAGCGCAGTACGGCTTTGAACAGGCGACCATCGTGCGCATTGCGCGCGAGGCGGGCTACACCACCGGCATGGTGGCGCATTACTTCGACACCAAGCAGGACATCGTCATCGCCGCCTTGCGTCTGATTCTGCGCCGCATCGAAGAGCGGCTCACCCCGAGCGGCGCAGACCGGCCGGCGGAGCTGCTCGCGGTGCTGACCGAGGCGCTGCCGGTTGACGAGACGCGCTACACCGAGTGTGCGTTCTGGATCGCGTTCTGGGGACAGGTGCCGGCCGACAAGCGCCTGAAGCGCATCAACGGCTGGTTGCATCGCGAGTATCTGCGCCTGTTCGAGCGCTGCCTCGCACGCGGCTGGAGCGGGTGGCAGGGGTGGCCAGCCGCGACGCGCGAGCAGGTGCTGCGTTCGGTGATGACCTTCATCAATGGCATCACCGCCAGCACCGTGACCAGTCGCAGCGACTGGCCGGCCGAGCGCCAGATCGGACAATTGCGCCTGCAGCTGCAGTTGCTGCACGGCTGGGCGACGCGCCGCGCCGGCTCCGCGACGCAGCGCACCAGCCGCAGGGCGTCCGCATGAGGAGAACCTGATGGACTTTGCGCTCACCGAAGAACAGCAGCTGATCGTCAGCACCACCCGCGAATTCGTCCGCCAGGAACTCGTGCCTCACGAGCGCGAGGTTGAGGACACCGGTAAGTTGCGCGAGGATTTGCGGCGCGAACTGAAGGCCAAGGCGATTGCAGCCGGCCTGTACGCGGCCAACATGCCCACCGAGGTCGGTGGGGCGGGGCTCGATGCGGTGAGCTGGATGCTGTACGAGAAGGAACTCGGACACACGAGCTATGTGCTGCACAGCGCCTGCGTCGCGCGTCCCTCGAACATCCTCCTGGCTTGCGAGGGCGCCCAGCGCGAGCGCTACCTGCTGCCGGCGGTCCGCGGTGAACGCAGCGAATGCCTGGCGATGAGCGAGCCGGAGGCCGGCTCGGATCTGCGTGGCATGAGGACCAGCGCGCGGCTGGTGGGCGGGGATTTCATCGTCAACGGCACCAAGCACTTTATCAGCCATGCCGACCACGCGGACTTCGTGATCCTGTTTGCTGCCACGGGCGAGGAGGACACGCCACGCGGCAAGCGCCGGCTCATCACTGCATTCCTGGTCGATACCGGTACCGCCGGCTTCAAGGTGCGGCCGGGTTACCAGAACGTCTCACACCGCGGCTACACCAACAGCATTCTGGAGTTCACCGACTGCCGTTTGCCCGCGGCGGCGGTGCTGGGGCAGCTGCACCAGGGATTTGAAGTTGCCAACACCTGGCTCGGGGCGACGCGCCTGCAGGTGGCGGCGAATTGCCTCGGCCGCGCGCAGCGGGCGCTTGAATGCGCCATGCAATGGGCGGTGGATCGCAGGCAGTTCGGGCAGCAGATCGGCAAGTTCCAGGGTGTGTCATTCAAGCTCGCGGACATGGCGGTCGAGCTGCGTGCTGCGGAGCTGCTGACACTGGAAGCGGCCTGGAAGCTGCAACACAAGACTGCAACCGACGCCGACATGGCAATCGCGAAGCTCAAGGCGACCGAGATGCTGGCGATGGTCGCGGACGAGGCGCTGCAGATTCACGGCGGCATGGGACTCATGACCGAGATGCCGCTGGAGCGGATCTGGCGTGACGCGCGCATCGAGCGCATCTGGGATGGCACCAGTGAAGTGCAACGGCACATCATCTCGCGCGCGCTGCTGCGCCCGCTGGGTGGCTGAAGGCCGTGCCGGATGCTGCCCCGGCAGCCGTGCGCCTGAACTGCTACTTGCCCTTCCAGACGGGCTTGCGCTTGGCGGCAAAGGCGCTCGCTCCCTCCTTGAGGTCCTCCGAGCGAATGACCTGCTGCACGCCGGCCAGGCTGTCGTGCACCTCAAACGCGGGGTTCTCGGCCACCATCTCGGTGTGGCGCAGCAGCTGCTTGATGGCCGGAAACAACAGCGGCGGCCCGTCGGCGAGCTGGCGGGCAATCTCACGCGCTTTCGCGAGTCCCTGGCCCTTGGGCACCACGTGGTTGGCCAGTCCCCAGTGCCTGGCCTCCTGCGCGTCCATCCAGCGCCCGGTCATCAGGAACTCGACGGCGACGTGATAGGGGATACGGCGCCGCAACTTGATGGTGCCGGCGTCAGCGAGCACACCAACATTGATCTCGGGGAGCGCGAACTTCGCGTGTTCCTCCATCACGATGATGTCGGTGCCCAGCACGATCTCGAAGCCCCCGCCGCAGGCGATGCCGTTGACCGCCGCAATGAGGGGCTTGTCGAGATTGCGCGGATGATTCAGGCCGCCGAAGCCGCCCACTCCCCAGTCCTCGTCTGAGCGCTCACCGGCGGCTGCCGCTTTCAGGTCCCAGCCGGGACAGAAGAAGCGCTCACCGGCACCCGTCACGATCGCCACGCGCAGCGCCGGGTCGTCGCGGAAAGCGGTGAACACGTCGTTCAGCCGCCGGCTGGCCGCCAGGTCGATGGCGTTCGCCTTCGGGCGATCGATGGTCACCTCGAGCACCGCGCCATCGGTTGCTGTCTTGATGCCGTGGGACATGGTCAGCGTTCCTCCACCAGGCGGATCAAAGCGTCGACCGCCACGGCGCCGCTTCCGGCCGGGCGCACGATGACGGGATTCATATCGAGTTCCACCAGCCGCTCGAGATTGGCGGCAGCATAGCGCGTGCAGGCGAGTACGGCCTCCACCAGCGCCGCGACATCCGCGGCGGGCTGACCGCGGTAACCGGCGAGCAATTTCCCCACCCGCAGCTTACGCAGCGCCGTCTCAATAGAGGCCGCCTCGAACGGCGGCAGCAGGCACACGCTGTCGCCCAGCAGTTCAGTCAGAACGCCCCCCGCGCCGAGCACCAGCAACTGACCGAACTGCGGATCGACGGACATGCCGACCAGGATTTCCACGACACCGTCGGTCACCATCTCTTCGACCAGTAACGTAGTCGCAAGACTCGACAGGCGCTGCGCGGCGGCGCCGGCCTCGGCCGCGCTGCGCACGTTAAGCACCACTCCGCCGAGCTCGGATTTGTGCTCCAGCGCCGCGCCCGCCGCCTTGATCACCACCGGAAAACCGAGCCGCCCGGCAGCGTCGGCGGCATCGCGGACGCTCACGAGCATGCCGCGCGGCACCGGCACGCCGGCCGCCGCGAGCGCGAGTTTTCCCTCGTGCTCGGGTAACGTGCGCGCCGCTCCACGGGCGCCGCGCGGCACGCGCAGCTGTACGTGCGCCCCGCGCCGCCAGGTCTCGCCGACCGCGCCGGCAAGGTCGAGCGCCTCGAGCGCTTCGCGCTGACCCTGCAAGGGCACGATACCGTTCGCGAGGCACTGCTCGCGCGTGGCGCGCGGCAGGGACTCGGGGAGCGAGGAAATCACCGCCGCGCGCGTCGCCGCGCCGGGAAGCGCGGCCGCGAATTGTTCGATCACCCTGACATAGGTCGAGGCGTCCGCGCCCGCGGGCGGGCAGTCGACCATGAGAGCGACGGCGTCGAAGCCGGCGCGCTGCACCACGCTGAACATGGCGTGCTGCCGCGGGTAATCGAACCATACGTGCGTGTGAAAATCGAAGGGGTTGGAGATGCGCACGCGCTCGGAGAGGATCTGGCGCAGGCTGGCAGTCGCGGCGTCGGGAATGGACGCGAACTCAAGACCCAGGTGACGCGCGGCATCCGCGGCCATCGCCATGTCGCCGCCCGAGGCACCCATGGCGAGCACGCGCCGGCCGGGCAGCGGGCCGCCGAGGTGAAAGATCTTCAGCGTCTCGCACAGGCTCGCGAGTGATTCGCAACGCGCGATGCCCGCCTGGGTGGAAAACGCATCGAAAGCCGCGTCGACGCCGGCGAGCGCGCCGGTGTGGCTGCGTACCGTGCGTGCCGCCATGTCGGTGCGGCCGCTCTTGATGAGCGCGATCGGTTTGCCCGCCGCGCGGGCCCGGGCGGCCGCCTGTGCAAAACGCGTCGCGTCCTGTACCCCCTCCAGGTAGAGCCCGAAGGCCGTGACGCGCGGATCGTCGCACAGCGCTTCAATCAGGTCCTCGGCCGCCAGGCGGGTCTGGTTGCCGAGCGTCAGCACGCAGCCGATCGGCAGCGAGCGCTCATTGAAGAGCAGGTCGAGCGCCAGTGTGCCGCTCTGGCAGATCAGGGCGACGCCGCGTTCGCGCCGCTCGCCGACCAACTGGTCCGGCCACAGGGCCACGCCATCGAAGAAATTGACGAAGCCGTAGCAGTTGGGACCGAAGAACGGCAGTTCAGCCGCGCCAGCGAGCAGTTCGTGCGTGAGGCGCTCGCCTTCGGCCGAGGCGGTTTCCGAAAAGCCGGCCGTGAAGCACACGAACCCGCCCGCGCCGCGCCGCGCCAGCGCCGCCGCAATTGCCGGCACCTCATGGCTGGGGGCGGCGATGAACGCCGCATCCGGCGCGGCCGGCAACTCGTCCACCGAGCGAAAGTACTGCTGCTCAGGGGAGGAGGAGCGGCTGGGGTGCACGCGCCACAGCGTGCCTGAGTAGCCAATGACGCGGCTCGCGGCTGCCGCCGCATCCGCCCAGGCTCCGCCGATCAGTGCGATGCTGCGCGGTGCCAGCAGCCGCTGCAGGGAGTGTGCGCTCATGCGTGGCGGGTGGTTGCGGGCAGCTCCATCCGCCGTGAGCCGGGTCCGGCCGGCTGCATGCCAGCGCTCGCCGCCTGCAGCTGCGCGATCGCCGCGGCGATCACTGCAGGAAACGGCGTGGTGCCCACGTTCTCGCCCTGCTGGCACACGTGCAGCAACATGGATTCCGCGCTGGCGGCCACGGCTGTGTCCCCGGCGCGCTGCAACTCGAAGGTGGCGTGGATGCGCTTGGCGTCCGCGCCTGCGATCCGCACGCTCACGATGGCCGTGTCGGCCCGCTTCACCTCGTGCAGGTAATGGATGTGCGTTTCCACGGTGTACAAGGTGCAGCCGGTACGCTGCCGGTAAGCCGCGTCCACGCCGATGCGATCCATGAGCGCATCGGTGGCGTGGCTCACGATCAGTCCATAGTACGCATCCCGCAGGTGGCCGTTGTAGTCGATCCACTCCGGCAGGATCGCGGTCTGGTAAAGGGGTATGCCCGCCATGTCAGTGCAGCTGCAGCCGTTCGCGCGCCTGGGCCGGGGTAACAATCCGCGCCCCCATGGCTTCGATGATGGTGCGCGCCTTTGCAACCAGCTGCGCGTTACTCGCATACACCCCGCGGCTCAGGTACAGGTTGTCCTCGAGCCCCACGCGTACGTTGCCACCGAGCAGCACCGACTGGGCCACCCACGGCATCTGCATGCGGCTGATGGCGAACGACCCCCACACGCAGTCTGGCGGCAGCGTGTTGACCATGGCCAGCAGGTGGCCGGTGTCCGCCGGCACGCCCCAGGCAATGCCGGTGCATAGCTGGATCATCGCCGGGGCCGGGATCAGGCCTTCCTTGATCAGCTGCTTTACGAACCACAGATTGCCCGTGTCGAACACTTCCAGTTCCGCCTTCACTTTCAGATCGCGCAGGATGCCTGCGCCCTCACGCACGTAGTCGGGCGTGGAAATGTAGGCGCGGTTGCCGTCGCCGAAGTTGAGCGTGCCGCAATCGATGGTGGCAATGTCCGGGCGGTACACGCCTTCCGCGCACAACTCGATGACATGCCGCATGCGCTCTTCCTGGGTGACGAAGTCAGTGCCGGCGGCGGGCGTATCGGCGAGGCCACGCTTGCCAATGGAGAGGTAGCCGCCCATGCCGCAGGTGAGGTTCACCAGCACATCGACCTTGCTGTCGCGAATGCGCTTGACGACTTCGCGGTAGTGGCGCGTGGCCATGCTGAATTCGCCGCTCTCCGGATCGCGCACGTGGATGTGTACGATCGCGGCCCCGGCGCGCGCCGCCTCGACGGCGGAGGCGGCAATCTGCTCCGGGGTAACCGGGCAGTGGGGGCTCTTGGTGACCTTGGTATCGTCGCCCGTGATGGCGCAGGTGATGATGACGTCGGGGTTCATCGAGGGGCCTCGCCCGCAGCTTGCGACGTGGTAATATTATGACGACAATAATATAACAGGCCGCGGCGGCGCGGCAAGCCGCGAGGAAACGAGCATGCAGACACAGTTGCTGATCGGCGGCCGGCTGGTCGCAGGCGAGGGCGCGAGCGAGTCGGTGCTGGACGCCGCAAGTGGCGCCGAGATCGCGGTGGTGCCGGGCGCCTCCGAAGCGCAGGTGGAGGCGGCCGTCGCGGCGGCCGAGGCTGCGTTCCCCGGCTGGGCGCGTACCGCGCCCCGGGAGCGAGCGGCGTTGCTGCTGCGGGTCGCTGAGCGCCTCGATAGCGATGCGGCTGCCTACGCCGCGCTCGAATCGCGTAACACCGGCAAGCCATTGGCGGCCGCGCTCGCCGACGAGCTGCCAGCGATTGCCGACGTATTCCGCTTCTTTGCCGGCGCCTGCCGCGCGCCCAACGGACTTGCCGCCGGGGAGTACCTTCCCGGGCACACCAGCATGATTCGCCGCGATCCGGTCGGGGTGGTGGCCTCGATCGCGCCGTGGAACTACCCGCTGATGATGGCCGCCTGGAAGATTGCACCGGCGATCGCCGCGGGCAATACGCTGATTCTGAAGCCCTCTGAACAAACCCCGCTCACCGCCCTGAAGCTGGCGGCGCTGCTCGCGGAGCTGCTGCCGGCGGGAGTGGTGAACATCGTTTGCGGTCGCGGCGAGCCGGTGGGCAGGATTCTCACCGCCCATCCGCGCGTGCGCATGGTCTCCCTGACCGGTTCGGTGGCGACCGGGCAGAAGGTGCTGGCGGCGGCGGGCGGTAACCTCAAGCGCACCCACCTGGAACTGGGGGGCAAGGCGCCGGTGATCGTGTTCGACGATGCGGACATCGACGCGCTCGTGGAGGGCGTACGCACCTTCGGCTTCTACAATGCCGGCCAGGATTGCACCGCCGCGTGCCGCCTGTATGTTGGCGAACGCGTCTATGAGCGGGTGGTGGCCGATCTGACCGCAGCGGTGCGCACCATCAAGGTGGGTCTGCAGGAGGAGCCGGGCGTGGAAATGGGCCCGCTCATCTCGCAGGCGCAGCGCGAGCGCGTTGCGGCGATGGTCGCGCGCGCCGCCGCGCTCGAGCACGTTACGCTGACGACTGGCGGCAAGGCCGGCGTGGGTCGGGGCTTCTTCTACGAGCCGACGGTGGTCGCCGGCGCCCGCCAGGACGACGAGATCGTGCAACGCGAGGTGTTCGGTCCGGTGGTTTCCGTCACGCCCTTCAGCGATGCGGAGCAGGCGATCGGCTGGGCCAACGATTCCGAGTATGGACTGGCGTCCTCGGTGTGGACGCGCGATATTTCCCGCGCGCTGCAGGTGGCAGCACAGCTGCAGTACGGGTGCACGTGGATCAACACGCACTTTGCGATGGTGAGCGAGATGCCGCACGGGGGCTTCAAGCGCTCCGGCTATGGCAAGGACCTCTCGGTCTATGCCCTCGAGGACTACACGGTGGTACGCCACGTCATGGTGAAGCTATAGAAACGGCGCCAAGGCCGCTGCGGACGCGCCGTGCGGACGCCGCCGTTCTCGCTGTGCTCACGGCGGGACTGCTCGTTGCCTGCGGTGCGGGTTCGCGGCAGGGCGGCAAGGAGGAGCCGGAGCTGCACGTCTACAACTGGGCGGACTACATCGGCAAGGACACGGTCGCGCAGTTCGAGGCCACCACCGGCATCAAGGTGGTGTACGACACCTACGACGCCGATGAAACGCTGGAAGCCAAGATGATGGCTGGCGACTCGGGCTACGATGTCGTGAGCACCTCGACCGACTTCTTCGGCCGGCAGATCAAGGCGGGGATCTACCGCCCACTGGATAAGGCGCTGTTGCCGAACTGGAAGAATCTCGATCCGCACGTCCTGGCGTTAGAGGCCAGGGCGGATCCGGGCAATCGCTATGCGATGCCGTACCTGCGGCACGTCAACGGCTTTGCTTACAACGTGGCTATGATCCGGGCACGCATGCCCGATGCGCCGGTGGACAGCCTCGATCTGATCTTCAAGCCCGAGATCATCCGCCGCTTCGCCGATTGCGGTGTGACCTTCCTCGACCAGCCCGAGGACGTGCTGCAACTCGCTCTCAACTACCTGCACCTGGATCCGAACACGACGCGGCCCGAGGATTACAAGCGGGCCGAGAAGCTGCTGCTGGCCGTGCGTCCGTATATCAAGGCGTTTGACTCCAGCGAGTACATGAACGGCCTGGCCACCGGGGAGTTCTGTATTTCCATGTCCTGGTCCGGGGACTACGCCACCTCGCGGGCGCGCGCCAAAGCCGCGGGGGTGGATGTGCCGCTGGCCTTTACCATTCCGAAGGAGGGCGCCAACTTCGCCTGTGACGCGCTGCTGATTCCCGCCGACGCGCCACACCCGCTGGCAGCCCACAAGTTTCTCAACTTCATACTCGAGCCGCGGGTGATTGCCGGTATCACCAACGACATCCATTACGCCAATGACAACCAGGCGGCCGGCGCCTACGTCGACCCGCGGATCCTGAACGATCCGGCGGTCTATCCGCCGCCGGATGTCGAGGCGCGGCTGTACCAGTCGGCCGAAGCGGGTCCGGCGCTCGAGCGGCTGCGCACCCGCACCTGGACGCGCATCAAGACCGACCTGTGAGTGCCGGCGCGGGGCGCCGCGCGGGCTGCCTAGCGACCGGCGAGCTGCACTTCGCGTGCGCGGCGGCGATCAGAGCGCGTCATGAGGTAGCCGGCGGTGATGATGCACACGCCCACCGCGCAGACAATGAGACTCGCCAGTGCGTTGATATCGGGGCTCACGCCCAATTTGACCTTGGAATAAATGACCATCGGCAGGGTGCTCGCGCCAGGACCGGCGACAAAGCTCGATATCACCAGGTCATCCAGTGATAGCGTGAAGCACAAGAGCCAGCTGGAAATAATCGCCGGCGAGATGATCGGCAGTGTGACTTCGAGGAATGCGCGCGCCGGGCTTGCGCCCAGGTCCATCGCGGCTTCCTCCAGCGAGCGGTCCGCCGCCTGCAGACGCGATTGCACCGTGATGGTTACATAGGCGGTGCAGAACGTGATGTGCGACAGGACGATGGTCGTGAAGCCGCGATGCGGCCAGGAGAACAACTGCACCATCGAGACGAACAGCAGCAACTGCGTGATGCCGGTGATGATTTCCGGCATCACCAGCGGTGCGTTCACCATCCCCGTGAGCAGTAAGCGGCCGCGAAAACGCGCAAAGCGCACCAGCGCGATCGCCGCCAGCGTGCCGAGCAGCACCGCGCCCGTCGAGGCCGTCAGCGCGACTTCCAGCGACAGCAGCGCCGCCTGTAACAGCTGGCGGTTGTGCAGCAGCTCGCCGTACCAGGCGGTGGAGAATCCGCCCCAGACATTGACCAGCGGTGAGGCATTGAACGAGTAGCCGATCAGCACCAGGATCGGCAGGTACAGCATGGCAATGCCGAAGAACAGCACCGTGAGAAGCGCCGCGGGGGAGCGTTGTTCCATGGGATGCCCCTAGGCCTCCAGCTGCCGCACGCTGTAGTACTGGTAGATCGCGATGGGGCCGGCGAGCAGCAGCAGGAAGCCGATCGCCACCGCCGAGGCCACCGGCCAGTCGTGATTGCCGAAGAACTCATCCCACAGCACGCGGCCGATCATCAGGTTGTTCGGGCCGCCGAGAAGCGAGGGGATCACGAACTCGCCCACCGCGGGAATGAACACCAGCATCGAGCCGGCGATCACTCCCGGGAGCGACAACGGCAGCGTGATGTCCACAAAGGCGCGCCGCGGGGTGCTGCCGAGATCCGCGGCCGCTTCCAGCAGCAGCGGGTCGAGCTTCTCCAGCGTGGCAAACAGCGGCAGCACCATGAAGGGCAGATAGGAGTAGACGATACCGATGTACACCGCGAGGCTGGTGCGCATGATCCGTAGCGGATGACTGATCAGCCCTAAGTGCAGCAGCAGCGTGTTGAGGAAGCCGTTGTCACGGATGATGCCCTCGAGCGCGTACACACGCAGCAGAAAGGAGGTCCAGAACGGCAGCATGATGATCAGCAGCAGCAGGCCCTGTGCCGACCTGGGGCTGCGGGCAATGGCGTAGGCCATCGGGTAGCCGAGCGCGAGGCAAATCAGGGTCGAGAAAAACGCGGTGCGCAGCGAGTACAAGTAGGCGACGCCGTACACCTCGTCGGTGAGCAGATAGCGGTAGTTGCCCAGGCTCAGCGCGAGCCGCAGATGGTGATCAGGCGTGAAGGAGAAGACGTCGGTGAACGGCGGGACGTGCGGCGCGGCCTCCGCGAAGCTGATTTTGAAGGCGAAGGCGAACGGAATGAGAAAGAATACCAGCAGGAAAATGAGCGGCGGCAGGATGATGAGCCAGCGGCCCGGACGCCAGGTTGGTTTCATGATGCGTGTTGTAACGGTGCCGGTGGGCTATTGTGCGCGATAAACTTCGGCGTCGTACAGCAATTGCCCGCCCGGCGCGGGCGCAGGATGCGGTGAACAGCGTGTCGAGCCAGCGAGCCTCCACAGCGAGCGCCCGGGCCCCCCTCAAAGGCGGCGGCTCGCGCATCCGTCAGCGCCAACGGCTGCGTCTCATCGATGCGTGCATTTCAGCGCTGCACATCTACGGGCCCTCGCGTACCACGGTGGAAAAGGTCGTGGCGCTTGCCGACCTGTCGCCGGGAATCGTGCGTTTCTACTTTGATTCCAAGGCGGCGATGCTGGTGGCCTCGCTCGAGTATCTGGCCGCAGAGTTCGAAGAGCGCGTGATGGTTCCGGTCGCGAAACTCAAGGACTCGCCGGTCGAGGCGCTGCGCCTGCTGGTGGACCTGTACCTCGACGCGGACATCGCCAGTCCGCGCAAGGTGTCGGTGTGGTACGCGTTCTGGGGCGAAGCCAGCTCGCGCCAGGAGTACTACGAGATCTGCGGCAAGAAGGACGAGGAGTTCGCACTGCTGGTGCGCGAGCTCATCGAACGGATGATCGTCGCCAGCGGCGCGAACCATCTTGATGCGGACGGGGTGGCCCTGGGACTTATCGGCGTGCTCGAGGTGTTGTGGCAGGGGTTTGCCTTCCAGAGCGAGGCCAACATCGACCGCGCCGACGCCGTGAGGCGTTCGCTCAAGTATCTGCACTCGGTGTTTCCGGGCCACTTCAGCGCGGCGGCTCGCAGCGTGCCTGCGGCCCGGCGCGGCTAAAGGGCGTTAACGCTGCCGCAGCCGGCCAAAGCCACGCCTTTGGCCGGCGGAAACGGAACCGCTGTCCGCCGCAATCGCTTCCTGCGATTTTGGCCAATAGACTCAGGCAAAGCGCGCCGGGGCCGCCGGCAGGTTCACCTCCGGGATGCGCGTGCGCAGCAGATCATGGAATTCGAGCATCCAGGTCTCGAGCTGTGACAGCGGCCCGGGCCGGTAGCCGCTGTCGGCGATGCCGCGCTGCAAGCGCTCGCACAACGACCGGTCTTCCTTGTTGACCTGCATGTTGATACGGTTACCGAGCCAGCGGAGGAGGCGCATCTCGCGTCGATCATCGGGCAGTCCGAAAGCGGCCCCGCGGATCACGCACTTGCCCGGCCCGCGGGGCAGCACCTGAAAGAAGTCGACCTGCTCGGGCATGATGTCGATCCCGAGATTGGGCAGGCAGCTGTAGAACCGCCAGCTGCGGCGGTGCGGTTCGGGCAGATGCTGCGCGGTCACCGGGCCGACGTATTTCTGATAGATACGCTCGCTCCAACGGCTCGAGGGCGCCTCGCGCATCCAGCTGATGCCGCGCGCGATGCCGGGAACCCCACGCTGGTCCTCATAGTCCGGCGTCATCATGCGGTTTAGTCCCGGATGGCCGATCGGTACGTGATAAGACTCCAGATAGTTGTCCATCGCGATCTTCCAGTCGACCTCCCACTCCTCGAGATAGACGGGTTGCGTGGGAACCAGCTCCTCAAACCGATAAGGCGCCAGCTCCTCGATGATGGGCGCCCACATCTGCGAGGGTGGCGGCGGAGGCGCTGCGGCGAGACACACGAATACGAAGCCCAGCGTCAGCTCCATGGGGACTGGATCGAGCCCATGCTCGCGCAGGTTGAGAGCGGGAAAGCTCTCCTTTGCCGGAGTCGCGAGGAGCGATCCGTCGTAGCGGTAACTCCAGCCGTGGTAGGGGCAGGTGATGCGACCGTGACACTTGCCGGCACCCTCGAGCAGACGCGTGCCGCGGTGGCGGCAGACGTTGCGCAGCGCCCGAATGCCGCCGCCCCGCTCGCGCAGCACGATCACGCTGTCCGTGCCCAGCTGGAAGGTTACGTAATCTCCGGCGCTCGGGATCTGACTGATGTGGCACACGATCTGCCAGCTTGGTTTCAGCAGCCGTTCGTACTCCAGGCGCGTCATTTCCGGGTGGTTGTATACCCAGGCCGGCAGCCCGCGGGGCACGGCGGTGTCGGCGGGTTCGACCGGACGGACAGCTGTCGAATTCATGGTGGGATACCCGCAGGAGCGTGGCTATATGGCCATATAATTCTATCGAAAAAAACTATATGATCATATAGCTGACGGACGTGACCAAACTGGACGTCACGGTAACACCTTGAAATCTAAATAGTTAGCGGTGCAGCCATGGCCAGAATCCTGACCAGGAACCACGAACACTACCGGCGCGCGCTCACGCGCCTGCCGTTGGGGGTCGCGTCCAACTTTCGCTTCTGGGGCGAGGACCGGACCATTTACGTGAAGCACGGGCGCGGTGCGCGCGTGACCGATATCGATGACAACGTGTATGTCGACTATCGCATGGGTTACGGGCCCGCGATCCTGGGTTACGCGGATCCGCGCGTCGACGCGGCCGCCCGCGCCGGTATGGAGGTGGGCGGGGTGTTTGCGCTCTCCACCGAGTGCGAGTACCGGGTCGCGGAACGCATCGCGCAGATGGTGCCAGCGGCTGAGCTGGTGCGATTTTCCAACTCCGGGACCGAGGCGGTGATGGCGGCGCTGCGACTGGCGCGTGCCTACACCCGCAGGGACAACTACGTCATCCTGGAAGGCAGTTACCACGGTCTGTTCGACGCGGCCATGTGGTACACGCCGATGGATAAGTGGCAGCAGGTCGGCGATCCGCAGGTCTATCCATACAGCGAGGGCGTGCCGTTGAGCACGCGGCAGTTCGCGCACTTCGTGCAGGCGAACGACGCCAATCAGCTCGAGGATGTGCTGAAGCGCCACGGGCACTCGATCGCCTGCCTGCTTATCGAGCCGATCATGGGCAACTGCCTGGGGATTGCCGCGGATCCGGCCTACCTGCGCGCGGCGCGCGAGCTGTGTGACCGCTACGGCGTCGTCATGCTCATCGATGAGGTGAAGACCGGGTTCCGCGTCGCGCGTGGTGGCGCGCAGGAGCTGTACGGCGTGCGCGCCGACCTGTGCACGTTCGCCAAGGCACTCGGCAACGGCTATCCGATCTCGGTGCTCGCGGGGCGCGAGGACATCATGCGCAAGCTCGGGCGCGGAGTCGCCCACGGCGGCACTTACACGGCGCACCCGGTGTCGCTGGCAGCGGCGGAAAAGACCCTGGAGATTCTCGCTGAAACCGACGCGCTCGAGCGCGTCGCCGCCTATGGCACGCGGTTGCGCGCTGGCATGAGCACGATCCTCAAGGCCCGCGGCATCGCCCACAGCTTCGTGGGCCATCCCTCGATGAGCGGCCTGTACTTCGCGCATGATCCGCCGCGCACCTACCGGGACTGGAAGGGCAGCGATTACACCTTCTACGATGCCGCGGCGAAGGTGCTGCACGATGAGCGCATCCTGTGCGAGCCGGACTCACGCGAGCCGTGGTTCGTGAGCGCTGCGCACGATGACTCGTGTCTCGCCGACACGCTTGCGGGCTTTGAGGTGGCGATCGACCGCACACTCAATGCGCTTGGCAGTTCGCGCCGCGTACCGGCCTGAAAGTGAGCGCGCGCGCGGCTAAGCGACACGACGCCATCGTGGTGGGCGCCGGTCACAACGGACTGGTGGCCGCCTGCTACCTGGCGCGCGCGGGACTTGACGTGCTGGTGCTCGAGCGCAACGCCTACATCGGCGGCGCCGCGGTCAGCCGCAAGCTCTACGACGGATTCACATATTCGAACTGCTCTTACGTGTGCAGTCTCCTGCGCACGGAAATCATCCGCGGCCTCGACCTGCCGCACTACGGCCTGCAGATCATCCCGTACGAGGGTGGCTGCACGCTGATGCGCAACGGCGAGCACCTGGCGCTGTACGACAACCACGACGCCCTGCGGCGCGAGATCGCGCGGCATTCACGCCGCGACGCCGAAGGCTACGACCGCTTCGTGCGCGACATGCTGCGTCACTGCCGCTTCATCAAGCCATTGTTACTGCGCGAGCCACCGGATCCGACCTCCTTCAAGCCGCGCGATATCCAGGAGCTCCTGTGGCTCGGCCGGCATTTCCACCAGCTCGGTGAGGCGCGCATGTACGACACGTTGCGCTTCTGGACGCAAAGTTGCGCGGATCTACTGGAGGAATACTTCGAAAGCGATATCGTCAAGGCGCACCTGGCCGGCAGCTCGATCATCGGCACCGCGCTCGGGCCGCGTTCAGCGGGGACCGCCTACGTGCTGTTGCACCACTACATGGGTAGCATCGACGGCGCAGTCGGCGCCTGGGGGTTCGCCCGCGGCGGCATGGGCGCGGTCACACAGGCGCTGGCAGGCTCGTTTGCGGCGAGCGGCGGCACGCTGCGCAGCAGTGCGCCGGTTGATGAGATCCTGGTGCGCGGCGGTCGCGCCGCCGGCGTGCGGCTCGCGGATGGGGAGGAGATTCAGGCGGCGGTGGTGGTCTCGAACCTCGACGTGCGCCGCACCTTCCTGGAGACCGTGGCACCGCAGCACCTGCCGCCGGAGTTTCTGGCGCAGGTGCAGCGCTTCAAGATCCGCGGCTCCTCCGGCAAGCTCAACATCGCACTCGACGCACTGCCGCACTTCCCGGCAATTCCGCAGGGCTCACCCTGCATCCGTGGTGACATGCACGTGACCGACACCATCGACATGCTGGAGCGCGCCTACGATGACTGGAAAGAGGGACGCTGGTCGCGCGCGCCGTACGTCGACATGTTGATTCCCTCGCAGATCGACCCGACCATGGCGCCCGACGGCAAGCACTACATGTCGGTGTTCGTGCAGTATTGCCCCTATAAGCTCGCCGATGGCGAGTGGACCCCCGAGAAGCGCCAGGCTTTCGGCGACACGGTCATCGACACCATCGCGCGCCATAGTCCGGACTTCAAGGACCTCATCCTGCACGCCGAGATCCGTACGCCGCATGAGATCGAGGCCGAGGTGGGACTCACCGAGGGCAACATCTTCCAGGGTGAGCTGACGTTCGATCAGCTGCTCTTCAACCGGCCGATCCCCGGCTACGCGCAGTACCGCGCGCCCGTACGCGGCATGTACATGTGCGGCGCGAGCACCCACCCCGGCGGGGGCGTGATGGGCGCACCGGGCGCCAATGCCGCGAGCGCAATCCTCAGGGATCTGCGCCTGGCACAGTCAACATGACGGGGACCGGCACCACGCGCTACGACTGCATCGTGGTCGGCGGCGGCCACAACGGACTGGTGTGCGCGGCGTATCTGGCGCGCGGCGGGCGCTCGGTCCTGGTACTGGAGGCGGCCGGTCAGGTCGGCGGTGCTGCGGTCACGCGCGAATTTTCGCCCGGATTTCAGGTGTCGGCGTGCGCGCACCTGTTGCACCTGATGCCCGGGGCGCTCATGCGGGAGCTGGGATTGGACGCGCAGGGACTGAAGCTCGCCGCGCACAGCCTGCCCACAACCGCGCTGTCGTCCGACGGGGCGCACCTGTCGCTCGCCGCCGGGGTCCTATCGCAACAGCTGCCGGCCGATGCGGCGGCGTACGGCGAATGGCAGGCGCAGCTACAGCGCCTCGCGGCCGCACTGCATCCGGTGCTCACGCAGACGCCGCCACGCCTGGGTACCGGATCATGGCAGCAGCGGGCGTCGCTCCTGCGCCTGGGCTGGCGCATCCGCCGCCTGGGAAGGCGCGACATGCGCGAGCTGCTGCGCATCGGCGGCATGAATGTGCAGGATCTGCTGGATGAGCGTTTCGCATCGCCGCTCCTCAAGGGTGCGCTGGCGCTCGATGCGGTGCTGGGAACGAACTTAGGTCCGCGCTCGCCGGGCACGGTGCTCACGCTTCTGTACCGGATGGCGGCCGCCGGTGGCGTGGAGGCGCTCGCCCAACCCACGGGCGGGCTCGGTGCGCTGTCGGCAGCTCTGGCACGCGCAGCCATTGCGGCCGGCGCGCAGATTCGCACCCAGTCACCGGTCGAGCGGATCCTGGTGAGCGCGGACCGGGCCAGCGGTGTGGTGCTCGCGTCGGGGGAACAGATCGCTGCCGGGGTGGTGGTGTCGAGCGCCGACCCGAAGACGACCTTCCTCGGGCTTCTGGGGAGTGAGCATCTGGACGCAGGCTTCGTGCGCCGCGTGGCGCAGCTGCGTACCGGCGGGCTTGCCGCGAAGCTGCACCTGGCGCTCGAGCGGCTGCCGCAATTTCCGGGTCTCGACCCCCAGGCATTGCGCGGCCGGCTGCTGATCGCGCCGTCACCGCAATACATTGAGCGCGCTTACAATCACGCCAAATACGGGGAGTTCTCAGCGGCACCGATTCTCGAGATCACGCTGCCGACGCTTGCCGATCCAACGCTCGCGCCACCCGGAAAGCACGTATTGTCGGCGATCGTGCAATATGCGCCTTACTCGCTGCGGTCCGGCTGGCAGCTGGAGCGGCAGCATTTCACTGATCTCGCGATCGACACGATCGCAGTGTTTGCGCCGGACCTGCGCAGCTGCCTGCACAGCGCGCAACTGCTGACGCCGCCGGACATCGAGCGTGAATTTCGCATTGCCGGCGGACACTGGCATCATGCCGAACTTGCGCTCGACCAGTTCTTCATGGTTCGTCCGGTGCCGGGTGCGGCGCAATACCAGGCGCCGGTGGCCGGCTTGTACCTGTGCGGCGCCGGCTGTCATCCGGGTGGTGGGGTGATGGGTGTCGCCGGACGCAACGCCGCGCGGCAAGTGCTGCGCGAGGCAGCCTGAGATGCTCACCGAGAGCGAACCGCACTTTCGCCAGCCGCTGCTGAAGACGCCGTTCCACGAACGCGCCCGTGCCGCGAGCCAGGTGGACAGCTTTGTTGCCTGGAGCGGTTATACGACGGTCGACGTGTTCACCACCGTCGAGCAGGAATACTTCGCCATCCGCAACTCGACCTCGGTGTACGACCTTACCCCAATGGTCAAGTACCGGATCGCGGGCGCCGACGCGCAGCGCTTTCTTAACCGCCTGATGACGCGCGATCTGCGCAAACTCGCTCCCGGTCGGGTTGCCTACAGCGTCTGGTGCAATGACAGCGGCCATTTGATCGATGACGGCACGGTGTTCTGCCTCGCCGCCAACGAGTATCGCCTCTGCACCGCCGAGCGGCAGCTGGATTGGCTATGCGCTTCGGCAATCGGCTTTGACGTGGAGATAGCCGAAGTGACCGAGGAGGTCGCGGCGCTCGCCCTGCAGGGACCCACATCCTGTGCGCTCCTGAAGGCGCTGGGACTTGACGGGGTGGAGCGGCTCAAGCCCTTTGAGCTCGGACAGTTCGCACTGCCGCGTACGCGGCAGCCAGCCGCGCAGCCCCTCGCGCTTCCGCTCATGGTGTCGCGCACCGGCTTCACGGGGGACCTGGGCTATGAGCTGTGGATGCGGCCGGCAGACGCGGAGGGCGTGTGGGATGCGCTCATGGAGGCCGGGCGCACGCGCGGCATTCGGCCGATCGGCTCGCGCGCGCTGAACATCGCCCGCATCGAGGCCGGGTTCCTGCTGCCGAACCTCGACTTTGTCTCCGCCGAGCACACGTTGCACCTGGGCACCGAGCGCTCGCCGCTGGAGCTCGGGCTCGGCTGGCTGGTCGACTTCGGCAAGGGGCACTTCACCGGCAGGCGCGCGCTGCTCGCGGAGCAGCAGCGCGGACCCAGGCGCCTGCTGGTGGGACTCGACGTCGAGGGCAACAAGCCGGCACACAATGCGCTCCTGTACGCGGACCGCGCCGGCAGAAATCAGGTGGGCAGCGTCACGTCCGCAACCTGGTCACCCACCGCGAAGCGTAATCTCGCACTCGCCATGGTTGAGGCACCGTACTTTGCGGCCGGCGCGACGATGTGGGCCGAGATCTATCTGAACCGTGAACTGAAGTGGCAGCGGCGCATGGTGCGGGCGCGGGTCGTCGAGCGCCCGTTTTACGCACCAGCGCGCCGCCGCGCGACGCCGCCAGCGGACTTCTGACGCGGGCGCACCGGGGGGGCAATGATAACAACGCAGTCGAAACCGCTCGCTGAACGGCCGTGGCTCGATCCGCGCGCCACGCCGCAGATCCTGATCGACGGCGTCGGCAAGACCTTCGGCGCCTCAACCGCGGTCGACAACGTCAACCTTGCCATTTTCAAGGGCGAGATGTTCGCACTGGTGGGTGCCTCGGGCTGCGGCAAGACCACCCTGCTGCGCATGCTCGCGGGCTTCGCGGATCCGAGCAGCGGGCGTATCTGCATTGACGGCGTCGACATGAGTACGATCCCGCCGCACGAGCGGCCGGTCAATATGATGTTTCAGTCGTACGCGCTGTTTCCGCATATGACGGTGGAGAGCAACGTCGGCTACGGCTTGCGCCGGCTGCCGATTGAGGCTGCCGCGAAGCGCCAGCGCGTCCAGGAGGCGCTCGACATGGTGCAACTCGGCGCGCTCGCCACACGCAAGCCGCACCAGCTCTCCGGCGGCCAGCGCCAGCGCGTGGCGCTGGCGCGCGCGCTGATTCGCCGTCCGAAAGTGCTGCTGCTCGATGAGCCGCTTTCGGCTCTCGACAAGAAGCTGCGCGAGCAGACGCAGTTTGAGCTGATGGATCTGCAGCAGAAGGTGGGCATTACCTTCATTGTCGTGACCCACGACCAGGACGAGGCGATGGCGCTGGCGACGCGCATTGCGGTCATGGATCGCGGCCAGGTGGTCCAGGTCGGCACGCCGGCGGAAATTTACGAGTTTCCCTGCAGCCGCTTTGTCGCGGACTTCGTCGGCACGACCAATCTCTTCGAGGGCACGGTGAGCGCCTGCGAGCCGGGCCTGATCACGGTGGCCTGCGCCGAAGCCGGCGGCGACCTGCTGGTCGATGACGAGGGGCGTTTCACGGTCGGGCAACGCGTATGGGTCGCGCTGCGGCCGGAGAAGGTGCGGCTCGGCAAGCAACCGGTGAGTGCCGTGCGCGTCAATCAGCTGCGCGGCACCGTTTGGGAGCTCGGCTACCTCGGCAACCGCTCGACCTACAGAATTCGGACCGCGACCGGTAAGCTGGTCACGGTCTTTGCCCAGAACGAGCGCCGGACATCGGAGGCGGCGATCGACTGGAGCGACGAGGTGTTCGTGAGCTGGACCGCAGATGCGGCGGTCCTGCTGCAGATGTAGCAAACGCAAGGTCTGGGGGAAGGGAAGGATAATCACATGAAGAATTCGACTCGCACCATCCTCATCACCATCTGCCTGCCGCTGGCGGCGCTGGGGACATCACTGCAGCCGGCACGCGCCGACGATTCGGCGGCGGCACCGGCCGCCGCGGCAGCGGCGCCCGAGACCACTCAGCGTGGCGAGAGCCTGCAGGAGGTAGTCGTCACGGCGACACGTCGTGAGCAGTCCCTGAGCACGGTGCCAATCAGCGTGACCGCGCTGACGCAGGATGCCATGGACATACGCGGCATTAAGGACTTCCAGGACATCGCGCGCTTCACCCCTGGGGTCACGATCGACAATTCCGGGACCAACGCGATCTCCATCCGCGGTATCTCCTCCTCGGCGGGCGCGGGCACGACGGGCATTTACCTGGACGACACGCCCATCCAGATGCGCGACGCCGGCTTCAATCCCGACGACACGCTGCCGAAGACCTTCGACCTGGAGCGCGTGGAGGTCCTGCGCGGTCCGCAGGGGACGCTGTTCGGCGCCGGCTCGGAAGGCGGCACGGTGCGCTACATCATGACGCAGCCGAGCCTCACCACGGACAGCACCTACGTGCGCAGCGAGGCCTCGTACACCGAGTACGGCCAGCCAAGCTACGAATTCGGCGTTGCCCATGGCGGTCCCATCGTTGACGGGACCTTCGGCTTTCGCGCCAGCGCCTGGTACCGCTACGACGGTGGCTGGATGGACCAGGTCAATGCTGCGACCGATGACGTGGTCGCACACAACGTCAATTACTCCCACACGATGGTGCTGCGCCTCGCGGGGATCTGGGCGCCGACGAGCTCCGTTACGATCACTCCCAGCATCCTCTATCAGAACCGCCAGGAGCACGACCAGTCGACCTACTGGCCGGCGTACTCCAATCCGAGTGCCGGGGAGTTCAATACCGCAACCCCGGAGCGCATCCCGGACCCGGACCAGTATTACCTGCCGGCGCTGAAGATGCAGTTCGAGATGCAGAATAGCGAGATCATCTCGGACACCTCCTACTACCATCGCAAGGAGTACACCGGCTACCAGGGTACGGTGTATGACCTCGGCTTCTACCAGAGCCTCGGCTGGCCGAGCAACCCGCTCACCGGCGGACTGGGATGCGAAGCGAGCGGTGTTGCAGCCAACTGCCCCTGGTACCCGCTGCTCGACGGCAGCGGCATCCATCTGCCGCCGCAGTTCGCCAACTACCAGACACCCAACGTCATGACCAACACGCAGCAGAGCTACGTGCAGGAGGTCCGCTGGCAGTCGACCGACAAGAACTCGCGGCTGAACTGGACCGTGGGCGCCTTCTGGCAGCTTGCGAAGGAAGGCAGCATCGAGGAGCTCAAGGACCCCCTCAATGAGACCAACGCGCTCTTCAACTATCTGTATGGCGAGCCCGCGACTTCGATCTTCACGTTCCCGGGGCCGAACGGCAACACGATCGTGCCGTACTCCTGCCCCAACAATTCCGCCTATCCCTACATCCCCGCGTGCGACCTGTATTACAACAGCAACACCACCTACGACCACCAGTTCGCAGCCTACGGTGAGATGAACTATGCATTCACCGACCAGTGGAAGCTCACGCTCGGGGAGCGCGTGGCGCGCACGAGTTTCGAGATCGTGAACTACGCGGATGGGCTGGAGAACTATGGGCCGACGCCCATCAACGGCGTGCAGACGCCGGGCCTCGGCAGGTCCGCTTCGACGCACGAGACGCCCAACACGCCCAAGGCGACCCTCGGGTTCCAGATGGACCCCAACGACCTGTTCTACGTCGGCTATGCGAAGGGCTTTCGGGTCGGCGGCGGCAATCCGGCGCTGCCCCCGTATTGCCAGGGGAATCTTGCGCAGGAAGGCTTTCCGAACGGCGCGCCGCTTACCTACAAGTCTGACTCGACGCAGAACTACGAGATTGGGTCCAAAAACGCCTTCGGCCAGGTCCTGCACATCGCCACCAGCGTCTACTACATCAAGTGGGACGACATTCAGCAGAATGTCTTCGTGGCCGGCGACTGCGGATTGCAGTTCACCGACAACCTCGGAACCGCGGTGGCCAAGGGCTTCGACGTGCAGGCCGATGTGAACCTCGGCGCACTGCACGTGGATTTTGCGGCCGGTTACACCAGCGCGCGCTACACCAAGGACTCGCCGATCGTCAACTCACTGGGTCAGCCGCTTGCCCTGGCGGGCGATGCCATCTCCGGTCAGGCCGCCATCAACAGTGCCCCCGGGGTCAATCCGCCGTGGACGGTGGCGGTGGGGCCGGAGTACCGCTTCACGGTGGCCCAGAAGGAAGCCTTCGTGCGCCTCGACTGGGAGTTCGAGAGTCGCAATCCCTGGCCGTCCGTGCTGCAGGACCCGCGCAGCTCGCAGTATTTCCCCTACACCTACACCCTGTCATCGACGGCGTTCACCTCGATGCGGGCCGGGATCACCATGGGAAGCTGGCTGATCACGCCGTTCATCGACAACCTGACGAACACACACACCGTCACCAACTACGCCTTCAGCGAGCTCGACCCGTACAACCCCGCCGGCTCCCCGTCGCCGCAGCAAAACCAGTACACCTTCCGCCCGCGCACCATCGGAATCACCGCCACCTGGCGGGCGGGCCCGGGGGGATAGGGGGCCGCGAAGCTCCCTTAGCAGCACCCGGCGCCCGGGTTATGTGACGCCCGTCACTTTCTGCGGGCGTTGCTGTGCTCGTCTGGGCCAAATTGCGAGGCCAAGACGCTAAGAAACGCGCGTTTCGATTTAGCTTAATCCCGTGAACATACGGTTCAAGGTGATTGCGCTGATCGCCGTGACATTCGCCGTTCTCGGCGTGGCGGAGATCCTGGTCGAACGCCAGGTCGTCATGTCCAGTTTCGCGGAGCTGGAGCGCGCGGATGCGCGCTCCACGATGCGGCGTGTCGACAATGCGCTCGATCTGACGCTCGAGCGCGTCGCCTTGTCTGCGACCGACTGGGGCAACTGGGCTGATACCTACCGCTTTGTGCAGGATCACAATCCGGATTACGTCGCGACCAACATTACCGACCTCGCGCTTCGGCAGCTCAACGTCAATGCGCTGCTGGTCGTCGATCCGGACGGCAGGTTCGTGCTGTCGAGAGACCTGGACCTGAACTCCGACCGGCCACTGGGGCTGGATTTCGCTGCACGCAAGGTGCTGCCCGATGATTTTCCGTGGCGCGCCGCGCTGCGCGACGGCCGTCCGGCGAAAGGGCTGCTGCAAACAAACCATGGCATTCTGATGCTGGCGGGCGCGCCGGTGCTCGACGGCAATGGCCAGGGACCTGCTCGCGGCATGGTGATCCTGGGAAGGCTGCTCTCGAGCGCGGCAATTCGCGGCATCGGCGCGCAGACGCAGGCACAACTAGCCATGCTTGCACCCGTGGACCACGCGTCCGCGGAACTGACCGAGAGCGCTACGCTGACGCAGGTCTACCGCTCGTTTAACGACCTCTACGGCCGGCCGCTCATGCGTTTGCGTGTCGATGTGCCGCGCGAAGTCACAATGCGCGGCCGCAGAGCGCTGCTCTACGCCTCACTGTGCCTGATCGCCGCGGCCGTGATCGTGCTGATCCTGCTGGTGGTCGTGCTGAGTCGCATGATTCTCAGCCCGCTCGCGGTAGTAACGCGGCACGCGGTGGCACTCGGCGAGGACAAGGACCTGACCACGCGTCTCGATCTCAAGCGCGACGACGAAATCGGCGTGTTGGCGCGCGAGTTTGACCGCATGGTGGCACGCGTCGCGGAGTCGCGTACGCAGCTTGTTGATCAGTCCTTCCAGGCTGGCTTCGCGGAACTCGCCACCGGGGTGCTGCACAACCTCGGCAACGCAATGACGCCCATTGGCGTGCGGCTGGCGAGCCTGACCGAGCGGCTGCGGGCAGCCCCGGCCGCGGACGCCGAGCAGGCGGCCGCGGAGCTGCGCGGCGGGATGGCGGACGCACAGCGCCGTGCCGACCTGCAGGAGTTCCTGCGCCTGGCGTGCAAGGAGCTGGCGCTCACGACGAGGGTGGCGCAGGACGATGTAGCGGTCATCACCCGCCAGACGCACCTCATTCAGACCGCGCTCAGCGAGCAAATGCGCTCGGCGCGCAACCAGCACGTGATCGAGCCCGTACGCCTTACCGAGCTCGTGGCACAGTCGCTGGAGATCGTCCCGGACGGCTGTCGGGCGCGCCTGGTGATCGATGCCGACGACACACTGCGCGGGCTGGGGGTCGTGCGCGTCGCGCGCACGGTGCTGCGCCTGATCCTGCAGAACCTGATCATCAACGCCGCGGACGCGGTACGTGATGCCGGCAAGGAAAGAGGCGTGTTGCATGTCAGCGCCGAAATCGTGCACGAGCGTGAGCAGCAGCAGCTGCACCTGCACTGCAAGGACGATGGTGTCGGCATCCCGGCGCAGAATCTTGCCCGAGTGTTTGAAAATGGATTCTCGACGAAATCACCGGAAACCAATCACGGCATCGGCCTGCACTGGTGCGCCAACGCCATCGGCGCGCTCGGTGGGCGGATCTGGGCTACCAGTGATGGCCCAGGGCGCGGCGCCTCGATACACCTGATCGTACCGCTCGCCAACCGTGAAACCGCCTCCCTCGCCGGAGCTGCCTGAGGTTCCTATGGCTGAACACAACCCAACCCCCATTCGGGTGCTCGTGGTCGATGATGAACCCGAGATCCGCGATGCCTACCGGCAGATCCTCGCGGCGAGCGAAGCGAGCCTGGAGATGACCGGCTTTCACGAGCTGCGCAGCCGGCTGTTCAGGAAAGATCCCGAGCCAGCGCAGCTTGCCCGGGCGGCAGCGCGCGTGACCAGTTTCGAGCCGGTGTTCTGCGAGCAGGCCCAGGAGGCAGTTGCCGCGGTGAAGGAGGGGCTGGCGCGCGAGCGGCCCTTCGCGGTTGTGTTCCTCGATATGCGCATGCCCCCCGGTCGGGACGGGGTGTGGGCCGCGACGCAAATCCGCGAGCTGGATCCGGCGGTGGAGATCGTTATCTGCACGGCCTATTCGGATGCGGATCCGTGCGAGATCGGTAGCTATGCCCCGCCCGAAGACAAGCTGTCGTACTTGCAGAAGCCGTTTCACCCGCACGAAGTGCGGCAGATGACGATTGCGCTCGCGAGCAAATGGCGTGCCGAGCGGCGCATCGTGAGACTTGCGTACTTCGACACACTGACGGGCCTGCCGAACCGCGAGCAGTCCCGCAATCGACTGGTGGGGGCGCTGCAGTCGGCAAAGGAAAATGGCGGCAGCCTGGCGGTGCTGTACCTGGATCTTGATAACTTCAAGCGCGTCAACGACACGCTCGGTCACGCTGCAGGCGATGAGCTGCTGTGCGTGGTGGCGGGGCGCTTGCGCGGCTCGCTGCGCTATGGAACGGATGCCGAGGCTCGCGGGCCGGCCGGCAGCCCGCGCGTGGGGGATATCGCGCGCCTCGGGGGCGACGAGTTCCTGGTGTTGCTGCCGAACCTGCGCAGTACACTCGATGCGAGCGGGGTGGCCGAGCGGCTGATCCTGGCGTTGCGCGAGCCGATCCAGCTGGCGTCGAATTCGCTGGTCGTCACGCCCAGCGTGGGCATTGCGATCTATCCCCAGGATGGCAGCGATGCCGAAACCCTGCTGCGCAATGCCGACCTGGCGATGTACTTTGCCAAGCGCCGCAGCGCCGGCAGTCACGCGTTCTTTGATGTCTCCATGAACGCGACCGCCCTGCAACGCTTCACGATCGAAGAACAGCTGCGCGGCGCCCTCGAGCGCGACGAGTTTTCTCTGCAGTATCAGCCGCAGTTCGACGTACGCACGGGCGGGATTTCCGGCGTCGAGGCGCTGCTGCGGTGGACCAACCCCGAACTCGGTGCCGTCAGCCCCTCCGAGTTCATCCCGGTCGCCGAGGAAACCGGACTGATCCTCCCCATCGGCGCATGGGTGCTGCGCCGTGCCTGCCAGCAGGCCCAGGCGTGGCGGGCGGAGGGGTTGCCGCTGCAGAGAATGGCGGTCAACGTCTCAGGCCGACAGTTTGCACTGGCCGAGTATTCCCGGGAGGTCGCCGCGACCCTGAAGGAAACCGGGCTCGAGCCTGCAGTGCTGGAGCTGGAGATCACCGAATCGGTCGTCATGGCTGACGAGGTGTGGGCGGAAAAGGCGATCAATCAACTCAAACAACTCGGCATTTCCCTTGCCATCGATGACTTTGGCACGGGCTACTCGAGCTTTGGCCGCCTGCGGCACTTCGCGGTGGATCGTCTGAAAATCGACCGTTCCTTCGTCACCAGCATCACCGAATGCAGCGACGATCGGGCGATCGCCGCGGCCATCATTGCCATGTCTCGATTGCTGCACATCAACGTCACCGCCGAGGGCGTCGAGAATTTCCCGCAATTGAACTTCCTGCAGGAGCAGAACTGCCAGGATGCACAGGGATTTCTGCTAAGCCGGCCGCTGCAAGCGGACGCCGCGCGGGAGCTGTTGCGCAGGGTGAACGAAATCGGTGACGCCTCGCGCACGCAGCGGCTGAAGGTCATCACCGGCTAGTGTTGCAGCTGCTGGCCGTGACCTCGTGGAGGATGGTACCGTGGCGGCCGCATGCCAACAGGCGACACACCCGCGGCGGCAGCGGCCGCGGCCGGCGCGGACGCGCGCGCTGACAGACTGAACACGCGCGGCGCCGCGGTCGTCGGACTCGCGGTGCTCTGCAGTCGCGTGCTGGGCCTGGCACGCGAGCAGATCTTCGCCGCGCTGTTCGGCGGTGGACGCGTGATGGATGCCTTCACCATCGCGTTCCGTATTCCAAACCTGCTGCGCGACCTGTTCGCCGAAGGGGCGCTGTCGACCGCCTTTGTCACCGTCTTCAGCAGGACCGGCGCGCTGGAGGATGACGCGTCAGCCTGGCGGCTCGCCAACAAGGTAGCGACGCTCGCGGCGGTCTCCCTGAGCGTGATCACCGTGCTCGGGATACTCACCGCCCCGTGGCTGGTCGGGCTGCTGGCGCCGGGATTCGATCCGCAGAAAGCCGCGCTCACCGTCACGCTCACACGTGTGATGTATCCGTTCATCCTGCTGGTGTCGCTGGCGGCGCTGGTCATGGGGATGCTCAACGCGCGCAACGTCTTCGGTGTGCCGGCGATGGCGTCGAGCTTCTTCAATCTCGGCTCGATCGTTGCCGGCGTGCTAATCGGGCTATGGCTCGATCCGCATTTTGGGCAGCGGGCAATCCTGGGACTTGCCATCGGCACTCTTATCGGTGGCGCGCTGCAGCTGCTGGTGCAGCTGCCGACGCTGCATGCCCAGGGCTACAGCTGGCACGCTGACTTTCATTGGCGCGATCCGGGCGTGCGCGCCATCCTGCGGCTGATGGGGCCGTCGGTGATCGCGGCCAGCACCACCCAGGTCAACGTGCTGGTCAACTCGGTGTTTGCATCCAAGCTCGGCGACGGGCCGACGTTCTGGCTCACCGTAGCCTTCCGGCTGATGCAGTTGCCGCTGGGCATCTTCGGCGTGGCGCTCGGCACGGTAGCGCTGCCGCTGCTGGCGCGCATGGCCGCGACCGGCAATATCACGGCTTTTCGCAGCGAGCTGGCGCGCGGCATGCGCCTCGCCTTTCTCATGACCATCCCGGCCAGCGTCGGTCTCATGATGCTCGCCGAGCCGATCATCTCGGTGCTCTACCAGCATGGCCGTTTCAACGCCCACGAGACTGCTGAATCCGCGGGCGCACTGCGCTTCTATGCCATCGGGCTGTGCGGTTACGCCGCCCTCAAGGTGCTGGTCAACGCCTTCTACGCGCTCGACAAACGCAAGACGCCGATGGTGGTGAGCTTTCTTGCCGTGGGTCTTAACCTGCTGCTCAACTGGATTTTCACCCTGCGGCTGGGCTGGGGTCATCGGGGGCTGGCGTTCTCCACCGCCTGCGTGGCCACCAGCAACTTTCTCATCCTCTATATGCTCATGCGCTCGCACCTCGGCAGGCTCGAATCACGCGCCATGCTGGCGCTGCTTGGCAAGATCGCCGTGGCCAGTTCCCTGCTGCTGGGGATCGCGTGGGCCGGCGGCCATTTCCTGCTCGCGGACTGGGCGGTGCAGGCTTTCTGGCCGAAGCTCGCCAGCCTCCTGCTTGTCATCGCCACGGGCGCTGCAGCGTTCTTCTTTGCGGCGAACGCGCTTGGAATCGCCGAAGTGCACGACATCATCCGCGCCGTGCGCCGCAGATTGCAGCGCCGGGTCTGACAGTTCGTAACACATCAGTTCGGGCGCCTCGCGGTGCGCTGCATTTGCAGCGCGCCTATTCAGCACCAATTCAGCCTGAGGACCCGATGATGCGAGCCATGAAATCATACCTGCGTTTCCTTGCACCCCTGATGTTGCTCGGCGCGTGCGCCCCGGCGCTTGCGCAGATGTACCAGGTCCAGCCGCTGCCGCTGCAGTGGTACCTCGACGTTGGCCCGAGCTTCACCACCGGCACGACCTCGAACTTCCTGCAGAACGGCTGGACCATCGGCACCGGTTTCACCGTGCGCCCCGACCCGTCCGGACCGTTCGCGATTCGCACCGACTTTCAGTACAGCCGCTTCAATGCGACCAACCAACTGCTCACCGAAGGCGCAGAAGCCAACCAGACACAGATCGACGGCGGCAATGGCCAGGTGTTCTCCGCCGATGTCGATGGTGTGCTGCAGTTCCCGGTCACTCCCGGCATGCGCCTGTACGTGATGGCGGGCGGCGGAATTGCGCACCGCAACGTGCAGCTCACGCAGAACGTGGTAAGCGGCGGACTGCCGTGCGGCGGCTGGTTCAGCTTCTGCGGCCCGTATACGGCCGGGGAGTCGGTGGTGGCGAGCGATTCGCAGACGCACCTCACATGGAACGCCGGCGCGGGTCTGGATTTCCCGCTGCCCGGCGGGCAGTCCTGGTTTGTCGAGGCGCGCTACGAGGAAATCGAGACCGCCCAGCCGACGCAGTTCATTCCGATCCGGGTGGGACTGCGCTTCTAGATTGGCCGAAATCGC
>Ga0182015_10000040_pt1 | contig 156166 bp, 134 predicted proteins | sample 712P3MmetaG_FD_120478 | JGI IMG/M metagenome (GOLD analysis project Ga0182015, IMG submission 120478) | Permafrost microbial communities from Stordalen Mire, Sweden - 712P3M metaG | ecosystem: Environmental > Terrestrial > Soil > Wetlands > Permafrost | place: Sweden: Stordalen | collected...
ATCGAACGAATCTACCGAACCGTAATCGGCGCAGAACTGAGCTGCCCGCCGCGCTTCACTCCGGATGATTTTCCATAAAACGCGATACGTCGGCGATGTCCTGCGTGGTGGTGTACTCCGGCAGGGACTCGAGAAAAATTCTACCATAGTGCATTCGCGAGATGCGGTTATCGAGAATCGCCAGAATCCCCCAGTCGCTCTTCGACCGGATCAGCCGCCCGAAGCCTTGCTTCAACGCCAAAACTGCTTCTGGTATCTGGTATTCGGCAAACGGATTCCGCCCGTCTTCCTGCAACGCTCGCACTCGCGCTGCCACAATCGGATCGCTGGGCACCGCGAACGGCAGCTTATCGATGATCACGCAGGAAAGCTGCGCGCCAGGCACGTCCACTCCCTGCCAGAAGCTGGCAGTCGCAAACAGCACGGCGTTGGGGGTGGAGCGAAATCGCTCCAGGAGAATCGATTTCGGCGCGGTCCCCTGCAAGAACAAAGGAAACCGCACGCGCGCCCCGACCAGCTCATGAACGGCCCGCATCTGCGCGTAACTGGTGAAAAGGCAGAACGCTCGCCCGTTCGAAATCTCCAGCAGCTTCACGATTTCATGCGCTGCGCGGCTGGAAAATGTCTCATGCCGCACGTCAGGCATCGATGACGGAATGTAAAGCAAAGCCTGCTCGCGAAAATCGAATTCCTGCGGCAGCACAATCTCCTTCGCCGGCATCACGCCCAGCCGCTGTTTCAGAAAATCAAACCGCCCGCCCACCGCAAGCGTCGCCGAGGTCAGCACCACGGTATCGAATTGCTCAAAAAGTTTGTCGCGCAGAATCTCGCTCACATCGATAGGGGTCGCAGTCAGAATGATTCCCTTGCCGCGCCGCTCATACCAATACACGTAACTCTTTTCCTCGCTCTCCAGCAAAAACGTGAACTCCCGGCGCAGTTCCGCGGCACGTCGCGCCAGCGTGATTACTTCCTCGGGCTTGGGGTTGATGGCCGAAAGCTCGGTCTCAATGCGTTTCACAGCTGCCGACAAATCCTCAAAAGCTTCGTGGTTGCGCTCCAGAAATGATTTGCGCTCGGCAGCGCCAAAGGGAAACCGCCCTTCGCGCTCCGGAAAGTTTTCGAAAAAGGTCCGAGCGCGTTCTCGCACCCGCGCCAGATGCTTGCGCAATGGCGCAGCTTCCACTTTCAGCAGCCGCAGCATGGCCTCGGTATCGCGCATCAATTCTTCGAATTGATAGCTCGAAACGCGCCGCCCGAAATAATCGCTGGCCACATCTTCAATTTCGTGCGCCTCATCGAATACCACCGCGGAATATTCAGGCAAAATCGATCCAAAATCGTCCTGCCGGATCGCCAGGTCGGCGAAAAACAAATGATGATTCACGATGATCAAATCCGCTTCCTGCGCCCGCTGGTGCATAGCCGTTATAAAACAATTCCCGAACTCCGGACATTTCTGCCCGGTGCAAAGATCGCTGCGCGCGTCGATGCGATGCCACAGCTCGGCATCGTCCGGCAAAAAAGTCAGCTCCGATCGGTCCCCGGTCTCGGTCAGCTTTTCCCAGTCCTTGATCTGCGAAAACCAATCCACCTCATCGATCCCCTTCAGCACAGCCTGCCCTTCAATCTGGTGTACTTTCTGCCGGCACAAAAAATTATTGCGCCCCTTCATCAGCGCCGCCTTCAAATTCGGCGCAAAATGCTTCTGCAGGAAAGGCACATCCTTATTGAATAATTGTTCCTGAAGAGATTTTGTCGCGGTGGAGATCACCACCCGTCGCCCGCTGCGAATCGCGGGAATCAAATACGCCAGAGTTTTACCGGTTCCAGTCCCGGCTTCGATAATGGCATGCTGGTGCTTCTGAAACGCCTCATCCACAATTTCAGCCATCACCAACTGCGAAGACCGGAACTCATACCCGGGATGCCGGCTTTCCAACAGCCCCCCGAGTCCAAAGATCCCCTCAATGGTCACGACTTCAGGTTTGGTGGCAGCAGCAGTTTTTTTCGGCATACGTAAGTCGGGTCGCTGAATTGAATTCCGGGACGAACCATCACAATTGTACAGTTATTTACACATCGCATTGTTTCTGTAAGTGTAATGGCAATTGTCCCCACCGCTTCACAAGATCGCGCCTCTCCCGACGTAAGCATTTCGCAAACGCCCCACATCGGCTTTGCCCTGCGCGTTATGTTTTCAGCTGGCGGGTGGCCAACTCTATGGGAGAGCTGTTGACGCCAAGGACGCTCTATTATTGCTCTCTGCCGTTGCCTTTGTTTCTGAGGGTGCCGCACTCTTTGCCGCTTTTGCAAAGGGTGCGCGGCTGCAGGGTAGATACAAAGAAAACTCCCGAGCGCCGTAGGCGCGGCATAATGTGCGGCCGGGAACATTCCTGACACTTTAGACCGGGCACATCCCGGACACTTTCTCCTCCGGTGCTCTGAGGGGATGGGATGCAAGGGAAGGGGAAACTTCCCAACTCATTCAGCCTTTCCACCCCCCGCGCCGAAGGTGGGTGGCCAACTCCATGGGAGAGTTGTTGACGCCAAGGACGCTCTGCTATTGCTCTCTGCCGTTGTCTTTGTTTCTGAGGGTGCCGCACTCTTTGCCGCTTTTGCAAAGGGTGCGCGGCTGCAGGGTAGATACAAAGAAAACGCCCAAGCGCCCTAGGTGCGACACAAGACACTGCATTTTAAAGACTCGCACCAATCAAGCTCCAATCGGAAACAAAGCGCCGTAGGCGCGGCAGAAATTAGCCCAGCGCGGGAGCGTTGGGAACCCAAAGCAAGAAAACGCCCAAGCGCCGCAGGTGCGACACAGCACTGCTTTTCTCTGCGTCCTCTACGGTCGGTCCACTTCTTTAACCCCAAAGCACCGTTCGCCGCATCCCCAAAGTCGTTACATAAATAATCAATCTGATTTCGTACAGCTAGTACCAGTCCTGTCCCTCACCTGAACGTTAGATCAATATCCCACAAATCTCCCGCGTGCTAATCTCGCACGGGAATTAACAAATAAAAAAATTTCGCAAATCGCGCGCAGCCGAAGGATTTGCTTACACCGCGCCGCAAAATCCCAGCCTCGAAGGCCGCAGCCATTCCCAAATCGTCTCCCCCGTCGAAAATCGGGTCCAAAGCGGAACAAGCGCGTCCGCAACCACGCCACCAGACGAAAATCTCTGCCCCGCAGACGCGCCCGCCGCGCAAATCTTCCCGCGATCGCCCTCAAAAACAGAAGCATTTCCGCGAATTTCTAATCGTCACTGCGGCCGATTAGAAAACGCCGCAACTCACACAAAACAAACAACAGCACCCATTTCTAATCGTCATTTTTAAAGGGGGTATAGCGCGCAAATACGCACAGCATTCGCTTCTCAAAGCCGCCGCAAACGGTCGCCGCAGGTAACGTGATAAGGTAGATGCCCAAATGCCCAAACTTCCATCCATCGTAATCGTCGGCCGCCCAAACGTAGGCAAATCCACGCTGTTCAATCGCCTCACTGGCACGCGCCGCTCCATCGTCACCAACGAACCGGGCATCACCCGCGATCGCATTTACGGCACCGCACACTGGGAAGGCAAATCCTTCGAGGTAGTGGACACAGGTGGCATCGTCCCGGAAGACAAAGCCGAAATCCCCGGCGAGATCCTGCGCCAGGCTCGCGTAGCAATCGATAACGCCACCCGCGTGGTGCAAATAGTCGACGGCCGCACAGGCCCAACGCCGCTCGATCAAGAACTCGCCCTGCTGATGCGCCGCGCTGGCAAGCCCCCGATCCTGGCAGTCAATAAAGTAGACACACCGAAACAAGCCGAGCTAGCCGCGCAGTTCTACGAACTAGGCGACGAGATTTTTCCGATCTCAGCAGAACACGGCTTCGGCGTTGACGTCCTACTGGATGCCCTCACCGAAGAAATTCCTAAGGGTGAAGCCGCGCCCGCTCCTCCAGACATCAACATCGCCATCATCGGCCGTCCCAACGTCGGAAAATCCACGCTGCTCAATCAGCTGGTAGGCGCGGAGCGTTCGATCGTCTCCGCCCAGCCCGGTACCACGCGCGACGCCGTCGACACGGTAGTAGACCGCAACGGCAAAGCGTATCGGTTCCTCGACACTGCCGGAATTCGCCGCAAAGGCAAAACCAAACTAATCGCCGAAAAACTAAGCGTCATCGTGGCCCGTCAGCACCTCGAACGCGCGGACATCGCTCTGCTGGTCGCCGACTCCGCGATGGGCATCACCTCCCATGACGCCACCATCGCAAGCTATGCCGAACAATCGGGCCGCTCCGTGATCATAGTAATGAACAAATACGACCTCGCACTGGAAGCCGCCAAGGAAAAAGCCGCGGATCAAAAAAAGCGCGGCGGCAAATTCGTCCCCTTCAATGCCAACAAGCTGGTGCAGGATTACGAACCGCTGGTGCGTGTGCGTCTGAAATTTCTTTCCTACGCCCCGGTGGTCTTCCTGTCGGCAAAAACCGGCGAAAACATCGACAGGCTCTACAAACTGATCGACCGCGTGGCGGACGCGCGTCGCAAACGTATCTCGACTGGCGAACTAAATCGCTGGCTGGCCAGCGTAGACTTGGACAAAGGCACATCTCCAGCCAGCCGCGAAGTAAAAATCTTTTACATCACCCAGGCCACCACCGCGCCTCCCACATTCGTGCTGTTCACAAACCAGTTGAAACCCCTGCACTTCAGTTACCAGCGCTTCCTTGAAAACCAGCTGCGGGCCAAATTTGATTTCGTAGGTACCCCCATCCGTTTCACCCAACGCCTGAAAAAACGCGGCTCCCGCCAACGCGAACGCCGCGCCCCTCGCGAATCCTGAACACATGAACCTCGGCGAATTCTTGAAAAAATCCGGCCCTCACGCCCAGACAATCGGCGATTCCCTTCACATCTCGCCTCCTCAATATCCACAGCCCACAGGGGTTGACACTGCACGAAATCAGCCTACGATACTCGAGAGACCCGAAAATATGGCCAGTGCTGCACCAAGTCCCGATTCTTCCTCACTCCAGGATAAAAGTTTATTCCGTATCGGCGAAGTTAGCCGCCTCACGGCGACGAAGACCTTCGTCTTGCGCTATTGGGAAACGGAATTCCCGATGTTGGAGCCCGTTAAGAGCCCCAGCGGCCACCGCCTTTATCGCCGCGAGGACATCGAAACAGTTTTCGAAATCAAACGCCTACTCTACGAAGAAGGCTTCACCATCGCCGGCGCACGCAAATACCTGGAAGGCCACGGCGAAGATCACAATGTCGGGACAGTAGGCTCAGCCCCAGCCGGAACGGCCGGCGGCAGCCCTCATGCCGCCCAGGTCCAGGCTCCAGCTCCTCGTCGCGAACCGCCCACGCGCCAACAACGCAAATTCCTCCTCGATTTGCACGAAGAACTGCTCGCCGTCTTGACCCTTCTCGAACGCGAATGATACGCTCATTAGCGGTCGTAGGCGGTCGGGACGTGGCGCAGCCTGGTAGCGCGCACGCTTGGGGTGCGTGAGGTCGCTGGTTCAAATCCAGTCGTCCCGACCATTGTCCTCTCCGCAGTTCAACCCAAAGGGAAATTTCGAAAAGTGTCGTGCCCGCGCTGAATTTTCATGCCGCATATCCTGATTACAAACGATGACGGTATCCACGCCCCGGGCCTGCGCGCCTTGGTTGAAGCGCTAAAGGGGGAAGCGGACGTCACGGTAATCGCTCCGTCGCACGAACGCAGCGCCAGCGCGCAATCGCTGACGCTGCGCCAGCCGATCTACATGGACCAGATCGCGCCCAACGAATACTCAATCGAGGGCACGCCGGCGGACGCGGTGATTCTGGCGTTCAACGCCATCCTCAAAGAGAAGCCCGACCTGGTGGTCTCCGGCATCAATCGCGGCGGCAACATGGGCGAGAACATCTACTACTCCGGTACGGTGGGCGCCGCCATGGAAGGCGCGATCAACAAAGTTCCCTCCATCGCGATTTCCGTGGTCAATCGCAAAAAGGATTTCGATTTCAAACCAGCAGCGCAGTTTGCCCGCATCCTAATCTCCCTGATGCTAACGGAAGGTCTGCCCCCGGGAATCCTGCTGAACGTCAACGTGCCACAAAACTGGAACGGTGAGGTGCGAATCACGCGCCAGTCGTCTAAGATCACTCGCAACCAGCTACAGCCTGGCGCCGATCCGCGAGGCCGAAAATATTTTTGGCTGCACGAGCAGCACCTCATAAACGAAATGGAACCGGATACGGACATGGCCGCGGTCCGGGACGGAGCTATTTCCATCACGCCTCTGGAACTCGATCACACCCATGGGCCGTCCCTCAACCACTTGTCCCACTGGACAAAACTTCTGGCATCCGTGGCCCGCAAGTAGCTGCCATTGAAAAACACCGCCATCCTGCTAGTCAGTTGCCCCGATCAGAAAGGTCTGAACGCCTCGATTCATGAATTCATTTACCGCGCAAACGGAAACACTCTTCACGCCGACGAACACCAGGACGCGGAACGAAATCTCTTCCTCATGCGTGTGGAATGGGACCTCGCCGATTTCACCATCGATATGCGCGAGTTCGCGAAGCATTTCCAGCCCATCGCCGACCGCTTCGGTATGCAGTGGCGCGTCGCGCTTTCCACCCATCGCCCGAAAGTCGCGATCTTTGTTTCCCGTTACGATCACTGTCTGGTGGATTTGCTCTATCGCCAGCGCAGCGGCGAACTGGCCTGCGAAATCCCGCTGATCGTCAGCAATCACTCGGATGTACAGGGATGGGCTGATTTTTACCGCATCGCGCTGCACGTGATCCCGGTGACCAAGGAAAATAAAGCCGAGGCCGAAGCCAAACAGCTAGCGCTGTTGCGTCCCCACGGAATCGATCTGATTGTTCTGGCGCGTTACATGCAAGTACTATCCTCGAATTTCATCCGCCAATATCCTCCGCATCACATCATCAATATTCATCACTCCTTTCTGCCCGCATTTGTCGGCGGCAAACCTCACCAGCAAGCGTTCGACCGCGGAGTAAAATTGATCGGCGCCACTAGCCACTACGTCACGGAAGTTTTGGACGATGGACCGATCATCGAGCAGGACGTAGTGAGAATTTCCCATCGTGATCCGCTGGAGGATTTAATTCAGAAAGGCCGCGACCTGGAAAAAGTAGTGCTCTCGCGCGCGGTACGATGGCATATCGAAAACCGCATACTGCTCTATGGAAATAAAACGGTGATCTTCGACTGAGGATTCCGTGGGGCCGCACGCGGAGCGCGGTGCCCTCTCAATTCGTCGTTATCGAGCCACGGCAACCCGCGAATCCTGCAAATCTGCAGCCAGCAGACGGTGAAACAAATGTTCGCCGGCCTCGCGCTTCACCGAAAGTCGCCCGGCTTGATACGCTCGCGAGCTAAGCCCGCGCTGAACCCCATCGCAGATGACGATGTCTTCCTGCTGCACCCGTTCGCTCACGCCCATGCTTTCGCGAATGTAAGGCATCTGCGATTCGCTGATATCGCCAAAATAAAAATCAAAAATTACTTCGCAACGGTCGACACCCATCGGCAGCACCAAGTTAGTGTCCAGATAGCCCTCGTACCAGTTCAACATGAAATTCGGATACTGCCAGAAATAGTAGGCGCGGTCCCCCTTGCGCGTTGCCGCCGCGCTCGCTTCCGAACCCTTGTCCACGGCGACCGGGCTCGACTGCACACAACAGCGGTCCACATTTTCAATCGTGTAGTTGGTGTAATCGAGAACGCTGTTGAGCCCTTTGTGCATGTGCGGGACGTGGTACCCGCCGTCCAGAAAGTTGTCTACATACACTTTCCAATTGCAATCGATAATGTAACTGCGACGTTCGACAAATTTTAGATCGCTAAAGCCGAGCGGCTTCGCAAGCCCCATCAGCGCACCCAGGAATTCCTGAAGCGACACACTACGTGGATCCAAATTGACGAAAACAAAATTCTCCCAAGTCTCCGCTCGAATCGGTACCAATCCGTTTTGCGCGCGGTCGAAATCGCACACCCCCTCAAACTCAGTCATGCCGCGCAGTTCGCCTTCCAGGTTGTAGGTCCATCCGTGATAAGGACAGCGCATATGTTGCGCGTGGCCGCAGGGTTCATTCATCACAGTCATTGCGTGGTGTCTGCAAACGTTATAAAACGCGCGCAACTTGCTATCATTTCCGCGCACCACCACCACCGGTTCGTTGGCAATAGTCGCCGTAACATACTGGCCTGGCTTCTCGACCTGCGCCGTGCGTCCCACGGGCTGCCAAGTGCGAGAAAAAACAGTCTGCAGCTCAAGTTGGGCGAGCCGCGCATCCGTGTACCAGGAAGCCGGGATGGTATGGGCATCAGCCAAACTCGCGGCCGCATTATAGGAAGCTAGAATTTCCTTCAGGCTAGGTTCCATTCAACCCTCCCCTCGCGAAATTGTCTGATGCTGTGCGATTCGCGGCAACTGTCGGTATCAAATCTCAACGTCCGATCGCCCCGCGCAGCACCAATAAAAACTGATTGATTCGCGCCTGATTCTTATCCGGATCGGCAGGATGTGGAAAAAGGCCGGGATCGAGTTCTTCGGTCAACAATGCATCCTGAAATCGCTCCATGGTCCAATCCAGGATGGAGACGATCAGTGCGGGATCAACATCCGACCGCACTTCTCCCCGCGAGACTCCCAGTCGCACGAAGGCAGTACTGCCGTAAGGATCTTCAGCGAGCAAGAATCTATTGATTTCACGTTTCAGTGCCAGGTCGACCCCGTAATTTCCCAGCAACGCGACGCGATATGGAATCCAGTCTTCGCGTACCAGCCTTTCGGTGCGCAACAACCAGTAGCGAAGCGTTCCAAAAAATCCTTTTTCACGTATCTGCGAAGGGCAATCCAAATACGCGGGAAACGAACTCACGGCTTTTTTGTACGCTTCGACGAACAGTCCGCCCTTGCTTCCGAAATATTGGAAGATCGATCCCTTGGCGACGCCAAGCTGAGCGGAAAGATCTTCAATACGAGCCGCGTGATAGCCGTGTTCGGCAAAATGGCGCAGCGCCGCATCGATGATACGGGCGCGTTTCGCCGCAAGTTTTGGTGCCTGGACTGCGCGTTGCGCAGCAGCCAGCGTGTTAGAGGGATGTACAGTGCCAAATTGCTCTTGTGACCCGTGGTCACGCAAAAAAGCTCTCATTGGATTACATCTCCAGTTGTGCTAAACAATGCGAGAATCAATCGCCGTGACTGGCGGTCATACTAATCCAGCATGCTTCCTGAGCGCAAGTCCTACGATGCAATTATTGTCGGCGCGGGCCACAACGGCTTGACGGCCGCGGCATATCTTTCGCGCGCCGGGCTCGCCACTCTGGTTCTGGAGCGCCGCGAAATTGTCGGCGGCTGTTGCGTCACTGAAGAGATTGCCCCCGGATGCCGTGCTTCCACCACCTCGTACATAGCGAGTATGTTGCGACCGACTATAATTCGCGACCTCGATCTGGCCGGCCACGGATTACGAATGGTGCCGTGCGATCCCGGTTTGCTGGTTCCATTTCCTGACGGACAAGTGGTCCCCTGGTGGGCCGACCGCGAACGCGCGGTCGCCGAATTCCGGAAACTTTCGCCGCGCGATGCCGACACATTCGTACGCATCGACGACCAACTGAAAAAGCTGGCGCGCTATCTGCAACCATTCTTTCTGGAGCCGCCGCCCGACCCGACGCGCCAGGGCGCCGATGGTTGGTTCGAATTGTTGCGCGTGGGCAAACGATTCCGCGGGATGAAAGGCGAAGAGGTCGCGCAGCTGGTTTCGTTCCTGACCGGAAGCCTCGGAGATTTTCTCGATCGCAATTACGAATCCGAGAAAATGAAAACGATGTTCCTCGCAAACAATGTCTACGGCAAACACGGCGGCCCTTATGATGCGGGCACGGCGCTCGGACTGCTGTTTCATTTGCTGAGTGGCGGCGACGGGGAAATTCAGGGATTCTACGGCCATGTGATGGGCGGGATGGGCTCGATCACGAAAGCGTTGGCATTAGCGTGCCGCAAACACGGTGTTGAAATCCTTACGTCCACCCCAGTTTCCAAAATCAATGTACGCGACGGTTGTACCACAGGCGTAATCCTCGAAGACGGATCGGAAATTTCTGCGCGCATGGTCCTTTCAAATGCCGATCCCAAGCGCACATTTTTAGGGCTGGTAGACGCCACCCAGCTCTCAGCCGATTTCCGCCACGCGATTGAAGGCATCAAGATGGATGGGCCGTGTGCGAAGGTAAATTTCGTTTTGAGTGAAGAGCCGCGCGTGAACGGAATGCCGCGCGATTGGTCGGCGCCTCAACGTTCGCTTTTTACTCTGGTGCCGTCGCTGGAATTTGCGGAGCGCTGCTACGATATCGCCAAATTCGGTGAAATTCCCGAAGAATTGTGGGTCGATTGCGTGGTCGCTTCTAATGTGGATTCCACGCTCGCGCCGCAGGGCAAGCACATCATGACGACATTCATTCAATACCTACCGTATAAGCTGCGCCAAGGCACTTGGGACGAAAAGCGCGAATTGTTAGGGGATCGCGTCGTCAAGAAAATCGCAGAGTACGCCCCGAATGTGGCGAATTCAATCATCGCGCGCCAGGTCCTGACTCCTCTCGACCTAGAGCGCACCTTTGGCCTCACCGAGGGCAACATTTTTCACGGCGATCTGTCGCTGGAACAGCTTTTTTTTATGCGTCCGGTAGCAGGATGGGCGCAATACCGTACGCCGGTGGAAGGACTATATCTGTGCGGAGCAGGCGCGCACCCAGGCGGAGGCGTGACCGGCGCCCCAGGCTACAACGCAGCGCATCAAGTGTTGCGCGATCGCAAGCGCGGCAAAATTAAAACGGCGCATGCATAGGTGAACGGGAAATGTCCGGGCAAAAGCTCGGCGGCGCGGGTCTAAGGTTTAAGTGTAGCGCCGCCCTCAGCGCGGCATGTTAAGCGAGCGGAAAAACAAAACGAAAGGCGAAGAGTCGGCCTGAAGACGGCCGCTAAAATCAAATTCCACTCAACGTATTCGCACAAATAGCCTTGCAGGAAGTCTCACACGTGCCGCAGAGAACATGAGGGCCGGAGGAAGCAAATGGCAAACAGTAAGAAGAAAAACATTCTCGAAATGTTGTCCGAAGGCGTTGTCCTAGGCGATGGCGGCTACCTGCTCGAACTCGAAAAGCGCGGCCGAGTCCGCGCAGGACCGTTCACGCCCGAAGTAGCGCTCAACAATCCCGAAGCTCTGCTCGAACTTCACAAAGAGTTTCGCGACGCCGGCGCGGAGGTTCTGCAAGCCCTCACGTTCTACGCCAGCCGCGACAAACTCGCCACGGTAGGCATGGAAAACCGTGTCGAAGAATTGAATCGAGCCGCAGTGCGTGTCGCCAAGAAAGCCGCCGAAGATCGATGCCTCGTAGCGGGAAATTTGAGTTTGACCTGGATGTACGAGCCGAACAACGCTGCCGCCGCAGACCGGGTGCGCAAAACCTTCGATGAACAACTCGATGTGCAAGTAGCGGAAGGGGTGGACTTCATCATTGGCGAAACGTTTTCGTTCGTGGGCGAAGCGCTGCTCGCGGTGGAGCGCGGAAAAACAACCAAGCTGCCAGTGATGGTTACAATTTGCTTCGAAAATGAAGACATCACCGCTGACGGCAGCACGGCCGCGGACGCGGCGAAAGCGCTCATGGATGCTGGCGCCGACATCGTCGGCATAAATTGCCTCCGCAGCCCCAAACACACCCTGCCGTTAATGGGCGAAATGCGCAAAGCCGTGAACGGTTATATCGGCTGCCAACCGGTGGCCTATCGCACGACAGACAAGAATCGTGATTTCACCAGTTTGGCCGCCTTCCCCGATCAGCTCGAGCCATATCAACTGACGCGCCGCGAGATGGGCGAGTACGCTGTTAGCGCGCGCGAACTCGGTGTCAATTACATCGGGGCGTGCTGCGGCGCCGTGGCCACGCACATTCGCGAAATGGCTCGCGTGCTGGGCAAAGTGCCGTCCGACGACCGCGTTTGGAAAAAAGGCGGCGAAAAACCGATGTCGGCATACGAATATTACGGCCACGACGAAAAAGCCAGCGCTCAGCAATCGTAAAAATCCCCGCATCGGGGAAGTCACTCGCTTTTTTCAGCAGGTTCGGAGCATGATGTCGGCGCGATGCCCGTATCTATGCGTGATTTCCAACTATGAGCGAGCTCCCAGGTCCCAACCGGCCGCACCGTGCCATGGGCTTTCGGGATCTTGTGATGTTTTACATCGTCACTGGCATCAGCCTGCGTTGGATCGCGACCGCGGCTGCTGTGGGGCCCAGCGCCGTCGTAATTTGGTTGATCGCCTGGTGTGCGTTCTACCTTCCTCTCGCACTCTCAGTGATGGAACTTTCCTCGCGTTATCCGCAAGAAGGCGGGATGTACGTTTGGACCAAACGTGCGTTCGGCGAATTTCTTGGCTTCATGACCGGCTGGACCTATTGGGCCAGCAACCTTCCTTACTATCCTGCCGTCCTATATTTCGCAGCCAGCAATGCGTTATACGCAGGTCCCGCGCGCTGGCTCTCACTGTCGAATAACAGGACGTATTTTTTCATGTTCGCGCTGCTGGGCCTCGCTCTGGCGACGTTCCTGAACGTCATCGGACTCTCGGTCGGCAAATGGCTGCACAATCTCGGCGCGATCGCTACCTGGTTGCCGATTGCGACGCTCTTCGCGATAGCGGGCATCGCATGGCACCACTTCGGCTCCGCAACGCATTTGAGTTTTTCGACGATGACTCCGCACATGCACATTCGTGACTTGCTGCTCATGGCCACGATTGTGTTTGCGTTGGGAGGCTCGGAATCCGCGTCCTTTCTTGGCGATGAAATAAAAGACGCGCGCAGGAATTTGCCGCGAGGCCTGCTGGCCGGCGGAGGATTCGTCACCACCGGCTACATATTGGGGACAGTTGCGGTGCTGATCGCGCTGCCTGCTAATCAAGTGAATGGTCTCGAAGGCATTATGGAGGCAATTTCCAAGTCCGCGGAACGAGTTGGTCTTGCGGGAATCGCGCCCCTGGCTGCGCTGCTCATCACCGTCAGCAATCTTGGAGCGCTGGGCGCTTGGCTGGCGGTTTCAGCGCGATTGCCTTTTGTGGCAGGACTCGATCGCTATTTGCCTGCCGCTTTCGCGCGCGTGCATCCGAAATGGGGAACGCCCCACGTAGCGCTCTTGGTACAAGCGGCCTGCGGCGTAATTTTTATCGTGCTGAGCCAGGCTGGGACCAGCGTTTACGGAGCGTACGAGATTTTAGTGAGCATGGGCATCATCACGTATTTCATTCCCTATCTTTTCGTTTTCGCGTCGCTCATTCGATTGCAGCGAGAACCAACAGGACCGGAAACCATGCGAATTCCAGGTGGCAAACCGGCGGCGATTGCGTTAGGCACACTTGGATTTACAACCACGCTCATCACTATCTTAGCATCCGTAATGCCCGCTGCCGATGAGCCACACAAACTGCTAGCCATTGCGAAAATTGTGGGCCTGACGGCCTTGCTTCTCGCAATCGGCGTTCTTATGTTCGAGTTCGGAAAGCATAGGAACGCGAATCACATTACAGCTTGAATACTTAAAGGGGCTGACTACTCAGCATGCGCTGACTTGGCAGCGGAAGCAGCCTCTGGGTTGTGCCAACCGCCGCAACACCTGGCGAGTTGCTCAGCTTCACGAGGGCCCCAGGACCCCTGTTGATAGGGAATTGCAGGCACCACATCACCGAGCACTGGATTGATCACGGCCCATGCCGCTTCCACCGCGTCTTGCCTCACGAAAAGTAGCGAATCGCCTTTCATGGCGTCCGTCAGCAGCCTCTCGTAAGCTTCCATTTCGTTAGCTGAGTCAGAGGACACAGCGGAGAGCTCGGTCGGTATGGTTTTGAGCGATGGTCCGGGTTCTTTAACACGGGCTCCGAGGCTCAGCGACAGATCGGGTCCAAGCCGGAACCTGAAGTAGTTTGATCCTGCAGGCAATTTGGTCAAGGGGGGTTGGCGGAGCTTTACCAGAACTTCTGTTGCCGTCACTGCAAGGCACTTTCCGGCGCGCACGAGAAAAGGAACGCCGACCCAGCGCCAGGAGTCAATTTCCAGTCGGACCGCCGCATAAGTTTCCACTTGAGAATTCGGCGCTACCCCAGGCTCTTTTTGATAGCCGATAAATTGTCCGCGCACCAGATTCTCAGGAGTAATGGGCGGAATCATGCGAAAAATTTTCACCTGCTCATCGCGCAAAGATTCCGGATACATACTCGTCGGAGGTTCCATAGCCAGAAACCCAACGACCTGAAGCAGATGGTTTTGGATTACATCGCGAATGGCTCCGTTTTCGTCGTAAAATTTCCCTCGTCCTTCAACACCGAATGATTCCGCCATGGTGATCTGAACGCTCTGAACGTAGTTGCGATTCCAGATCGGTTCAAGGAACGCATTCGCAAACCGGAACAACAGCAAATTCTCCACGGCTTCCTTGCCCAGATAATGGTCGATGCGAAAAATACCGGATTCGGGGAAAACGGATTGCAGGATTGCATTCAGGCGTTTAGCCGACTCCAAATCGTGACCAAATGGTTTTTCAATGATGACCCGCGCGCCCTTGGCGCTGCCCGATTTTCCGAGCGCTTCGACCACGGTGGCGAAGAGGCTCGGGGGAATCGCGAGGTAGTGCGTTGGGTGCTCCGCATTGCCGAGCTCCGAGCGCAATTGCTGAAACGTCTTTGGGTCCTCGTAATCGCCATCAATATATTTGAGCAGCTGCACCAGCTTTGCGAACGCAGCCTCATCCACGCCCCCGCCATGCTTCGCAATGCCGTCGCGAGCGCGTTCGCGCAATTGCTCGATATTCCAGCCCGCCTTAGCTACGCCAATGACCGGGACATTCAAATTTCCGCGCTTGATCATGGCTTGCAACGCCGGGAAAATTTTCTTGTGAGCCAGGTCACCGGTGGCCCCGAAAAAAACGAGAGCGTCGGAGGCTACTTTTGTATTACCGGGCACGCTTGCAGCAACTGGATTCGATGGCACTATTTCTTCACTCATCGTAGATCACTCCGGCAAACGGATTGCTAATTGTGAACATCAAGATTTCTTTTCGTGATGTCCGCCAAATTCAAAGCGCATGGCTGAAAGCAGTTTGTTAGCAAAATCGGATTCGCCGCGCGAAGTAAACCGCTCGTAAAGCGCGCTTGTAAGCACAGGCGCGGGTGTTCCCTCCTCGATCGCCGCCTGAATCGTCCAGCGACCTTCGCCGGAATCAGATACCCGGCCGGAGAAATCGTCTAGAGCAGGGGATTTAACGAGTGCGATAGCGGTCAAATCCAACAGCCACGACGCAATCACGCTGCCGCGTCGCCACACCTCGGCCACATCGGGAAGATTCAAGTCGTAAAGATAGTGCTCGGGATAACGCAGTGGAGTAGTTTCCGCATCGTCCGTTTGCTTCGTCTTCCCCACGTTCGCGTGATGCAGAATATTCAAACCCTCCGCGTAGGCGGCCATCACTCCATATTCGATTCCGTTGTGCACCATCTTCACAAAATGTCCCGCGCCGGATGCTCCGCAATGCAAATAACCCTCCTCCGACGTGCCACCCATCTTTTCGCGGCCAGGAGTGCGCGCAATGTCGCCTCGCCCAGGAGCAAGCGCCTTGAAAATCGGATCCAGACGTTGCACGACCGACTGCTCGCCCCCAATCATCATGCAATACCCGCGTTCGAGTCCCCAGACGCCGCCGCTGGTGCCCACATCGACGTAGTGAAGACCCTTGTGCTGCAAATCATTAGCTCGGCGGATGTCATCAATATAATAAGAATTGCCGCCGTCAATGAGGACGTCGTCTTTCTGCAGCTTCGGCGCCAGCTCCGCGAGCGTGCTATCCACCACGGCCGCAGGCACCATCAGCCAGATCGTTCGAGGCTGCTTCAGTTTCGCCACGAAATCGTCAAGAGAACTGCCTCCCATGGCGCCCTCTTTAGCCAGCGACTGAACGGTGGCAGGCGTTCGATCAAACACTACACACTCATGACCAGCCTTCATTAAGCGCCGCACCATATTCGCGCCCATGCGCCCCAAACCAATCATTCCCAGTTGCATAGCAGTACTCCTCTCAAACAATCAACCAATCCTCAAAAGTTAAAAATAGCGCGGCGGCCTTTGTACCCTGAGTCATAAAAAACAGCGCGACATTAAGGAGCTTCCCGGCGTGATCCCACATCGCTAATCGACCGGGCATAAAAAGTCGCAAAATGCCAACTTCAAGTGGTCCAAGAACTCCTATCTCATTCGCACTCGACACCATTTATTAGGCCACATTTTTCGGCTCACACATAATTAGAATCTCCATGCCACTAGTCCGGCCCTGCATTCCTGTAGCACACGGAAGTTACGGTTTCAACATAGGGTAGCAAGCCCAACGTTCGACCACATCACCAGCCAAAGTAAACTGATCCTGCCGCATCGGTTTCAACCCACGAGTGTGCCTACGGGCACGTTCAGGATAGATGCGTGACACTGGCCACTAGACGCGAGGTTTTGTTTTGAGTAGCCCGGTAGAGATAATTGACGCACCGCCGGCGCCTGTTGCGCCCTCAGCCGCGTCCGCCAGCCTACCCACGAGCCCATGGATTTATCGTCCCTGGCTTGATCTGCTGGTAGGCTGCGGGGCGTGGTCGGCTCCACTGTTGGCGGTGGCCTTGTGGATGACGCCGTCGCACGCGCACGGTTGGGCCGTAGCATTTTACTTGCTAGCAATTATCTTCAACTATCCCCACTTTATGGCCACGATTTACCGCGCGTATCACACACGCGCGGACTTTGAAAAGTATAGATTCGTCACGCTGCATGTCACGCTGCTGATCGTCCTCACCGGGATAGTGATGCATGCATCTTCCCGCCTGTTTCCGTGGGTTTTCACGCTCTATATTTGCTGGAGCCCTTGGCATTACTCAGGCCAGAACTACGGACTGCTGATGATGTTCGCCCGTCGCAGCGGTGCACAGATTACAGCAAACGAAAAGCGCTGGCTGCGTGGAGCATTCATTGCGTCCTACCTGATGTTGCTTGCCAGCTTTGAGACCGGCGGCTCCCCTGACCCGCTAATTCTTTCTCTTGGCCTCTCCGTGAAATTCACGATACCGCTGCGCCTCGTTTTCGGCGTCGCGTTCTTGGTTTTCACTCTGCTCGGCTTCCAGCGATTGATTCGCGCTAGAGGCGCGCGCCCGTTGGTTGCTCCGCTTACCCTGGCATTCACTCAATTCTTGTGGTTTGTGCTTCCCACGCTGCTCGAACTGAATTCCGCTTCTCAAGTGCCGCAGACTCGATACAGCAGCGGAATTCTCGCCGTCCTCCATTCAACGCAATATATTTGGATCACGAGTTACTACCAGCGCCGCGAAGCGCGCGCCGCCGGACAGCGCAACTGGCATATGGCTGCATACTTCGTCACGCTGGTCGCCGGCGGTATCGCGCTGTTTATCCCTGGCCCATGGCTCGTGAGCTATCTTTTTCACTACGATTTCACCACCAGTTTTCTGATTTTTATGTCTCTGGTGAATATTCATCACTTTATTCTCGACGGCCAGTTATGGAAACTTCGTGATTCCCGAGTCGCGTCGTTGCTTGTTGATCGCGGAAGCACGTTGTCATCAGCAGGAAGCGAAAGGGTATCAACCCCGTCGAAGAATCCGCAAGCTCAGCTAAAAGATCCGCGTAAATTTGTCGCTCGCTTTTTCTTCGCTCCAGGATTCCAGATTTCTCTCGCCGCTATGCTGTTTCTTTGGGGCGGTTTCGATCAGCTGCATTTTTCGTTCGGTACGGATGAAGGAAACCTTCCAGCTCTCGCTCGCGCAGCCCGCTTCAACCCTTACGACAGCGCGGTACAGGCTCGCATCGCCAGAGCAGAAACAAGAATTGACAAACCCGATGAAGCTTTGGCAGCTCTGACCCGCGCTGTTGAAATCAATCCAAACAGCATTGCTTTGCAGCAGGCCCGAGGGCGAGCCTTGATCGAGGACGGGCGCTACGCGGACGCCTACGCGCATTACCAGAAAATGCTAGACAAGTTTCCGCGCAACGCAGACGCATTGGTGAATTACGGCTTGCTCGCTGCGCAACTAGGGCATTTGGATGAGGCTATGGACGCATGGGAAAAGTCGGTGGACGTTGATCCCAATCAGTCCAACCCCCATCTTTATCTCGCCGAAGCGTTTGACCAGCGCGGCGAATTTGCAGCTGCGGCTCGCAACTGGAATTCGTTCCTGCAACTGGTTTCGACACAACCCGCTGGGACATCGTCCGTCAGCGCATCAAACGATCCCGCCTCAGGAACTCAGCAAGCGATCACAGCGACGATCCAGTTAGCGGACGACCAAGCACGTTCGCACCAGGAAGCTGGGGCGCTCGCGAATTATGATTCCGCGATTGCTAGGGCAGAGCAGATTGGAGATCTCAAGCTGGGGAGCATGGCGCTGGCTCACCGCGCGGATTTGCAAGATAAAATGGACAATGCTGCAACTGCTGCGCAGTCTTACCAGCGCGGCCTCGCGCTAGATGCGAAAACAGGTGACTCGCACGGCGAGGCATTCGATTGGTTCAACTACGGCCAATTTCTGAGGCGGCACAATCAGCCGGACGAAATTGTGTATGCATGTTTCTTTCATGCCGAAAACCTATTGATGAGCGACAAAGGTAGCGATCTGGAAACCGTTCGGGCCGCCCGTCGTGAGGTCGCAAATAAAATGGGCAACAAGACCGCAGCTGCGCAAAGGGACTTGCCAGTTCTACTTGCACGAGCGATGAGTATTGCACCGGTCCAGTTTCAATAACATTCCTGTCGCACTCAGCATTGCGTGTAACATTTGCAACAGACCATGACCACACCCGTCGAACGCCAGGACACTCGTCTAATGCGCGAGATGTTCAGCAAGATCGCGCCGAAATATGATTTCATTACACGCGTCATTTCTTACGGCATGGACGGCCGGTGGAAGCGACTGGCTGTTACGCGTGCTAACCTTCAAAAAAACGCTCTGGTTCTGGATCTTGCTTCGGGCACCGGCGATTTGTCGCGTAGGGTGCATCAAAGGTCGCCTGGCATTCGTTCCGTAGCGGTGGATATCACCGAAAATATGCTGCGATTGGCGCGCGCGCAGGGTGTGGAGGAGGCCGCGTGCGCCGATGCCACGAATCTTCCATTTGCGGACAACTCGTTCGACTGCGTCTTTATCGGTTACGGCCTGCGGAATTTCCCGAATCTCCGCATTGCCCTGCGGGAAATTGAACGCGTCACCAAGCCCGGCGGTTCGATGGTGAGTCTCGATTTCTTTCTTCCCAGCAGCCCACTTTTCCGCCCGCTCTATCTTGGGTTCCTGTATGCGCAGGGTGCGTTCTGGGGCACCTTGTTGCACGGCAGGCCACGCACCTACACCTACATTCCGGACTCGATACGCAGCTTCGTTTCCGTGAAAGAGTTTACTTCGCTGCTTCAACGAGAGGGCTACGAACAAATAGTCGCCAGCGAATTTATTTTTGGTGGCATCGGGATGCACCGCGCAGTAAAGCGATAGAACTTCCCAATAATAAAAGATTTTCACCCGGAACTGTGCATTCGAGGAAGTTTTGCCGGATCTGCTGTCCGACATGTTAGCTCGATTGGCCCGCAGGGGACTCCTGCTCTACCGTCGTGGAATTTATCGCTAAACTTTCGTCAATTAGCTCTCCAACCGAAAACGGGTGGACGCCAAATTGTAGAGCCGCCGCCACACCAGCCTATTGATCGTCACCACCATCGCTGCCATCAGAATCGTAGCCGCCAGCAACACACGAAAATTGCCGGTATCCGTCGCATTGCTGATCACCGCGCCGAGACCGGTCGTCAGATACGTGTGCCCCCGAAATTTGAAGTATTCTGCAATGATGCTCGCATTCCAGGCTCCGCCCGATGCTGTTACAAATCCAGTAATCAAAAACGGAAAAATCCCGGGTAACAAAAGCTCTCGCCAACGCTCCAGCCTGCCAAATCGAAAAACCGTGCATACTTCTTTTAAATCGGTGGGGATGGCGATCGCACCCGCAATAACGTTGAACAAGATGTACCACTGCGTGCCTAATAGCAGCAAAACGATGGAGCCAATTCCTAATCCTCCTCCAGCACGAATCAGCACCAACAAAATGATGGGAAAAAGCGCGGTCGCGGGCACCGACGCGGCAACCTGCGCTATCGGTTGAGCAATTGCCGAAAGCTTGGGTTTCAGCCCGATCATCACGCCAACGGGAATCGTCCACAGTCCCGCGAGAAATAAGGTGAAGGCTACGCGAAGCAAAGTAGCCCCAGCGCCCAGAAAAATGCTTTTCAATTCTTCTCGCGTAAGGCGCGCAAGCAACAGTGCCATCTTGCCAAACGCATACAACAGACCCAAAAGCAGCACGGCCATCATTAAGCGCAAGATCCACTGAAATAGTTTGCGAGGCAATCCAACGGACCCAGCGACAAGCGCATGCTTCCTCGCAAAGTACAAACTGAGAGCTTCACGCGCAGGACGAACAGTAAACCGCGCCACAAATGGCACTACACGTGAACTCCGCAGCAGATCGAGCACCAGGGAGTGCGGCGCGTCCGTCGATTCCACTTGCTCGAATTTGAATTTCTCTGCCCAGGCTATCGTGGGACGCCAGATAAGTTGGTCTATCGCAACGACGATTCCAATCATCACGGCAAGTCCCCAGCAAATCGCGTGCGTGTTACCCGCGTTCGCGGCAGTTTGTAAGTATGAGCCCAGGCCCGGTAGACGCAGATCGCGATTGCCCAGAGTGAACATCTCGCAAGCCATCAGGAAAAACCAGCCGCCGGCCACAGACATCATGGAGTTCCACACCAGTCCGATAATCGCATACGGCAATTCCATCTGCGTGAATCGTTGCCACCAGCTCCAACGGTAAACTTGCGCGACTTCGCGCATCTCACGAGGAATGCTTTTCAATGAGGAATAGAAGCTGAAGGTCATGTTCCATACCTGGCCGGTAAAAATAAGCAGGATCGATCCGAGTTCGACTCCCAATTGACGCGTTGGGAACAGAGAGACCATTGCCAGCATCACACCGGGAAGAAAACTCAAAACTGGAATGGACTGGAGGGTATCGAGCAGCGGGACCATGAATTTTTCAGCCCTCACGTTGTAAGCGGCGATGTATCCGTAGGCCAACGTGAAACCCAGGCTGATCACGTACGCTCCCGCGATCCGCAACACCGAGAACATCGCGTACTTCGGCAGCGCGGAAGGGGCAAGATTTATTTCCGTGGCGGGGCCGATTGGCGTTAGCCAATAGTGCGTCATGGAGAGAACGGCGTAGAAAAGCGCTATTGCGGCAAACAGGATCGGCAAATCACGCAACAGCGAAGGGACGTTCGCAGGAATGCTTCCCCAAGCCACGATTGCGGAGGAGGTTTTCTCGGGCCGCGGCGCCATTAGTGTAAGGACGCGCCTTCAGCCGAGGCCTCGCTGTGATGGTCCGGCTGATGAAGGTGCAGGCTATCGCGTTCGGGATCGTAGGTGAAAAGGCCGGCGTAACGGCCCCAGCTCAGCGCCGTTTCGATTTGCTGATCCACTTCCATCTGAGTAAAACGCTCGTCGAGTAGGTCGCGAAAAAATTCCAGCGGTATGGTGTGGTCGGATTTCTTTTCAAGCGCGGTATGCATTTGCTGCAGCAGCGACGCATTTTCCAGTACGGCTTGACGGAACAATCCCTTGCGCGTGGGTATATCGGCCTCCGCGTAGGCGCCTCCCTTAGGGGTAATTCGCACATCGCCTTCGTGAGCGGTGACGAAGCTAAGTAACGTCGCTGCGTCTAAGATCGGCAACAGGTCATCGACTTCCAGCAGCAAATCTTCTGCAATGTGATACAGATCTTCTTCGCCGCCCCGATCGTTCAAAAGCTCCACCAGACCCGCCACCCCGCCGGGACGCGAATGAGGCAGCATTTGTGCGGGCGCTCGCTCTTTGTGTCCAGACTTCGACGGCGGCGCAAGGTCCAGTTCTGGCTGCGTCATCACTTTATAGATGTAATCCACATAGAGAACGAAAGCGGCCGATTTGCGGTCTCGGGGATGTTGCAGCGGCACTCGGAAATCCGCGCGAATCCGCGCCGGGTTACGTCCCAATACAATGATACGGTCGGCCAGCAAAACTGCTTCCTCAATGTTATGAGTGACGATAAAAATGCTGCGCGTCGGAATCTTCTTAGCCAGCCACAGTTCGAGCAATTCACCTCGCAGATTTTCCGCCGTCAGTACGTCCAAGGCCGAAAAGGGCTCGTCCATAAAGAGAATTTCAGGTTCCACGGCTAGCGCCCGCGCGAATCCCACCCGCTGTTTCATGCCGCCTGACAATTCCTTCGGATATGCGGATTCAAATCCATGCAATCCGACGGATGCTAATGCTCGCATAGCGCGCCGGTGGCGTTCGAAATGACTGCTGCCAAGTGCCAGCAGGGGCGCCTCTACGTTTTCCAATACCGTTAGCCATGGAAAGAGCGCAAAACTTTGAAACACGATCGACACGTTCGGGCTCGATTGGCTCATCGGATTTCCGTGCCAGAGAACCTCGCCCGCTGAAGGAGCCGCGAGGCCGGAAAGAATTCGCAACAGTGTGGATTTGCCCGAGCCCGACGGTCCGAGCAGCGCAATGATGACGTTGGGTTCCACCGAAAAATCGACCGGCGCAATCACCTGAATCTGACGGCCGTCGGGTTGCTGGAAACTTTTTTCAATTTGTTTTGCCTGGATAATCGGTTCGGTATCAATTGCGGTGAGCGCAAATTCCGTGGTGGCCACGCCGGCCGCTGTTTCAGGTACGGCACAATACGGCGCCCCGGAACCCGCTGCGGCCAGTTCGTCCATCAAGCATTGCCAGGCTTCTTCGGGCAGAGCGTCGAGAAAATGATTCCGCTCGCCTGGGCTCATCGCATCGATGATGGCGCGCATTTCTTCCGCAGCTTTGGAATGGAGCAACACGTAGGCGTGGTAATACGGCAAATGAACAATGAGCGATGCCGCTAAGTCAGTCGGCATCTCGTGGAACAGTGCACTCTGCTCGTCGTAAGGCGCGGTCATGAAAAAATCGGCAGTGGCTGCGGGACCGAGATTTTGCAATTGTTCGAGGAGCGGCTCCCAGTTTCTTCGAGAAAGCAGGTTTCGCAGTTTCTGAATGTCTTGAGTATTCATCGGCGTACGAAAGAGCCTACTACGTTTCCGTCGTCGCGGCGAAGAGGCGCTAATTGAGGCAAACTGCAGTTGTTACGGATTCGTTACAGCCTATTCATTGCTCTCATTTAATGACTGAGGATTTCTGGTCTGGAAGCACTAAAGTTCCGAGGCCACAGCCGACGGGTTGGTAATGTTGCGACTCTCCGGATATGATGTGCGGCATCGTTTACCGCAGTGACGTGACTAGGTTAAGGATTGGATGCGGACATGCAATTGTCGCCCCAGGATCAGTGGAAGAAAGACGCCGGAGAGGCTGCCGCCAGGCTGGTGGAAGACGGCATGGTCGTCGGCCTGGGGAGCGGCTCGACGGCGGCATTCGCGATAGCAGCGCTGGGACGCAGGGTGTCGCAGGAGGGCCTGAACATTGTAGGGATTCCGACGTCAGAGCGAACGGCCGAGATGGCGCGCCATGTGGAAATTCCGCTTACCACATTCTCGGATCACGTACAGATCGACCTGACGATCGATGGTGCCGATGAAGTGCTACCGGGACCGCTCTACTTGATCAAGGGTCACGGCGGCGCACTACTGCGAGAAAAGATCGTTGCCGCGGCGAGCAAGCGCATGGTGGTGGTGGCGGACGAGACCAAGCTGGTGAAGCGTCTTGGAAACCTCGTCGCGGTGCCCGCGGAAGTGGTGCCTTTCGGCTGGCAAGTGACCGCGCGCAGGCTAGCGGAACTCGGTGGAAATCCGACGATGCGGCTTGATGCGGAGCAGAAGCCTTACGTAACCGACGGAGGGCATTACATTCTGAATTGCGCGTTTGGGCCAATGAACGATCCCAAAGAAATCGCGCATCACCTGGATCATGTAGTTGGACTCGTAGAGCATGGCTTGTTTTTGAAGTTTGCTTCGGAAGCACTGATTGCAGGACGAGAGGGTGTGAAAGTGTTAACGAAGGTCAGTTAAAAATTGAAAAGTTATGTCTCGCGTTGAATTAAGAACGCATGTTCGAGAGAAATTTCCCGCCGTTATAAATTTCCAAGGCTCCATGCAGGAAATTCCCTGCCTGCCACGCTCTAGTGCTTCGAAATGCAGGCTGGTGGGTATACGGCATCCAAAGCACCCCAGAGGGCTTTCAGGGTACGTTCAGCGGCACAGAGCACTCCAACGCTGTCCACATCTTTTTGATCAGCAAGCCATCCGTGCCAGGCAGCACGATGACGCACGTCCGCTTCCTGGTGAACCGCGAAATACGCCAGCGCGCGCGGCTCCGTAATATTATAAAAGCGCCGCAGACCGTCAATTTTTTGGGCCGCGATTTCCGGAACCTGCGCTTCGTACACGTAGAAAGCCGCCACGGCCTGAGCCATCGTTCCCTGCGCCGTGACCTCGTCAAAGGTGTCGAGCAGCGCAGCAATTCCCGGCAGGGGGTGAGCCTCTTCCAGCGATGCCTCGGTCAGGTCAAGCGCTCGCGCGAACTGCCGCCAGAGGAATGGGTGGGAGGCGGACGCGTCCAGTTCCTCTTCGAGATTTTCATTCACAATGGAATTCAATTTGCAGTCACCATTCGTGCGGCTGGATAACTGCTTTAAATTTTCCGGAAAAGCACGGACGTGTTGATAATACTGCTGCGCGTAAACGCTGAGCTCCTGCCTGGAAAGTTTTCCTTCCGTCCACGCCTGGTAAAACGGATGCTTGAGCAGATGGTACTTTTCAATCAGCGCATCGAGCGATTCGAGCAAGGTCTTTGGGCCGCTAACTTTCTTGGGCATCCGCGCTCCTAAATATTCCTGAATAAATTGGGGTGAGGCAAAACCACGGCATGCTACCGGAATTCGCCGTGAAAAGCCAGTTCCGTACGCCCGGCGGTTCCCTGGGGCTAAGACCGCGCCAATATCCTGGCAGATTTCGCGCCATTCCCCGGACGCGCGAGCCATGGGTTTCGTTGCGAGGATATGATAGCCCGCAGTGTGGCTGTTCGCATGTTGTGTTTTGGGAGAGAGGCGTCCATTTGTTTCGGGTAGAATTTGGCGTCGTCGTTTGTTTTGAATGAGTTAGCAAAGTCGGTGTTTTGCGAAACCGTCCATTTGTTTCGGGTAGAAATTCACACAGAATGTTGTGAGAAAAGCACAAATGGGCGAAGTGGAGGAGCTTGGGCGAGCTGAGCCGAGTTCCATTTTGGGAATTCGTTGCAGGCGCGTGGCGGTTCTGAGAACGCTGAGGCAAGACTCGACGAGCGACTGGCTCTGCAGTGGCCCGCCGACCTCTTGTGCCGCTCATCATGCGCGTTCCTTGGCTGGGCGAAAATCGCGCCCGACTGACGTTAACATATAGTAAACAACAAGTAAAGAGCTACAGACTCAGCGACTGGTGAGCAGCAATTGGTGATCGGCGGAAGATCGTCAACATTAGCGAGCCTGGGCGTCGTTCATCGTCTCATCGCGTTGCTCACCAATCACTAATTGGCAATCACCGATTTATAGGGGGATGTTGCCGTGTTTTTTGCGGGGGTTGGTGTCGCGTTTGTTTTCAAGGGAGCGCAGGGCCGTGATTAGCTTGGCGCGGGTTTGTGCCGGCTCGATTACGGCATCGATGTAGCCTTTTTCGGCGGCTACATAGGGATTGGCAAAACGATCGCGGAAATCGTCGATTTTTTCGCGGCGGATGTTCTCGCGCTCGTCCTCTGGCGCGCGGTCGAGTTCACGTTTGTAGACTATGTTGACGGCGCCCTTCGGCCCCATCACCGCAATTTCCGCAGTAGGCCAGGCGAAATTCATGTCCGTGCGGATGTGCTTAGAGGCCATCACGCAATATGCACCACCGTAAGCCTTGCGCGTGATTACCGTGATCTTGGGGACCGTCGCTTCCGCAAAGGCGTAAAGCAGTTTCGCGCCGTGTTTGATGATGCCGCCGAATTCCTGCTGGGTGCCAGGCAGAAACCCGGGCACATCTTCAAAGGTGATCAGCGGAATATTGAAAGCGTCGCAGAAGCGCACGAAGCGCGCGGCTTTCACGGAAGCGTTGATGTCCAGCACGCCCGCGAGGAATGCGGGTTGATTGGCGACGATGCCGACAGAGCGTCCATCGAGCCGCGCGAATCCGACGACGATATTTTTGGCGTAGTGTTCATGAACTTCGAAAAATTCAGAATCATCGGCCAGGGCGTGAATCACGTCCTTGATGTCGTACGGTTGCTGCGGATTTTCGGGGACCAGCGCGTTCAGTTCCGGCGAGGTTCGGTCCCAGGGATCGTTTGAAGATTTTCGGGGGGCATCGTCCAGATTGTTGGATGGCAGGTAGCTGAAGAGTTCGCGAATCATGGCCAGACATTCGGCATCGTCCCGCGAAACGAAATGAGCAACACCGCTGGTGGCGTTGTGGGTCATGGCGCCACCGAGTTCCTGTTTGGTGACCTCCTCATGCGTGACGGTTTTGATGACGTCCGGGCCGGTGACGAACATGTAGGAGGTGTCGCGGGTCATGAAGATAAAGTCGGTGATGGCCGGAGAATACACCGCGCCGCCGGCGCACGGGCCCATGATCGCACTAATCTGCGGAATCACGCCGCTCGCAAGTGTGTTGCGCAGAAAAATTTCGGCGTAGCCCGCAAGCGACTTCACCCCTTCCTGGATCCTGGCGCCGCCCGAATCGTTCAAACCGATCAACGGCGCACCGGCGCGCATCGCGAGATCCATGATTTTTATGATTTTTCCGGCATTCGCCTCCGACAGCGAGCCGCCAAAGACAGTGAAATCCTGCGCGAAGACGTATACCAGGCGGCCGTCGATACGGCCGTAGCCTGTAATGAATCCGTCCCCGGGCGGACGCTGCGTTTCCATTCCGAAATCGTGAGATTGGTGCCGGACGAATTTATCGAGCTCTTCGAAGGAGGCTTCATCGAGCAGCAAATCGATGCGTTCACGAGCACTGAGCTTGCCTTGCTTGTGTTCCCGTTCGCGGCGTTCCATTCCGCCGCCCGCTTCGGCTTCGCGGTCAAGCTTGCGGAGTTCTTCCAACCGGTCGTGATGTTTGCGGTGGGTGGTCATGGTTTCGAAGCTAATGAAGGATCGTAGAATTCAGGCGGCCTAAAATCGGGAGGAGATGAATAGTGTATTTGATATTTCGGCTGGTTCATTCGGCGAGTGGTTCGCGATTTATGAAGACGAATCACGCGGTACGGTAGCACTTTCATTGAGAAATTGCGAATCTGGGTAGGTATATTCGTGGAAAGATTCGACTCCGGACCACAACAGCAGATCCCCGAGTTCTATTGTGGTCCGGAGTTCTTATTACGCTATCTCGGTTTGCGATTGACGCGGGGCGGAGTCCAAGCCGGACTGTTCCGTTTCATGGACTGGCAGCGTTCGATTCTTCGGCGTTGTAGTGATGGTAATCACGCTAATCAAAATCAGGAGCGCCCCGAGCAAGGTACGCGGACCGACTGGTTCCTTACCGATTAAGTATCCTAGCGTGACAGCGACTACTGGATTGACGTAGGCGTACGTTCCGACCTTCGTCGGCGATTCGTGGTGCAAAAGCCAGACATAAGCAGTAAATCCCACTATCGAGCCGGCAACGATCAGATAAATGAGCGCGAACCAAGCGGTGCTGGAAACGGCTTGCACGTGAAATTCAGAAAATTCACCGGTGAGAGCGGCGAGAATGAATAGCTGAAACCCTCCCAAGAGCATTTGAGTGGCCGCACTCATCGGCTGCGACGCCGGAAGCGGAAGGCGGCGCGTAAGAATAGTAGCCACAGACCAGGTGAACGAACCGATCAACAGAGCAAGAGCTCCGGCGCGATTTACAGGAACTTCACCTAGAGAAAGCGAATGATTCATCAGGACGGCCACGCCGCAAAGACCGACCACAAGAGCCGCGCCGAGCCGCAACGTCAGACGCTGCGTGCGTAAAAAGATTATTTCCAGCAACGTGATAAACACGGGGATCGTCGCCAGTACCACTGCCGCAATGCCGGAAGGCACGCGCTGTTCGGCCCAGAAGAGGCAGCCATAATCGAGCAAAAAGATTATTGCGCCCAGGAAAGTTGCGGCCAGCCACTCGCGCCGCCGAGGAGTTGGGGTGCCACTGAGCCGCAGCCAGAAGTACATGATCATTCCCGCGACGCTGAAGCGTATGGCGGCCATCAGAAATGGCGGCATTTCGCGGACGCCGACTCGTATCGCCAGAAACGTGGATCCCCAGACGAGGTAAATGACGGCGAATGCGAGAAGGATCTTCCACGAAGGTGGACGCGCAGTGGCCAACTGGTAGGTCTCCTGGCGACAGGTTGAAACGCCTGCTGTTTGGATTCGAGATTTAAGCCTTCGATTCGAGATGAGACACGCTTAGTTGGCGCGTTACAACGGCCAAATTGGCTAGACGGTACTCCGTGGCAATACGCATCGCTGGAGATCGGTGATATGGTGGCGCCATTTGGCAGAGAAGAAATCCGATGCGAATTGCAATCGTATCCCACATCCATGGCAACCGAACCGCGTTTGATGCAGTCCTGGAAGATCTGCGGCAAACTTCTCCCGACTTAATCTTCCACGGCGGCGATCTGGCGGATAGCGGATCGAGCCCTACGGAAATTGTAGATCGCATTCGCGAACTCGGTTGGCAAGGCGTGGCCGGTAATACGGATGAAATGCTGTTCAGGCCCGAGTCGTTGCGCGAGTTCGCGAACCAATCCCACCAGATGCAGCCTCTTCTCGCCGTAATCGAGGAGATGGCGGTGGCGACCCGCGAAGCACTCGGAGAAGACAGGCTCGCATGGCTACGCGGTCAGCCGCGCTCGCTGTTTCACGGTCCGGTGGGCCTTGTTCATGGCAGCCCTGAAAGCGCTTGGCGCGCACCGACACCAGAGGCGAGCGATGCCGATTTGGAATCGGTTTACGGACCACTCCGCCAGCCGATTGCGATCTACGGGCACATTCATCGTCCTTACGTTCGAAGCGTGTCAGGAATGACGGTCGCCAACACAGGAAGCGTCAGTCTTTCTTACGACGGCGATCGCCGCGCCGCGTACTTGTTGGTCGACGACTCCACGCCATCCATCCGGCGGGTGGAGTATGACGTGGAGAACGAAATCAGGATTTTATGCAGTTGCGGACTTCCTCACGCCGAGTGGATAGCGAAGATCCTCCGAAGCGGCCGTCCGCAGATGCCATAGATAACAGCATCGGGTCTCGGACCCTCACGCGTATCCATCATGCATCGCGTACCGGCGAAAGGTTGATGACGTTGGGGCTGGTAAATAATCGGCTGCCCAGGAGAGCCGTCAGGGCTGGCAGGCATCTGCATCCGGCGGCGCTGGCAGCGATGGAAGCGGGGCAAGATTGGCTTTCGCGATGACGGCATTAGTGGCCGGAATCGCCTGAGCGTTCAGCTCGCGCAGAGCCAACAAGCCTTTGTTCAGCGCGGAGCAGGATTCATCCAGCGCGGCCTTGGCAGTGTCGCTGGGAGCGGCATCGCCCGATTGAATGAAGAAGGAGGTGCGAGCCAGGTCCCGATTGACAGGTCCCACGCCTGGGGCTTCCGCGCTTCCTTCCTGAATTGATTCCGCTTTTTTGTCCAAATCTTTCAGTGCTTCCGCTGCCGCTTTCGCTTGCGGAGACACGGCCGCTGCTTGTGCGGCGTTGGCTGCGGATACGTTGGCGCCATTAGGCAGGGGAGGAGTGGTTTGCGACGTAGCGCCCGCTAGTTTCGCGGCTTGAGCGTCTTTGGCTTTTTCTTCTTCCGTCTTTTCCTTGGCTTTTGCTTGCGTAACGCCGTTGCCGGATGTGCCATCTGCTTTGTTGCCCGACGGCTTTTCCTCGGGCATCGGCCCGAGAGTCTTTACACGATCGGCAATGGCAGCGCGTAGTGCCGCCAATGAAGTATAGCTGCTGGCGCTTGCTGCGAGGCCCGAAACAATTCGTTTCGAGGCTAACAGCTGAGCTTCCAATTCGGCTTGCGACACGTGTACTCGCGGGTCGATGGTGACGGTGAGGGGTTGTTTCATTACCGAGCCATTGCCAATGAGAGTGAGTTGATATTGGCCGGGAACGGCGATAGGGCCGAGAGTTTGTTCGCGCGGAGTGTCAGCGGGGAGGGCGTGATCGGAAATCGTGTACTCGACGTATTCGAGCATTTCGCCGTAATAACTGAAATTGAGGGCGTCCGGCGGATCGTAGCGCAAATCCCAGACGAAGCGATTCATGCCCATATTGGCCGAAAGCTGAGCCTGCGGGCCAAACCAATAGTCGGGGACGTTTTTCGGCGTGGTGTCCGGTTTTGGCGGGAGGCTGGTGAAACGGCGCACCAGTTTACCCTGCGAGTCGCGGATTTCCAGGGTCAGTGGATTGCTGGGTTTTGAATCCAGGTAATAGTCGATGATGGCGCCGTCCGGAGGATTTTTTGCAGTAGGTTCCTCGGGAGGCAGAGGCGTTTCCTGATCGTTGTCGTAGCGCACGCGAACAGCGGGCGCAGGCTTCATAAGATACGCGTGGACCGTTAGAATTTCGGGGCCGGCCACGCGGAGAGGCGAGATGTCGTCGAGGATCCAGAGACTGCGTCCGTAGGTGGCAGCGACGAGATCATTCCCATGGATGGCCAGATCGCGAACGTCCGATGCGGGAAAATTCAGCTGCAAGGACTGCCAGTGGTCGCCGTCGTCGAATGAAACGTAGAGCGCGTCCGCGGTGCCGGCATAGAGCAAACCTTTGCGCACCGGGTCCTCGCGAACGATGCGGGCGACCCAATCGGGATCCAGACCATCGGTGATTTTCCGCCAAGTTCTGCCGCCGTCACGCGTGCGAAAGACGTAAGGATGCGAATCCTGACGGGCTTCGATAACGACATAGGCCGTGCCGACGTCGTAGGGCGAGGCTTCGATGGCGATGATTTCGCTGTTTTGGGGCAGATCGGGCGGGGTGACGTCCAGCCAGTTTTGCGCGGCGTCGCGGGTGGCATGCACCAAACCATTGGAAGAGCCGGCCCACATGACATCAGCACTGACAGGAGAAGGAGTGAACACAGTGAGCGAGTTTCGGCGTGGGCGCTGCGCCAATTCAAAATCGTCTTTGCCGCCTGCGTCGCGGTCCTCAAGTTCGACGGCAATTTCGCTGTGGACCGAAGGCGAGTGGCCACTGGCCATTCGCGTAGAGGGCGGGGCGGGGCTTTCGGGTGCGATCATTTTGGACTGAGGCTTATCGGGAGGCGTTGCCGCGCCGACGGGCGTGGTGAGATCGGGACTGATCTGAGTCCAAAGCTGGCCGCCGTTGGTGGTTTTTAGTATGTACTGCGCGCCGAGATACAGGGTGTGCGGGTCCTGCGGCGAGAAAACGAGTGGCGGCATCTGGGTCATGCGATCGTTCGCCCGGCGCACGAAGACGTGCACGATTTGTCCGGTGATTTTGTCGAAGCGCAGCACGCTGCCGTACCAGCCGCCGGAATAGACGATGTTGGGATTGGCGGGATCGGGCGCGATGTAACAAAATTCGAATCCGCCTACCGAGAACCAGTCGCGAAAACTGATTTCACCGTAATCGCTGCGATTGGGCACAGCGACCGTGCCGCTGTCCTGCTGCGGAGCGTAAGAAATGTAGGGGAATTGGGCGTCAGTTATAACGTGATAGAACTGTCCGGTGGGCTGATTGTACCAACTGCTCCAGGTGTGGCCGCCGTCGACGCTGATGGTGGCGCCCTGGTCCACGCCTAGAATCATGCGTAGCGAATTTTGGGGATCGATCCAGAGGACGTGGTAATCGTCGCCGCCCGGTGCGCCTTTAAAGGCGATGAAATTGCGGCCGCCGTCGGAGGAGCGATAGGTGGTGGTTTGCATGACGTAAACGATGTCCGCGTTCTTGGGATCGACATAGACGCGGCAGATATAGAGATTGCCGGTGATACGCGGATCCTTTGTGATTTGTTGCCAACTGGCGCCACCGTCGTCGGAGCGGAAGAGGCCGGGATCCATGATGGCGAAAATGCGCTGGCCTTTTGTTCCGGGCGCGACGGCGAGTCCAACGCGACCGCGCGGCTCGGTGGGCAGGCCGGAATCGGAGGCGGGCTTCCAAGTGGCGCCTTCGTCGGTGGATTTATAAATCCAGGAATCTTGGGATCTGCCTTCGGGCGGGCCGGAGCGAAAATCGAAGGGCTTCCAGAGCGCGGCGTAAAGGATGTTGGGATCGGAAGGGTCGGCAGCCATATTGGAAACGCCGGCGAGGTCGTCTTTGTAGAGGGTTTTCGTCCAGGTCTTGCCGCCGTCGGTGGTCTTGTACACGCCGCGATTTTCGCTGGGTTTGGAGATGCCGAGGATGGGATGTCCCAGGACGCCGACGATGATGATGTCCGGATTGCGCGGATCGATAATGACGGTGCTAATGTACTTCGAATCTTTCAGCCCGATATTGGACCAAGTGAGGCCTGCGTCGGTAGATCTGTAGACACCGTTGCCGTCCGTCTGTTCGCCAGTGCCAACAATGACGACGCTGGGATTCGAGGGCGCGACCGTCACATCACCGATGGAGGCAACGTGCTCGTGGTCGAAGATGGGACTCCAAACCGTGCCGGCGCTAACCGTTTTCCAAACGCCACCGCCGGGTGTGCCCATGTAATAAATGGTGGGATCGCCCGGAATGCCTGCAACCGCAGAGACGCGCCCGGCGCGGTAGGGTCCGATCAAGCGCCAACGCAATGCGGAATAGAGACTGGGGTCGACGGTTGGTGCTGGAGGTTGTGCCGCCGGCGAGACTGAATTTGACGATGCTGAATTCTGTTGGGTCTGTTGATGCTGCGCGGCCACGCGAGCAGGGCTGAGGGCGCAGAGAAAAAAAGTTACCGCGAGCAGACGTCGAAGTCGAAACAAATTTGTCCTCCGCAAACTGAAAAGTGTACCACTCTCGGCGGACTTATTACTTATTTGGGATGTTGGAGCTGAGCGATCTTTTAGAGGTTGCTAATTTCCAGACAACCCAGCCTGGCTTTGACGTGCCGCTGCAAGATTGTTTAACCGTTTGCTTTAGTGCAGACCGGACCAATCGTCGGCAAGCAGGATGGAATTGCTGGGGTTTGCCGGGTCATATTTCACACTGGCGACTTGGCCCGCTGCGACGCGGCTAAGATGCGTTGCTTCTTCCATGCCGGTTATGTCCTGGGCTGTTTCATAGGTGACGCCAGAAATCGAGTACGTATAGTAAAGAAGTTTTTGCATACCGTTGGAAGCGGCAGGGCGCTTTTTAAACAAATTGGTGCGTTTTGCAGGGAGGCCCTGGCCCTCGACCACCTGGTGATCGATCAGTTCGAGGACCTGGCCTTCGACAATCCGGCCGACACGGTTCAGGTAGGCGCGGCGCTGGCGTTCAATGTCACTGGCATCTTCAGGTTTGCGGCGCAACCAGAAGACGACGCCGACAATCGCCAGAACCCCGAGCCCGGCTAGCGGAAGCCAATTATGCCAATCGCTTAAGAGTTCTTTCAACGGCTGCCCTTGCATCCGTCACGCTGGAACTTCAAGGACGGATCATCGCAGATCAAAACAATCAGTAATTGGAAGTTACGTTGCTGCGGCGACGGACGGCTGCTCATGCCCTCACGCACAGCCCGCGCGTCCCAGCATTTATTCTTGCATGGCGATGACTGGGTTTCTGAGCGTGCCGATGCCTGTGATACTCACTTCAACAACGTCGGCGGCGGCAAGCGGCCCCACGCCGGCGGGCGTGCCGGTGGCAATTACGTCCCCCGGCTGGAGGGTCATCACCTGCGCGATGTAGCGAATTATAGCATCAACGGAAAACATCATTTGCGAGGTGTGTCCAGACTGTTTCCTGATTCCATTAACGAAGGTTTCGACGGTAACGCCGGCGGGATCGATTTCTGTTTCAAGGATGGGGCCAAAAGGGGAGAAGGTGTCAAAACCTTTGGCGCGTGTGAATTGGACATCCAATTTTTGCAGGTCGCGTGCGGTGACATCGTTGAGGCAGGTATATCCGAGGATGCAGGAGGCGGAATTTTCGTCCGCCCGCAAATTCCGGCAACGGCGTCCGACGATTGCGGCGAGTTCGCCTTCGTACTCGACGCGTTGTGAAAGCGCCGACAAGATGATCGGCTCTTCCGAAGCGATGATTGCCGAGGGCGGTTTAAAGAAAATCAGAGGTTGTTTGGGAACCTGGTTGCCCAGCTCTTTAGCGTGCTCGGAATAATTGCGGCCGACGCATACGATCTTGGTGGGGACGGAAGGTGGCAACAGCTTTACTTCGTTCAGCGAGAATCGATTTCCGGTGGGATTGCGCGTCCCCCAAAGCTCGCCTAGAAACTCCACGATGCGATCACCTTCGACGATTCCATTGCGCACGGCGGGACAGATTGTGGAATCGGATCGAGTTATATCTTTCGCGTCGAATTGCAGCGGCTGGAACCTGCAGAGCTTCATTGAATATGAGTTGAATAAAAATCCGAGCGACGCCGGCGGGGAGCGATGGGGTGATTACGCGCGTGAAGCACCATTTCTCCAACCCAGGCGCCGACGGCACAGACTCCGTATACGATCGTTCCCTCGATCAACAAAACGAAGGGTGTGCGTACCGCTTGAAACAGGCTGTGGAAGAAATAGCCGGCGACATCATAGGCAATCACGAAAATCGACCAGGCGATCATCGCCGATGCAAACATTTTCACCGGGCGATTGAGGAAGCGCAGAATCGGAATAAGCATGAGGATGACGAACAGGCCGTAGGAGGCAGCATTGCGCTCCAGGGCGCGATTATCGAGCCACGGAAGGCGATTCGCGGCTATGAGAGCACCAGTCATAACGATGACGAGTAACGCACCCGTGTAAAGGCCGGTGCGCAAAGCCGGGCTAGTGACTTTCAATTCGTTATGGGTACGCGATGCCGGATGCGCCGTGGTTAGGATTGGTTCAGTCATTGCAGTAAGCCGAAAATCCGATTGGCACTGTTTTTCAATTCAATTCAACCGCTTCCCGCTCGACCGCATGGCCTAGGGCACTTGCGCGGGTTGCCCGGGCAATTCGCCGGAAACAGCAGAGCTGGCAGTGCTTTCATTCCCGGCGCGATCCACCGCAGTGACAGTGTAGAAATAACGATGGCCGGGCACCACGTTCATATCCCGAAACGCAGGGATAAGCGCCAACTGCGAGTTCAGCTTATTTCCAAGAGCGCCCTCTTGCTCACTTCTATAGACGCTGTAACCCCCAATATCGGTTTCCTCGCTGATCGACCAGGAAAGGTCCAAATAGCCCGGCTCACCATTCTGCGCGGGAACCGGGACAACTATCAAGCCTTGCGGCGCGGCTGGAGGAAAAATATCGCGCGGGGTAATGGTCAGGAGATTGGAGTCGGCAGACTCCACCTGGACGTGCTGATACTGCGCGACGCTGCGCACGGAATAGGTATATGTCTTTCCGAATTCGATTTGGGAGTCGCGGAATGGCGGAACCTGGGAATCAGCGATGCGCACGAGTACTGAGTTCGACTTTGGATTTTCGATAGGGAGCGGGGCGTGCGCGGATTGCGATTGGGGCGGTGATGCCGGTGTGGAGCGATATATCCGGTACGTGCCGACAGGTGGAACGGAGCCCGTCAAAGTTTTTCGGGGAGCGGTCCAGTTCAGGACCACGCCCTGGTGCGTGACATCGGCTTTGAGGTCCGCGATTGAGTCCGCGGCGGGTGCAATGGGCAACGACACAACATTGGAATTATCCGATGCCGCTTTTTTTGACGCGCGAGTACGCACGATGTAAAGAACCTGGGCCAATGGATGTCGCTCAAAATCTTGCGGCTTGAGCGAATCAACGTAACGAATGTGCGCGCGCACGTCGTACTGACTAACCATGGCGGGGGGGATAGTCACAAGTAACGCAGGATTCGCAGGAGGATTGACGGCAGGGCTGGCGCCATTTGCAGCGGGGGGCGCCACGAAATCGCGATAAATTTCGATGGCCGGGACTTGTTTTAGCGGGTGACGCTCAGCGGATTCTTTCGGCAGGGTAAAAGTGAGGGTCACGCTATTCCCCTGAAGACTCGCGGCTAAATCGCTGACGGCAGCGGGAACTACTGGTTTGCGTTCGGTTGGTTCGCCGGGGGCAGCACAGCCAGCCAGAAGAAGTGCGACGCCAAAAATAGAAAACAGAACATGGAAGATGGGCATCGGCACTCTTGGACGCGGCGCCAAGTGAAGAGCGTGTGCCGAATTTCGATTTTCCATTTTTACTTTCTACAGAATGTAACGGCTGAGGTCCTGATCCTTGACGATGTTGGCTAGCTGCTTTTGCACATAAGCGCCATCCACTTTGAACGACTTCTTCTTCATTTCCGGGGCTTCGAAAGAAATTTCTTCGAGAACCTTTTCCAGGATGGTGTGCAGGCGACGTGCGCCAATGTTCTCGGTGTGTTCGTTCACTCTGGCCGCGAATTTCGCGATGGAAGCAATGGCGTCTTCGGTAAAAGAAAGCTTAAAAGGCTCCGTATCGAGCAGCGCGATGTACTGTTTGATGAGAGCGTTTTTAGGTTCAGTGAGAATGCGAATGAAATCGGCCTCTGAGAGCGAGGCTAACTCCACGCGAATCGGGAAACGGCCTTGCAGTTCGGGAATCAAGTCCGAAGGCTTGGTCGTATGAAATGCGCCGGCAGCGATAAACAGGATGTGGTCGGTGCGCACCATGCCATACCGAGTGTTCACGGTGGTGCCTTCCACAATAGGCAAAATATCGCGCTGCACGCCTTCGCGTGAAACATCCGGACCGTGGCCCGATTCGCGCCCGGCGATCTTGTCGATTTCATCGATGAAAAGAATTCCCATTTGCTCGACGCGATCCACGGCGATGCGGGTGACCTGATCCATGTCAATCAAGCGATTCTCTTCTTCCTGGATCAGGTAATCGAAGGCCTCGGCCACCGTCATTTTGCGCTTCTTTTTTTGCTGGCCGAACATGCCGGAGAGCATGTCCTTCACGTTGATGTCCATTTCCTCGACGCCCTGATTGGTGATGATTTCAAACGAAGGCATCTGACGTTCGCGGACTTCCACCTCCACCATGCGCTGGTCGAGCTTTCCTTCGCGAAGCTGGGTACGAAGCTTGTCGCGGGTTCGCGCCACTTGTTCGCGGCGCTGAATTTCACTGGCAGGATTGGCGTCGGAAGGCAGGGGCGAAGGCGGCAGCAGCAGATCGAGAAGGCGATCCTCGGCGGATTGCTCGGCGCGCTCCGCGACTTCATCTAATTTTTCCTCGCGGACCATGTCGATGGCAGTTTCCACGAGGTCGCGGACCATGGATTCGACGTCGCGGCCCACGTAGCCGACTTCCGTATATTTCGAAGCTTCTACTTTCACGAATGGGCAGCCCGCAAGACGGGCGAGACGGCGAGCGATTTCGGTTTTGCCCACACCGGTGGGCCCGATCATCAGAATATTTTTAGGGAGAATGTCCTCTGCGAGTTCGGGCGTGAGTTTTTGGCGGCGAACGCGATTACGCAGGGCAATGGCCACGGCTTTTTTGGCGAGGTTCTGGCCGACGATGTATTTGTCGAGTTCGACGACGATTTCTCGCGGTGTTAGCTCATCGAATGAAGGCAGAGGTTCGGGTTCGGGCGCCGGCGATTCGTTGCCCGCCAGGTAGAGGACCATGTCTTTCTCCGGTTTATCGGTCATAGTTCTTCCACGCTGAAAGTGGCGTTCGTGTAAATGCAAATTTCGCTGGCAATGCGCATGGCTTCCGCGGCGATGTCCTTGGCATTGAGTTTGGTGAACTTCGAAAGCGCACGAGCGGCGGCCACGGCGTAGGGACCGCCGGAGCCGATGGCGCAGATGCCGTCGTCCGGCTCAATTACATCACCGGTGCCGGAGATCAGGAATGTGGCTTTGGCGTCCGCGACGATTAAAAGAGCGTCGAGATGACGCAAAGAACGATCGGTACGCCATTCCTTGGCCAATTCGACCGCCGCGCGTGGCAGATTGCCGTGAAATTCCTGTAATTTGACTTCGAACCGCCCGAACAGCGAGAGCGCATCGGCCGTACTGCCGGCAAAGCCCGCAACGATTTTATCGTTATACAGCCTGCGCGTCTTTTTCGCGCTGTGCTTAACTACACCGTCGCCGAGGGTGACCTGGCCGTCGGCGGTCAGCACGACTTTGTTGTCCTTGCGTACGCACAACACTGTCGTGCCATGCATCTGTCCGCTTTGGTACTTAGTTGGCATCAGACGATTATACTCCGGCACCCAATGATGGGCCACAGAGACGCAAAAGCGGTAGTGTCTCAGTTTGGATTTCCGCTCGCTAGATTTCCGCTTGCGAACTGAATCGGATCTCACGGACCGGCGCGGTGCGTCGGGCGAGTCGCGCGATTAAGCGGGAACGTACGTCAACCGAATCAGATCCTCGGCGATGAGATCGGTGGCCACCAGGTGGAGCGGCGGCCGGGGCCCGGCGAAGAATGGCTTGCCGCTGCCAAGCACGACGGGACGGAGGTAGAGTCGATACTCATCGATAAGACCGGCCTCGGTCAGGCTTCGCGCCAGGACTGGGCCGCCAACGTCAATCTCGCCCGCCAGTTCGGCCTTCAGCTTGCGTATCGCCGTCTCGAAGTCCTCCGCGACCAGCGTGGCGTTGGGGCCAACTGACTTGAGCGAACGCGACACGACCCACTTCGGCTGGCTCCGCCACGCCGCCGCGAAGTCGCGATCCTCCGCGTCCCAGTCGGGAAGGTCTTCGTCCCAATAACGCATGATCTCGTAAAGGCCGCGACCATAGATGCAGCCCGTCAGGCCACGCACATGCTCGACGAAGTGACGAAAGGCCGAGGGCACAGGCGGCCCCAACTTCATGTGGTCGACGTAGCCATCCAGAGACTGGCTCATTCCGAAGACAAGTTTTGCCATACTGCAAAACCTCCTTCCCAGATTCTTCAGAATAGCTTATGCCGACATCGCGCGGAGGTGAGGTTGAATAATATCTGCGCGCCGCATTGTCGGTGTGACCAAGTACCAGAGGTCCGCTTCCCAATTCCAAGATTCAACCCGAGACACTACCGCAAAAGCACGGGGATAGAAGGGAGCCTGTGTTGAGACGGTCGAGTCCGACGCGACACGACTGGGCGACTTACTTGCAGGGGAGGAGACAGCGAACGAAGAGAAATCCTTCACTACGTTCCCTTCGTCACATCGGGGCAGGCAGGATGACAATGAGCGCGGGTCAGTTTTTGTCGCTACTGGCGTTGACGGTTTTGTCTTTGGATTTTTTGTCTTTCTTGCCGACTTTGGCCCAGCGCTCTTCCAGAGATTCCTTGGTGAAGAGCGCATCGGACACACCGGTGTTGTACTGGCACTTCTCGAAGAAAACCTGATAGACCTTGATGCCGTTGCGTTCGCGCGTAATTTGAAACGGAGTTTGGACGCCGTCCATCGGATGGTAATTGGAATAATATTCCACTTCTTCGGTGCGCATGCGCGTGTTGGCGTTACGCGTATCCACGACTTTGCGGATGGGCAGGTGGGTGTTGCGCGCAATTGCGATGCGGAAGGTGCGGTTCTCGCTGTCGACTAACTCGACCCAATCGGCTTCCTGGTAATCCACCACGTCCAAGCCGGCATAGCGAAAAATCATTCCTTGCTCGTGGATGCGGTGTCGAAGAATGTTGTCGATGTCCTTCTTGACGTCCTCTTGAAACGTGGCGATATCCGTGATCGTGGCTTCGGAGACGCCGCCGCGATCGAGCGTCCAGCCCTTGTCGCCGGTATTTACTTCAATGATGTTGCGTTTGGGGAGGTTCTCGGTCCGGTCTTTCAGCGGAGGCTGGGCGTAATCAATAAAAGTCTCGAAGCCATTCAAATCGCCGGAATGTCCGAATTGGCTAAGGCGGCCGGTGCATGTAATGTCGTGAACATTCAAGTATGCAGGGCCGCCAAGCGCATCGATCGCCTGCTGCAAGATTTGCCTGGCCTTTGCGGAGCTCTGTTCGGGAAGCAGCACTTCCTGATCTTGCGCCTGCGCCGGTGGCGCCGCCGCAACCCAGGCGCATGCCAGTACCGCCGCAAACAAAACCGCACGACGAACCAGCGCAGCGCACACCAATGGAATTCGGGGCGTCATCCGCAGAGTACAGAACCTCCATTAACGTTGATCACCTCACCGGTGATAAAGGTTGCCAAGTCGGAAGCGGCGAACAGAATCGGCCCTGCGATTTCTTCGGCAGTGCCGACGCGCTTCAGGGGAATAGGAACCAGCGCCGATTTCAAGCCGTTCTTAGTGCGCAGGACCGATGCGGACATGTCTGTATCCACCCAGCCGGGCGCGACGCAATTTACCAAAATATTGTGAGGGCCGAGTTCGCTGGCCAAGCCCTTTACGAAACTGATGATGGCGCCTTTTGTGGCTCCGTAATGAGTGTGGAACGATTCGCCGCGCTGCCCGGCAGTTGAGCTGATGGCCACAATTTTGCCGCTGCGCTGGGCAATCATGTGGGGCGCGGTGAAGTGAATCACGGAATAAACGCTCTTCAGATTGACGCGGACCATATCGTCCCATTCGCGTTCGGTTAGTTTCTCGATAGGCGCGTCCTGTTCGTTCCAAATACCGGCGTTGGCCACCAAAATGTCCACGCGGCCCAGGCGTTCGCGGGTGAAATCGACCAGTTTTTTAGCATCAGCCATTTTGCCCAAATCAGCCTTCAATGATTCGATGCGGGTACCGTGCTTTCTGGCTTCCTGCTGCACTTGCGAGGCGGCTTCTTTGCTACGATTGAAGTTGAAGACCACGTCGGCGCCCGCCTGGGCGAAAAGCTTCACAGTGGCGGCGCCGATACCACGCGAGCCCCCCGTGATCAAAGCAGCCTTGCCAGCGAGCGAAATCATGAGACCCCCGAATTAGCACATTATTGAAACTAAAATTTGGAAACTCAAAAGACCGGTCTAATTACTTCGATTGAGCTGCTTCACGGTCGCGAAGTTACGGTCGCTTTACGGGTCGCCGCGACTAACTCGCGGAACAGGCTTCGTGAAAGTCCGTCGCCCGAGACCATTCGCTCCGGATGCCACTGCACGCCGGTGATCCAGTTGGAATCGCCAGACCATTCGACGGCTTCGATTACGCCGTCCGGAGCGCGGGAAACGATTCTAAGATTCTCGCCCGGGTTCAGCACCGCTTGATGATGCGAGCTGTTAACCCGCGCCTCATTCGCGCCAGCAAGCTGGGCGAGACGCGAACCGGAGTCCAAAGCAATGGTGTGATGCGGCTCTGGGCCTTGGTGGGCGCTCCATGCATGCTGAATCCGTGTGGCAGTTTCGCTGGGTACATCCTGGACGAGAGTGCCGCCCAAGAACACATTCATACTCTGCACGCCGTAGCAGATGGCGAGTACGGGTTTGGAACTAGAAATGGCATGATCGAGCAATGAGAAATCGGTACGCTCGCGGTCGGGGTCGGCGTCAGCTGATTTCGGGTGTCGGGCAGCTTTAAAACGCGAGGGCTCAATGTCCGCCGGGCTGCCGGGCAGGACTAATGCATCCAGACCGCTCGCGAGCTCCAGTAACTCCGGAAGGGACAGGAGCAGCGAAATTTCCACGGGTTCGGCGCCTGCATCGCGCACGACGGTGAGGTATTTGTCGTACGAGTCGCGTTTATCGCTAAGTTCCTCATTCCGTGTGCGATAGGGAATTCCCACGCGGGGCTTCGGCGCTTGGTCTGGGCTCATGAAGTGCCATCCTACCACTGCCCGGCAGACGCGGCAATATTACGTTGGGAATGCGGTTGAACCGGCAAAGTGATCGAGACCTGATTGAAAGCGAGGTTAAGCTGCGACCGACCGGGCGAGTGGCAATTCGGCTCGAGCGATCGCGCACAACTTCGCAGGGTGGGAGCTGTACTACAACGTCTCGACGGGCATCGAGATAAATCCGGGCGGAACTCTAGATGCGCGCGGCATCGAAGGACGCCGACGCGGCGGGTGCGTCTGGAGCCACTGGTCATAGTTCTCGCGCATTTGATCGATGTGATGAGGAATGTGGCGCTCCTGAATTTCGATCCAGCGATCGAGACTGATTTCTGCATTGCGCGGGTGCGCCCCTTCGAACTCCCAGACGTGTTCGGGAAGAGCGGCAAGCAACTGGTACGTCATCTTTCTCAAACGGCGAATGATTTCAAGGGCTTCGTTGGTGCTCTGATGAAAATATCCAAGCGAGTTTGCCCAGCGGGCAGCATCGAACTGCGGAGCGTGGCTGCCTGGTTCGGCGATGAAGCGGCGGCTGTGAATGTAGGCGCTGGCTTCGCTATCGGCAAGATGAAGGATGATCTCGTGAATGGTCCAGCGAGCGTCCGAAGGCTTGTACAACCACATCTTTTTTGGAAATTGGCGTAGCGCGGCCGACAACAGCGCCGGTGCGCGGCCAAATGATTCCAGCTTTTGCCTGCGATCGTCGCGTTTCATTTGGACCTCCCCATGTGTATTGCTTAGACGTGCCGGCTGCGTTTTTGTCCCATCTCCTACAGCAATAAACGACTCAAACCAGCAACTAGTTCAGAGATCAATTTTTCTGTGTTTACAAGAACGTTTGATGCGTGCGGGTATGGGAAACGTGGTCCGCAGATGGGAAATAAGCATGTTCGCATCAGGTATGCGCGAGCGATTCTGGGAGAAGCCGATGGCGATGGCAAACATTCACCGGATTGAATCGGTGCTGTACCAATTGTGGGAGGAACCTACGCGGTTTCGGAGGCGGTGCTGGGCGTTGCGATTGTGCTGGAAACACGGCTTCGCCAATACGAGCGGAGGTCGCCGACTAGATACAGGGAACCGGTCGCGTAGATAACGTCCTCTGGCTTGGCGAGTTTGATCGCGGATTCAAGAGCCTCGGATGGGTCACTTACTATCAGCATATTTCTCGCATGATGACTGGTCATTTCGGAAAGCAGCTTTGCGGACACCGCCCGGGGGTTGCGAGGCTCGGTGACGACAACCGTATCGGCGCAAGCAAAAAGGAGGCCGGCAATTTCGTCTACATTTTTGTCCCGCATGGCGCCGTAGACAAGGAAGATGCGGCGCCCTGCGTCGTTTTCTTTCCAGAATTGCAGCAACTCGCGCGAGGCGGCCGGATTGTGGGCACCATCGAGATAAATATCCGGATGGGCCGACAGCCGTTCGAGGCGCCCCGGCCATTTGACCGTGGCCAGGCCTTGCCCCAATGCTGCATCGTCGATTTTGAAGCCGCGCTGGCCCAGCAGGCGGGCGGCAACGATAGCCGCGAGCGCATTGCCAATTTGAAAGCGGCCTGGCAAGGCAGGTGCCAGCGATATTTTGTGGCCCGAAGGTGAAAAGTCAGCGGTCGCGCGATAAAACCCCCCCGCGTTTTGCGGATCCTCAATACTAACCGCCGCATCTACTTCGACCAAGCGAGCCTCCATTTCCTTACAACGATTTACAATCACGGCCCGCGCCTCAGGACGCTGGCTAGCGCTGACCACACGCGCCTTGCTCTTAATAATCCCGGCCTTCTCCGCTGCAATTTCATCAATGGAATGGCCCAAATAATTTTCGTGATCGAAATCAATGGGCGTCAGTATGACTACCACCGGCTCGACAATATTGGTGGCATCCAGCCGGCCTCCAAGTCCGACTTCGTAAATCGCGAAGTTGACGCCTTTCCGCGCGAAAGCCACGAATGCCATTGCAGTGACGCACTCAAAAAAAGTCGGGTGCGCAGCAAGCTCACCCGAGGCCATAAGCCGTTCGATCGAGGAATGAACGCGAGTCCAGGCGTCGGCAAAATCATCGTCGGCAATATTTTCGCCATTGATGCGGATGCGTTCGTTGATGGATTCGAGGTGCGGCGATGTGTACAGACCCGTGCGCATTCCCGCGGCACGCAGGATGGATTCGAGCATGGCAGCAGTGGAACCTTTGCCATTCGTTCCGGCGATATGAGCGCAGGGCGCGGTGCGGTGCGGCTGGCCCAGTTCTTGCGCCAGGATCGAGATATTCCCCAACCCGAATTTGTGCACGCCAGGCTGCTGCGGAGATGCAAGCTCGCGTCCCAGGGACAATAACGCGCTGACGGATTCTTCGTATGTCATGGGGATTAACTGACGAAAAAATCGAGAGCTTTGGCGATGTACGGCTTCAGTTCTTTTCGCGGGACCACAGCATCGAGAAAGCCGTGTTCCAACAGGAATTCGGCGGTTTGAAAACCTTCCGGCAATTTCTGGCGGATGGTCTGTTCGATTACGCGGGGGCCCGCGAAGCCAATCAGCGCGCCGGGCTCGGCAATATTCAAGTCACCGAGCATGGCGTAACTCGCAGTAACGCCCCCTGTAGTTGGGTCCGTAAGAATCGAAATAAAAGGCAGCTTGGCTTCGTCCAAGCGCCCTAGCGCGGCCGCCACCTTGGCAAGCTGCATGAGGCTGACGACGCCCTCCATCATGCGCGCGCCGCCGGAACAGGAGACCACAATCAACGGCTGGCGGTGCGCCAGCGAGCGTTCCACCGCGCGCGCGACTTTTTCCCCTACCACTGCGCCCATCGAGCCGCCGATGAAACCAAATTCCATCGAGCAGCAGATGACGGGACGGCCGTTCAGATGGCCTTCCGCGGTCAGAATCGCATCCTTCATTCCCAGCTTGTGCTGCGCTTCTTTCAAGCGCTGCGCGTACGGCCTGGTATCGGTGAATTGAAGGGGATCGCTCGAGGCCAAGTCGGCGTCGAATTCGATGTACATTTCATCGTCGAGCAGTAGTTCCAATCGCCGGCGGGAGCCAAGGCGGAAGTGATGTTCGCATTTCGGGCAAACTTCCCAATTGGCTTCGAGATCTTTTTTCCAGATGATGGCACGGCACGAACTGCATTTAATCCACATGCCCTCGGTGCGCACACGGCGTTCTTCCACCGGAGTGGGATTTTCGATCGATTTTTTGTCGCGCTTAAACCAGGCCATGGATATAGGAGTTCCCAGACTCGAATCGACGAGATGCGAAAACAATTCCTGCCGGCCCCAAAGCAGGAGCTACCTAGTTGTTGAAGCTTGCGGCGCTAATAATCAATTCCACGTTGCGCCAGGATGCCCTTGGTATAGGGATGTTTCACTTCGCGCATTTCCGTGACTAGGTCCGCGGCCTCCACCAGTTTGGGATGCGCATTGCGGCCGGTGCAAATCACATGAACACGTTCGGGGCGAGCTACCAGCGATTCGACAACGCGATCCGCGTCTAACATTTTATAGCTAATCACATAATTAATCTCATCAAGAACTACCAGGTCGTATTTATCGCTATAAATCTGCTCGCGGCCGAATTCCCATGCTTGCCCAGTGAGCTTCACGTCCTCGGGATCGGTGTCGGCACCGCCGACTTTCACAAAGCCGCGGCCCATTGGCCGGATTTCGAATTTGTCGTCGCCCAGCATTTTGGCGGCATCCAGTTCGCCGTAATGCCACGAGCCTTTGATGAATTGCACCATCATCACGCGCATGCCCTGTCCCACGGCCCGGAAGGCAGTCCCCAGTGCACAAGTTGTCTTGCCTTTGCCTGGCCCGGTGTAAACGATGATTAGACCTTTGCCTTCCGGCATGCGATCAGTCCCTGCGCCTGCTTGATTGCGCCGTTATCAAATAAGTCCGGAGAGCCGGCGGCGCTAGCGGCGGTGAGAATAGTGAGCGCCGCCGGTAAAAACGTCAAGCCAGGAAGCGGTAGCCGACGCCGCGAACGGTTAGCAGATGTTGTGGTTTTGACGGGTTTTTCTCGATGTAGCGACGCAGCCGGACGATAAAATTATCGATTGCGCGTGTGTCGGTGTCTTCGACCAATCCCCACACATCTTCCAGGATCGATTTTCGCGATACTGTGCGGCCTTTACTGCGTATCAGATGCCGAAGCAGTTTGGCCTCCATCAAGGTCAGCTGTATGACAGAGTCGTGGATGCGGAGTTGCAGGGTGTCGAAATCAAGAGTGTTACCGTTAAACGAAAACACTGCGCAGTCCAGCGCGGAATCTTGTGGGTCAAGCGCGACGGTGCCTTTCTCTTTGCCGGCGCTATCTCTACCGCGTAATTTTGTATTTTGTTTTTCTTTTTGCAGCCACTGATTACGGCGCAGCAAGCCTTGCAGCCGCGCGAGAAATATGGGCAGTTGAAAAGGTTTGGGGAGGTAATCGTCCGCGCCGGCGGCAAATCCCTGGAGGACGTCTTCCGGACGGCCGCGTGCAGTTAAAATAAGCACGGGCACGTAATTACGCGCCTTGCGCAGATCTCCGACCACGCTGAAGCCGTCTTTACCCGGGAGCATGACGTCCAAGACGACCGCGTCGAATTCTTCTTTCTTTTCCAGGAGGCGCTCGAGAGCCGATTCGCCGTCGCTAGAAACGTCGACAGAATGGCCTTCTGCCTCGATGTTAAAGCGCAAGCCCGTGGCCAAGTGTGTTTCGTCTTCCACCACTAATACGCGGCTCATGCGAGCTTCCTCGGCAGTTCCATGACGAAGGTAGTACCGCGACCCTCGCCTTCGCTAGCCGCATAAACCTTGCCCCCATGCGCGCGGGCGATGGCGCGCACGATAAAAAGCCCGAGGCCCGTGCCTTTTAACTGGAAACTCGCGCGTCCGGGCACGCGGTAGAAGCGCTTGAAAATGCGTTTGAGTTCTGGTGCTGGTATGCCGATGCCATGATCGGTGACGCTGAGCATAACTTGATCTTCGGGAGTGTCGATGCGTACAGAAACATCCACGCGATCGCCGGAATATTTCACGGCGTTGTCAAGCAGGTTTGAAACGGCTGTGCGAAGTTCGGCGGGGTCTCCGTGCAGCAGGATTGCGTCGTTCTTGCTATCAGCCTCGACTATTGCCGCAGCTCCGTCGAGGTGCAGAACGCCGGGTGACAGGTGATGGCGCACGCGAGCCAACTCAATCGCTTCGCGAACCAGTTCCTTGAAATCCACCTCAATGTGATGGCGCTTTCCGCGCTTGTAGCCCACTTCGCCGGCCTTGAGAACCTGCTCGACGGTGCCGAGCAGGCGGTCGGTGTCCGACAACATCACCTGGTAAAATTGGCGGCGCTGCGTTTCGTCCACTTCACGGCGCTGCAAGGTTTCAAGATACAGGCGGATGGAAGTAATCGGAGTCTTAAGCTCATGCGTGACCGCATTGATGAAACTGCTGTGCTGTTCGTTGCGCCGGATCTCGCGCACCAGAAAAATCGTGTTCAGAATCATTCCTGCGATTATGGCGAAGAAAAAAATCACGCCAAAAAAGAGCAGGACGCCTTCGCGCCAGTTGAGGATGATCCAACCAACGTTCAGGGCGACGGCCAGTGCGACAAGCGCACAGCCCAGCACGACAAAAAATGCGATGGTTTTTCTGCGGCTCGCGATTTGCACGGTATCTAAAGGAAATTGTACCGCGAAGTGGGACTGGTGGCGCCGCCGAGGGAGAGATTGTGCTAAGTGCAGCTGTGACGGTACAGAGGTGCGGCGACCTCATCCGGAGCGGACGGTTGAGAAAGTAATGTGGGGGAAATTATAATTCTACGGCAGCGAGTTCGCGCTGAATTTCCGGCGTGAGCGTCCGACCGATGATGGATCCATTCTCGCGCCTAAGTTCCGAAATCTTCGCAGTATGAACCTTGGTGATCAGTCCGATTTTCTTCAGCGCCCAAATGAAATACCAGTTGAAATCGACTTCGTACCAAGCAAGGCCGTGGCGCGCCGAAACCGGGTGGGCGTGATGATTGTTGTGCCAACCTTCGCCCCAAGTAACAAGCGCCACCCACCAGCTGTTGGTGGACAAATCGCGAGTCTTGAAGCGACGGGTACCCACGGAATGCGTCGCGGAATTGACTAGCCATGTGAAATGCAGCCCGACAACCGTGCGCAGGAAAATTCCCCAAAGAACGAAGGGAAGACCGCCCAAAGCGAGCAGCGCCACACCGAGCACGACCATGGGCACGTAATGGTATTTCGTAATCCAAATGTAAAATTTGTCCTTAGCCAGGTCCGGAACATAACGAGCGAGCGTGGTCGTGTCATGGTGCATGGATTTGCCGGTTAGAATCCAGCCCATGTGGGACCACCAGGTGCCATCGACTGGTGAATGCGGATCGCCTTCCTGGTCGGAATATTTGTGATGAATGCGATGTGTGGCTACCCAGAAAATGGGGCCGCCTTCCAGAGCGAGGGTGGCGCAAACTGTTAAAAAGTACTCAAACCACTGCGGAGCTTTGTAACCTCGATGCGTGAGCAGACGGTGGTAGCACATGCCGATGCCCAAACTAGTAGCCACCCACCAGAGAAAGACGGCGACAAAGAACGCTTTCCAGGTAAAAAAGAATAACGCGGCGATGGCACCCACGTGGAACAGGGCCATAAAGCTGGCCGTCACCCAATTGATCTCACCGTCGCTTTTCTGGGTCTTTTTAAGGATGGCAAGTGGGCGTGCTATTTCGTCGATCAAGCGCTGAACTGACGGCTGGGTCATCGTGCCCTCTGACTGATAATGGTGTTCATTTACCTTCTTACCGTAGCAGGGTGAAGGGTCTAGACTTTGTAATAGTTCTGTAATACCAGGAACGCCTTGGTGACATTTGTAAGCTCAATGAATGGAAGGGATAGCGGTGTCTGAGGATGGGATTGCCAGCCATGTTTCACAATGAAGCGTTTGCCGTTTATGTTGAGGCCCCGGGCGTGGCTTCCACTGGGAATTCGGCTATGATGGTGAGGGTCTTAGGAGTTACAAGGGGGCGTCACAAGGCCAATCATTTTTTCATAACCGGGAGGAGATATGCGGAGACTAGTCGTATTTTGTGGCTGGATTTTACTGGCGATTATTTCAATTGCTTGGACGGGACGGGCTCAGCAAGATAAAAGCAAGCGCCCCAGCCCGGCAGCTCATGCGGAATTTCAATTCGCCGATGGAAGGACGATTATCGTGGACTATTCGAGCCCGCGAGCGAAAGGGCGTAAGATTTATGGAGAGCTAGTCCCTTACGGCGAGGTTTGGCGAGCCGGCGCGAATGAAGCGACCACATTTGTAATCAATACGGATTTGACGGTCGGCGGCAAGACCGTGCCGGCTGGGAGCTATACGCTTTTTGTGATCCCCAACAAGGACAAGTGGACATTGATCGTCAGCAAGAAGACAGGGGAGTGGGGCGTGCCATATCCGGGCGAAAAAGATGATCTGCTGAGGGTCGATATGAAAGCTTCGCCGCTTCCATCGCCTCTGGAGAACTTTACGATCTCCTTTCAGCGGGATGGCGACAATTGCAGTATGGAAATGGAATGGGAAACGACACGAGCGTCTGTAGACATTTCGGAAAAGAAATAGGGCGGCCGGAAGAATCTGACAGATAACTGACTGAGAATTGACACGTTCGTACAGCCGAGAAAGTACGTATTTGTGTGGCATTTCTTTTTGGGGGCGGGTCCGGCAGCCGCACCTTCTCTACGGGCGATGCTCTGCTTCAGCGGCCTTCAGGAAAGATCGAAACTGCTGCGAAGTTTATCCGCGATGGCGGTAACGCGTCGCCGGGCTTCGGCGGACATTTCTTTGGCGGCGTCACGTTCGCGCAAGACAATCCAAATGCCAGGGTGGTAGAGGGCTTGATCGCGCGATATCGCCCCGGTCAGTTGCGTGATTTCAAGATTGCTGCCGGAGAGTTCGCGATCGAGTGCGGCGCGGACTTCGTCCAATAAATCTTTAAATCCCTGCGAGGCTAGCATCGGATCCACGTCGCGCGGAATCGGCGCTTCGACTTCCTCTAAGTCATAGTCGGGCAGCGAATGCGTGATCATCAACTCGATGGATGCGCTAGGGGCGCCGGAGTCTTGCGTGATCTTGATTCCCATGGGCGCTATTGTCCCACAGTCCTGTGCAGCGGCAATTTCAAACTGATTATTGGGCCGCGGAAGATCGTATGGGGAGTAGCGTCTTCAGGCGATCACACTCTCGTTTGCGAGCATTACAGCCATTTGTAACGTGGCCTTTCGCGTCTTGATACCGCCCGTGCGAATCGCGTAAGATAATCCACTGCCAACACGATGGGCCTGTAGCTCAGGTGGCTAGAGCGCACCCCTGATAAGGGTGAGGTCGGTAGTTCAAGTCTACCCAGGCCCACCAATCAATTCAGTGAGTTAGTTATACGCCGGTCGAACGATCACACCATGTGCTGAGCGATGAGTTTTCCATCATTTTTCGCTACAGTTGTGGGAGCTCGATGCGGCTGATGCAGTAAGATGACCCAATTTTGTGACATAGTGTGAGCGGCTCTGCTGGACACCGAGAGGTGCGGGAGTCGGATCCCTCTTAGCACTAGTCCCTTCCGCCGCTTACCCCTGCCGCGCCCTATGCGTCATCTCCATCAGAACTTTCCTAGTTTCCGCCGCACTCTTCACTTCTTCCGAGAATGCGATGCGAGCGCCATGCATACCATCCTGGGTTTTTAGCCGTACCTGAAAGCCGAGGCGGTCTACGGAAGTCATCTCTGCTTCCTGAGATTCAATGCCAGCAAATACTCGGGTCAGCAGGACGAGCGCATCTCCGTGGTCAGTATTCATGTGCCGGATAATGTCCGCTGCCGCATCGGCCAGTGGATCGGGTCGCGCTCGATAATATTCCTCGGCAGAGACCCAGCCCATCACTCCGAATCCGCCCACGTAGTAAACGTCGAGTACATCCAGGCGATAGAAGGAGAAGTCTTCGAAGTCCACCCAGTGTTTGCTATTGGCGTAACGCGCTAGGTAGAGAGTCCGCGCTTCCGTCACGTCCGGCTCAGGGACCGGCATAACGTTTCCGATCAACGTAACCCTAGATGCGCCTAGTGGATCGCCGCTGGCGTCCGGCTGCGTTACCAGCAGGCTCGAGCGCGGATCTGCCTGCAAATTCTGAGTGTGCATGGCCATCGTGCTGATGAGAAAAGTCGGATGTCCGTGATCGTCAAGCCCATAGGGCATCACTGATCCAAACGGGAAGCCAGGCTGTTTCCGCGAAAGTGTAGAAAGGCTGCCGATGCGCCCCAAGTGCAATAGAGTGCGAGCTCGTTCGGCAAACGAAGGCTCGACGACCGTTGGCTGGCCGCTCGCCGTGCCAGGACCAGCGTGTTTTCTTGTGGGTAGGGTGGACACTGCTGCTCTCCTGTTACAGTCCGAGTGATTATCCAGGATTTCTATTGTGAACTCTAGCGCCTCGCATGGGCGACGCACAGGAATGCGACGCTACAAGAAGAGTCGACGAACGATGCCGCGAGACGGGCTTGTGCGATCGGAGACTCACTGTGTGTGTCTTCAATCTACGATATTTCTGTCGCCACTCAAATGCACCGAAACCTGACTATATATCCGCTCACGAGATTCGCGAGTCACCATCAATGGCTGATAAGGCATAGCTGAGTGATCTCCGCCTCAAGTAAGAATGGTCAGGACCACCGGTCCGGCGAAATAACACCAGCGTGATCGACGCCTGAATCGCCTCCACCGTGAAAACTGATGTATTATCACCAATCCAGCGCACCGATAATTTCGGTCCGTTGCTTCGGTTCGCGATCACGCTGACCTTCTTATGGCTCCCCGGGCCGCGCGGGCAACCGAGACATCTGACCCGGTTGATTCGCGGAGAGCAAAACTTACGGCACCAAGGAGCTCAATCGATGAGTCAGAAACTGCTTATTTTCGGCGTTCCCCTGCGTCTAGCGGCCCTTTTCTTTTTCGCCGTTGCCGTGTTGCCCAGTACGTGCCGGGCGCAGGCAGCGCCTGTTTTCAAGATTACGCCCCTGGACAGCTCGATAAAATTCGACGTCGACGCGTCGGTAGCCATCGCCGGAACTTTCGACAAATGGGACGCCACTCTGACATTCGCTTCGGCGGATGTCACCACCGCCGTGCTAGACATCAAGATTCAGGCAGACAGCGTTCACACCGGCAGCGGCGTGAAGGATGGCAAGCTGAAGGGCAAAGACTTCTTCGATGCGAAGAGCAATCCATTGATTACCTTTCATTCCACCAAGATCGTACAGACCGGACCAGCCACCTTTGAACTGGACGGCGATTTCACCATTCGCGGCGTCACAAAACAGGAGAAGCTGCTGCTGACGGTCGCGGGCAAAGGCACCGGCAATGGCACGGTCAAAGGCACCATGGCCTTCGACCGCAAGGACTACGGCATGAACAGCGGTATTCCCTTCATCAAGATCGCCAATCGCGTCGAAGTAAATGTCGCTCTTAAAGCCACGCAAGTCAGCGGCCCGCGCATCGTCTATCAACAGTAATCGCCGCACGGCTCGCTCGGCTCCCCCTATCGGGGAAGGCAGACCAAGTTGAAATAATTTCGAGACGAGGCATCGAGCCGTGGCAATCACAGGTCGGATTTCGTGGACTGAAAAAAAATTTTAGGGATCTGCTTGCTCGCGGTGTTGCAGGGTTCTTGTGGGCACTCTGCCCGAGAGCCAGTGACCTTGAGTTGCTTTCACCAGTTTGCTGGCTGGTCGCAATCGGACCCGGCTTGGGAGTCCTTATCGCAGCAGTTCACCCGAGAAACAGACATCCGCCTTAACACTTTTCCGCTTCCGGAAAACACGCTGGACACCCTGGATCTCGGGCGTTCGCTCCTGCGGGAAGGTAGCTTCGGTCCCGACGTTTTGTTTATCGACCCAATATGGTCCGGGCCTCTCGACGGGGATCTGATCGACCTGCGCCCGTATTTAGCAAATGAAATCTCGTCGCTGGAGCCACAATTTCTGCCCGGCTACACAGTGGATGGAAAGGTTGTGGGTATTCCTTATCAAGTTTATATAGGTGCCGTAGAGTATCGAACCGATCTTCTTAGGGAATACGGCTACGACCATCCACCAAAGACGTGGCAGGAGCTTGAGAGCATGGCCGCACGGATCCAGGAAGGCGAGCGCGCCAAAGGCAAGAAAAACTTTTGGGGTTACGTTTGGCAAGGAGCTGCTGCCGAAGCATTGACCTGTAACGCCCTGGAATGGCAGGAGGGCGAAGGAGGAGGAACAATCATCGAGAACGACAGAACAATCAGCGTGAACAATCCAGCCGCGATTCGGTCATGGCAACGCGCCAAGCGCTGGATTGGTTGGATATCACCGCCGAGCGTCGTAGCTTACAGGGAACTTGATTCCATTAATGTCTTTGACTCGGGAGGAGCAGCATTTGGCCGTGTCTGGCGAGAAGCGAACATTACGCCCGGGACAATCTGGCCTACTCTATTGGCGAAGGTCTCTGGCGGCAGGTAACGCAGGCTATACGAACATCCCACGTGGGCCCGAAGCAGAGGCTGCCGCGTTAGGAGGTTTAGGCCTGGCGGTTTCCCGGCGTTCGAGTCATCCCCAAGAAGCGATAGAACTGGTTCGGTTCCTGATTCGCGCGCAAATCCAAGCGAACAAGGAGGAGGAACGCGCTTCCGGCTACCAGCACGAAGGCTACGATCGGGTTTCGGCCTGGATTCGAGCAACCAGTCTAAGAAATCGAGTCAGAAGATGGGCGGGGTAGTCAGTCGGCCGTCCAGCGTAGCCGGGCGCACCTATGAACAAGTTACCAGAGCTTACTTCGGTGCCGTACACGCGGTACTGACTGGGCAGAAAGAGGCGCCCGAAGCGGCGGCCGAACTGGAAAAACAACTGATCAAAATAACGGGTTACAGTGCCGGCCCGCCCAAGAAGGCCGAGTAGCTTCTTGGCCTGAACGATTCGTTCTGTGTATCCAGTGCGCTTTATACGTGGCGGAGAGAGGCACGATTGGTGAATGCCGAGTGAGATTCGAATGAAACCACTGGATGTAAACAATTTCAACACTGGTCCGCGCCTGACTCTCACTTTTGCTGTCTTGATCGTGTTAATTCTGGGTGGGAATGGGCTGATATGGTGGCAATTCCGAATCGCTAGCCTCCAAACAAATCGTCTAGCCGGCGAGAGCCAGCAGCTTATTGTGGTATTGCGACTCCAGGAGAGTATTCTGTATTTCATCAGCGGCTGGATGAACTCGCACGGTCAAAGGACGCGCACCGCCTGGTTACCGAAGCTGAGCCGCTGCGTAGAATTCTCATTGAACAGACTGACCGAACAAGGAACGACCTCGCTCATTTGCCGCCCGAAACTCGTTTAGGTCCAGCCCTTCTGCCAACTTTGGAAGCGATTGAGATAACGCTGACCTCACAGCTCGACGCCATCACCGAACTGGCTACATTGGGAGACTGGGATGCTGTTCGCCTCAGGCTGGGCAACATACTAAAACCGCTGGAAACTAAGACTTCCGTATTGGTCAACAGTCTTGACCAAGAGGTAAGCGGAGAGTTAACGCAAGCCGTCGCAAACATGGGAAGCGTGCAACACAGGATCTTTTTTCTGGTGCCGATAACGGCGATCTGTACGTTCTTCATCGCTGCCTTTTTTGGTTGGGCCATCACGCGACGGATCGTTGAACTTCGACTGGAAGAGCGAGTCGACGAGCGGACCCGAATTGCGCGAGAATTGCACGATACTCTGCTGCAGAGTTGTCACGGGCTCTTGCTACGGTTTCAAACCGCTTATGCTCTGCTGCCGGAGCGTCCGGACGAAGCCAAACAGAACCTCGAGAACGCCATCGATCAAGCTGCTCAAGCGATCACCGAAGGCCGGGACGCGGTACAAAACTTGCGCTCGTCCACGATCGAGACCAACGACCTTGCGGTTGCCATAAAGGCTGTTGCGGAAGAACTCGCGGCTGACGAAAGCAGCCACACTTCTGCTGCCTTTGAGGTGCAGATAGAAGGCACGCCAAGGAATATGCATCCGATCCTGCGAGACGAAGTCTATCGGATTGCCGCCGAGGCGCTGCGCAACGCCTTCCGTCACGCACACGCGCGACAGATCGAAGTGGAAATCCGTTATGACGAAACGCAATTCGAATTGCGGATCCGGGACGACGGTAAAGGCATTGACCCGAAGGTTCTCAGCGGAGACGGGCACGCCGGACATTACGGGTTACCTGGCATGCGCGAACGCGCAAAACTTATCGGCTGCAAGATGACCGTTTGGAGTGAACTTGATTCAGGCACGGAGGTCGAGCTGAGTGTTCCTGCGTCCATCGCTTACGCGGTATCTCCTCGCCGGTCCTGGTTATCTGCGAAGTTCTTCCGGAAAACGACGGATAGGACACGCACGGATTCAAAAGAGGCGAATGTGAAAGAGATAGGGACCAAATCATGAGTACCCCTTCCAGTCCGATTCGGCTTCTGGCTGTCGACGACCATCCACTGGTTCGCCAGGGAATCGCCTCGCTGGTAGCTGTTCAATCCGACATGACCCTGGTAGCCGAAGCCTCGAATGGACGCGACGCGATCCAGAAGTTCCGTGCGCATCATCCCGACGTTACATTGATGGATTTACAGATGCCAGAAATGAACGGGATCGATGCAATTATCGCGATTCGCGGCGAGTTTCCCGATCCGCGCATCATCGTGCTGACTACCTATCTGGGCGATGTTCAAATTCTGCGTGCTCTCAAAGCGGGCGCTTGTGCTTACCTGCTAAAGAATCTCCTGCACAAAGAATTGCTGGAAACGATCCGCGCCGTCCACGCCGGAAAAAAGAGTCTCTCCCCTGACGCCTCCTATCAGCTCGCCGAGCATGCTACCGACGACACACTAACTCCGGCTGAAATCAGCGTCCTGCGTTTGATCGCCGCCGGCAATGCTAACAAGCAGATAGCGGACCAGCTTTCGATCACCGAGGAAACCGTCAAGGGCCGTGTGAAGAACATCCTCTCCAAACTGGGCGCTGACGATCGGACACACGCCGCCGTCATCGGGGTGAAGCGCGGCATCATCGAATTGTAGTCCCTCAAAAGAGTTCCTTCCTCGCCCTATTGGGGCTTCCGGACGGCTCGGGAATTGCTCACCCTGTGCCTCTAGGAATCCTTTGCGACGGCTATTTTCGACATTCGCGCGCGGCTGGCCTGGCGTCGGACTTCTGCTCATGCGCCTGGTCACCGGCATTGCATTAATTGACCGCGGAGTCACGAGTTTGTCGGCCGGGAAGATGCACTTCGCGGTACTGTCCCTGCTCACGACAGCTGCGGGATTACTCTTGGTCGCAGGCTTGTGGACGCCTATCGCGGGAACGCTGGTGGCCGTTATTGAGCTGCGGAACATGTTTTTGCACGTTGGAGATCCATGGATGTACCTCTTATTGGCAACCCTAAGTGCTGCTCTGGCAATGCTCGGGCCCGGCGCTTGGTCCGTTGATGCTCGCCTTTTTGGTTGGAAGCGGCTCGACATTCGCCCTCGAAACAGTCAGGGCTGATACCCCTTAAGGGTTAATCCTGACATCCCCTTGCGGTGTTTCTGGGATTACTCAAGGGAGTGGCTTACCTCTTCCCCGATAAAGTGCGCGGGTGATTCTATCTGGGCTTCCTGCTAAGCATCACTCCTTTCACAATGAGTTCCATGCACTGCAATTTGCTTTCTGGAGGATTGTCATGAGTTTGAACGGCCTTCGCCTTGTTGAAATGCACAACCCGAACTCGCAATTTATGAGTATTCCCCTGAACGATGCGAACATCGGACTCTCAGACGGTCCTGCCCGGGAAACCGAATTCGATGGGATTGTGGGGCGAAGTTCGAGCCTTCGGAAGGTTTTGCAATTGGTGGAGACGGTGGCGGCGGGTAACTCGACCGTGTTGCTCTTGGGAGAAACCGGCACCGGCAAGGAACTGATTGCGCGTGCCGTCCACAATTGCAGCCGCAGGAAACACCGCGCCCTTGTAAAACTCAACTGCGCCGCCATTCCCAGCGGTCTGCTGGAAAGCGAGCTCTTTGGCCACGAGCGCGGTGCCTTCACCGGTGCTATCACTCAAAAGATTGGCCGGCTGGAATTGGCGGATCAAGGTTCGCTGTTTCTGGACGAAATCGGTGATATCCCACTCGAGCTACAACCAAAACTGCTTCGCGTCTTGCAGGAGCGAGAATTCGAGCGGTTAGGCAGCACCAAGACGAAGAATATTGACGTTCGGATTGTGGCCGCGACCCACCGTGATTTGGAAGAGATGGTAGTAGAAAAGCAGTTTCGCAGCGATCTCTACTACTGTCTGAATGTTTTTCCGATTTCTATTCCTCCCTTGCGTGAGCGTCCGGAAGATGTCCCGCTGCTGGCGAAGTATTTCGTACAGAAAGCCGCGCGAAGGGTGAACAAAACGATTGATACCATTCCCGCGGAAACCATAGAAGCTTTGACTGAATACCGCTGGCCTGGGAACATTCGCGAACTGGAAAATGTAATCGAGCGTGCGGTGATTCTCTCCCCTGGCTCCGTCTTACAGGTGCCCATCCGAGATCTTCATTCCCGCCTTATGCCGGGGCGGGACTGCGAGAGGCTACAAATGCTGGCAGACGTTGAACGTGCGCACATCCGCGCGACGCTAAAAGAGACGAAATGGATTCTTTCCGGGCCAAGAGGAGCAGCAATTAGGCTTGGAGTGAACCGGTCGACGCTTCACTTCCGCATGAAGAAACTTGGAATTGTACGTCCTTGGTCATGAAAGTGGTTCGCTGCCCTTCAAATCAATGCGGACCTTATCAAAAACAATCAGTCGTAAGCGATCACTGGCGCCGGACGTTCGATGGCAGCATGTTCGCACTTGCCAGGATGTTGTCACATCCGGTGGGAACTGGCCGGGATACCATTCGTTGATGAGATCGGAGAAGCGAACGTCGTGAATCATGGCCCGTCAAGGCGTACCCTTTCAAGTCATATTCGCGTTTGCATGGATTCAAGCTCGTCACGACAGATTGCACTGAACTTTCTCAATGGGTCGTCTTCTCTTGCAGCCCGAGACTCGATTTCCTTCGCAGTGAGGTTCGGTTTGGCGTAGCTGTCGATGATTTCCCTAACGACTTCCTCGCCGGCCGCCAGCACGCGCGTTGAAGAGCTAAGGCGCATGCGATTCAAGAGGGCGTACGCGGGAATCAGATTCTGAAGATCGCTTTCGTTGTGTTGCAGAGCATCCACAACCAGGCGCGCGCTTTCGTTGATGAAATCGGAATACAGCTCCTCGCGTCGAAATACTTTGTTCGCGAGCAAGCCGCGGCGATCCTGATGTATCTGCGTTATCCACGTACTCACGCTTGAACCGAGTGCACCTACGAGCGAGCCAAAATTAGCCGCCATAGCTGTGAGGTCCCCGGGGCTCACGCAGGCGATTCCAACCGCCGTCATTTCTGATCCGCCATCAGCAGCAGAAAAATTGCGGGAAGATAGACGATTGAAGCTACGAGTAACTGTCGAGCCGCGTGATTTGACCGGCGAAAAGCAAAGCGTGCGCTGTAGTAAAAGAAGATCGAACCAAGGATCAAAGCCGCGAGAGCATAGACGAGACCGGATTTACCGGTGATCGCCGGAATCAAGCTAACTGGAACCAGAGCCAGCGAAATAAACAAGCTCTGCCAAATTACGTAACGATCTCTCGATTCACCGAAGGGTAGAACCAGGTAGTTCGCGCGGAGGTAGTCTTCGCGATACATCCAAGCAATGGCCATGAAGTGTGGGAACTGCCAAAGAAAGACCAGGGCATAAAGCACACACGCTTCCGGATCCAGCCTGCCTCGCGCCGCTGCCCAGCCAATCAACGGAGGTGCAGCACCCGGGAAAGCCCCAACCAAAGTGCACAGGGGTGTTTTTCGTTTGAGCGGAGTGTATACGAATAGATAGCTCAGGAGCGTAATGACCGCGAGCAAGCATGCCAAGAGATTGACGACCAGAGCCAAGTATAAGGCGCCAACCAGCGACAACGTTATTCCGAACCATAAAGCGTGAGAGGGTTCGATTCTGCCCGAGGCAAGCGGACGCCGCGCCGTTCTTCGCATTTGCGAATCAAAGGATCGCTCGAGGAACTGATTGAGCGTGCCTGTGCCTCCGGCTATCAACAATGTGCCGAACAGCGTGTGAATGGCGAGCGATATGCGGAATCCGCTGGTGCTCGTTGCAGGAGCTAAATAGAAACCGGCGAACGTGGTAATAAGAATTAAGAAATTCACCTCTGGCTTCGTAAGCGACCAATAATCGGAGATCGTTGCCCATATGCGGAGCAGGCGGCTATGTCGCGTGGTCGGTAAATTCAGAACGGCGATGGTGGATTGGCCCATCTTTAGACCGCCTCCAGCTTCGATGCGTCGAGCGGGCGAGAAACGATTCTGTTCAACTCGGCGTGGGTTGGCGCCGGCAAGTGGGAGCGCGCGGGCGAAAGAATCCGCACCGTCACGATGACTGCTGGAACCAGAAAGATGAAAGTGACGCAGACCCACATCAGGGCCGCTGCGCATTCCTGGTCCTGGAGGGCTGACATCTTAAGGATTCGAGGCGCGGCGAGGTATGACGGGTAGACGACACGATCGCAGAACGCGAGGAATCCGGAAAGCGCGTCGCAGGGAAGTGTGGCTAAGAAAAGATATAAGGGAATGAGCCACTGAGGCCGCCTCGCCGCGCTTGGCCACGGTTGGACCACTGGCCACCAAAATAGAAGGCCCGCGCCGAAAAAGCATGCGTGCTCCAGGTGATGCAACCAGTCCCACCGCAGCGCCAACTCAAACACAGCGGGAAGATGCCAAACGATCAAAGCAAATGTGGCCGCGAGCCAAGCGATTGCGGGGCGGGTGAAAAAACTTCCGAGTCGTTTCAGCAGTCGCCAACGGAGAAATGGGCCAACCACGCTGGACGCAATCGATTGCGGAAGCCCGTGAAGGAGAGGCATGGCCGGCGCACCGAGCAGAATCAAGGGAGGCGCAATAGCCATCAGCAAGAGATGCTGGATCATGTGAACGGAAAGCAAAACGTCGTCGAGCGCTTCCAGCGGAGAACCTATTGCGACCCACACCGAAATGATTCCAGCCAGGAATGCTGCAAGCCGCCATAGCGAAATCAGGCCCGGGACAACTTTGTACAGACGAAACCAACCTCGCACGTAAACCAGCACGCTGAGACACAGGGCGACGTTTACACCGATCGGAGTGGACCACGATTGCAAGACAACTTGAGCATCCGCAGGCATATAAATTTATGGGTGGTCCGACGGTGGAGTCGCAGCGTCTGGAGCGAGTGCGACAGCACGCGAGGCGTCCCGTGCCGGCGATTGGCCCGCAGGATGTAACGTCTCCAAGAACGCTACGAGAGCAGTGGTTTCCGCAGGGCTTAGATTCTTGCCATACGCGGGCATGTTGCCGCCGCCTTGAATGACCTGACGAATCAGCTGATCCTGAGTCAGCCGCACAGCGACGGCATCGAGAGCCGGACCGCGCTTTCCGCCTTCATTATCCAGCGAGTGGCAGTTGTGACATTGCTTCACCTGGAAGACCAGAGCGCCTTGGCGTTCCAGCGCAGTTCGGTTATGCAGGAACTTCGGCGGAATGGGATCGCCGCTCCAAGCATCCATCACCGGGCTCCACGGCGCGTTCCCAGCAAGGCGCGTGAACGTTCCGAGCGCGACGGAAACCAATAGAATCGTGAGTACAGCGACGGGTCTTCGCCTCCAGCTTTTTTCGCCTTCGCCAAAGAAGAAAGGTAACAGCAGGAGTCCGAGAATTACGACTACGGGCCCGATGAGCAAAGCCGGAGTTTCCATGGAAGGTGGCAAGAGCGAGAGCACAGCGTAAAGCCACAGGAAGAAGTAGTCCGGGCGCGGCGCGGTTTGAATAATCGTAGGATTCGGCGGTCCGGAAGGGCCAAAAGGACCGAAATACAAGGCGCAGGCGGCTACCGAGAGCAGGATAAAGGCTGAGAAAAACATATCCTTCCAGACAGCTGCAGGGACAAAGGGAATGCCGTCTTTTTTAACCAGCTCGTGGTAGTCCTTAATATATGTGGCTTTCCGCACCACGCGGCCGGGCATTGGCCACTCGTTAATTCCAAGTTTCACGACCATCAAAAGGTGAACGGCTACAAAAGCGATGAGCATTCCTGGGATGACGAACACGTGAAGAGCGAAGAATCGTGACAGGGTCGCGCCGGCGATGATCGGGCCGCCCAGCATTAAATTCACGATGGACGGACCCATTACCGGGACCCGGCTGGCAATCGACGCACCAATTCCAAGACCCCAGTAAGCGTCTTGATCGAACCGCAGAACTTGGCCGGTGAAGGCCATGCCGAGAGTTACGATCAGCAGGAACACACCGATAATCCAGGTCGGTTCTCGCGGAAACTTGTACGCACCGAACAGAAAGACCTGGACCATGTGGATCAGGACGATCGCCACCATGAAATCCGAACCCCATCCGTGGAGAGCGCGGATAAACCAACCGAGAGAGACGTTGTGATTGAGCGTTTGGAGACTATTCCAGGCTTCGCCCGCGGAAGGAACGTAAATGAACGCCAGCATGATGCCTGTGACGATCTGAAGCATGAACACAACGAATGCCGCACTGCCGAAAACGTAAAACCAGCTCGCAGTCTCGCGCGGTACGGGATGTTCAGCGGTCTCGCGAATGGTGGCGCCGAGTTGGAGGCGCGCATCCAGCCACTCCCCGATGGATGCAATCAGGCGCATGGCTTTATCTCTCGAACGATATTTGAAGCTTGCCCGGGCGTAGGCATTTCGCCTGCCCTGATCAACAATTTTCCATTCTCGATTCTGTAGTGATATTCGAACAATCCACGCTCGGGGGGACCAGAAGCGCGGGAGCCATCCTGATAGTAAGCACCGCCATGGCAGGGACACATGAACAGGCTCGACTGCGGAAACCAGCGAACCGGACAGCCAAGGTGCGCGCAATTGATGGCAAAGACCTGGAATCTTTGGCCATCTACATTTCGCACCCAACAGGCGATATCCGCTGTGTCACCATCGGTCGGACTCACAATAGGATCTCGGTATGTGGCGAGACGGGTCTGGCCGGAGGGAAATTGTTGAATGCTCCCGAGCGCGACCCACGATTCATAACTGCCTTTGCGTTCGTGTGTAACGGGAGACAGCAGGTACCGCACGATCGGCACACCCAAAATCACAGCAACGATGCCGTTCAAGAAGATCCCGATCTTCATGAAAAGATCGCGCCTGGTAAGGCCGGACGGTAGAGTCATCGAATTTCTCCGGTAGATTTCGCAATACTTGGATACGCCTGGCCGGGAAATTTCGCCCGCTGGGAGGCCAGCCACGCCACAACGTCAGAGACATCCTGTGCGGACATCGGCTTTCCGGGCGTATCGCCGCGCCAGTCTGGAAAGCCCAACTCAGGGCGCCCTACAATCACGATGGTTCGAAGTTCCTGGTCATTGAGTAGAGCGAGAAACGATCCGTCAACGATCGAACCTGCTTTTTGCCCGCCTCGTCCCGCGTCGCCGTGACACGAAGAGCAATATGTCGCGTACGCTTGCGATCCACGCGAGGCATCGCCAGGCGACGACGAGGAATATGGCGGCGGGCTCACGCCGCTCAAGACGTTGGACTTCGACCAACGTTCGCGAATCCCGCTGGCAATCACGTCAATCTGCTTGTCAGTCAGCATGCCGCCGGCGCTCTGAGCGAAAGCTGGCATTGAAGTCCCGGGAATTCCGTTTGTTGCCACGCGGCGCACGATCGCATCGTCCGCAATCGCTAAGTACACAGGATTACCAAGAGCGACCGCAGCTCCGCCCTTTCCCGCTGAGCCGTGGCAACCGGAACAGTTCTGGCCATAGAGCACATCGAAATCCGAAATCTCACCGGGAACGATCGGAACATCCCCAGGAGCGGGGCGACCTGGTGAGCTAGCACATCCGCATAAAATTAACGCGCAAAGACTCACGGTTCCGATGAGTGTAGACAAAAATCTCATCGCGATCCGTCCTTTCCTGGGCTTTCCTCTGAAAATCCCGGAGACTCAACACCGGCGCGCATCAGGAAAGGCATCAGCTGACGCGTAGGTATCTGCTCCTGGCGACTCACCACCAAGCCTGCCACGATACCGAAAGCGAACTGGGAAGCAATAAACCAACGCCAATCGATCAGCTTGTTCATCAGTGGATTTACAAGATCCAGGAAGCTGTGAAGCAATCCCGTCCAGAGAACAGGCGCAACAACTCCTCCCAGGAAAATTGGACGCCGGGGAAACATGGGAAGCATGGCTCCGTACAGCAGTCCCACTAAGAGCGATGTGAGCAGATGAATGAGGACCGCTAGAAGAAAGCTATCTAGACGAAATGTATTTAGAGATGCCGTCCTGAATTGCAAAGACTGGCCGTAGACGGTCGCTGCGAGCAAATTGATGGGATACCAAATGCTTCCTTGCTTCAGAAGACCGTAGAGACAAGCAAGCATCGCCATGGCCACGCTGCCAGCGAGACCACCTTTGATTCCCGCAGACACCGGATAGGTTTTGAGCGGAAGCAGAGCGCGGGGTAGGTTTGGAGCTACCGGTAGCCTCTCCACTTGGAGCCGGGACGTCGAAACGACGGTCACATCGACTTTGACCTCAACTGTCTCCTCCTGTTCATAAGGAAAGATGTCTCGGAACCAGCCGACAGTGCCGCTCACCGCCAGGATGGCTCCAAGAATACCGACCGCTGCATTGGTAACGAAGCCGGCCGCGAGCAGAGTGACCCCGAATGCGAGGACGAAGGGCCAAGGTGTCGGTGCCGGCAGTTTAATCGTGGCCGGTGCGGACTCGGTTGCTTCGGTTCGTGACGCGTCAGAAATCATGATCTCGTTTCCTTATCGGCCGATTACGTAGACCACCGTAAACACGATGACCCAGACCACATCGACGAAATGCCAATACAGCGAAAAGACATCCACTCGCTCGCTATGTTCCGGCTTCACCTTGCCCCAGAACGTGAAGATCATGACGAGCGCGATAACGAATAGACCGAAGGTGACGTGAAAAGCGTGCAGGCCCACCAGAGAGTAGTACGTGGTTCCGAAAAGGTTCGTGCTGACGGTCAAACCCTTCTCGAAAATCATGCGGTGCCACTCAAGGCCCGTTCCAATCAGGAAGATTGCAGCTAAAGTCATGGTTACGAACCACCACAATCCGAATTCTTTGACCCTTGCGTCACGCAGCGCCCTGACCGCCAGATGGATCGTCAGGCTGCTGGATAGCAAGCAGATTGAGATAAAGATTGGAACTTCGAGCACATCCCTTGGCGTGGGGCCCGTAGCACTCTTGCCGATATAAAAGAGGTAGGCGACCACGAAGATCGTGAAGATGGCAGCCTCTGCGGCAATCAACGAAAGCATCCCGACCCGGCCGCGCGACGGCAGGACCCACTCTTGCCCGGGTGATGAGCGAACAACTGCGGCGGTGCTCAATTCGGATTCTCCTGTTTATTCATATTTCCAATCCGGATCTTCCGGGTGCTTCAGATCCCAAAGAGGCCGCCGGCTCCTGATGATGGGAATCTTCGCGAAATTGTAATCGGGCGGGGGAGAAGGCGTGGACCACTCAAGCGTCCACGCGTCCCAGGGATCGTTGCCCGCGGGATCGCCTTTCAATAGCGTCCAAAGGAGATTCGCGACGAAGACCAGCACACCGGCAATTTGAAAGAAGACGCCGATGGTGACAATAAAGTTCCAGGTATCCCATCCGCGCCCCGGTTCGTAAGTGTAAATCCGGCGGGGCATCCCCAACAGACCCGGGATGTGCATGAAATCAAATGTCAGGTGGAAACCGATCACGAAAAGCCAGAAGTGCCATTTCGCCAGAGTCTCGCTGTACATGCGTCCCGTCATTTTGGGGAGCCAGTAGTAGAAAGCTCCAAAGATCGCGAAAAGGATTCCACCGACGATAACGTAGTGAAAATGAGCGACCACGAAGTAAGAATTGGTGAGCTGCCAATTAAACGGCGCGGCGCTCAACATGATTCCGGTTAGGCCGGCGATCAGGAATTGGAACAGGAAACCGATGCAGAAAAGCATCGGAGCTTTGAATTGAATCTTTCCGCCCCACATTGTCGCCAGCCAATTGAAGATTTTGATTCCGGTTGGAATACCTACAGCCATCGTCGACAGCGTGAAGAAAGTGTTTGCGTAGGAATTCATGCCAATCGCAAACATGTGATGGGCCCAGACGCTGAAGCTGACGAAACCGATGGCGACCGTGGCGGCAACCATCACGGGATATCCGAAGATCGGCTTGCGGGAAAAAACAGGGACGATTTCGGACACGAAGGCGAAGCAAGGAATGATCAGGATGTAGACTTCGGGGTGGCCAAAAATCCAGAAGAAGTGCATCCAGAGAACGGCAGAACCTCCCGCTTGCGAATCGAAGAAGTGCCCACCGAGATAACGATCGACGCACAGCATAAGCTGTGCTGCGGTAAGCGGCGATACGGCCAGGATGACCATCCAGCCCGTGACCAGATTCAGCCATGCGAGTAACGGCATTTTGCCCAGCGTCATTCCCGGGCATCTCATGCATAAAATGGTGGCGACGAAATTGACCGCCGTACCCATGCTGCCGATGCCGGAGACGATCAACGCCAGCGTCCAGTAGTCCGTGCTGTGCCCGGGCGAGAACGCGCGCGAGGTGAGGGGCGCGTAGGCGAACCAACCGACATCAGGTGCGTTGCCCGCGCCGTAAAGCCCGTTGCCGCCAATGAAGCTGAAGTTGAGCAGCAGCCCTCCTAAAGCGGTCATCCAAAAACTCAAAGCATTCAAGCGCGGGAAAGCCATATCGCGGGTGCCGATCATCAGCGGAATCAAATAGGTGCCGAAACCAAACAGAATCGGCATGGCCACAAAAAAAATCATGGTAGTGCCATGCATCGTGAACAGCCGGTTGAAGACCTGCGGAGAGACGAAATGGTTATGCGGAGCGATGAGCTGTATCCGCATGATCGTGGCTTCGATACCGCCGATCACCAGAAATATAAGCGAGTAGACGATGTATAGAATGCCCAGCTTCTTGTGATCGACGGTCACAATCCAGTCGTGGAGTTTCTCGCCGATCGGCCGTGTGTCGCGGCCTACCAAACTGAGCGCTATGGATTCCGATGACATGCGCTATTCCCTCGCTCTCATCGAAGCGTCTCGAGGTACGCGGTTATTGCGTCCAAATCGTGATCGTTCAATTTCATCGCGGGCATCAACGAGCCCGGCTTGATTGAGTCGGGATTCTGAATCCAGGCTCTCAGATTCTCGTGAGTATTCGGCGCCGCACCCGCCGCGATCGTGTCGCGGCTCATCAGATGAGTGAGGTCCGGGCCGAAGTGACCGTCCGCGACCGTCCCTGAAACCGCGTGGCAGTTCATGCATGCTGTGGTTTGGAAGAGCGATCGACCTTCTTCCGCCACATTGCCAGTTGAAGCCGGTTTCTTTTCTTCCTCGACCCATTTCTCAAACTGGCCTTGGGAATCGACGTAAACACGCAAGAGCATCTTGGCGTGTTGCGTACCGCAATACTGGCCACACTGACCCAGGAAAAGCCCAGTCTCTTCGGGATCAAACCCCGTGTGATTGACGCGGTTTGGAATTAGGTCTGTTTTTCCGCCAAGGCGGGGCACCCAGAAGCTGTGATCGGTATCGGCGGATAACAATGTAATGAGAGTGGGCGTGGGATGCGATGGATTGCTCACAGGCACGTGCAGTTCATTCGCCGTGACAATACCGAGCTCGGGATAACGGTACTCCCACCAAAATTGGTGGCCGGTGGCGGTGACGTGGATCGCTCCGGGAGGTTCGGGAGCATCCTGAACAGAATGAATGACGCGCGCGGTGGCAAGAAACAGCACTAACACGATGAGGACCGGAATCACGGTCCAGGCGAGTTCGATCTGATCACTGCCATAAACTTGTGGAGGCTCGCGCCCATCGTCTCCGCCGCGCGTGCGAAATTTCACGACACAATACGCAAGCAAGCTGAAAACAACTACAAAAATGATGGCGCACACCGCGAGGACCAAAACTGACAGGCGATAGATCGAGTAGGCATAGGTTGACTGCGGCTTGAAGATGTTTGGAATATTGGGAGGACTTGTGGGGGCTCCGAAGCAAAGTGTTGCAGCGAGAAAGAAACCAACAAGCAACACAGTCACACCGGCCACCTTGCTCAGAAGGCAGCGGTTTTTGACAGTCCATCCTTTGGCCGTTACGCTGGCTTGGATCCTTGTCATTTAGCAGTTTTCCTGGTTGGTTCTCAGCCTATGATGTTTTGCAAGTGCAATCGACGCACCGATTTTTTCAAATCGCACCACTACATACCAAATCTTTGGCGCGCAAGGATATAAGGAAAAGATGACTGCCCGATTAATTCGCCAAATGCGTGCTGTGATGGCAGCAGGTTAGCAGTTGTTAATTGGCCGGCATTTCTGAGCAGCAGATTTTATCGATAGCCTGTCGTGACCAATCCGGTCTGCTGCTCGACTCACATTGCAAATCAACGGTCCAGATCCTGCGCTTAGAAACCCCAGGGAGCCAGTGTCAATCGGCTCCCAATCGTCACGCCGCTACCATCCGCAAGTTATCGCTGCGGGTTCGATAGGCGGTTCCGCCCTCCTGATCTTCCTTTGGGTTCAACTACTTATGTGAATTGTTCACGGTTGTCAAAAATGGCCGCTACATTGCACAACATGACCTGCAACTTACGCGAGGGTGAATCGTGCAGATAGTCATTGGAGCTGATCACAGCGGATTCGAATACAAAGAGCGCCTGAAGCTCAAATTCGTGGAGCAAGGTCACGCGGTGGAAGATGTGGGCACACGCGATCTCGTTCCGAGCAGCTACCACAAAGTGACGGATCAACTCGCGTCCGCGATCCGCAGTAGGCGCGTTGACCGTGGCGTATTGATTTGCTCGAGCGCGATCGGCGCCTCCGTGGTGGCCAACAAGCATCCCGGAGTGCGCGCGTCCCTCTGCCAAGACTTGTATTCGGTGCAGCACGGCGTGCAGGACGACGACATGAATCTTCTCGTCCTCGAAGCACGAGTGCTGACCGATCGCCTAGCGTCCCAACTAGCAGGTGCTTTTCTCAAAGCCTTGCATATTCGACGCGAGCACGTGTTCGGCATACCCCCGGGCCGTTTGGCGCCTATCGTCGAATACGTCAGAAGCAATCTCAATCGCCGAATTCAGGTGACTGAGTTGTCAGGGCTTGCTGGGATGAGCCAATGGCACTTTTCGAAGCTATTCAAGCTCAGCACGGGCTTGTCGCCTCACCGGTACATGCTTCACGAGCGCATCAATCGTTCCAAAGAGCTGCTCCGCCAGGGGCGGACAAAAATCGTGGACATCGCTCTTGAGGTTGGATTCGAGAACCAAGCTCACTTCACAACTGTTTTCGGAAATCTTGTGGGCATGACGCCCCGGCGATTCCAGCAGTCTTCGTGTGGCGAGGAAAGTTTCAGGTATCCGGCCTCACTCGCCATCGCGCACATCAGTTGAGCAAACGCTGGCGAAAAGTTCAGCAACTTGAAGCTAAGGAGTAAGGTCATCAATTCCATTCATAAGCCTGAGATTGCGGAACCGTCAGCGCGAAGCACAACATCGCGCGGGCTGACTGCCGAGGAGACGAGACTCGAGGAATCACTCATCCACAAGAAGCATTGGAAGCGCTGGGGACCATACCTCAGCGAGCGACAGTGGGGTACGGTGCGTGAGGACTATAGCGAATATGGAATGGCGTGGGATTACTTCCCCCATGACCAAGCTCGCTCGCGCGCCTACCGCTGGGGCGAAGATGGCATGGGCGGAATCTGCGATCGCCACCAACAAATCTGCTTTGCTTTGGCACTCTGGAACGGCCAGGATCCTATTCTCAAAGAGCGGCTATTCGGATTGACCGGCACCGAAGGCAATCATGGCGAAGATGTAAAGGAATATTACTTCTATCTCGACTCCACGCCTACGCACTCGTACATGAAATTCCTCTACAAGTATCCGCAGCGAGCGTTTCCTTACGCGCAGCTTGTCGAGGAGAACCGTAGGCGCGGCAAGGGCGACAAGGAGTACGAGCTCATTGATACCGGAGTGTTTGACGAAGACCGCTACTTCGACGTCGTGGTCGAGTATGCGAAAGCGACGCCGGAGGACATCCTCATCCGTGTGACCGCCCACAATCGCGGGCCAGCGGCTGCAGATTTGCAACTTCTACCTACGATCTGGTTCCGCAACACGTGGTCCTGGGATCCGGACGCGAAGCGCCCGGTGCTTTCGAAAGAAGCTGGCAGTTCCAGTGTTGCTGTGATTCGCGCCGACGAGCAAACCTACGGAAAACGCTGGTTATTGTGTGAAGGCACGCCCGAACTGCTGTTCACCGAGAATGAAACCAACCAGGAGCGGATCTTTGGAGTCGCAAACCATTCGGCCTACGTTAAGGACGGGATCAACAACTTTGTTGTGCATGACGCGAAGGACGCTGTGAATCCCGAGCCAACAGGAACGAAAGCCTCGGTCGATTATCGCGTCCGAATTGCGCCCGGCTCTTCGGCCACAGTGCGATTGCGGCTTACCGATAAGGAAAATCTCGCGCGCTCCGTGACCTATGCAACGAGTTCGGAGAATCCTGCAAGGAAATCGTTGGGCGCCGCAGCGGCGCCGGCTCCGGCAGAGAATCCCTTCGGCCCGTCATTCGACGCGATCTTTGCACAGAGGATAGCCGAAGCAGACGAATTCTACTCAAAGCGCGCGCCGAAGAATCTTTCGAAGGACGCACAATCCGTCCAGCGTCAGGCATTCGCAGGGATGCTGTGGTCAAAGCAGTACTACCACTATGACATAAACGCCTGGCTGCAAGGGGATACGGCTGGACCGACTCCGCCGGCCAGTCGCCGAAACGGCCGCAATAAGGATTGGTCACATCTCTACAACGCTGACGTGCTTTCCATGCCGGACAAGTGGGAATACCCTTGGTACGCCGCATGGGACTTAGCGTTTCACTGTATTTCTCTAGCGCTGATCGATCCGGATTTCGCCAAGGAACAGCTCACGTTATTGCTGCGTGAGTGGTATATGCACCCCAACGGGCAACTGCCAGCTTACGAATGGGCCTTCGGAGACGTAAATCCGCCCGTGCACGCGTGGGCTTGTTGGCGCGTTTATAAGATCGAGAAACGGATTCGCGGCATTGCAGACCGGATGTTTCTGGAGCACGCTTTTCACAAGTTGCTTCTGAATTTCACCTGGTGGGTAAACCGAAAAGACGCCGAAGGAATGAACGTGTTTCAGGGCGGCTTCCTCGGTCTCGACAATATTGGCGTGTTTGACCGCTCCGCCCCTTTGCCAACGGGAGGCTACATCGAGCAATCCGATGGCACGAGCTGGATGGCGATGTATTGCCTGAATATGCTGGCAATCGCGCTCGAATTGGCGAAAGAGGATTATGCGTACGAAGGCGTAGCGAGCAAATTCTTCGAGCATTTTGTTTTGATTTCCCACGCCATGAACAATCTAGCAGGCGAGGGCATCCACTTGTGGGACGAGCAGGATGGGTTTTACTACGATGTGCTGCACTTGCCCAACGGCGAGCGTTTTCCCCTTAGAGTCCGTTCCATGGTAGGGCTGATTCCTCTTTTCGCGGTTGAAACGCTCGAACCCGGAATCCTAAACATAGGTGACATAGGTGGTGTTCGCTTCCTGTTGCATCCAGATCCTTTTCTCTATCAACACATCGCTGCAAGCAAATACCCATACAGGCGTCGTGCCTTCCAGGCGAAAACTTTCTATATGCTGAAATCCTCGCGCCGAGACGGCGCCACCAACCCATCGGCATGTGCTCAATTCGTGCTTTCGGCCATCGCATTCCGCTGTTTCTTCCAAGTGCGAGACGAGCAGTGTTCGCCCTAACGGTGGGTTTAATGCCGCAACAAGCAGCCCGTGATAGCGCCGTGTCGGCAAACCTGCGACGGTTCCGGATGCGAAGCCGCCGATCCCGTTCGTAACGATCCATTCGCGCCTTTCCGCGACCGATAATCCTCCGCAAATCTCTCGTCCAAACTCGACCACAGACGGCAATCTTTGGGCCCTAACGCTGGGCCCGTCTTCGTGTGCCGGTCGATGGGCTTTTTCAATTGGTACGAATCGTGCCGCCATTTTACTCACCGCTCTGTTCAATCAATTTCGCCACCAGCCCTGTCCAGCCCGTTTGGTGGCTTGCCCCAACTCCGGCGCCAGTATCACCATGAAAGTACTCGTGGAAAGGAATGTAATCGCGCCATTGCGGATCAGTTTGAAATTTCTCTTCTGATCCAAAAACCGGTCTGCGGCCTTTGCCATCGCGCAGAAAGATACGCACCAATCGCCGGGAAAGCTCAGCGGAAATTTCCCACAAAGTTTTCTTTTCACCGAGCCAGTGGGAAATTCAGCTCGGACGTCGTTTACAAGAAAATGGTGAAACTTTTGCAACGACTCGATCAGCAGGAAATTCACCGGGAACCAAACCGGCCCGCGCCAGTTCGAATTTCCGCCGAACAGACCACTGGAAGATTCGGCGGGCTGGTAATCGACTTGATACGAAGCTCCATTGGCGGAAAGCGTAAACGGCTTGTCCCGGTGAACTCTAGAAAGAGCTCGAATTCCATGCTCGGATAGAAATTCCGATTCATCCAGCATGTACATTGGTGCGGGGAGAGCGGCCGGTACAATTGGAAATCAAAGGACTCGTAAACCATCGCGACTACCACGCCAACACGCGCGCTGGCGGATGGCAGATGAAGGTAGAACCAGTCGAAAATGGCATGCGCGTAATCGCATTTGATGGCGCCGCGCCATACTACCTCTTGAGTTCTTCCGGGAGCGTCGACGCGGCGCATGATTGGTATCGAAATTTTGAGCTTACTGCGGAACGTGAGCGCGGGCTCGACGACGCGGAAGATCATCTGCATGCCGTGACATTCCGGGTCAGCCTATCGATGGGCCAGACATTTACAATCGTCGCGAGTACGGATGTTTCGGCCAGTGTGGATGGCCAAACCGCTTATCGCACGCAGAAGTCGCGCGAACGCACCTTACTGGGAAACTGGAATAACGCGAATCAAAATACAGCGGCCGAAGCTCCCGCCTGGATCCGGCAACTCGTTTTGGCAGCTGATCAATTTGTGGTGAAGCGGCAGCTGAGCGACGAGCCGGACGGAAAGACAGTGATCGCGGGCTACCACTGGTTCGGTGATTGGGGCCGCGACACGATGATTGCGCTGCCGGGACTGACGTTGGCGACCGGGCGGCCGGAAATCGCGGCGCGTATCCTGCGAACATTTGCGCGATTCGTCGATGGCGGGATGCTGCCAAATGTTTTTCCAGATGTGGGGCAAGCCCCCGAGTACAACACGGCGGACGCGACACTCTGGTATTTCGAAGCAGTGCGGCAATACGTTGCTGCGACGAACGATCTGGACTTACTTCGGGAGCTATATCCGGTGCTCGCCGAAATAATCGATTCGCATCTGCGGGGGACGCGATACCAAATTCATGCGGATCCGGAGGACGGCTTGCTGTACGCAGGCCAGCCAGGCGTGCAACTCACATGGATGGACGCGAAAGTCGGCGACTGGGTGGTGACGCCACGGATCGGGAAGCCGGTAGAAATTAATGCGCTGTGGTTAAACGCAGTAAGCGCGATGGCAGAATTCGCGCGGCTCATCGGGCGGCCCACCGTGGGCCATGATTACCAGATGAAACGCATCCGCAAGAGCTTCGCACGATTTTGGAACGGGGCAACTCAATGCTGCTTCGATGTGCTCGACGGGCCTAATGGCAATGATGGCTCCATCCGGCCAAATCAGATTCTCGCTGTCTCACTGCGCAAAACCGCGTTGTCTCCAGAGCAGCAAAAAGCGGTCGTCGACACGTGTGCACAACAATTGCTGACGTCGTGCGGGCTCAGAAGCCTTTCGCCGGGTGATCCGCAATATCGCGGGCAATACGGCGGCTCGCCTCTCGAACGGGACGGAGCGTATCACCAGGGGACGGCGTGGGCCTGGTTGCTGGGTCATTTCGCCCTCGCACATCTTCGCGTTTACAACAACCCCGAGCATGCAATGAAATTTCTCGAGCCCATCTCCGATCACCTGCGGACACACGGGCTGGGGAGCGTCGGCGAAATATTCGACGGCGACGCGCCGTTTGTTCCACGAGGCTGTATTGCGCAGGCGTGGTCCGTCGCGGAAATCCTTCGTGCCTGGGCGGCGATAGCCGCTGCGAGCAAGGAGCGAAACAATGATGTTCGGTAAACGGCACGTCACGGCCGACGCCGGAACGTTTTCGCACAGTTTGAAAAAGCCAGACAGAAGGCCGAAAGAAGAGTGCCGTAGTAACAGTGTAGTTTTGCGCGTGGTGTGACCATTTGCGAATACCACGCCGGGAATTCAGTTAGTTCAATGAAGGCGGTGGTGTGATGTCGACTACTCAGGCTGCAGTGGACTTAGATCAGCTTTGCATAAACACGATGAGGACGCTTGCGATCGACGCCGTTCAGCAAGCAAATTCCGGACATCCCGGCACGCCGATGGGAATGTCACCGACGGTGTATTGCCTGTGGCAGAGAATCTTGCGATTCGACCCGGAAGATCCAATCTGGATGAATCGCGACCGCTTCGTGCTGTCAGCGGGGCATGCATCTACGTTGTTGTACACGATCCTACACCTGGCGCAGGTGAAGGCTGTCGATCCGGAATATGAAATTCTCGGAAGACCTTCGGTAACACTGGATGACATTAAGTCCTTCCGACAATTCGGAAGCCGTTGTGCGGGACACCCGGAGTACCGCTGGACTTCCGGAGTAGAAACAACCACAGGCCCACTCGGCCAAGGTGTGGCGACAAGCGTGGGAATGGCGATAGCGGAAAAGTGGTTGGCGGCGCGATACAACCGCTCGGGATTCGAACTGTTTGAATACCGGGTCTACGCGCTCTGTGGTGACGGATGCATGATGGAAGGAATTTCGAGCGAAGCCGCCTCTCTGGCAGGCCACTTGAAGCTCGACAACCTCTGTTGGATCTATGACAACAATCACATCACTATCGAAGGCAAGACTGATATCGCATTCACAGAAGATGTGGCCGGGCGATTTTTGGCTTACGGATGGAATGTTTGCCGCGTAGGCGACGCGAATGATCTCGAGCGAATAGAGAACGCGTTTAAGATCGCAGCCAATTCGCCGGAAAGACCATCCATCATTATCATTGATAGCCACATCGGCTACGGCTCGCCCCATCGGCAGGATACGAGTGCAGCACACGGCGAGCCATTGGGCGACGAAGAAATCAGGCTGACAAAGCAGGGATATGGCTGGCCTCCGGATGCCAAATTTCTGGTGCCTGACGGAGTGTATCGGCACGTTCAAAGCGGCGTCGGAAAAAGAGGCGAGGAAGCCCGGGAACAGTGGCATAAAAAATTCGACGAGTACCGCAAGCAATATCCTGAGCTTGCGACGGAGCTCGATCAGATTCAAAAAAGGGAACTGCCGGCCAACTGGGCGAAAGACATTCCCGTTTTCCCAGCCGACGCGAAAGGCGTTGCCGGACGGGATGCCTCTGCAAAGGTGCTCAACGCGATAGCGCCCAATCTTCCCTGGCTGATTGGAGGTTCCGCTGACCTCACTCCCTCGACAAAGACAAGGATGACTTTCGACGGAGCTGGGGACTTTCAGCCGGGCACATATTCGGGCCGGAATCTGCACTTTGGAATTCGCGAGCACTCCATGGGCGCAATCCTCAACGGCCTTGCGCTGTCGAAGCTTCGCCCCTTCGGATCCGGCTTTCTAATCTTCAGCGATTACGGACGAGGGGCCATACGACTGAGCGCCTTGATGGAAATTCCGGTTACTTACATCTTCACGCACGACTCGATTGGTGTGGGAGAGGATGGTCCGACACACCAGCCCATCGAGCATCTGATTTCGCTCCGTGCGATTCCGAATCTTGTGGTCATACGCCCAGCCGATGCGAATGAGGTCGCGGAAGCATGGAAGGTCATTCTCGGGGCGCCTCGTCAGCCGGTGGCGCTGATTCTCACGAGACAGGCCTTGCCTACCTTTGGTCGCAATCGCTTTGCTGCGGCCAGTAGTTTGGCGAAAGGGGCTTACGTACTAGCGGATGCCGAGAACGGTAAGCCCGATGTGCTGCTGATGGGCACGGGAAGCGAAGTGTCTCTCTGCGTCGACGCTTACGAAATGCTAACTCAGGAAGGGATCCGAGCGCGGGTAGTGAGCATGCCTTCTTGGGAACTGTTTGAAAGGCAGAGCGAAGAGTACCGGGAGAGCGTGCTGCCCCGCGCCGTCAGAGCCAGGGTGTCGGTGGAACAAGCTTCAACTCTCGGGTGGTGCCGTTATACGGGGATCGACGGAGCGATCCTTGGAATGAAAACATTCGGCGCATCCGCGCCCTTGAAGATCCTTCAAGAGAAATTTGGTTTTATAACAAAGAATGTCGTGGACGCGGCGAAGGCGCAGATCGCGAAGGGGAAATAAGAATGCATCTTGCCATCGCCTCGGACCACGGTGGATTTCATCTGAAACAGGAGGTTCTCGAATTTCTCGAGACGCTGGGCCACACAGTGGAAGACCTGGGCACTCACGATGAGACTCCCGTGGATTATCCGGACACCGCGAAAGCGGTGGCGAGCGCGATTCTCAGCGAACGCGTAGAACGTGCCGTGCTGCTGTGCGGGAGCGGCGTCGGGGCATCGGTCGCCGCGAACAAGTTCCCGGGGATTCGCGCCGGGCTGTGTCACGACACCTATTCGGCTCATCAAGGCGTAGAGCACGATCACATGAATGTGCTGGTTCTCGGCGGACGCGTGATCGGGCCAGAGCTGGCGCACGAACTCGCGCGCGCATTTGTGAATGCGAAAGAATCGCAAGAAGAGCGACACCAGCGACGGCTCGCAAAAATTAACGCAATTGAGGCCGGGGTAGGGCTCGAACTCACCAAAAGATTGGAAAAAGCCGGTTGAGACCTAATTCATAAAAAGGATGGAATTGCGATGACAACGACAGCAGTAAGCATTTCAAAGAGTTCTAATCCGCTCAAGGGACTCTCGGCGTTCGGACAGTCCGTATGGCTTGACTACATTCGCCGGAGCTTGATCACCAGCGGAGAGCTCAAGCGGCTAGTGGAGGAGGACGGTTTGCGGGGTGTGACTTCCAACCCCTCCATTTTCGAGAAAGCCATCACTGGAAGCACGGACTACGAAGCAATGATCGGGAGTCCGGAGTCCGCTGGGCTCGCGCCCAAGGATCTCTACGAAAAAATCGCAGTGAAAGACGTCCAGGATGCCGCGGATATCCTGCGTCCGGTCTACGAGGAAAGTAAACGGCACGACGGCTACGTCAGCCTCGAGGTTTCTCCGCTGCTTGCGCGCGATACGGAAGGCACGGTGCAGGAGGCGCGCCGATTATGGAAAACGGTGGGCCGCGAAAACCTGATGGTCAAGGTGCCGGCCACACCCGAAGGAATCCCAGCTATCCGCCAATTGATCAGCGAAGGTATCAACGTCAACGTGACACTGCTTTTTTCGCGAGACGTGTACGAGCAGGTGGCAAAGGCATACATCGAAGGCCTTGCTAAGCGCGCCGCGTCAGGCGGGGACGTCAGCCGCATCGCCAGCGTAGCCAGTTTCTTTGTCAGCCGAATTGATTCGGCAATCGATGGACAGGTTACCGACAAACTGAAGACTGCGAAGGATCAAGTGGAGCGCGCGCGTCTTAGCGGTCTCTTAGGCAAAGTAGCAATCGCCAACGCGAAGCTTGCGTACCACAGATTCAACGAACTGTACGCGAGCGAAGCGTGGAAGGCGCTGACCAAGAAAGGTGCACAGCCTCAGCGATTGCTGTGGGCCAGTACGAGCACCAAGAACCCGAACTACCGGGACGTTATGTACGTTGAAGAGCTAATCGGTCCTTCGACGGTAAATACGATTCCGCCAGCAACCTTCAATGCATTTCGTGAACATGGCCGTCTACGAGCGAGTTTGACCGAAGACGTGGAAAACGCGGCGGACACTATGGAAGCGGTTGAGCGGGCCGGTCTCTCGATGAAGAGTGTGACCGACAAGCTCTTGGACGACGGTTTGAAGCAGTTTGTGGATGCCTTTGACCAACTCCTAAAAGCTACGGGCAAGAGGAAAGAAGGGGATTCAACCGCGCGGATCAACGCTCTTTCCTACACGCTGCCCCAAAAGCTATCCACGGCCGTTCAGAATACGCTTATCGATTGGGAGAAAAGCGACAAAGTACAGCGTCTGTGGCGAGGTGACGCCGCGCTATGGTCGGGAACCGATGAAAACCACTGGCTCGGCTGGCTGGGGATTACCGACGATCAGGTGGCGCACAGCGAGCATTTGACTTCACTTGCTGCCGAAGTGAAACAGGCGGGATTCAAACACGCTCTCCTGCTCGGGATGGGAGGATCGAGCCTGTGTCCTGAGGTTATGCGGCTGACCTTCGGCAAGATCGATGGGTTTCCCGAGTTGCATGTTCTCGATTCCACGGATCCTGCACAGATCAAGGCCATTGAGGGAAAAATTGATTTAGGAAATACCCTTTTTATTGTCTCCAGTAAATCCGGTGGGACCCTCGAACCCAATATCTACAAGCAATATTTCTTCGAGCGCGTGAAGCAAGTGGTGGGCGAGAAGGAAGCGGGACATCGATTTATTGCCATCACCGATCCGGGTTCGAAGATGCAGCACGTAGCTGAGAACGATAAATTCCGGCACATCTTCGGCGGTATCCCCAGCATTGGCGGCCGATATTCCGCATTGTCCAATTTCGGAATGGTGCCGGCTGCGGTGATGGGTGTAGACGTCTTGAAATTGCTAAGCCGTACTGAAGAGATGGTTCATGCCTGCGGCGCAACGGTGACGGCGGCGGAGAATCCGGGTGTTGTTTTAGGAGCGGTCCTAGGAACCCTCGCGAACAACGGAAAGGACAAGGCGACGATCATCACCTCCCCGGGAATTTCCGACCTCGGGGCATGGCTCGAGCAACTCCTCGCTGAATCGACTGGCAAGATCGGGAAAGGGATTATTCCTGTGGACCGCGAGCGCCTTTCACAGCCCGAAAACTACGGCGATGACCGCGTCTTCATCTACCTTCGCCTCGAATCTGCGCCGAATAAGACACAGGACGCGGCGGTGGAGGCTCTGGAAAAAGCCGGTCAGCCCGTTGTCCGAATCGCCGTGCAGGATATCTACGCGCTGGGCGAGGAGTTCTTCCGCTGGGAGATAGCGACGGCCGTGGCAGGCTCCGTGATTGGGATCAACGCGTTCAACCAGCCGGATGTGGAAGCAAGCAAGATCGAAACGCGAAAACTCACGAGTGAATATGAATCGGCCGGCAAATTACCCGCTGAGGAGCCATTTTTTGAAGGGGAAGGCGTGAAGTTGTACGCGGACCCGAAAAACACGGAAGCCCTGAAGAGCGGCAAGAAGCTGACCGACGTTTTGAAAGCTCACCTTGGGCGAGCGGGCGCAGGAGATTATTTCGCGGTCCTGGGGTACATCACTATGAACGCAGAGAACGAAGAGGCACTGCAAGACATCCGCCACATGGTGCGCGACAAAAAGAAGACCGCGACCGTCCTTGGCTTCGGGCCGCGATTTCTGCACTCAACGGGACAAGCGTACAAGGGCGGGCCGAACAGCGGCATTTTTCTGCAGATCACTTGCGATGACGCCGAAGATCTTCCGGTTCCCCAGCAGAAATATACGTTCGGGGTGGTGAAAGCGGCGCAGGCGCGAGGCGATTTCGCGGTACTCGCGGAGCGAGGCAGGCGCGCACTTCGCGTGCATCTCGGTAAAGACTTGAAAAAGGGATTAACGACGCTCGCAGGTGCGGTGCGACAGGCTCTGGCGTAGGAGCCGCGGGTCAGACGAGAAATTCCCAAACAGAGAGGAGCAAACACGATGCAAATCGGGATGATCGGGCTGGGAAGGATGGGAGCCAACATGGCGCGGCGTCTGCAGAAAGCCGGGCACCAGTGCGTGGTATTCGACCGCAACGCGGATTCAGTGAAGCAAGTGGCCGGTGCCATCGGCGCCAGTTCACTCGTTGATTTGGTGAAGAAACTGGAAAAACCGCGGGCGGTGTGGCTAATGGTCCCGGCTGCAGTCGTGGATGCCACGCTTCACGAGATCGCGGGAATGTTGGAAGCAGGCGACACCGTGATTGATGGCGGGAACTCCTACTACATCGATGATATCCGTCGAGCCAAAGAGCTTGCGGTGAAGGGGCTTCATTACGTCGACGTTGGCACTAGCGGTGGTGTGTGGGGTCTGGAGCGCGGTTATTGCCAAATGATTGGCGGCGAAAATGATGTCGTTAAGCATCTCGATCCAATCTTCAAAACGCTCGCACCTGGGCGTGGGGAAATTGATCGAACGCCTGGGCGCGAAAAGACGACTGGCACAGCAGAGGAAGGCTACTTGCATTGCGGCCCTTCGGGGGCGGGTCACTTCGTAAAAATGGTACACAACGGGATCGAGTACGGACTGATGGCCGCTTACGCCGAGGGGCTAAACATCCTGAAGCATGCCAATGTGGGCAAAGGAAACCGGGAGGTTGACGCAGAGACGACTCCTCTTCGCAACCCCGAGCATTACCAATACGAATTTAATCTTGCGGATGTCAGCGAGGTATGGCGGCGCGGGAGCGTGGTAGCCAGCTGGCTGCTCGATCTGACGGCCATCTCTTTGCTGGAGCAGCCGTCCCTGGAGAAATTCTCCGGCCGCGTTTCGGATTCCGGAGAGGGCCGGTGGACCATACTCGCGGCCATTGAATCCACGGCGCCGGCTCCGGTGCTAACGGCATCGTTGTATGAGCGATTCGTCTCGCGAGGGGAGGACGATTTCGCGGTGAAGCTTCTCTCCGCGATGCGATTCCAGTTCGGCGGGCACCTGGAAAAGGCAGCCGGCGCGAAGTGAATTAGAAGAGATCAAATCCTGAACCGCTGGATGGGAACGGACTATGGGTGAACCTTTACACGAACAAGGACAGCAAGCGAGCCCGTGCGTGATGGTAATTTTTGGGGCCAGTGGCGATCTGACGAAACGCAAACTGATTCCCGCGCTCTGCAATCTGGCGAAAGACCAGCTCCTTTCGCAGCAGTTCGCCGTGATTGGATTTTCCAATGATTCTATGACGACGGAATCCTTTCGAGCGCAACTAAGCAAGGACATCAAGGAGTTCGCGACGGAACCAGTAGACACCAAGCTGTGGGATTGGTTTGTGGAACGAATCTACTACGTGCAGGGTGATTTCCAGGATTCCGCTGCCTACGCCAGACTGAAAGCACAAGTCGAGGCAGTTGAAAAAGCGAACACGACGCAGGGCAACCGGTTTTTTTATTTGGCTGTCGCGACTAAATTTTTTGCGCCGGTGGCAAAGCAGCTCGGCCAGGCTGGGTTGACCCAAGAAGGGGATGGGAAATGGGCCAGAGTCATCGTTGAAAAACCATTCGGAAGAGACTTGGAATCAGCTAAAGAGCTGAACCGCGAGCTCAAGAAGATCCTGACCGAGCAGCAGATTTGCCGGATCGACCACTACCTTGGTAAAGAAACTGTTCAAAATCTCATGGTTTTCCGATTTGCAAACAGCATTGCCGAGCCCCTGTGGAACCGAAATTTCATCGACAGCGTGCAAATTACGGCAGCGGAGACCGTGGGAGTCGAGCAGCGTGGCGGATTCTACGAAACGGCCGGCGCGTTGCGCGACATGGTTCCGAACCATCTATTTCAGCTGTTGTCTCTCACCACAATGGAGCCGCCCATTTCTTTCGATGCCGACGCGGTGCGGGACAAACAGGCGGAAATTCTCCATGCGGTACAAGTCCTTACTCCAGAGGAAGTCCTTTCGAACGCGGTGCGCGGGCAATACGGCGAGGGAGTAATGAACGGCGAACGATTGCAGGCTTACCGCAATGAAGTAAAGGTTTCGCCGACCTCCAACACCGACACCTATATCGCGTTGAAACTGCAAATCGATAACTGGCGCTGGGCGGGTGTGCCATTTTACCTGCGAACAGGAAAGCGATTGCCGCGACGCATGACGGAGATTGCCATTCAATTCCGGCGCTGCCCTTTCGTGCTGTTTCGAAATACTCCCATTTCCGATCTCGAAACGAATCGCCTGGTCATTCACATCCAGCCGGACGAAGGTATTTCATTGCGATTTGGCGCCAAGGTGCCAGGGTCCGTCATGCGCCTCGGCCTGGTAAACATGGAATTCGATTACGCGCGCGACTTCGGCAGTGCTCATAGCACGGGGTACGAACGGCTGATTCATGATTGCATGATCGGGGATGCCACTTTGTTCCAGCGCGCGGACATGGTTGAGGCAGGTTGGAAGGTTATACAGCCGGTTCTGGACGTGTGGCAGGCACTACCTGCGGGAGGGTTTCCGAACTATGCCGCGGGAACTTGGGGACCAGCGGAAGCGGATCGATTGCTAGCGCGAGACGGCCGGGCGTGGCGAGCGACCGAAGATGAACAGCCGAAGACCGAGATAAATCAAACGCCTGCCGCCGTGGGGCGGGCAACTGCCGGAGTTCGCTAAGGATATGACGATGAATCGAGAAATCAAAATCTTGCCGGATGCCAATGCCATTGCACAAACCGCGGCTGCGGAATTTTTGGAATCTGCGCGGGCCGCAGTCCAAGAAAAAGACTCCTTTTCTGTAGCGCTTGCAGGTGGTTCAACACCCGAGGTGCTGTATGGGTTGCTCGCAAATGACTCGTCACTCAAAGTGAAAGTGCCTTGGAGCAAGATACAGTTCTTCTTTGGAGATGAACGGCACGTTCCGCCGGACGACGCCGAGAGCAATTTTCGGATGGCTTCGGAGGCCATGTTCTCCAAAGCTCCCATCGATTCAAAGCAAATTCATCGCATCAAGGGCGAGTTGAAAGCGGACGAAGCAGCAGAGGACTACGAGCGAGTGTTGCGGGCGAGTTTCAGACTAGCTGAGGGCGCGCTGCCGCGTTTCGATTTGGTGCTGCTCGGGATGGGCCCGGAAGGGCACACGGCATCTCTTTTTCCGGGTACGAAGGCATTTCGGGAAGAACGACGGCTGGTCGTTCACAATTGGGTTGGGAAATTCTATACGGAACGGATCACGTTCACGCCGCCGGTCCTCAACAACGCGGCGCGAGTGATCTTCATGGTTCACGGAGCGGAGAAGTCGCCGGCGCTGAAGGCAGTTCTGGAGGGACCGTACGAACCCGATCAGCTGCCGGCACAGATAATCCAGCCAAAGAACGGCAAGTTACTTTGGCTTCTGGATCCAACTGCGAGCGGCATGCTTGCCCTAGAGTCAAGAGCGGCACGTTAGGAGAAACGATGGCTACAAGTGCGAGTACGACAACAATTCAGGCTCATCTGGGCAAGAGGGCGGAGGCCTTGCTCGGATTTAGTTCTCCCAAAATCGCGAAGGAACGTCTCCAGTTGCCCGGCCCAGACTTCATTGAACGGGTATGGAGCTTGTCGGACCGAAACATTCGGGTTCTGACGAATTTGCAGAGGCTCTTCGATCACGGCCGCCTCAGCAAAACGGGATACCTTTCGATCCTGCCGGTGGACCAAGGGATCGAACACTCTGCCGGGGCAAGCTTCGCGAAGAATCCAGATTACTTCGACGGAGAAAACATCGTCAAGCTGGCCATCGAAGGCGGGTGCAATGCCGTTGCTTCCACTTTCGGGGTTTTGGGCGCAATAGCGCGCAAGTACGCGCACAAAATTCCATTCATTGTGAAGCTCAACCACAACGAATTGCTCACTTTTCCAAACAAGTTCGACCAGATCCTATTCGGTACGGTGAAAGAAGCGTACGAGATGGGCGCGGCGGCCGTTGGGGCGACGATCTATTTTGGTTCAGAGCAGAGCGATCGTCAGATTGTCGAGATCAGCCAGTCATTTGCGCAAGCGCATGAATTGGGATTGGGCACAATCCTGTGGTGTTACTTGCGCAACAACGCATTCAAGAAGGATGAGGACTATCACGTGTCAGCGGATCTGACCGGGCAGGCGAACCACCTCGGCGTGACCATTCAAGCGGACATCATCAAGCAAAAACTTCCTGAAAACAATGGCGGCTATCAGGCGCTTAACATGGGCGATTCGAGCTACGGCAAATTTGACAAGCGAATTTACTCCGATCTCGCCAGCGAGAACCCCATCGATCTCTGCCGCTACCAAGTGGCGAATTGCTACATGGGTCGCGCAGGTCTTATAAATAGCGGCGGAGCTTCCGGGGCAAACGATTTTGATGAAGCAGTGGTGACAGCGGTGATCAACAAACGGGCGGGTGGCACGGGACTAATTTCCGGGCGGAAGGCGTTCCAGCGGCCCCTCGAAGAAGGAATTCAACTACTGAATGCCATTCAGGATGTTTATTTGAGCCCAGAAGTAACGATCGCCTGACGATCTAAAACACTTGGTTCTCTTAAACACTCTCGAGAATCGTGAGGAGGAGTCTTGTCAAATGGGCTCGTAGGGAAGGTCGCCGCCGTAACGGGTGGCGATCAAGGGATTGGACGCGCGATAGCGGAGCGCCTGGCGCGCGAAGGCGCTGACATCGCTATTTGCTACAGGAAAAACAAAGTAGGCGCGGACGAAGTTGTAGCCGGAATAAAAACAGGAAAGAGGCGCGCAGCGGCTTTTCAGGCCGACGTTGGAAAAGTTTCCGACGGGCAACGATTCATTGAGGAAGCCGTCGCTACCCTTGGTAAGGTCGACATCCTCGTTAACAACGCGGGCCTCGAAAAACGAGCTGAGTTTTGGGACGTGACCGAGCAGGACTTCGACGCCGTCCTCGACGTCAATTTGAAGGGCATGTTTTTCGTAACACAGGCCGTGGTTCGGCATCTCCGCGAGACAGGACGCCCGGGAAAGATCATTAACATCAGTTCGGTGCACGAAGAGCTTCCTTTCCCGAACTTTGCCTCCTACTGCGCAAGCAAGGGAGGCATCAAGATGCTGACACGGAACCTCTCCATCGAACTCGCCCCCAGCAAGATCACCATCAATTCAATTGCACCGGGAGCGATAGAAACTCCCATCAATACAAATCTTTTGCACGATCCCGTCAAGCTCAAGGCCCTCCTCGGGAACATTCCGCTCGCACGACTTGGGACGCCCGAAGACGTCGCTGGATTGGCGTCCTTCCTGTCCTCCGAGGATTCGGACTACATGACCGGAACTACACTTTTTGTGGATGGCGGTCTTCTTTGGAACTACCAGGAGCAATAGCGAGTTCTGCGAGCCAGCGGAAAATATTCCGAAAATGAGGTGAATCGTGGCAACGACTGAAAAGCAGATACCGAAACCGATCAAGCTGGTAATCGCCGACGTGGATGGGACGCTTGTAACCCAGGAGAAAGTGCTCACGAAGGGCGCCGCGGAGGCCGTCTTCCATCTGCGTGACGCCGGAATCGAGTTCAGTGTAACCAGCGGACGGCCGCCTCGCGGCATGGCCATGCTAATCGATCCTCTACAGCTCAAGTCGCCGCTCGCCGCATTCAACGGCGGTGTCTTGATCCAGCCCGATCTGGAAACCGTCGTTGATCATAATTTTCTAACAGTGGGTGTGCCGGAGAAAGCGATCGAGGCCATTGAAAATCACGGACTCGATGTTTGGGTATATACGGATACAGGGTGGTACGTGCGGGACGTGAATGGAATTCACGTTGACCGCGAGCAGTGGACAGTCAAATTTCCTCCGACCGTGGTAAGGAATTTTGCCGGCATCCTCGGGCGCGTGGCGAAGATCGTCGGCGTCAGTGACGATTTCGAGCGCGTCGCTAAATGCGAGAAAGACCTACAAGTTGCCGGCGGCGCACACATTTCCGCGGCGCGTTCCCAACCTTATTACCTGGATGTGACACACCCGCAAGCAAACAAGGGGGAGGTTGTGCTTGCGATGTCCAAGCTGCTCAACGTTCCTGCGGAAGAGATTGCAACCATCGGCGATATGCCCAATGACGTCCTGATGTTCCGGAAGAGCGGAATGAGCATCGCCATGGGCAATGCGAGCGCCGAGGTGCAAGCGTCGGCAAATCACGTTACGGCAGCAAATGAAGACGAAGGATTCGCAAAGGCCATGGAGAAGTTCGTCCTGCAGCAGCACACTGCGAGTGCGTAGGAATCTTTTTAGCTCTAGCGAAAAGGGACTACGTGGAGGGTTGGAGCATTGGAATCGAGGAAGAAGACATCCTTCGAACGCGTTCGATGTGAGGCGAACTTTAAGCCGAATTCAATGATTGCCGCAATAACACGCACAAGTCTGAAACGGCTTGCCTTGATCGTCACAGTGATTTGTGCCAGTGCTTTGTCCACGGCCGCCCAGCAAACAGATGACTTGCAAAAGCAGCTTGACGAACTCAAAGAGCAATACGAACAGACCACGCGAAACCTGCAGCAACAGATCAATGCACTAGAACAGCAGATCAAAAACGAGAAAGAGAACAGCGAGAAGGCTAAGCAGGGAACGATCTCGGCAGCGGAGCTAGCCGCCCAACAAGCAGCCACGAGAGCTATTTCGGGAAATTCCGATGTGGGCGCCAAATATCAAGGCGACTTGCCTTCGGAACCCACCTACGACCTGCTGAACGAGGCAGACCAAAAGATCAACAAGTTGCAAGAGCAAGTGAGTAGTTTTGAATTCCACGGATATTTTCGCTCTGGTTACGGTTTAAACAGAGTGGGTGGGCAACAAGTGGCGTTCGAGGCTCCCGGCGCTGAAGCCAAATACCGGTTAGGAAATGAAGCAGAAACGTATGCGGAATTGATTTTTGTAAATAACTGGCTAAACCCAGAGCACAGTTCGGGTCAGGCCTGGATCAAATCCGAAGTTATGATCGAGGCAAACACCTCGAACTCCACGAGCTATGCCAATTTCCCGGGTGGCATAGGCAACGATCAGTTCCGCTTTCGAGAGGCTTTTGTCCAAGCCGGCAACGTCCTGGATAGCCAGCAGGACGCCAAATTCTGGGCCGGCGAGCGCTACTACCGCCGACAGCACGTCGAAATCGATGACTTCTATCCCCTGGACCTGAGCGGATACGGCGCGGGCGTCGAGGATCTCGATGTCAGGGTAGGCAAGCTAGCTGTCGCCTTCCTGTCTGGTGCACGCCCCGACATTATTACCACTAATGGCACCCTCGCGAAGAACAACATCGATGTCCGTCTCTATGACTTGAAAGGGCCTGCGGGTCTTTGGGCAGGGTGGTTCGATTTTGCAACCTCAAAAGGCGGGACGACGATATCGGGCCCATCTCTCCCGCTCGGCACCGAGGTACACACAACGAGTGGATATGCGTTTGGTGTGCGCCATCAACGTTTGGAGTGGCACGGCGGCTATCACACATTTTCCATTCAATATGGAACGGGAGCAGCCAGCAATTTTAGCTCCCCGGGCAGCGGAACTACAATCGCCGACCCGACTCCCTTTATCAATAAAACTGCGCAGCTCCTCGCCATTGAACAGGTTTTATTTCAGCCGAACGATAGGTTCGCCGTTATGCCGATCTTTGTCTACCAGTGGAGCAAGGACGGAAATCCCGAACACGGTTGGAACCAATGGGTCTCGTTTGGCGCCAGGCCGGAAATCTTCTTTACTAGATATCTTGCTCTGGCATTCGAGGCGGGATTCGACCATACGGGGGGTTTTGTTCCGACACAAAACGGTGACATCAATCTCAACGGTTGGCTGCGCAAAGTCACGATTGCGCCGCAAATCGGAGCCGGTAGAAAGTTTTTCAGCCGGCCCGTGCTGCGCGCCTATTTGACCTATGCAAGCTGGTCTGACGCATTTCGAGGTTATGTCGGCGGAGCTCCGTTCGAGGACAGGACGAATGGACTGACATACGGAGTTCAGGCAGAAACGTGGTGGTAGGCAATCGTTTCTGACTAGCCATTGAATTGGCCAGGTATGCGCGATTCTCAAGAGAGGTTACATGCCAACTTCACAAATGACTGCCCGTTCTGTCCCGGCGCAAAACGTTCCGGCTGATTCGGCGGCCCCGAACTACTCACGCCCTCTGGCGATCGTCACGACGCTATTCTTCATGTGGGGGTTTCTGACCTGCCTGAACGACATACTCGTGCCACACCTGAAGTCGATTTTTGATTTGAGTTACGCGCAAGTAATGCTGGTTCAGCTCTCGTTCTTTTCCGCCTACTTCTTATTTTCGGTGCCGTGGTCGCGGGTCGTGAACACGATTGGCTACCAAAAGACCATGGTGGTCGGCTTGCTAACCATGGCTGTAGGTGCATTCCTGTTCCTACCTGCCGCATCCGCTGCTTCCTACCCATTTTTTTTAGGCGCACTCCTCGTTCTCGCGACGGGGATCACCGGACTTCAGGTAGCGGCCAATCCTTATGTAGATTTGTTAGGCAAACCTGAAACGGCATCGAGCCGTCTGGACCTGACGCAAGCGTTCAACGCCCTGGGTACCACAACCGCGCCAAAAATCGGGGGATTGCTCATATTGAGCGCAGCGCCGCTGGCACTCATACAGTTGCGCCAGCTTCCGCCACAGGCCTTGCAGGTGTATCGCGTGCAACAAGCGGCCTCAGTCAAGATGCCATACATGGTTATCGGGATTGCACTGGTGTTGTTAGCGGTCTTGATCGGCACATTCAACCTGCCAAAAATCGAAAGCGCGGCATTGCGCCCCGGTGAGAAATTAAACGATTCAATCTGGAGGCATCCTAACCTCCTGTTCGGCGCCGCTGGAATTTTCGCTTATGTGGGTGCGGAGGTATCCATTGGAAGCTTTCTAGTGAACTATTTTGGTTTGCCGGAGATTGCGGGCTTCTCGGCCAAGACCGCGGCAGGTTTCGTTTCGTTCTACTGGGCTGGCGCTATGATCGGGCGCTTTCTTGGCGCACCACTTCTGCGTCATATCAAGACGGGGCGTTTGCTTGGCATATGCGCGGTTTGCGCCGTAATTCTGGTAACGACTTCGATGGTCCTGGGCGGTCATGCAGCGATGTGGACGATTCTCGCTGTCGGCCTCTTCAACTCAATTATGTTCCCCAGCATATTCAGTTTAGGGGTCGCCGAACTCGGTCCTCTTACCGGAAATGGATCAGGCATTTTAAATATGGCCATCGTGGGCGGTGCAATTCTGCCAGTCACGCAGGGTGTAATTGCCGACCATCTCGGGCTTCACCACGCGTTTATTCTTCCGGTGATCTGCTACTTGTACATTTTATTCTACGCGCTACGTGGATCGAGACCGAATAGCGAGCGGTACGCGAAAGCCTAAAACACGCCAACTGGAAGTGGCCATCGCGTCGAGCGGAGTGGGTTTACATTCCTCAATGCCGGAATCGTGAACAGAGCTTATGCAGCGTGTGGAACTATCTTCAAATGGGACCTGAGTGCTTTTGCGGAGAGCTTCGGCAAGTAAGGCCCGATCATATTGGGGACGAGGAACTCGCTGCGCGTGCGTGATCCGCCTGGGAATCCTCCAGTTTCTGCATCATGCGGTGGGTGACCCTTTCTCCACGCAGGCAGCCTACAGGTCTGGGATCGTCCTTACTACGCACGATCGGCAGCCAGGAAATTCCGTGGTCGAGCATTGTCGCGGATGCCACCAGAGTCGAATCGTCCAGTGCCACGTACACTGGATTCCCAAGCAGAAGGTCGCCTAGCTTGCGTTGCCCGACGTCTTTTTGCATATCGATCGGCATCACAGCAACCCGTGCGATGATCTCATACAGGTCATGGGGGTCCATGGTTCCCCATAAGTGTTGCTGGTCATCAAGGACCAGGAGTTGCCCCGTTGGAACCTCATTTAGCGCACGGAGTGCCTCCGAAAGTGTGGTTTCTTTCTTGAGCATCTGCGCGGGGAGAGGATCGAGAAGGGACGCAAGGGGTTCATCGCTCAGCAGGCTCTTGGCAAGGGGCAACCGGCGCCAAAAATCCCCGGAATGCCGAGTTACGGCTTTCGCCAGGATGTCGCGAAGCGGGGCCAACGAACCCGCGAGCTGGGAGAAGAGCGCATCTCCAAGTTGTACGAGGCGAACAACAGTGCGTGCACGAATGCTCGTTTCATGCGGCTGATTTCCCAAGAGGGCAGCCTCGCCAAAGAAGTCACCTTTGCCCAGGACAGCGAGAGTTTGAGGTTCCGCCCCCGGTTCGCTGGCCTGCAATACTTCCACCTCACCATCTTCGATGACGCTGAAGACGCGGGCCTGCTCTCCTTGCCGATGGATAAAATCACCGGAGCGATAATAGGCGTGCGCGATGCGATCGGAGGCGTCGATATTAAGGAAACTGAGATCGCGGGGAAAGAGCAAATCCCAACCCCAGTCGAAGCCAACTTTTATCCTGCGGGACCATGTTGGCAATTTGAAAAGATAAACACCGCGCCAGAGAATCCAGGCGAGAATTCCGGAGATGCGCACGCCCAACATCTCCGCCACAGCTTGGTAGCCGCCTATTGAACAGAGCTGGCCCAGGGGTTTGAAATAGAAGGGATGCGTGGGTTCGCCTTTCAGGATGCGGACCAGGTTCTGTGCCGCTTGGCGGCCCTCGCGTTCAGCGAATTGGCCAGTGGTAGCCGATGGCTTGTTGTCGAAGGCGTTGAGGATGTACGCGCAATCGCCAACGGCCCAGGCATTAGCCTGCCCTTCGATTCTCATTTCGGGCGTGGTGCGAATGCGACCGTGTTCCTTGGGAACATCAAGGCTTTGGACGACGGGAGAAATCGTCGTGCCAATCGTGCAAACGGTTGTCGCGCCGCGAAGCATGCGGCCATCCTGAAGTCCGATTCCTTCATGAGTCGCTACGACGGCACGAGTCTTCAACAAGATCGTGATACCCGCCCGCTCCATCTTCTTCCTGGCGAATTCTCGAAGACGAGGGGCCACCTCCGGCAAGATCTCTTCCTGCGAATGGATCAGAGTAACGGTAACGTCCTCCCCCTTAAAATTCTTGTAAAAGCGAGTGCTGCTCCGGACGAGTTCATTGATTTCTCCAGCGACTTCAACACCACTGAAACCGGCTCCAACGATAACGAAACTCAAATACCAACGGCGTAATGCGGGATCGCTGCACGCCTCTGCATTCTCCATCTGCCGGACGATATGTTGGCGGAGGTCGATCGCATCCCGCATGACCTTGAATGCGAAGGCGTGATCGCTCATGCCGGGAATTATGCCCAAATTGCTTTCTGCGCCGCACGCCACCACAACATGGTCAAACGGCAAACGGGTCAGCTCTCCGGTTCCATCATCAAATTCAATTTCAGAAACGTGAAGATCGACGCTGTGCACCTTCTCCGTGCGGCATCCGACACCTGGGAGCATCTGGCGCAGGGGAGCCGCGGCCGCATCGGGATTGATCGAAGCGCCGGCGACATCAGCTAGCAGCGGGTGAAAAACCATGTGATTTTCGCGGCTGAAGAGCACGATATCGCATTCGGCTGGCGGAAGTTTCTTGCGCAGAGTTTTCGCAAATTGGACCGCTGCGAATCCCCCGCCAACGATGACGACTCTTACTGGATTCACTTTCATTCTCCTGTGGGTCAACTCCGGCGTTAAATCGTCGCTTTCCTGCCGCGTAAAACTGGATCAACCATCAAATTGCAGAGACTATCTCTTTTACCCGATTCATACTAGGTATTGTGAAAATCCAGGTCTATCGGGAACGTGCATAATTTTTCACAATTCTGTGCAATGACCTCCCAGCCCCAAGACCGCTAGGTCCCTTGTTGCTAACGCGCTAATCCCGTGACCCTAGACGCTCACAACGGACAAATCGCTTAGCGCATTCATGTCCAAGCAGGGAATTCTTGCAAAACCGCGGGTTGGGACCGACAATCGGCTTTCGTTAGCCTGATTCTCTTGGCTGATAGACATGCGAGCGATCTCATGAAGTCTGACGATAGCGACCGTCCTGACGGCAACCGCGCAGGCCTGGGTACGAACGTTTGGCAGATCATCGACGCTGTCCCGGCGTTCGTCTGGTGTGCCAGTCCTGATGGGTCCATCGAATTCCTTAATCACCGAGGGCTTGCTTACACCGGATTGTCTTTGGAGCAGATCAGGGGTTGGAACTGGAGCGAGACGAACATTCTTCATCCCGATGACATGGAAGGCCTCTATCAGACTTGGAGTGCAATCGTGGCATCTGGGCAAGAAGGCGAAATTCAGGCGCGCATGCGGCGCTTCGACGGTGAATACAAGTGGTTCTTATTTCGCGTTGCGCCCCTGCACGACCATACAGGAACGCTCACGGGGTGGCTGGGAGTAGATCTGGAAATTGACGAGCGTAAACGTTCACAGGATCAACTCCGGCGGAGTGAGTCGTACCTCACTGAAGCCCAGAAATTGAGCCACACAGGAAGCTTCGGCTGGAATGTTCCCACAGGTCAAATCTATTGGTCGGAAGAGACGTTTCGTATTCTTGACTGTGATCGGTCAATCAAGCCTACGCTGGATTTGGTGTTTAAGCGCGTTCATCCAGACGACTCGGTTTATGTGAAACAGACGCTTGAGCAGGCATCGCGCTCGGAGAAAAACTTTGATTTAGAACATCGATTGCTGATGCGGGATGGTTCAGTAAAGCACGTCCGCGCTGTGGGTCAGGTTGTGAGAGATCGATCCGGCGACATCGAGTTTGTTGGGGCGCTGATGGACGTGACCTCAGCAAAGCAGTCCGAAGAAACGCTTCGACAACTCTCTGGAGGTCTTCTGCAGTTGCTCAACACGATTCCCGCGCTGGTGCACACGGCCTTGCCGGACGGGGACATCGATTTCTTTAATGAGCCTATGCTGAAATACGTCGGCGTGCCGATGAAGGCCTTAGAGGGCTGGGGTTGGACAACCGCGATCCATCCCGAAGACGTTGCTGGGATAGTGGAGAAATGGCGCGCCTCCTTATCCACCGGTGAGCCCTTCGAATACGCAACGCGTGTGCGGCGAGCGGATGGGGAATATCGCTGGATGATCCATCGCAAAGTGGCGCTACGCGACGAGCAGGGAAAGATCATCAAGTGGTATGGGTCAAGTTACGATATCGAAGACATAAAGCGGGCGGAAGAAAAACTTCTGGAGCAGGAAGCTGAGTTTGGTCAGATGCTGGACCTAGCGCCGCAGCATGTTTACGTTCAGGGGGCGGACGGGGGTCGTCTGCATGCCAACAAGGCCGCCCTCGATTATTATGGTCAGACGCTGGATGAATTCCTGAAGACCGACCGTCCTGCCGTCTTTTATCCGGGTGATTGGGAACGCATGATGAAGGAAGTTCAAAGTAAGTTCTCATGTGGGGTCCCGCACGAAGCCGAAGCGCGGATACGGAGAAAAGACGGGAAGTATCGTTGGTTTCTTTTCCGACGAAACCCACTCCGGGATGAACACGGCCGCGTTATGCGTTGGTATGTCGCGGCGACCGATATCGAAGATCGGAAGCAGTCGGAAGAAAGGCTCGAACACGAAAACGTTGCCCTGCGCGAGGAAATCGATAAAGCATCAATGTTCGAGGAGATTGTTGGTACTTCGCCAGCCCTGCGAGCGGTTCTTTCTCGCGTTTCCAAGGTCGGGCCGACAGACTCCACTGTTCTCCTCACTGGTGAAACCGGTACAGGCAAGGAGCTGATCGCGCGTGCTGTCCACAAAAGATCGCAACGATCCTCACGAGGCTTTGTCAGTGTGAATTGCGCCGCGATTCCGACTGCGTTGATCGCCTCGGAATTGTTCGGTCACGAGAAGGGAGCTTTCACGGGGGCGTTGCAGCGACGCCTGGGCCGTTTTGAACTTGCGGAAGGCGGTACCATCTTTCTCGACGAAGTGGGTGAGCTTCCCTTGGAGACCCAAGTTGCTCTACTGCGCGTTCTACAGGAGAGAGAATTTGAGCGCGTGGGTGGATCTCAGCCGATTCGCGCTGACGTGCGAATTATTGCCGCCACCAACCGTGATTTGGACGCCGCCATTGCTGCCGGTGCTTTTCGAAGGGATCTATTTTATCGCCTCAACGTGTTTCCCATCGAGATTCCTCCCCTGCGCGAACGGCAGGAGGATATCCCGATGCTGGTCGAGTACTTCATCGATCGCTACGCAAGGAAGTCCGGAAAGAAGATAAGCAGCGTTGACAAGAAAACTCTTGAACTGCTGCGATCCTACTCCTGGCCTGGAAACATTCGAGAACTCCAAAATGTCATCGAGCGGTCTGTCATCGTTTGTGATACGGAGATTTTTTCCGTGGATCAAAGTTGGCTCTCTCTCCAACCCGCCCAGCCTCAACAACAGCCTTCCTCCAAATTGCTCGCTGCGCAAGAGAAGAAATCAATTGAGGTGGCTTTGGCACAAACCGGGGGGAGAGTGTCAGGACCTTCGGGGGCCGCAGCCATGCTGGGCATCCCGGCTTCAACGTTGGAGTCAAGGATCCGCTCACTAAAGGTCAACAAGTTTCGTTTCAAGCTCGGCTAGAGTCGCGAATCCCCATCGAAAGCTCCGCCCTCTGTTCGCGAAAAGCTCGCGAATTCGCGAGGTCGCAAATCTGAAACCATGAAAACGCTGTTTTTAAGAGACTTAATATTGGTGTCCGAATTGCAGTCCCAGGACAGAGGTCGAGTCATCAGCGCAACAAACATGCTGAAAATCCAGCGATCGGCAATCGGCAAAGTGGTCTTCACGCTGAGTGGTCGCATCGAGGCGGAAGATGTTGCGGAGTTGCAACGACTTTTCGACTTAGAACCTGTCGATCGCCATCTGGCTCTGAACTTGAAAGACGTAACACTCGTGGATCGGGATGCGGTGAAGTTTTTGGCACGCTGTGAGGCGAAATTTATCCAACTGGAGAACTGCCCGCCTTATATCCGTGAGTGGATCGAACGAGAAAAAGACCGTACCAGCCGGCGAACGCAAGTGAACGCTCAAAGGCGTTCCGAACACAGACAAAACAAGTAACGCTTGGAGGTTTGTGATGAGCTTGAGTGTATTTCCCGTCGTTGACGGAGGTGACAGAGACTTGCACCTAACGAGTGGTCCCCTGCGCAGTGTCAATATCACCATGTTGGACGCGCCACTCCGCGAGAGAACGGAATTCGAAGGCATAGTAGGTCAGAGCTCAACCCTTCGGAAAGTGCTGCAACTGGTCGAAACTGTGGCAACGGGAAATTCAACTGTGCTGCTGCGAGGAGAGACCGGAACTGGTAAGGAACTTGTTGCGCGCGCCATCCACAATCGCAGCCGGCGGAGGGATCGTGCGTTTGTAAAGCTGAACTGCGCCGCCATCCCAGGCGGCCTGCTCGAAAGCGAACTCTTTGGCCACGAGCGCGGTGCCTTCACCGGCGCTATCACGCAAAGGGTTGGGCGCCTGGAACTCGCAGACCAGGGTTCGCTGTTTTTGGATGAGATCGGCGACATTCCACCGGAGTTGCAACCGAAACTTCTTCGCGTCTTGCAGGAACGAGAATTTGAGCGGTTGGGCAGCACGCGGACCAAAAAAGTTGACGTCAGGTTTGTGGCCGCGACGCACTGCGATTTGGAAGAGATGATCTTAGAGAAACAATTTCGCAGCGACCTCTACTACCGCCTGAATATCTTCCCCATTTTCATTCCGCCCCTGCGCGAGCGGCCGGAAGACGTTCCGCTACTTGCACAACATTTTGTCCGGGAAGCCGCGCGAAGAATGAACAAAACAATCGAAGCCATTCCCTCCGCGACAATGGTGGCCTTGACTCAATACCACTGGCCCGGGAACATTCGCGAGTTGGAGAATGTCATCGAACGTGCCGTGATTCTATCGCCCAGCTCCGTCTTGCATGTACCGGTTCGAGATCTGCAATCTCGCATCGCGGCCGGGCACAGCGGCGAAAAACTGCAAACTCTGGCGAACGTCGACCGCGAGCACATCCGCGCGATCTTGAAAGAGACCAAGTGGTGTCTTTCCGGACCAAGGGGCGCTGCAGCGCGATTGGGTATGAACCGCTCTACGCTCTATTTCCGCATGAAGAAGCTCGGAATCGTCCGTCCTTGGTCATGACGAATGCTGAAGTTCCCCCAGGCCACCCTTAACTGGCATCGTTTTTGCGAAGCCACCCGTCAAGGGCCTGATGATTATTCCGGCGCCCATGTCTGATCGCCCTGGTGTCTGTCAGCAATTTCACTGATGGCAACATGTTGACACAATTTCGCTAGCGCAAAGCTACGCCAGCGAATTAAGCCACGTCTTTAGTGCGCTCTCACCCCAAAAGGCATTTGGGTGGTGAAATGCTTCCTACTGAGATGAGCTCGCAGGGGTGAGAGGGATTACAAAGAGATGCGAACCACAATTGAGTTTGCGATGACGCTCCTCGTAGTCCTGGTGCTCACCAGCGCTAGGATCGGCGCAAAACGACCAGTCGGTCGAGCCAGACAAGTTCTTTCGCGAATATGTTGGACTGAATAATGAGGAGATTGGGGCGATCCGCCGGGGGAAGGCAACTGCAAAGATTTTGGAATCACGTACGCCCAATGATGTTTTTGTCTTTGGCGCGGTGTACATCGGGGCCACTCCGGAAAGCTACCTCAAGCTTGCATCTGACATCGATGCATTGCGAAAGCTTCCCAGTTATCTTGCGATCCAAAAGTTCAGTAATCCGCCGCAGCTTTCTGACCTGGATGAATTCACGCTGGAAGAGGAAGACATCAAGAAGCTGAAGGACTGCAAGCCAGAACACTGCGAGATTCAGCTGCCGGCAGAGTCCATGGAGGAATTTCAGAAGTCTGTAAACTGGTCCGCGCCGGATACAGCGGACCAAGTAAACCGTGTGGCGCAAAAAATGGCGCTGGAGGCCCTGGAGCGGTACGAGGAGGGAGGAAACGCGGCTCTCGGAACTTATCGTGACAAAAATCATCCCGCAGTGGTCGCAGAAACTTTTCAGTCCTTATTGGGCCGATCCAAAGCACTGCCCGTGTATCTGCCCGACCTGGACCATTACTTGCTCGATTATCCGAACGTGAAATTGGACAACGTCGAGTCCCAATTTTACTGGGAGAAAGTAAACTTCGGGCTGAAACCCACCCTTCGGATTGTCCAGGCAATTGTCTGTCGCGGTACGCGCTCTACGGAACCGGCGTATGCGGTGGCTGAGAAACAGCTCTACGCAAGTCACTACTTTGAAACTGCTCTGGATCTGACTATCTGCGTCAGAGAGGCGGGCAGCACAAACCGACATGGCTTTTACTTGATTACGCTGAAGGGCTCACAACAGGCCGGCCTAAGTGGATTCAAGGGAGGAATCGTGCGAAAGGTCGCCGTGGACAAAACCCGCTCGTCGCTGGAGCGAGCGCTTGCGTCGATCAAGCAGAAATTAGAGGCCCAAGGCGGTTAATTTAGGCCGTGGTCAAATCGCCGGTGGAGACATATGGCATTCCCCGATCGCTGCACAGTCAACGTACTGCTGACTATCCTACTCTTTGCAGCGGTCATCTCCATCATTTACGTTGCTCGATCAATCATCGCGATCTTTATCTTTGCAATACTGTTTGCATACTTGATCGATCCCGTTGTTCGATTTTTGCAGCGTCATTCCCTCTTTTTCAAGAATTTAAGAGGGCCTCACGTTTTGGAAGCCTACCTCGCTTTTCTCATACTCATCGCAATTTTTGCCCATGCAGTAACGCCAGGGTTGCTTAAACAAACCGGCAAAGTAGTTCGAGAAACGCCTTCTTGGGTCGATGGGCTTTTGACCGGAGAAGTCGCCACAGAGATTGGCGGAAAGTACGGTTGGAGCGAAGCGCGAGAGCTCCGGTTGAAATCATTCCTGACGCAGCATCGAACAGACACGCAGAGTCTGATCAAAACCGCGGAGCGACTCACGTGGACGGCGATGGGGGGCTCGTCCTAATCCCGATACTCGCCATCTTTTTTCTAAGCGATGCTACAAATCTCGTGAGGACTGTGATTCAACTTGTCCCTGCGGGGCGCAACCGCGACGCTGTTAAGTCGTTAGCCGAGGAGCTAAACCTGATGCTCCAACGCTACATCAGGGCCAAGGTAATCCTCGCTGCCCTTTCGCTCGTCTATTGTTCAGCCGCGATGTTTTTGTTGGGCTTTCCGCACGTGATCGCATTAGGTGTCTTGGCTGGGTCCTGGAGTTTATTCCGGTAGCTGGTTGGATGACTTCCGCTGCCATCATCAGTACCGTAGGTTTTCTCACCCATTCCCATTGGATTTGGATGGCCGCCCTGCTCGGTGCCTGGCGAATGCTTATTGACTATTGGATAGCCCCTCACGTTTTCGGGCACGAATTGGACATCCATCCCTTGCTGGCGTTATTCACGCTGATGGTTGGTGGAGCAATCGGCGGCATCGTCGGTATCTATCTCTCAGTGCCACTGCTTGCCGCGTTGCGCGTCCTATCGCGAAGACTTGACTCGCTCAACTCAATCACCGAGCGCACACCCGCCACATTCCCAGCTTCCAGGACCGACTGATTATCCTGCTCTGCCGCGCGGTTTCGGCCGATTGTGCGATCGGAAGAGTCTTCCACGGATGAGTACCGGCGGGCCGGGAGGCGCTGCCGCCGGGCAGATAGGGCCATACCGCCTGCTGCAGTTACTCGGCGAAGGGGGGATGGGCGAGGTGTGGCTGGCGGAGCAGAAGAAACCCGTTCAGCGCACAGTGGCGCTGAAACTGATCAAGGCGGGTATGGACACCAAAGCCGTGGTGGCACGGTTCGAGTCCGAACGCCAGGCGCTGGCGCTGATGGATCATCCCAGCATCGCTCGAGTGTTTGACGCGCGTTCCACGCCCGAAGGACGCCCTTACTTCGTGATGGAGTATGTTCCCGGACTGCCCATCACAGAATATTGTGACAAGCGCAGACTTACGATGAAGGAGCGGCTGGAACTGTTTGTGCAAGTCTGCGACGGTGTGCAGCACGCGCATCAGAAAGCGATCATTCCCGCGATTTGAAACCCTCGAACGTGCTGGTGGTAGAGCAGGACAACAAGGCGGTGCCGAAGATCATCGATTTTGGATTGGCGAAAGCCACGGCGCAGCGGCTCACCGATAAAACCATGTTCACCGAGCTCGGCGTGATGATAGGGACGCCGGAGTACATGAGTCCGGAGCAAGCCGACCAGCGCGAACAGAACATCGACACGCGCACGGACGTGTATTCGCTCGGCGTGATTTTCTATCAGTTGCTCGTGGGAGTGCTCCCGTTTGAGGCGAAGGCTTTGCGGGCCGCGGGGCTGGAAGCGATTCTGCGGGTGATTCGGGAGCAGGAACCGCCCAAGCCGAGCACCCGGATTCGCTCGATGGGTCCGGCTTCAGCCGACTCGGCGGAGAAACGGAAGGAAGAGCCGCGATCGTTCGCGCGGCACCTGCGAGGAGAACTGGATTTGGATCACCATGAAGGCGCTGGAGAAGGATCGCGCCCGGCGCTACGGATCGCCGGCGGAACTCGCTGTGGATATCGAGCACCATCTGCACAACGAGCCGGTGCTGGCGCATACGCCCAGCGCCGGATATCGCGCCAGCAAGTTTGTACGATGGCATGGTTTCGGTGTAGGAGCGGCTGCTTCAGCCGTGCTGCTGTTGATTGGATTCGCGGTGGCGATGACCGTGCAAGCCCGGCGCATCGCTAAAGAGCGCGATCGTGCGAACCAGCAAGCGGCAGCCGCGCAGCGGGTAGCGGATCTCATGAAAGGCATGTTCAAGGTGTCGGACCCGAGCGAAGCTCGCGGCAATAGCATCACTGCCCGCGAAATACTGGACAACGGAGCGATGGAAATCGATACGGGGCTGGCTAAAGACCCGGAGACCCAAGCGCAATTGATGGATGTGATGGGAGATGTTTACGAAAGCCTGGGATTGTACGCCCAGCCACTGTTAGAGCGGGCCGTGGGCATCGACCGCGGTGCTCTCGGGCCGAGGAATCCAGAAACGTTGGACTCGGCAAACGACCTGGCCGTGCTTTTATATCGAGAAGGGCATTACGCCGAAGCCGAGAAAATGGGGCGGGAGACGCTGGATATTCGCCGCTAAGTCTTGGGTCCGGAGCATCCAGACACATTGATATCGATGCTCCATTTGGCCTTGACCCTTGGAGATGAAGGCCGCAATGCCGAGGCGGAGAAGATGGAGCGAGAGCTGCTCGAAATTGAACGTCATGTGCTCGGTCCGGAGGCCAAGCACACTCACGACAATCAACAACCTGGCCGTGACTCTTATGCACGAAGAGCGCTACGCCGAGTCGGAGAAGATGAAGCGAGAGCTGCTCGAAATTGAACGTCATGTGCTCGGTCCGGAGCACCCGACCACACTCGTAACAATCAGCAACCTGGCTAGTACTCTTGAACAAGAAGGGCGTTACGCCGAGGCAGAGAAGATGCAGCGCGAGGTACTCGACATTGAACGTCGCGTGCTCGGCCCGGAGCATCCGCTCACGGCTATTTCTGTCTACAATCTGGGAGGCTTGGCGGCGCACCAGGGCCGCACAAACGAGTCGTTTTCGCTCTTACGTCAGGCTGTTGAGCACGGGCTCCCCGCATACGCCGACCTTGGCATCGAAAATGACTCGGACCTCCAATCGCTTCACAGCGACCCGCGCTTCGTCGCGCTCGTGGCAGATGGGAAAGAACGCGCCGCGGCAGCGCAAAAGTCCCACTAGCTTCGCGCGTGTAGCCGCGGAACGCAGAGATACCGGGACATAACTGCGCCGTGGCACACAAGACTAGGTGACCGGATTCGTTGCGGCACTGAACGCTAGCTATTCACAGTCGGCTGGCTTCAAAGCGTTCAAGAGCGTGTGTGTATGCGTCTGGTTCACACCTAGATCAAAAGCGATAGCAAATGGTGATACTGCGCTGGGCGCAGAAAAACTTCCCAATCAATTGTAGACATTGCATGGTAGCTTCAATCGCAATCATAGTAGTGTGTCAGGCGAAAACTGATAAGGGCGAGGTCGGTAGTTCAAGTCTACCCAGGCCCACCATACATTTCTAGTTTTTGCGTCCCGTGTCTTCTATTTTGCGGCTGTTGCCATTCTTACGACGAGCAACCGGGCGGTTGCCAGCAGCAATCTCAGGAAGCCAATACCGTAACGGAGGTTTCGCTATTGAAAATCAGGGTGACAACCGGGATACGTTTTTTAAATTTCGCCGCCCTGTCTGCTTTTGTATTTGTCCTCTTGCTCGGGTTGGTGCCCGGTGCCGCGACTACAAAATTCCCCACGTCCGCGCTGCAAGAAGCTTCTAATGGAGCTCGTTGTGACGTCAAGGGCAGCACAGAGCTAACGATCAACTGTGATTATTCGCCTGCACCGAATGATTCCAGCCAAGCTGGCATGCCGCGTATTTCACTCGATCACGCTTCGTTTTCCTTCGAGACCAATGACGACAGCCATATGAAAATCGGATTGACGATTACCAATCGCGGCGCGACCGGACTCCCGGAAACGCGAATGGTTTACATCTCTATCGACGGCCCCGACGGCAAGAATTACATGCGGCGTCCGCTGCCGCATGTGGCCTTGAGCAAAATCGGACCGCAGCAGACGCTCGCTTTTTCGGAAACGCTCTTGTCTCCCGCATTTCCGCGCGGTACCTACACCATTCATCTTTGGATTCCATCCGTGGAAAATCCTCTCAAATTCGACCCCGCGCATAATCTGCTGTTTGAGAGCGTCGGCGTGCCCGATTCGGTAACAGGTTTAAACACGCTTGCGACTTTCACTGTGACGACGATGTCTGGCCATAAAAAACGTGCACACTAAATTGGGTCAGTAACGGCATGGGCAATTTCGTTTTCTTGCGCGCATTCTCGGCGCTTTTGCTCAGGCTTCGCTGTTCTAACGGCCAGATGCGCGGAAATTCGGATTGACGCTGCATAAAAAAGTGCTATCGTAACTCCACTAATAGGGTGTAAGTCCCCCAACCCACTGCTTCGTCTAATTTTTTCTTGGAGCGCTCAGATGATGAATTCTCGCCCGGAATGCGCATGTGCTCGCGAAACTAAAATCGAATCTGCCGGTCTGCGGCGGCTCCGAAATCGCCTCGGCGCTACACTTTTCCTCGTTGCTATCGCGACGCTTGCAACTCCAGGCCAAACGCCTGTATTGACGCAGCACAATGACATCGGACGCACCGGGCAAAACATCGGCGAAACGATTCTTACTCCATTGAATGTGAACTCCACTCAATTCGGCAAGATTTTTTCACTCAAGGTGGACGGTCAGGTTTACGCACAGCCCCTGTATGTTCCAGAGCTGACGATCAACGGAGCCACCCACAACGCTCTGATCGTGGCTACGGAAGCAGAGAGCGTTTATGCCTTCGATGCGGACAGTAACACCGGTGCGAATGCAACTTACCTTTGGCATGCGAGCGTGATCGACACCGCGCACGGCGCCGCATCTGGCGCGACGGCAGTTCCATACACCACGTTCAACTGCACGGACATGCAACCGCAAAGTGGTATCAGCAGCACGCCCGTGATTGACAATACGAGTGGCACCGTTTATGTGGAAGCTGAATCCTTGGAGGGTGGCAATGTAGTGCACCGTTTGCATGCGCTGGATATCACCACGGGAAACGAAAAATCGTTTGGCCCGATTGTAATCAGCGCTTTGCCAAATGGCGTAACGGGAACCGGCGACGGAAGTTCCGGTGGTGTACTGCAGTTTGACAATCTCACTGAGCACAACCGGCCCGGCTTGCTCCTTTTCAACGGAACAATTTTCATCGGATTCGCTTCGCACTGCGACAACGGTGCGTATCACGGCTGGCTCTTTGCTTACAGTGAGTCTTCCCTAGCGCGCCTTGCATATTTCAATACCACACCCTACGGCGGGCTCGGCGGCTTCTGGAGTTCGGGAGCGGGTCTGACTGCTGATAGCTCGGGGAACATGTTTCTGGTGACCGGCAACGGTTCGTACGACACCAACAATCCAGCCATCGATTACGGCGATTCGATTTTGAAAATGACTTATGCCAGCGGCGCGTTCACGGTCGCGGATTATTTCACTCCTTATAATCAGTCCTCGCTTTCCGGCGGCGACACCGACCTCGGCTCGGGCGGCGTTCTGCTGCTTCCGACTCAGCCTGGAACTTACCCTGACGAACTCGTGGAAATGGGAAAACAAGGCACGATGTACCTGGTCAGTCGCGACACGATGACCACTTCGCCGGCTCACTATTGCAATGGTTGCTCCAGCGATCCTGAAATCGTTCAGGAATCCTCCGCTGGCCAATTTGCCGGCCTGTGGTCTATGCCTGCTTACTGGAACAACACAGTTTATTTTGCGGGTTCTGGAGGTCCGCTGACAGCGATTCCGCTCAGCAGCGGCAGATTGAATTATTCAAGCATTACAACTTCTTCTCCCAGTTTTGGCTTTCCGGGTGCAACGCCGTCAACCTCCTCCAATGGAACTACAAATGGGATCGTGTGGCTCATCGATTCCTCGCAGTATGGCAATCCAGGGCCGGGACCGGGTCCCGCCATTCTGCATGCATTCAATGCCACGAGCGTAAGCACGGAATTGTATAACTCCACCCAGGCCGCCAGTGGCCGCGACACTGCTGGCAACGCCGTAAAATTCTCTGTGCCTACGGTAACGAACGGGAAAGTTTATGTGGGCGCCACGCAGGAAGTGGATGTATACGGCCCGCTCAGCAGCGGCACTGCTGTCACTGCCACATCGACGATTTCGCCTGCGTCTGAATCCGTGACCACCGCTGTTCAAGTCACGATTACGGACTCTACGTCTGGTTCGTCGATTTACTACACGACCGACGGTACTACGCCCGTTCCGGGTGCGGGATCGACCGTGAAATATTCCGGCGCGTTTACGCTCACTTCCACTCACACCGTCAACGCCATCGCTACAGCGAGCGGCCACACCAACAGCGCCGTCTCTTCCGAAATCTACACCATACAGTCTAATCCTATAACTTTGGTGAATGATTCCAGCGGATTCACGGCCTCAGGCCTCGCTCTATCCGGCAACGCGACTCTGAACGGTACCCGCTTACGCCTTACGGATGGCGGTGCGAGTGAAGCCGGCAGTGGATTTGCTACTGCTCCGATGAATATTCAATCGTTCACGACGGATTTCTCGTTCCAGTTGACCAATCCCAACGCGGACGGTTTCACGTTCACCATTCATGGAGGCAGCACTGCTGCTGCATTGGGCCCAACGGGCGGGGGACTTGGATATGGCCCAGACACTGTGGGCGGCACTGGCGGCATTCCTTCGAGCATAGCGATCAAATTCGATTTGTACAGCAACAACGGCGAGGGTACAGATTCCACCGGCGAATATTCCGATGGGGTTTCTCCGACCACCCCGTTCGTGGATATGACCAGTTCCGGCGTTAACTTGCACAGCGGGGATATTTTCCAGGTCCACCTCTCCTATAGCGGCACGAACCTTGCGATGACAATTACCGACGAAACCACGGAAGCTGAATTCACGTCCACCTTCGCGAATGTGAATATTCCGTCTACTATCGGCGGAAACACTGGATACGTAGGATTCACCGGCGGCACTGGCGGGGAAACCGCGATTCAGGAAATCATTGGCTTCTCTTTCGTTTCCGGACCTGCGTCGCTGCCACAAGCGGCAACCCCTATTATCAGCCCGGCAGCTGGCAGCTATCCCGGCTCGGTCGCGGTTTCTATCACCGATTCAACTACTGGAAACACAATCTACTACACGACCAACGGCAACACTCCGACGACTAGCTCGACGAAATATGCTGGCGGGTTCACGCTCACTTCTTCCGCCACAGTCAAAGCGATCGCCGTAGCGAGCGGATATACGAACAGCGCCGTAGCCAGCACCGCGTACACCATAGCCGCCAGTACAGCTCCGGACATTAACTTCAGCGCTGGATTTACGGGCGAAACTTCCCTCACGTTGAACGGCGGCGCGATCATCAGCGGCTCTCGTCTACGACTCACCGATGGCGGCGGCAACGAAGCGCGTAGTGCGTTCTTCACAACGCCCGTCAACATCGCGCAGTTCACGTCAGACTTCAGCTTCCAGCTAACGAACCCCAACGCCGATGGTTTCACGTTCACGATTCAGGGTAGCGGTGCGACGGCTGTGGGTCCTTCGGGCGGCGGCTTGGGCTATGGTCCGGACAACGTCACCAACCCGTCCTCCAGCGCGAACACGCCAATTGCCAAGAGCGTCGCGATAAAGTTCGATCTATATAACAATGCCGGTGAGGGCGTGGACTCGACCGGTTCGTATACGAATGGTGTATCGCCTACGACCCCATCAACGGACATGACCAGTTCAGGCGTCAATCTCCACAGCGGAGACGTTTTCAAAGTGCACGTCACTTACAACGGCACCACGCTCACTTGGACGATCACCGACGCCACAACTGCAAAGACGTTCACCACTTCTGCGGCGGTAAATATACCCAACCTGGTCGGCGGCAGTACCGCTTTTGCAGGTTTCACGGGCGGTACTGGTGGCTCTACTGCGACGCAGGAAGTTATTACCTGGACGTTCACTTCCGGCAGTCCGTCCGCGAATCAGTACGAAACCGAATCGAGCGCTGTATTCAATGCGAGCAAAAGTTCCGGGCCGACGTATCGCATTTTTGCATGGTCGAATTTTAGCGGCGGTGAGGGGACTACGATGGATGGCACAGCTACGGGACAATTCGTCACCATTACCCTCAGCATCCCGCAGGCTGGCACGTACGATGTGCAGTACGCGACCAAGGCACACACCACACGGGGGATCGTACAGCTGTCCGTCAATGGCTCAAACGTAGGACCTGCCGAGGACCAATACTCGTCCACTGCTGTTGCGACAATATTCGACCTCGGCAACATCACCGTCGCCGGCGGTAATCAAGCCTTGGTGTTCACGACAACTGGTAAGAACGCGTCCAGCAGCGGCTATACCCAGGCTTACGACTACATCAAACTTACACCGCAGTAAAAAGAGGCAGGATATACCGGCGCGTGTCGTGGTTTCAGGTTGTGACGAGCATGCCTATAGCGGCCGCCGACATAACAGCGAACGTTGCCCAGCCCAAATAATTCAGGATCGCGGGGTTTGCGCGTTTGCCCATTACTTTGTGGCTGCTAGTAAGAAGGATTACGAGCAGGATTAGCGGCGGAGCCAGAATGCCATTGATCACTGCGGACCAGAACAGCATTTTCACCGCGTTAAGGCCCAGGTAATTCATGGCCAAGCCTATTGCCATCGCCACCGCTATTACTCCATAAAATTTGGGAGCTTCGTTAGGCTGGTCTGCCATTGAGCCGCGCCACATTGCCGCTTCTGCCAGCGCATAGGCGCACGAACCTGCCAGAACCGGTACGCCCAACATTCCTACACCGATCAAACCCAAGGTGAAGAGCAAATAAGCGCCATTGCCCGCCAGGGGCCGGAGCGCCTCGGCGGCCTGCTTGGCCGTGGTGATGTCGGTGTGACCGTGCGCATGCAAAGTGGCGGCAGTGGTGAGAATGATGAAATACATTATTAAATTGGAGAAGAACATGCCGAACATGGTATCGGCGCGCACGCTTTTCAACTGGGCGGTGGTCACGCGCGCCCGTCGCGCAGAATCGATTGCTTTGGATTCTGCTTCTTCCACTTCTTCGGCTGCTTGCCAGAAGAAAAGATAAGGAGAAATCGTAGTGCCGAGAATGCCCACCAGAACAGCCAGAAATCCGCGTGACCATTCCAGATGTGGCACTAACGTCACCTCTAAGGCTTGTTTCCAATTAACGTGCGCGTAAAACGAAGTGAATATGTAGGCGAACAAGACCAAGGTCAGCCATTTGAAAATTCGCGCGATCAGCCGATAAGAGCCCCAAAACAAGAAACCGGTAATGAAGAGGGCATAGACGGGATTCCAGAAGACCGGACGAATTCCGGTAACGAGTTGCGTAGTTTCCGCCATGCCGCCCAGGTCAGCACCAATGTTGATGACGTTCGCAATCACCAGAATCGAGCAAGATCCCAGAAGCACCCATCGCGGATAATAAATCCGCACCGACGCCGCCAGACCGCGCCCTGTTACTGCCCCCAGGCGCGCGCACATCAGCTGAATCGCGGTCATCAGCGGAAAAGTGAGGAGTGCGATCCATAGCGTGGCATAGCCATAAGCAGCCCCTGCAACCGAGTACGTAGAGATCCCGGACGGATCATCGTCTGCAGCCCCGGTAATCAGACCCGGACCCAGCATGCCAAAAAACTTCCTTATTGGGTTTTGGGTTTGGGGAACAGTAACAGGCTCGTGAGGCGCGGTGGTCATCTGGGAGGGAATCAATTGTGCGCGTTCTGTGTAAATCCGAGTTGATAGCCGTCGCGTTTTATCAGCGTACTTGAAACTTTGCATTAATACATCATGAACACGCGAATGTGCGCAAAAAGCGGCGGGTAGTGCTGGGCAGTATTTAAGTGAAACGGGCGAGGATGTCGCTAACGGAAACGCATCCGAGCCTTGCTATGCCATTGAATCGGCGGTTAGCGCGTCCTACTGGGGACAAGCGGCGCCGTTGTCCACCCATTCGCGCATCGCCGACGCAAAATCTGGCCGACTGAGCGGAGGCAAGGTGCGGCCATCGCCAGGATCCCAGCCCCAACCCACGAGGTCGTCCTTAGAAACATGATCAATGATTTGCGCCAAGGTGCGGCCGCCATTTTGTTCGGGGTCCTTAAGCTGGCGGCAGAATTCGCCGGGAGTTTTTCCGACGATCACCATTTTCTTGCCGGGAGGAGGTAACGCCCATTTTGGATTTCCGGGCGGCATGTTGTCGCCGGGAACGTTGGCGAGCTGGTGGCACGTACTGCATTTCATTCCGTATTCGCCGTGACCGTTTGGACCGCGCTTCACGTTTTGGATGTGGACGTGGCTGTCGTCACCCTGCAGCGGGGCGTCTCCAGCCGGATGGCAATTGCGACAGCGCGGAGAATTGAAAACGGTCCAAGCGCGATTGAAGGCGGCTTGCGCGGTTGCGTCTTTATTGGGAGCGATCGACGTAGCGGCGGGTGCTGTAGACGCAGTAGCGCGCGGGGAGTTAAAAATTGTGAATGTGGATTGTTGTGCGCTGGCCGGAGCACAGAGAGTTAGTGGCGCACCGAGCGCAAGTACTAGTGTGATTGAGACCTGCCATTTGTGATTTGTGATTGGTGTCATGGTAGCAGCTCCCTGAGTTGGCTCATGCGGTTCGCACGTCCTCCGCCTTGATGGGTAGTCGGCGGACTCGTTTCCCTGTTACGGCGAAAATGGCGTTGGCCACGGCGGGTGCAACAGGTGGGACGCCCGGCTCACCAACGCCGGTAGGTTTATCGGTGCTGGGCACGATGTAAACCTCGATTTCTGGCGATTCAAATATGCGCAGCATGGGGTAGTCGTGGAAATTGCGTTGTTGTACGCGCCCTTTGTCCAAGGTGATTTCCGTCTTTAGCGCGGCGGTGAGGCCGAACACGATGCCACCTTCTATCTGAGCTTTTACTGTGTCGGGATTCACGACCCTCCCACAGTCCACTGCAGCAACCACGCGATGCACGTGAACTGTTCCGTCTTTATCGACCGAGACTTCAGCGACCTGCGCGACGTAGCTGTCAAAAGAAAAATGCGTTGCGATTCCGCGCCCGTGGCCCGCGGGTAGCGGCTTACCCCAGTTTGATTTTTTCGCCACGAGGTCCAGGACGCCCAGCAGGCGCGGCTGATTCGCGAGAAGCGCGCGGCGGAGTTCATACGGATCTTTGCCGCCGGCATGAGCGACTTCATCGAAAAACGCTTCCACCGAAAATCCGGTGTGAGAGTGCCCGACGGAGCGCCACCATTGCACCGGAACTTCGTTTTTGGGGCTGTGCAAGTCGACTTGCACGTTGGGGATTCCGTAAAGAAGATCGGCGGCGCCTTCGACGGAAGCGGAGTCGATACCATCTTTGATCCCGAAGCCGGCGAACATAGTGCCGTCGAAAATGGATTGGCCGACGATGGTGTGAGTCCACGCTACAGGATTACCGTCGGCATCGAGGCCCGCGGAGAAATGGTCGTACCACATGGGACGATACCAGCCACCGCGAATATCGTCCTCGCGGGTCCACACAACTTTTACCGGAACTTTCGCGGCTTTGGCTACTTCCGCAGCCTCGGTGATAAAATCCGACGCCGGATTGGCCCGGCGTCCGAAGCCGCCGCCTAAAAATGTGGTGTGAATCGCTACCTGCTCGGGCTTGAAGCCAAAAACCTTCGCAGCAGCGGCGCGATCGCCGGTTTGAAATTGCGTGCCGCTCCAGATTTCGCAGTGATCGTCGTGCAGATCAACGACAGTGTTGAGGGGCTCCATCATCGCGTGAGCTAAATAAGGAACCTCGTATTCGGCTGTAATTGTTTTCGATGCGCCGGAGAGCGCTCCCGCGGGGTCGCCCATTTTGTGGGCAATATTGCCCGGAGAGCGTGACAGGCCGGCGAATTGCGCGCGCATCCCGACCGTAGATATTTGCGCGCCCGGGCCTTCGTCCCAGTTTATTTCCAGTTTTTCGCGGCCCAGCTTGGCTGGCCAGAAACCCCTGGCGATCACCGCGACGCCCGACGGGACTTGCAGGATGTCGACGACGCCCGGAATTCCCTTGGCTTTGTCGGCATTGAAACTGGCCACTTTGCCGCCAAAAACAGGGGCGCGAGCGACCACGGCCGTCGTCATCCCGGGAATATATACGTCGAGGCCGAATTGCGCGCTTCCATTTGTTTTTGCCGGAGTGTCGAGGCGATGAGTCGCCTTGCCGATGATGGTGAAATCTTTAGGGTCTTTTAACGGGATGTCTTTCGGCGGTTCGATCTTTGAAGCGGCATCGGCAAGACTTCCGAAAGATGCACGACGCCCCGTGGACGCGTGGATGATGTAGCCTTTTTCAGCGCGACACGTTAGCCGATCGACATTCCAGGATTGCGCGGCGGCAGCGATCAGCATGATGCGCGCCATGGCGCCCATTTGGCGGAAGCGATCGTATTCAGACATTGTGGTCGTGCTGCCGCCGGTCATCATCATGCCAAAAACGGTGTGGTTATAAACCGCTTCGACCGGTGCGGATTCGACGCGGACCCTGGTCCAATCGGCTTCCAGCTCTTCGGCGAGCAGCATGGGAAGGGAAGTGTATATTCCCTGGCCCATTTCGGAGTGATTGGAAATTACGGTTACGGATTCATCGGTGCCGATGCGGACAAAGGCATTCAGCGCGACTGGCTTGCCGGCCGATTGTGCTGCTCGGACAGGCACAAAATCAGGAACGTACAGGCTGATTAAAAGTCCGCCTCCGAGTGCGGCTCCGGCTTTCAAAAATTCACGGCGCTTCATTTCGGCGGCGACAGTCACTAGCCACCAGCCTTCGTGCCGTTGCCGTGGGCCTGAATTTCAGCAGCGCGATGAATGGCGCGGCGAATACGAGAGTACGTGCCGCAGCGGCAAATGTTGCCGGACATGGCTTCATCGATGTCCTTGTCCGTAGGTGCAGGATTTTCGGCAAGCAGCACCGCTGCACTCATGATTTGCCCGGATTGGCAATAGCCGCATTGAGGCACATCAATCTCGATCCACGCCTCCTGCAATGGATGCGAGAAATCCGGCGAAATTCCTTCGATGGTTGTAACCTTCTTTCCCTGGGCCCGGGAAACCGGCGCGACGCAAGACCGGACGGCTTCGCCATTGATATGCACCGTGCACGCGCCGCACAACGCCATACCGCAACCATATTTTGTTCCAGTTAACTGCAACGAATCGCGAATCACCCAAAGCAACGGTGTAGATGGAGGATCTTCCACGGAAACAGGCTTGCCATTAACGGTGAACGAGATCAAGGAATCCTCCTTGCGTGTGAAGTGCGATTATTAGACGACGGTTGTTCTTATCGGTTCGTTGCAGGTTCATCTGCAAGGCCTGGAGCCCACAGGAAAATTAGTAAGGTGTGATTATGTGATGAAAATGAATTCCCAGCAACTCATACAATGCACGGTTGCCCGAAAGCTAGAGTTTATTGAGGCCGTCGAGCGCGGCGACTTTGTAGGCCTCGGCTAAAGTCGGGTAATTGAAGACGGTGTCGCGGAAATATTCGATGGTGCCGCCGTAATAAAGTACGGCTTGGCCGATGTGAATGATTTCGGTGGCGCGCTGGCCGATGACGTGGACACCGAGAAGTTTTCGCGTGTTGCGATCGAATAGCAGCTTGAGCATGCCGCTTTCGTCGCCGAGCATCATGCTCTTGGCTAGCTCGTTATATTTGGCAATTCCCACTTCATACGGAACTTTCTTCGCAGTAAGGGTTTCCTCCGTCTGCCCGACCATCGAAATTTCGGGAATAGTGTAAATGCCGTAGGGATAAAGCTCGGGAATGTGCTCGGAGGGCGCACCGAACATATGGCAACTCGCCAGGCGACCCTGTTCCATAGACGTGCTGGCTAACGCTGGGAACCCGATGATATCGCCCGCCGCGTAAATGTGCGGTACGTCGGTCTGATAGAACTGATTAACCGTGAGTTTCCCGCGCGGATCGGGTTTCAATCCGGCAGCCTCCACGCGGATCAGATCACCATTGGCCTGCCTTCCGACGGAATAAAGTAATGCGTCCGCCTGCACTTTTTTTCCGCTTTCAAGTTCGGCAAAAACGCGACTGCGGTCCAAATCGACGCTTACGCGCGTCACTTTCTCACCGAGGCGGAACATCGTGCCCATCTGGCGCAGGTGGTACGCTAAGGCTTCCGTGATCTCGCGGTCGACAAAATCCAGCAACGTCGGGCGCTGGTCGATCAGGGTTACTTCCGTTCCGAGCGCTGCCAGAAACGAAGCGTATTCCAAACCCACCACGCCAGCACCAACTACGATCAACTCTCGTGGGAGGCCTTCCAGGCTGGCGATACGATCGGTGTCAACAACGTATTTATCGTCAAATGGAATGTCTGGGTTGCGCGCGGGGCGCGTTCCGCAGGCGATAAGAACATGCTCGCCACGAATCAGGGTTTTTTCGGCGTCGCCGTGGACCTCGATTGTGTAAGGATCGACAAACTGCGCGCTGCCCTGGAAAATCTGAACATTGTTGCGACGAAGTTGCGCGCGAATTACGTCGGTTTCACGGGCGACAATGCTGCGAACGCGGAAAGAAAGGTCTTGCACGGAAATTTCATTTTTGCCGCGATAATTATCGCCGTAGAAGGCTTTCACGGCATTTCCCGTCAACTGAAAAATCGCTTCGCGGACGCTCTTGCTCGGGATTGTGCCGGTGTGCACGCAAACGCCGCCCATCATCAGCGTGCGGTCTACAACGGCAACGCGTTTGCGAAGTTTAGCCGCGCAAATAGCGCCCTTCTGGCCGGCTGGGCCGCTACCGATCACGATAAGATCAAACTGAGATTCGGGCATCGTTCACCTATTCAATTTGACAAGTATGTTGGAAACGGGATTTACTCGCTTCGGTGTCAGTGCGGCTATGACTTGCACGCCGGCTGCGCGTCTTGATACCGATAAACCCCAGTTTCTACGCACGGAAGGGGACACAGTGCGTTTCCAGGACGATTGTGCCGCGACATCTTCAACAGGATATGAACGGAATTAGGATACTGAAAATTCAGACAGTGCGCCATGCCGTGAGATAGCATAGGTAATCAAATCAGCACGGTTCCCCGAGAGCTGTGGAAAACCCAAATCAGACCCAGCGTAGCCGCAGATTGACTGCGCTTCGATGGATCGTTCAGGCCAAGGCGATCATGTCGATTTCGACGCGGAAATCACGGGGTAGCCGAGCAACCTCTACTGTAGTGCGCGCAGGCGGATTAATTGGAAAATAGCGCGCATAGACCTCATTCATCGCAGAAAAGTCGTTCATATCTTTCAAGAAAACCCCGAGCCTGACCGCACGATCCAGCGAGGAGCCGGCTGCTTCGATGATTGCTTTTAAACTTTGAAAAATGCGTTCCGTCTGTTGAGCGGCGTCGCCTTCCATAGCCTTACCAGTGGCCGGATCAAACGCGACTTGTCCCGAAACGAAAATAAGACCATTTGCCTTGATAGCTTGCGAATAGGGGCCGATGGCCTTTGGTCCTTTGTCGGTGGAAATTACTTCTCTCACATTGCCTCCGTTTTCGATTCTCGCTTTACTGACTGCTGATCTTTGCCGATGCGGGCAGGTAGCGATCGTGAAAGTCCTTCGGAATTCCCGTGTTGTAGAGCCAGGTCCGAAAGGGTTCGGCCAAATTCTTGCCGGTGGATTGCTCGAGAGCCGAGCGAATATCTTGGTACCCCACGGGCTGATCGCGAAGCAGTGAGACGACTTCGCCAAGTGCCCTACGCACCGGTTCTTCGCCGTACGCATCTTCAAGGGCGATAAAGAACAGCGTGGCCTTGGCTCGAGCAATACGGCATTGCAAGACCGGGTCGTACGGCATTGTGACGGTTATGGATTTTTCGGCAATCGATGTTCCGGCGCCTTGCTTAACAGCCGCTTCATACGCGCGCAGAAATTCGATTACACGCTCACGGCGCGCGGATTCGCCGCCGGTCGCCTCAGCGATGACGATGGTCGCGTAATTTGGAAGACCCTCACCCAAACCAATCACAGCGTTTGGAGCGGGATACATTTGTTCTCCAAACCAACTGCGCGCAAGGGCCTCATTAATTTTCAAGAGGAGTTCATCGTTCCACAACCCACCGGCCCAGATATTGGTGCGTACCAGCGCTCCCCCAGGAAATGCCACGACTGAATTTTTGTCGCGATCATCAGAACCGCCCTTATCGGCGCCAAGTTCTGGAGCCTCGACCACGTGCGGGCCAGTTAGGGCTTTATCGAGCGGGCCGAAGTCCTTCTGCAACGTAGACCACGCGGCGGCGATGCGCTGTGCCGCAGTTGCGGCGGAGTCCCCCATCATTGGTTGCAAACTCCAAAAAGATACCAAAGACCCGCTGCGCCCAGCAGAGGACTCGACGTATCGTCCCGCCACAAAAAAGGGAGGCAGGTCGCCTTTGCGCAATTGATAGCGATATTCGATTTCACCGGCATTTTTTTTGCGTCCCACCGCAGCGCCGCGCGCTAGCACAAGGAAGTTATGGGGTACGCTCACGGAGTACATTGTCTTCAGAGGGCGCACCGGATAAGGGGCCAGTACACGCTTGGGAGGCTGAGGCAGCGGAAGCCAGCCGCGCGAACTGAGATGAAAATTATCGGAGCCGAGGGTTATGCGAGCGCCCTCGTCCGACGGAGAACTGAAGGCGTAATCGATTTTCACACTGCGATTTTGCTTTCGCTCCCAGACGGGATCGAGCGGAATACGCAACGCGTTGGGTGATTCCTGCTGCAGATCTGCGGGCAGTTTCGAGGGCATGATATCGCGGCCGTCCACTTCGACATGCACATTCTTACGACCGTAAAGCTTTTCGTCGGGGAAAATCACGTCAATGAAGGACAAATTAATAGTGCCGGAGTTTTGCAGCAAATATGAAACTCGGACATCAATTTCAGGTGGTGAGCCGACCATGAATCTAACCTCGCGGTTTTCTTTGACGATTCGATAGCCGGCTGCTAAAGGCATCGTGCAACTGGACGTCCAAAGTAAGGTGAAAGCGAGCAGTGCTGGAATGAGCGAGTGCGGCTTAATACGTTTCAAGATGCAAGGATTTTAGCTGTGAAGTATGGAAAAGGGAAAAGCCAAATTGGCATAACTGTGTGATGGTGCGACGTGTTCGCTGGTAGAGACGCGGATGACGATTTATTGGGCAGGGAGGCGATGCAGGATCTCGGCGTCGCTGTTACCACTGTGACGTAGCGTGACGATGTCAACCGTTTCGGAATTGGGAACGCCGCGACGGACCAGTTCGAGCAATGTGGCGTTATCCAGGCGGGCATTTCTCATAGTAGCGAGCGATGCGCCGGACAAGACGGGCTGCCCGGAGGCGTGACGATGTGCTACCTCTAGAATTATTTCGTCGGACAGACCCGCCAGGTGCATGGCCTGCAGTTCTCCGGAGCCCAAGCCCAGTTGATCCATATTCGCAAGACCCAAAATTATTCCGTCGCGCATCCCTGAGTGCAGCATGCCCACGACCGCTTTGGCGGCCGTAAATTGCTCGTGACGGTCGTGGAAGATTTGCAGCAGTGCAACACAATCGGAATCGGGTAGACCCGCTTGGCGCGCTTCTGCGATTTCCAATACTTCGGGCTGCGATATGTGAAGGGCTTTGAGAACTTTGATGGAGTCGTAGGTCATGCCGGCCCTATCCAGCGACGACGTGTCCAAAGGCATGAGACTTTGGCAGGACGCGAGGAGCAAGGTGCCCGCCAACACGGGCGCGAGCGTGTGCGCGCGGCGCGTCATGCGACTTGGTTTGCGGATGAACATGGTGGCCCGGATGATGCCCCTGATTTTTATTGTATAGAGTGGCGGACCGCAGCGCTCGGCGTGACGCGGAACGATTAACAGTTCGGGGCGCAAGGCATTTGCCGAAGAGGCGCTGAGAAAGTCGAAGAGAAGGCCGCGGAAGCTACACTTAACCCTTGGGCTCGAAAGACTCGCACTTAAACGTTGTAGACGCGCTCTATATCGAAAACTCCGTGAATGCGCTTGATGGCTGAAAGAATGCGCTCAAGTTGCTTGCGGTCCTGAACGTCGAGAGCCACGTCAATGCGCGCGCGCAAATCCTGGCCACCGCTTTCGAAGGTGCGGATGTTGGCTCCAGCATCGCTGATTACTGCAGTAATGTTGGCCAACATACCGGGGCGATCCTCGGTGAGAATGCGCAATCGAACCGGGAACGTGGCTTGTGTCTGGCCTGCCCATTCGACAGCTATTCGGCGCTCTGCGTCATACAGAAGGTTTTGAACATTGGGGCAATTTTTACCGTGAACCGCGATTCCACGTCCACGCGTGACGTAACCGACTACGTCATCGCCCGGGATCGGATTACAACACTTTGAACGATAGACCATCAAATCGTCATGGCCGCGCACCAGGATTGAACCGTCATTCATTCCCAGCATGCGTTTTACGGTGTCGACGATTTTTGGCTTTTCGTCTGTAGGCTCGGTGAGCGCTCGGCCGGAAGCCTTCGCTAATACCTGCCTCGCGGACCATTTACCATATCCAAGGTCGGCGTGGAGATCGTCGATTCGCCCGCAGCCATATTCAGAGGCGACGCGCTGCCAATCCTCCGCTGAAATCTTTTTCAGGGGAATGCCCGCCTGGCGCGCTTCTTTTTCCAATAAGCGTTTCCCAACGTCCTTGGCCTGTTCGCGTTCGTGGAGATTAATCCACTGCCGGATTTTGCTGCGGGCACGCGAGGTGTGCACGAAGGAGAGCCAATCGCGGGAGGGCTCGTGGCCTTTCTGCGTGATGATTTCCACTACGTCGCCATTGGCCAGGGTATGGCGCAAAGGCACAATCGCGCCATTCACTTTTGCACCGGTACATTGATGGCCGACTTCGGTGTGCACCGCGTAGGCAAAATCAATTGTAGTGGCACCACGTGGTAAAACCACAACCCGGCCCATGGGCGTGAACGTATATACCTCTTCGGGATATAGATCGACGCGGAGAGTGGAAAGAAATTCGCTGGGTTCCTGCATCTCCTGAACCCACTCGATCAACTGGCGCATCCAGATGATGCGCTGGTCGTCGGCTGTCGATACCTCCGTGCGCCCGTCCTTATATTTCCAATGAGCTGCCACGCCTTGCTCGGCGATGCGGTGCATATCCTGCGTGCGAATTTGGACTTCGAACGCTTGACCGCCGTGAATTACTGTGGTGTGCAGCGATTGATAAAGGTTAGGCCGCGGCATGGCAATGTAATCTTTGAAACGGCCGGGCACCGGCGGCCAAATCTGATGAATTACGCCAAGCGTGGCGTAGCAATTTTTTACGGTGTCGGTGATTACCCTAATGGCGAGAAGATCATAGACCTGATCGATGGTGCGTTGCTGCTTCTGACTTTTCAGGTGTAGTGAATAGATGCGCTTGACGCGGGCCTGGACTTCAGCGGGAATTCCGGTCTCCACCATTTTGTCGCGAATGGAATCCTGCACTTCGACCAGGAACTTATCGAAAACCTTTTGCTTGGCCGCCAGTTTCTTCTGCAATTCGAAGAATGATTCGGGCTCAAGGTAACGGAACGACAAGTCTTCGAGCTCGCCGCGAATCAAGCCCATGCCCAAGCGATTAGCCACCGGAGCATAAATATCCAATGTTTCACGCGCAATGCGCTGCTGCCGCTCGGAATCAAGGAAATTGAGCGTGCGCATGTTGTGAAGGCGGTCGGCAAGTTTCACGACCACGACGCGCACATCATTAACCATGGCCAGAAGCATCTTGCGAACGTTTTCCGCCTGACGAGTTTCCGGCGCGATCAGGTCGAGGCGGCTGATTTTTGTGGTGCCTTCGACCAGCCGCGCGACATCCGCGCCAAATTGATCTGTGATCGTTGATAGAGGAATTTTTGTGTCTTCCACCACATCGTGCAAAAGTGCAGCACATAGTGAGGTCACGTCGAGTTTCATGTCCGCGAGGATGTGGGCTACTTCGAGAGGGTGGGAAAGAAAAGGCTCGCCGGAGAGCCGCACTTGAGTTTTATGTTGTTCGGCGGCGAAATCGTACGCGCGTCGCAGAAGTTCGAGATCGTTGCCAGGCCGGCTGCGGCGCACTTTGTCGATCAACTCGACGAAGCGCAAATCAACCGCGCGTCGGGCCGCTGGTGAGATGGCAGGCTTTTCTGCCGGAGGCATGGATAATTCTATCTCAATTTAAGCGGGTCAGGCAGCCCTGCTTGGGTATCAGAGGGCCTGGTGCCACTCGCGTATTCCGCGTAGGGTTAAAAAAAGGGCGGGCTCTGCAAAGAGCCCACCCTTGAAACTTTGGTTAGCGACAACTGTTTACGATGTTGGTTGCGGATTCTCCATCTTCTTCTGTTTGATAGCCTTGACCTTTTCCACCAAGTCGTCGGCTAACTTTTCGTCAGCTTCGCGAGTTTGCGGATCCGTTTCCATATCCGCCTTCTGACGATAAAGCAGGTTCAAATATGCCATCGCGTCATCATAATCCGGTCGCAGTTCGATAGCCTTGTGGAGATTATCGATGCCTTCCTGCACAATGCTGCCGTACTTCTGTTGAAACTGAGCTCCCAGCGCGGGCGGCATGGGATCCGTGTCCTTGATGGATTTCTTGGCCGTTTTGTTGTAATCCTCGCGCATGTCGCGATTACCGCGAAACGCAAGCGACCAATCGATCACGCCCACCCAGTAATACGGCTCGGGATCATCCGGCTTGATTTGGATATGTTTCTCATGAAAGGTCTTCGATTCCTCCATTCTCTTGGGATCGAAGGGAGGTCCGCCCGCCATGTTATAGAGAATCGAACCAACGCCATCAATTGCTGAAATATTGTTCGGGTCGTTCGCCAAGATCTGCTGAAATTCCTGCGCCGCCTGATCGCCGTTGCGGATGTTTTCCGGGGAAGGGGCTCCTGGAATATACTGCGCGGAATAAGCCGTGGCGAGATAGAGCCGCGCGTTAGTCAACGAAGGGTCAAGATCCTTGGCCTGCTTGAAATCTTCGATGGCGAGGTCAGTCTGACCACCCTTGTAGGCTTGCACGCCCTTATTGAGTTTGTCCCGTGCTTTCAGTTTATCGCAGCCGGTCGTAGCGGTGATGGAGACCACCATTATGGCCAGAAGAAAAAGTATATGAGGCTTCCGCTGCATTCCTTACTCTCCTTGATGAAAGCGAATCACGGTCCGAGGAGTCTAAATTACTGTCCGGCTTCGATTTTCGCAGTTATTAGGCCGACGCTGTCGATGCCCGCGCCGCGCATGATATCGATTGCGCGTGCCACGTTTGCGAATTCAACGCTATCGTCGCCTTTGACGAACGCGACTTTTTCAGCGCGCTGCTTGAAAATATCTTCAAGGCGTGGCCCGAGGTCATCCCAGGAAATATCGTCCTGGTTGATCATTACTTTTCCGTTGGAAGTCACCTGCACGACGATGGTCTTGTCCAACAGTTCCTTATTCTCCTGCTGGTTGGGAGGGGTGGGCTGCGGAACGAGCGCATCAAGACCCTGCGGAGTCGTCGGCGTGATAACCATGAAAATGATGATTAAGACCAGCAACACGTCAATTAGGGGCACGATGTTTGGTTCAGACATCGATCCTTTACTGCCGCCAACTGCCATTCCCATGGGAATACTCCTTTAAATCAATCGCTGCGCTGTTCTTCGCCGCCCGAAATTAATCGGCGGGTGGAGGTGGAGGCGCTGTGGGCCTGTTGCCGCGATTCTTCTCGGTCAGCAGGCCAAGCTTGTCGACGCCAGCAGAGCGGACTTCGTCAACAGCCTTAACGACATCGCCATATTTTGCGCGCTGGTCGGACCGAACGAAGACAGTCTTGTCCAGACGATTGGAGATCAGGTCCTTCACCTTGGAGGTGATCTCATCGAGCTGTATGCGCGTGCTACCCAGATACATTTGTCCGTCACGGGTGACAGCCAGAATAATGGCGTCATCCTTGTCGGCGTCCTGCATGTCCTGGGCATTATTTACCTTGGCCATGTCTACCGAAACGCCCTTCTGCAACATCGGCGTAACCACCATGAAGATGATGAGCAACACCAGCATGATGTCCGCCATAGGGATGACGTTCGGGGCGGCCATTACGGGCGGTGCTTTAGGCTTGTATGCCATGATTTACTTCTTCCCGCCGCGACGGGTGATGAAATAGTTGATCAACTCCATCGAGGAGTTGTCCATCTCGACGTCGAAGGCTTCTACTTTGTTGGTGAAATAATTGAAAGTCCACACTGCAGGGACGGCCACGAGCAAGCCGAGGGCGGTGGTGACCAAGGCTTCAGCGATACCGCCGGCGACCGCCGACAAACCAGTAGCCTTCGATGCCGAAATGCCTTTGAATGCGTTGATGATGCCCATCACGGTGCCGAAGAGTCCGACGAAAGGAGCGGTGGAGCCGATGGTGGCGAGACCGGAGAGGCCGCGCTTCATTTCGGCGTGAACGATGGCGACCGAGCGCTCCAGACCGCGCTTAGCCGCTTCGATCACTTCCTCATCGCCAACCTGCGCCGAGGCAGCCTGGAACTCAGAAAGTCCCGTGGCCACAACCTTGGCGATGTGGCTCTTCTTGTTGCGCTCGGCAATGGAAATGGCTTCGTCGAGCTTGTTGTCCTTAAGGGCACCCGCGACTTGCTGAACGAAAATGCGGGACTGCTTACGCGCCGCGCTGTACATCAGGGCGCGGTCGATCATGATGCCCACCGACCAGGCAGACATCGTAAAGAGAATGATTACGACCACTTTCGCGGGCACGCCCATGTTGTGCCACATGCTGACCAAATCCCAACCGACCTCGCCGCTCTGCTGCTGAAACATCACCACGCCCGCTAGAAGTAAATTCGAAAACATTAGTTTGCTCCTCCGTTCCTGCTAGACGATCACGGCAGCAATATTCTGCCGGTCGGATTTATTTCGAATCAGCCCCGGTCCCGCGAGAGACCTGAACCATTTACAACAGCTTAACCACCCAAAGTAAACACAACTGAAATTGTGGTATCCACTTCCACCGGTTCGCCGTTAAGCAACGTCGGGTTATAGCGCCACTGGCGGACCGCGTCCATCGCATTCTTCATCAGCAATGGAGGGCCGGAGACATACTCGAGCTGCTCGATCGAGCCGTCCTTGGAAATTACGGCGTGCAGGATCACCGTGCCGGAAATGTGAGCGGTCTTGGCGATTGGCGGGTAAATGGGAGTAACCTGGCGAACCAGCTTGGCCGCGGCCACGCTGCCGCCAACGCGAATTCGAGAAGGAGCAGCCTTCGGCGGAGGAGGCGGAGCCGAGCCCACGCCACCGATAATACCGCCGAGGACGCCGCCAGCCTGGCCGCCCGGAACACCGCCGGGCACGCCACCCACGACGCCAACTGCGCCAACGTCCGGCGGCATTTCTTCTTCCTTGATCATCTGAACTTTTTTGGGGATAACGGTCGGAGCCATCATCTGGCCGTTGTGCAACAAACGCTGCACAGGTTTGACGATCCTTTGCACGGCCGCAGCCGGAGGTGGAGGCGGAGGCGGAGGGGGCGGTGGAACCAAGAACGTCGTTAACATCGCTTTAGGCAAGGCTTCGGTATAGATGAGCGGAATCAAGACCAAGATGCCCAGCAGAGCAGCCTGAATAATGGCAGACAGCACAACCGTCCAGGGCTTATTGGTCTTCTTGGAGTGAGCGCTGGAAACAACTAAATCGTCAAACATGGCACCTACCTCCTTGCCGCTGCCACTGCGCGCTTATCGGCTGCGGATCCGGCGCGAACGGCAGTTCCCTGACCACGATATTTGTTCCACAGCACCACGATAGGCGCCGCAATACCGAAACTGGAGTATGTTCCTACCACAACTCCTACCACCATAGCAAAAGAGAACGCGCGAAGAACTTCACCACCCATCAGGAAGAGTACCAGAACCGTCAGGAAAGTCAGCCCGCTGGTAAGAATGGTACGAGAGAGGGTTTGGTTAATGGCCTTATTGACTACGTCTGGAAATGGTTCTCTGCGCATGATGCGCAGGTCTTCGCGCACGCGATCGAAGATCACGATGGTGTCGTTCATCGAATAACCGACCAACGTGAGGAGTGCGGCTATAACCGTTAGAGATATTTCAAAATGGAAGAGCGAGAAAAATCCCAGGGTGATCAGCACGTCGTGAAAGACGGCTATCACGGCCGCCGCGCCGTATACCCATTCAAACCGAATCGCGATGTAGACCAGCATTCCGGCCAGCGCATACAGAGTGGCGAGAATCGCCTGCCGTCGCAACTGCGCGCCAACTTTCGGGCCCACAACTTCAACGTTGCGAATGGTGAAATCGCCCAGCGCAAATCCGCTATTGAGCGATGCTATCACCTGCGGCGTGGCGCCATCAACATTCTTCAGCTGATCGAAGTTGGATACAATGCCACCGTGCTCGCGATCACGCGCGTCCAGTAGACGTTGCGCAAGCTGATTGTATCGGTCTCCTGCATTCGAGCCCAACGCGAGAGGATCTTTCTGTGTCAGATTAGCGGCTACGACATCTCTTGTCGCGGAATTGAAATCCGCTCTGCCGGATGCGTCGCTGGTGCCGAACGTCTTGTGCAATACATCCAGAATCGCCTGCTTGCCGGAATCGAGCGAAGCTTCATCTTGGCCGCCGCGTTCAAGGCCAATCACCACGTCATTCTGACCGCTTTTATTCAAGACTGTGTCGCTGATTGTCTGGATGGTGCTGTCCGCCAAGCCTGCGGTTGCCAGACCTTTGCGAATCTGGTCCACGGGCGCGGGTCCGGCAAAGCGAACATAAACCAAAGTGCCGCCGCGAAAATCTATCCCGTAGCGCAAGCCGTGGTTCTTCAGAATCGAGGCCCATCCAACGATCAGCAAAAGCAGCGACAAGGCGACGAAATATTTCGCCTTCCCCATCCAATCGACGTTTACGCCCTTAAAAAATTCCATTCAGATACCTATCCACCCTTATCTGACACCACGGTGCCCGGGTTTGTTCCCCGGCTCGTGTTCCTACAGCTAAATACTAAGCTGCGCCTGGCGGCTCATTCGCGAGAGGTGCCAATCGAAAATTGCGCGCGACACGTAAATTGAGGTGAACACATTGGCCAGTAAGCCTATTACCAAGGTCACTGCGAAACCGCGTACTGGGCCAGTCCCGAACAGAAACAAGAAAATCGCCGACACGATCGTGGTTACGTGCGTATCAATAATCGTCAGAAACGCGCGCTCGAAACCCAGGTCTACAGCCGACGCCGGAGCTTTGCCATTGCGCAATTCTTCGCGGATGCGCTCGAAAACGAGCACGTTGGAGTCCACGCCCATACCGATCGTCAGGATCACACCGGCTATGCCGGGTAACGTGAGTACTGCGCCGGCATAAGCCATGAAGGCGACGAGAATAATTAAATTAAGGAACAAGGCCACAACTGCATTGACACCGCTTAGGCGGTAGTAGAAGACGAGAAAGATCATCACGACGATAATGCTGCCGATCGAGGCGCGCACACCCTCGCGAATGGAATCAGCTCCCAACGACGGCCCGACGGTTCGTTCTTCAAGATACTTGATCGAAGCAGGCAGCGCGCCGGCGCGCAACACCAACGCCAAATCCTGCGCGGACTCCTGGCTGAAGCTACCTTCAATCATGCCGGAATCATCGATGCGACCATTAATTGTGGGCGCCGAATAGACTTGATGGTCCAGCACAATGGCCATTCGATGGCCGATGTTCGCTTCGGTGAAGGGTCCAAAACGAGCGGCGGCAGCCGTAGAGAGTTGGAAACGCACTTCGTACTGGCTAGGATAATTTGTGCTGGGAGACGGGCTGGCACCGCGAAGATCTTGTCCGGTGACGATAGGGGCGCGGTCCAAAATATAGAAACCCTGTTGCGCGGGTTGACCAGCCTGCGATTCAGGTTTACCGGGAACGATGATTGCGCCCTGCGGCAGCACACCACCTTTCGCCGCGAGCGCTGCGGCTTCCGATGGATACACTTGATCGTCGGCGACCCGATTGAGAGTCAGTTGGCCGCCCGCTTGAATAACGGACTTTGCGCGAGTGGGATCACCCTCGCCAGGCAGTTGGACCAGAATTTCATTATCCCCACGGCCAGTGAACGCGATTGTGGGTTCGGTCAATCCCAGAGCGTTAATGCGGCGCGTAATTGTCTCGAGGGCCTGGTCCATGGTGTCGCGGCGAAGGTCCGCCACAACGGAAGGCTTGATCGCCAGCAGGTAACCGTTCGCAACGCCAGCGGCGGGAGACATAGTCCAGTCGGTGAATTGGTTGGCGATGAGATCGCGGAACCCGCCGGAAGTGGAGGGGTCGACATTGTCAACCTCGATATGCGTATCGTCAATGCGACGAATGTCGCCAATGATTATATTTTTTTCGTGAACTTGCTTTGTGAGTTGGTCGACGGCCTGGTCGGTGCGTTGGAAGATGGCTTCATCCACCTGGACCTGAAGAACCAGGTGACTGCCACCCTTCAAATCCAAACCTAGCTTAATGCGATCAGCAAGATTCTGCTTGGCTTGCGTGAGTGATGTCGGGAATCCAATGAGTCCGAGGATACAAATAAGAATAACGATCGCGATAAGAATGAACTTCCATCTGAGCTGGGGATTCATGCGAGCTGCCTAAGTCTCCTTCGCTGGTTCGGCTTGCATTCCGCCGATGGCGCTTCGCGAAATCTTCATCTTCACTTGCTCCGCAATGCGCAACTGAACTGTGTCGTCTTCGAGGCCTACAATCGTGCCATAAATACCGCCGGTGGTAATTACTTTATCGCCGTTCTTCAGGGTCTTTAGCATTTCCGTCACTTTTTTCTGGCGGCGTTGCGCGGGCAAGATCATCAGGAAATAAAAGATGACCATGATGAGGATGAGCGGCAAAAATAGCGCAAACCCTCCCGGCTGCTGACCCTGCAGCACGAGACCCAGGTTCGCCAAAATCTCGAAGCAAAATGTCACGATCGTTGCGCCTTTTCTCCCGCGCCGCGAGCGCTCGGGAGGGTGAAACCCGCCAGGACGGGAAAGCTTGCCTGGGTAGGCAAGCACAAAGCTCGTTCGCCAGAGACGCTGCTCCGCCCGCAACCGCGCCCAACGACTGCTTGGGTTTGTCTTATTTCAGACGAGCCTGAAGGTCAGAGCGGAACTTTGCGAGCTTCCCAAAACGGATAGCCTCGCGAATTTCGCGCATGATGTCAAGGTAAAAGTGGATGTTGTGGTGGGTGTTCAAGATGGTCGCCAGGAATTCTCCGGAAGCATATAAGTGACGCAGGTACGCGCGAGAATACCGCCGGCAAACGGCGCATGCGCAGGATTCATCAATGGGGCGCGGGTCGTTCGCGTAATGCGCATTTTTTATGAGCAGACGGCCCTGTGAAGTGTACAGGCAGCCGTGACGCGCGCTGCGCGTGGGCAAAACGCAGTCCATCATGTCGATGCCCAGCGCAACATAATCGAGAATTTGCTCCGGTTTTCCAACCCCCATCAGGTATCGCGGACGATCGGCGGGCAGTCGCGATGCGGCCGCTTGCGTCATTTCGCAAGTCGTGGCGTGTGGTTCGCCGACTGCCAGGCCACCGATCGCGTAGCCGGGAAAATCCAGTGCGACAAGCGAATCTGTGCTTTCCCGCCGCAATGCAGCGTGCGTGCCACCTTGCACAATACCAAAAAGCATTTGGTGCGCAGCATCGCCATGCTGGGCGAAATAATCTCGCGACCGCCGCGCCCAATCGAGTGTGCGCGTGGCGGCTTCGCGTGCGCGCGCTTCATCCGCAGGCGCCTCGATACATTCGTCCAGCACCATAATGATGTCCGCGCCCAGCGCGGTTTCGATCTCGAGAGCTTTTTCGGGTGAGAGAAAATGTTCGGAGCCGTCCAGATGCGAACGAAAAGTCACTCCTTCATCCGAAACGTTGCGAAGTTCGCTGAGACTGAAAACCTGGAAGCCACCGGAGTCTGTGAGAATCGGCCGCGGCCAGGACATGAATTTGTGCAGTCCGCCCATCTGCCGAATGAGTTCGTGGCCCGGACGGAGATAAAGATGGTAGGTATTCGAAAGAAGGATTTGTACGTCAAGATCTTCGAGATCCTGCTGTGTTTGACCTTTTACGGTGGCAGCCGTGCCGACCGGCATGAACGCAGGTGTGTCTATAACTCCGTGAGGCGTCGTCAGGCGGCCAAGACGCGCCTCCGTTGGGTCGGTGGCCAGAACTTCAAAATGAAATCCTTCGCGATTCAAAACCATCCGGCTGAGTGTATCAGGAGAACACAGCCACTACTCCGGCCTTGATAGCTACAAACGCGATCCACGGAATGACGACAAGTACGAATGCTTTGCCAAACGAAAGTTTTTTCGGATTGGTCGCGCTGAAACCGATCGCGAGCAGAATCATGGTCCAGATTGCGAAAATATCGATCGAAGAAAGCAGCGCCACCAGCCATTTGGACGTGTCGTCCGAAAGAAGGGCGCCCGGGTTCGAAGCAACTAGGTTCTGCAAATCCACCGTAGAGGGGTCCTTCAGGAACAAAATTAGCATCGATAAGGCCCCATGGATCAGCCACGGAACCCAAGCGTACGCGACAATTGCCAGCGACGTTTTGAAATTGACCTTCGTAGCTCCGCTGAGATTGAAAATAGCTAGCAGCACGGCGGCCACCGTGACGGCGCCTAGAAAAGGGATCACCACCCCCTCGAAATAGCCGAAAGGCGGCGCGAACTGTATCTGTTTCTCGATTATGCGTTCGCGATCTTCGGCGGACAGTCGCTGCATGCGCGAGTTGTTAACGGCCTGCTTTTCAAAAAAACTGGGCCAGCCCGCGCGACGGGTGAATGTCGCGACCACGGAAATGAAAAAAATACATCCCAGGATGACTGGAACAATCCAAGTTGGACGTTGCGCGATAACCTCAAATGTTGGCTTGGGACTGAATAGTACGCCAGCGATTCGGCTGAAGGAATTATCAGAGCCAGCCGGCACATTCGAAGGATCTATGCCTGCGGCGGGCTGGACTGGATCTAAAGCGGCCATTTGAAATCCTTTGAGCCTATGAGCACTTCGGCGCGGCCCTAATTGCCATTACGGGTCGTTTCGCGAAGTGTCAGCACCCGGATTTTAACCCGATATTTCTAACAGCCAAGCGATTATATGCACCTGAAATAGCGGCAAGGATCCGCAATGGCACCGACTACCGATGCGAGTCGCCATGTGCCGAAATTGCTGCAGAGTCCCGATAAGGCTGCAAGATTCTGCGGGCAATTCGAAGTGAGCCTGTGTCCGCTTTCTTTAGCGAGGTTTGCCTCGCGCATTTGAGACGGCGATCAACAATTCGAGGTTTAAAGGGGCGGCCAGCCGGCGCATTCAAACCAGTTTGCAATACATTAGCGCCATGCATGTTCCACCGAGTTTAGCCAGGGATAGTTGGGACCGACGCGAGAAGAGCTTGCGTGTACGGATGCTGCGGTGCCCGAAGCACTTGGTCGGCCGGGCCTGACTCAACGATTTTGCCAGCCTGCATAACAGCGACGCGCGAAGCAAGCTGCGCCACAACAGGAAGGCTGTGGGAAATCAAAATTAAAGTCAGCGAAAACTCCCGCTGTAAACGCGCGAGCAATTCCAGAATCTGCGCGCCCACCGAAACGTCGAGCGCCGATACAGGTTCGTCGGCAATTACTAATTCGGGTCGCAATATCAATGCGCGTGCGATTCCAATTCTCTGACGCTGCCCTCCGGAGAATTCGTGGGGGTAACGCGCCAAAGCATCAGTACCAAGGCCGACAACTTGAAGAATTTCAGCGGCGCGTGCGCGCCGGTCGCTGCGGGAAATTTTCGGATCGTGGATCGCAAGCGGCTCCCCAACAATTGTGCCCACACGCATTCGCGGATTCAGCGACGCGATGGGATCCTGAAACACCATCTGCATGCCGCGGCGCAAACCTCGCAATTCCGAGCCGCGCGCGCTCAGCCAGTTTTTGCCGCGGAAAATAATCTCGCCGGAATCCGTTTCAATAAGTCGCATCAGCATGCGGGCGAGCGTGGTCTTGCCGCACCCGGATTCGCCGACGATGCCCAGGGTCTCACCTTTTTCTAGCGTAAAACTCACACCATCGACGGCGATAGCCCCCCGCTTGGATTGTCTAAATGCGGTAGTCGAAATCGAATAGGATTTTCGCAGATCGCGGGCTTCGATTAGAAATTCTGCTGGCATTCCTACATTTTCTCAGCGGCGATGTAGAGCCCGGGATTGCTTATATACAGTTCGGGCTCCCCAGCGGGGTCGGAAGATTCGAAACGCGGGTGAAAATTAGCGCCGTCGCCCCCGATCGAAGAAATCATCAGGCCACGCGCTTCGATGTATTCGGGGTCCGTGCGTTTCCAGCCAGCGACATGCATCCAGTTGTCGAAATTTCGCGGGTGCTCGCGCATCTCTGTCGCAATGATCCGCAGTCCCGCGGCGCCCATCATTTCTTCGAATTCCCGATGCGTGAGGGAACGCGAGTGAGAATGGTCGCGAATGTGTTCAATGCGGTGATTCAGCGCCCGTACGACAGGGTCTTCGGGAACGACAATATCAATCAAGCCCACCCGCCCACCAGGCTTGATCACTCGCGCCATTTCATTGATGACGCGGGAAGGCTCGGAAATATGGTGCAGGCTGTAGCTCGTGACCGCGATGTTCAGCGAACCATCGGCCAAAGGAAGCGCTTGCGCGTCACTCAGCGCAAAAGCCAATTTTTTAAGCAGGCCTTCTTGCGCAGCGGTTGAACGCGCCCGCACTAAAATTGCCGGAGTGAGGTCGAGCGCGCAGATCCAGCGCACATATCTTGCAAAGCGCAGGGCCAGGGTGCCAGGCCCGCTTGCAAGATCCACGGCGAGATCATCAGGACCGGCCGAAACCATGCGCAGGAGCAATTCGGCCGCCTCGACGCGCTGGGCCACGGCGTAATTACCAAACACTTCAGCGGTCTTGGTAAATCGAGCGCGAACCAGATCTTTTAGTGCGTGGTCGCTTATTTTTTCTTGATTTGCAGAGCTATTGCCCGATTTCATACGACGAGAATACACCTCGCGCCATGATTTTTGTTTACCGCTCGCAATGCCGGCACCTTGATGTCGCACTCCGCAACGTGATGAGGACACCTGGGCGCAAATGCGCATCCCGGAGGCAGCGCATCAAGCGCCGGAACCGCCCCCGGAATCGGCACCAGCTTTTCGCGCACAAGACGCGGTGCGGCCCGCAGTAACCCTTCCATATAAGGATGACGTGGCGCGCGTAGGACTTCCGCCGCCGGGCCTTCCTCCACAATGCGCCCCGCGTACATCACCGCAATGCGATCGGCGATTTGCGCCACAACTCCCAAATCATGCGTAATGAAAAGCATCGAAAGCTGAAGTTCGCAGCGCAATTTCGAGAGTAGATCCAGTATTTTCTTCTGTACGGTCACATCGAGTGCCGTAGTCGGCTCGTCGGCGATCAGCACTCCAGGGCCGGCCGCCAATGCCATGGCGATCATCACGCGCTGACGCAACCCTCCAGACAACTGATGCGGATATTGCAGCGCGCGACGTTCAGGATCCGGCAGGGAAACGCGCTCCAAGGCTGCTATGGCGCGGTGAAGGATTTCGCCGGCAGGAGTCTTTGGCTCATGTACGCGGATCGCTTCTTCCACTTGTGCGCCAATTCGCAACACGGGGTTGAGCGCGGTCATCGGCTCCTGGAAGATCATGGCGATTTCGCGCCCGCGAATCTCACGCAGCGCCTCTTCAGACAATGCCAATAAATCTTCGCGCGATGAATGGGGGCTGGATGCACCAACATTTCGAACGTCATGCCCATTGCCGTTTCCGGCGATTTCGCGCCGATGCAACCAAGCTTCGCCGTAACAATGTGCACCATGCGGAGCGATACCCATTAGAGCGAGCGAGAGCATTGTCTTGCCGGAGCCGGATTCGCCAACAATGCCCAGCGTTTCGCCTTGTTGCAGCGTGAACGAGACCTCGTTCACCGGCCGTACCCAGCCGGATTGCGTGGGAAGTTCGACAGTCAGTCCGCGGACGTCGAGGCTCATCGTCATTGCAACATGATAGCTGCCGCGCGACGTCCTAGCGACAAAATGCTATACCATTTGCTTATGATTGCACCGCTGTGCCCCCATTGCCATGGCGCAACCATGCTCGCGAACAGCACGCCTTATTGCGCCCATTGCGGCTGGAATCGTGAATCTGCCTCTCCAAGACTCGGTCAAGTTTAAGGACATTGCCCATCGCCGGGGTGATGATGGCCGGCTTTTTGTTTTTCATCATTCATTTCTGGCGGTTCCGCAACCCCTATCAAATCGGCATCTTGCTCCGCATTCCCATGATCGGAATACTGGTGAATTACCTGGTCATGGAACGCTCGCTGAAGAAACTCCAAGCGCTTCGGGTTGCGACAGTGCAACCGGCTCCTCTGCGCGCCGAGACGACGCGAGTTCGACGTCCACCGCCGTTTTAAAATCGCACGGAACGTTCGAACCGCATGTTCAAGCCCTGCTGAGAATTTCGCCGCGCGCGAAATTCATATGGCGACGCGAGAATGAATCAGCATAAGTGTGGTGACGGTTATGTTTTTAAATCGTCGCGGCGATTTTCGGCGCGCATCTCTAAGGGGACTGGTCATGAATGCATTCGTCCGGGGTTGTTGCAACCAAAGACTGGGGCATGATCTGCGGACTCGTCGTTTTACCGCTGTTTACGTCCGTCTTATGACGTTCGCAGGCGAGAGAATGCGAGTTACTCGAGAACGGCCAGATTGTGATGGGCAAAGTCGTGCGCCAATGGCAAGATCGCGGGTACTCGTGCCTCAAATACGAATTCAGCGATTACCAGGGCCAGACGCATACCGGAGCGGCTTCGACTATGAGAAAAATCTATTCGAGAGGATGCCAGTTCCCGTATTTACGACCGCGACGATCCCAAACGCCACATCGCGTTCTGCGCCACACTCCACGAAATCGCGACTTAACTCTTACCAGCTTCCTCAGCCGGCCCAGGGGTCAACGTCTTGCGATGGGGATGCACAAGCGCAAAGCTGTGTGCGTTTCGGAAAAGCGACACACTTTATTGTCGGTTAGACCGGAGGCCTTACCAGCGTCGATCACGTCAATTTCGCGGATGTGAGTTTGGCCTTTTGGATACACCACCCAAATAGCGCCGTTCTTATCGATCGATTTCACCAACGATTTCAGGCAGGCCAGTTCCTTTACCGTGTCGGCCGAAAAGAAAATCAAGTCAGCACCAGCAATGCGCCGCCCGCGTGAATAGTCGGGCACGCGCGCGCTAAGATCCGTAAGAAACTCCGCGCTTTCTACTCCAAGCACAGCGACGCGCTGATTGGCTTCACACCGAGCTTATCGATCAGCAAGCGGTGCGAATAATTGCGCTCCGCTTCACGTTGTTTCGTTGGGTTTTTTACCGGTATGCTCAATTCTGAATCACGACGCTATCTCCGAATTTCAAACCGAGTTCATGCAAGTACTGTTCCTGAGTCTTTGAGTATGCCATGAAAAAACGAGCGACAAATCGAACGACCGGATTATAAATTTCGCCATTCTCGGTAATACGCACCAGCGAAGCACCATCAGCCGCGAGCGTAATTTCGTATGTCCAAGTGCCGCCGAAAGTTAGCTTCGAATCGGCGATGCGCGTGACCATCGCTCGCGGTGGAATCATGACCGTTACTTCGTAGGGGATCGATCCTCTATGACGGTCGACTTCGCGCCACGAGGGTTTGCCGTCAACTTCGGGAAGAGGATCTACTCGTGCGACGTCCTGGCGCCAAGTCGGAAACTTGGCGTAATCCGTAATGACGACCCAAATCGCCGCTGGCGGCTGCTGAAACCGCGCCGCACGTGTCGAAACATGGTTCTTTGGCAATAGCGTGCCGATGATCACGATGAGAAGCACTATCGCGATCACGACAATCAGCGTGGCCAGTAGGATTCGTTTCACGGCAGTCTGTCACTCTTTCAATATTGCGTGCGCACAAAGTCTCGCTGCGAATGGACGCGCATTATACTGCGATTTTTCCAGCCGAGGTTTACGATCTGAACCGGTTGGCACATAATGCGCTTCCAGGAACTTCAATCCGTCACGGAGGCCAAAAAATCGATGCTTCCCGGCATGAAGGCCGCGCTGAATTATCATCCGATGTTCGTTCACTTCCCCATTGTGCTGTGGCTTGCCGCACTCCTGTTCGAATTACTTGCCATATGGAGAACGAGCGACGAATTGCACCGCACCGCTTCGCAACTTCTGTATCTCGGCACCCTGGCGGCAATTATTACCGCGATAACTGGTCTGGCCGCGCAAAACTCAATCCCGCCCGGAGACGCGCGAGTCGCCGTTGGTATTCATGAAGCCTTAATGCTTACCGCCACGAGTTTGGCAATCGCGCTGTGCATGTTTGCATGTTTCAAGCGTAAGAATTTCACCGCGCAGTTGCGTAAAATCATGCTACTCGGTCTCGTCTTACTCACAGGGCTACTGATTCTGGGCGCAGATCGCGGCGCAGAACTCGTCTACGGCTATGGAACGGCCGTAAATTGGGCCACCGCGCAGCAACAGAAGTAAATTTTTAGACCGGCAGCTCGCATCGTAAGTTACGGCAGGAGGTATGAAATATTCCGAAGGTGCTGAATGAAAAAACCGAGAGAATCGAAGCGAATGAGCGACGAAGCGGTGAAGAAGGGAACCGGAAAGACATGGGCGCAATGGCTCAAGATCTTGGATAAGGCCGGTGCGAAGAACTGGAAGCATCAGGAAATCTCCGCTTACCTCGCCAAAACCCACAAGGTCGGGCCGTGGTGGTGCCAAATGGTCGCAGTTCCATACGAGCAAGCGCGTGGAATACGCGAGAAGTTTCAAAAATGCGACGGCCAATTCGCCGCGTCCGGAAGCCGCGCGCTAGATGTGCCAATCGCGAAACTTTATCAGTCGTGGATCGACGAAAAGTTGCGCCGCCGCTGGCTGCCGGATGCCGAAATGGAAATTACCACGGCCACTTCAAACAAATCGCTCCGCGCGAAATGGGACGGTGGAAAAAGCCGCCTCAGTGTAAATTTTTACGCCAAAGGAACGGGCAAGAGCCAAGCGCCTGTCGATCACATGAAGCTCGCCGGCTCAAATGAATGCGCGAAGATGAAAACTTACTGGTTTGAAGCGCTGAACCGCCTGCAAGAGGCGCTGGGGGATTAGTCTTACGCGGACCGAATTGATTTAATTAAAAGTTTTGGGCAGGAAGCGTAGTGCGGGTATCAGACCCGCACTACGGTGTAAGCCACATCTCGAATGAGCTTCATCGAGACAATTAACTAGTAATCGTTGGCGGAGCCTTCAAGGAACGCGCGGAGTTTGCGCGAACGCGACGGGTGGCGCAGCTTTCGCAAGGCCTTGGCCTCGATCTGACGAGTACGTTCGCGAGTGACGGCGAACGACTGGCCGACTTCCTCCAAAGTGTGTTCGCTGCCATCATCCAGACCGAACCGCATCTTGATGACTTTTTCCTCGCGCGGAGTAAGAGTCTTCAGCACCGAAGAAGTCTGTTCCTTCAAGCTCAAATTGATGACCGCGTCGGACGGGGAGACCACAGCCTTGTCCTCGATGAAATCCCCAAGATGCGAATCCTCTTCCTCGCCGATGGGTGTTTCGAGCGAAATCGGTTCCTGCGCAATTTTCAGAATCTTGCGCACCTTAGCGACGGGGATGTCCATCCGCTTGGCAATTTCTTCGGAAGTCGGCTCGCGGCCCAGTTCCTGAACCAATTGCCGCTGCGTGCGCACCAGCTTGTTGATCGTCTCGATCATGTGCACCGGAATGCGGATGGTGCGAGCCTGGTCGGCGATGGCGCGGGTAATGGCCTGTCGAATCCACCAGGTTGCATAGGTCGAGAACTTGTAGCCGCGGCGCCACTCGAATTTGTCCACGGCCTTCATCAGACCGATGTTGCCTTCCTGAATCAGATCGAGGAACTGCAAACCACGGTTGGTATATTTCTTGGCAATAGAAACGACGAGACGAAGGTTGGCTTCGATTAATTCCTTCTTGGCTTGTTCGGCTTCGGCTTCACCGCGAAGAATCACCTGAAGCCCGCGCTTCAATTCGGTAGGGCTGACTTCGCTGGCCAATTCGATCTCAGCAAGTTCCTGCCGGCGAGCCTTCAGATCCTTGCGGGCTTCGGCCTGAACGTCGGCTTTGGAAGCTTCCACACGCCGGTCGAGCTTGACGATCTCGCGTTCGAGGAAGTGAACTCGCTCGACAGTCTGCCGGATCTTTTCAATCAGCCGCTTCTTCTCAAGCGGATTAAAGTCCAGATCGCGCATGCGATTGGACATTTCCACGCGGGTGCGAGCCAAGGCATACCGTGCACGGAGGTAAGGACGCTTCTTCGACTTCGCCATCTTCCCGAGCTTCGCAGCCTGCTTCAGCGCGAGAAGATAGAGTTTGGCCACCCGGTCGATCTGCTTGAGTGTGTCCTTGGTCTTGGCTTCAATCTTTTCTTCGGTCAGTTCTTCATCGTCGAATTGAACGATTTCTTTGATCGAACGCGAACCATTGCGTAGGTCTTCGCCAACCTGCAAAAGTTCTTTCAGGATCAAAGGAGCGCGCGTAATTGTTTTCAGCACCAACAACTGCCCGCGCTCGATGCGCTTGGCGATGGCTACTTCGCCCTCGCGGGTCAGCAGAGGCACGGTGCCCATTTCGCGCAAATACATGCGCACGGGATCGTTGGTCTTCTCGAGCGAACCTGGAGTCAGGTCAAGTTCGCCATCTTCGGAAGCGACTGCTTCCGATTCTTTGGTGGGTTCCGCCGAATCCGAAGCATCCGCAGTGGCAAGCGCAGCCTTGGCGCTCGCAAGGTCTTCATACACATCAATGCCATAGCGCTCGAAAGTCGAGAGCAGATCGTCAATTTCTTCCGAGGAATGAACCTCGGGCGGCAGGATATCGTTCACCTCATCGTAGAGCAGGTAACCGCGTTCCTTGCCCATGGCGATGAGTTGGCGTACCTGGTCGTACTTTTCCTCAAGAGCTACCGTCACACTTCCTCCCTGGCAGAGGTCCGGCGATGCGCAAAACGGGGCCGTAAAATGCAAAGCTGCCGCGGTGATACACCCCGGCACACTTCAAATTAGCTGCATTTAAACGGATGTATAAGGACGAAACTTCGAATCTCTCGCCGATTCCGCGCCCGTTGCCACCACGCCCGCGCCTGCCCCGCGCATCTATATGATGCACGAAACATGCCGCACGTTTCCTCCAAAACCTTACGAATATACAATATAGGGTTAATGTACGTCAACTTTGCCGCCAAATTATTGAATTGGCAGCGATTTATCGGCTTCCCAGTCGCGAGATAGCAGCCGTAGCAATTCCATCCGCCGAAGCGCCAGTTGCCTCATCTCCTCCGCGGGCGGGTTGGCTTCGATCCGTTTTTGCAATTCCGTCAGTTCCTCTGCCACAGGCTTCTTCCGCAAAAAGTTAAGGCAGCTCTCGGCATCTTCCCATGTTCCTTCGGGCAACGACTCGAACAATATTTCGAACAGCACGCGCCGGTCTTTTTCTTCCAGCGAAGCGCCGAGGGACGCCGCATTCGGCTTTTCGCCAGCCGCCGCGGCAGTAAGGAGCGCTTCGAAGATATTCCGTGTTTCAAGGTTACGATGCAGTCTGCCGGACCCGATCTCGATCGCCAACTTTTCGCGGAATTCATCGGCTTCAAATAGCATGCGAATCAACTGACGTTCAGCTCGTTTCACGGCTGGCGTGAGCAGCTCGACCTTTGGCCTTACTTCGCTGCGGCGCTCATCGGCGGCACGTCGCAGCGCCGCACGCAACACGGGCTCGTCGACACGCAACTCGGAAGCGATGCGCGTGGCCCACTCGGAACGCAGAAGGCGATTTGGCAGACGCTGAACATAGGGCATCAGGAAGTTCAACGCAGCGACTTTTCCCTGCGCCGTAGTCCGATCCATGTGACGCGCGCGAGTGATCAGGTAATCCAGATAGGGCGGCGCTTGCGTGAGCATCTTTTTGTAGGCTTCGACGCCCTGTTCCTTGATGAATTTGTCAGGATCAGCACCACCGGGTAGCGACAAAACGCGCACATCGAATTCTTTTTCCAGCAACAGGGTCAGTGACCGCTCCGTAGCAGCCTGTCCGGCAGTATCGGGGTCATAGTTCACCACAATCCGGCGCGTAAAACGCGCGAGCAATTTCGTCTGCGGTTCAGCGAGGCTCGTCCCGCAGCTGGCCACTACATTGCCGATGCCGGCGCGAGCGACGGCAATAGCGTCCATATAGCCTTCCACCAAAACAGCAAAATCCGTCTGGCGCAAAGCCTCTTTAGCGCGATCGAGATGGTAAAGAACGCCGCTCTTTGAATATATCGGCGTTTCGGGCGAATTCATGTACTTCGGCATGTCGTCGCCCATGGCCCGTCCGCCGAATGCGATCACTTTCCCGGCTTCATTCGAGATGGGAAACATGATGCGACGCCGAAAACGGTCATAGAAGCGATTTCCGCTCTGGTCGCGTAAGACGATTCCGGAAACTTCCAGAAGTTTTTCCGGATACTTCTGTTTCAGAAAACGAAATAGCGCATCTCCAGTGGAAGGAGCAAATCCCAAACCGAAGCGCTTGATCGCCTCGCCATCCAACCCACGATCTTCAAGATATGCGTAAGCAACTTTACCTTCCGAGCTTTCCTGCAGCTGGCGCGCGAAAAATGCGGCAGCTTCGCGGTGCATTTCCACTAACACCGATCGCTGCTGATTTTCCTTTCGTTCCTCCGGCGAACGCTCTCGCGGCTTAGGTATCGCAATCCCGCATTTTTCAGCGACGGTGCGCACCGCCTCCGGAAACGTGGACTTTTCCAGTTCCATCACAAATTGAAAAACGTCACCACCCTTGCCGCAACCGAAACAATGATAGATCTGCTTGGTAGGATGCACTGCAAATGAGGGGCTCTTCTCCTGGTGGAACGGGCAGAGCCCCGTGAAATTCTGCCCCGTCTTCTTAAGGCGCACGTATTCGCCAATCACGCGAACAATGTCCGCCTGTTGCTTCACGCGATCGGCGAATGAGCCAGCTTCAGCCATTTAACCAGTCTCACCGTCTTCTGATTTCGCCACTTAAGCATTTGCTTGGGGGAGTACGTTTCCTCAACCGTCCGCAGCCGTGGCGCAACGCGATCTTCAGGATTAGTCGTCGCGAGGGCGGGTCCAGACCCCGCCACTCACGAGCGGCACGATCAACCTGTTGCATTCTACTAGAGGCCCGCGCGTCCCGCAGCTTATGCTATCAACTCCGCGATCGTGATAGCGGCTCCACCGCGATCTTCAGCCTCGTGGCGAATACTTTCCACCGACGGATGCCCCGACAAAAATTCACCGAGGCCTCGCCGCAAAGCGCCCATGCCATGTCCGTGAATGATCCGCACCGACGGCTTCCCGGCCAGAACAGCATCGTCGATGAATTTATCCACGCGCCGGGTAGCTTCTTCCACCGTACAGCCAATTACGTTGATTTCCTCTCCAACCGGCTCGCTTTCCCGCGCGTGCACAGTGATGCCATAGGGCCGAACTCCGCCAGAAGCTTTCGGCTTCGCGAATTGTGATTTCTCCGTTTCAATGCGGACTATGTCGCTCAGCGGTACGCGCATTCGCAGCGGCCCCGCTTCGATTTCCGCCATCCGGCCGTCGTGTCGGCGAAAAATAACCGGCTGCTTGAAATTCTTCACGACGATTCGCATGCCCGCAGAAAGTTGCTCGGGAGGCACAGGCTTTACAGCTGCAGCGACCGAAACTCCCAAATCGGTTTGAGAGGCAGCCAGTGTTTCTACCACTGCGGCATTGGCATCAGCTCGCGCTTCTGATCCAATCTTTGCGAGGCGCTTCCCCGACTGCTTTTCCACTTGTGCGCGCAAAGAGCGATCGCGAATATCCGCGGCAAGCTTGGCAACTTCACCTTCGAGTCGTTTCTGAGTTTCCTGAAAAGTTTTTTCCAGTTCGGCGATGCGCTTTTTTTGGCGCTCGACCCATTCTGTTTGCAGGGAGCGGCGCTCCATTTCCAGTTGTAGTAACTCCTCGCGCGCTTGTTGCTTGATCTGCTCCATCTCATCGCGGCTGCGATGGAGATACGCAATCAAATCGCGGGCCTCGCGCGATTCGGGAGTCTGCCTGGCGCGCGCATGCTCCACAACACGTGCAGGCAATCCCAATCGCCGCGCAATTTCGATCCCGCTCGAGGTGCCGGGAACTCCAACCAGAAGTCGATACGTCGGCCGCAAATGTTCTTCGTCGAATTCCATGGCGGCATTCACGATTCCGGGTGTTGTCGAAGCATATGATTTCAGCCGGTCGTGATGCGTAGTCGCGATCGTTAACGAATGGCGTGCACGGAATTCCTCGAGCATCGCCACTGCCAGCGCCGCGCCTTCCTCCGGAGCCGTCCCGGTTCCCATTTCGTCCACTAGTATCAGCGAACGATCCGTTGCAACCTCGAGCATGGATTTCAAATTGACGATATGCGCGGAAAACGTGGACAAATCCGCGGCGATCGATTGCTCGTCACCAATGTCGGCGAGCACAAGGTCGAACACGGGCATGTCGGCGCGTTCGGCAGCCACGGGAATTCCGGATTGGGCGGACAATGCGGCGAGCCCCACGGATTTCAGCGCAACGGTTTTGCCCCCAGTGTTCGGACCGCTAATCACCATCACCGTTTCGTCGCCCCCAAGCGCGAGCGATAGCGGCACAGCTTTGCGTCCAAGCGAATGAAGCTTCGCTTCCAGCACGGGATTACGGGCGGAATCTAAACGCAGAAAATTGCCCTTCTGAAATGTGGGCATTACACAATCGATCTCATGCGCGAATCGTGACCGCGCAAAAATGGAATCGAAATGCGCAATCTCCGCGGCCGCGGCCTCAAGCGGACCACCCTCCGCCCGCAACCTCTCCGTTAATTCTGTAAGAATTCGTGAGATTTCTACGACTTCTTCCTCGGAAAGCTGTACCAGCCGGTTGTTCAGTTCAATGGCTTCCAAAGGTTCAACAAAAATCGTTTGGCCGGTCGAGCTCGCGCCGTGCACTACTCCGGGCACGCTGCGGCGTTCCGACGCGCGCACGGGGATGACAAAGCGATCGTTGCGCAGCGTCACATAGTCTTCGCCGGTAGCGTCGCTCCGGGCATGCACGATGCTTTCCAGGGAACGCCGAATTGTCGCGCGACCGTGCGCGATGCCGGTGCGGATACGTTTGAGTTGCGGAGAAGCCTCGTCACTGATTTCACCGTTGGGGAGAATTGCACGGCGAATTGCAGTAGCGAGGTGGCGAAAATCCGCGAGGGCGGCGCCCCGCGCCGCGAGCCTTGACAGCCTGCCAGCCTCTGGCTTGAATGTTTCGCGGACGGAATTGCGAATCTCCATCAGCGAGCGCGCATCCAGCAACTCGCCAATCGAAAGCACAGAGGTGGGAATTGCCAGTCGCGCAAGCCACGCTTCCGGATCAGCGAGCGAACCCAACCCAAAGTCTGCATTGCTCCGAAGGTACCCAACAGCTTCGCTGATCAATCCGAATTCTGCATCGAGTACAGTCGTATCCAGCTGCGGCGAAAGCGCTTCGATTACTCGACGGCCCGGGGCGCACGTGGTATACCCACCAACAATCTCTTTCAGGCGGTCAAACTCGAGAACTTGTTCTGCTGGACGCGACACGAATACCTCATGATACGACTGCGCTGATCGGTCATTGTAGCCCGGTTGCCTGTGGGAATTCAGCCCAGGCATGCTTAAACATCGGCCGCCCGATTAATTAATCGGGGCGCGACTTATTTTTTCTTGGCAATCGCCGCGGGGCTTGTGGACCGATTGTTTCAATCATGGCGGTCGCGATTGCATCGATAGCAGCTGTAGAATCGCGGCCGCGCTGCGGATTATTGTTTCCAAAAACGGCAAAAATCAATTGCTCGCCGCCATTTGTGGTGGCAAAACCCGACATGCCGTGTACCCGCTCGAGAGCGCCGGTTTTCGCCAGAATTTCTCCGGTCGCACGGGTGTTCTTAAAACGATTTTCCAGTGTACCGTCAACACCGGCGATCGGAAACGTGGAGATGTAATCAGCACCCCACGGTTGATGCGCGTCGTAGCTCAGCAATTGCACTACTGAGCGAGGCGTCACCAGATCGTCCCGCGAAAGGCCGGAGCCATCCGTTAGAACTACATCGCCATCCGCGACGCCGACCGACTTCAGGAAATCCTGCTCGACCCACAGCCCCGCGTCCGTCACGCCGAACCTCTTTTTCTCATGCCCGACCGCGCGCAGCAGCAATTCCGCGTACAGATTCTGGCTCACCTTATTCGTCACCCGCACAATTTCTGATAGCGGAGGCGAAATATGCTCCGCGAAAACGATGGCCGTCGGCGACAGCGGCGCGGGAGCTGGGCCTACTACTTCGGGAGCATCCGGATATATTTCCGGGGCTGGCGCATGACGAACGCGAACTGTGCCGGTAACTGCCACGCCCCGCGACTGAAAAATTTGTTTGAGCGCCTCGGCGAGGGTCTCAGCGGGATCGGGCATCGCCAAATCAAGCTTGATCGGCGCGTGGCCGGCGGGAATTGTGCCGCGCACCAACAGAAAATTCGGCCCCGGCTGGCGTGCCACGCCAATTTCCGGCCTGCCGTCAGCCGAAATAGTTTTTATATCGTGAGCGAAAGTTTCTGAGGCCGCGGCTGGTTCCACAACGACTATCGCCGGCTCGCCCACCATCTCCGCGGGTTGGATTTCAACCGAAATGCAATTGTCATTAAAAGTGACAGCACTGATCGGCGCGCCAAAAGTGAAGAAAAGATCGCCGATGCTCCATCCCGGTGGGTAAGGGTCATAGGGGTAGTAGCTATCGTCGGCAATAATGTCGCCCTCGATTTGCTTCAATCCTTTGGCGATCGCGTCATCCACCATCCGTTGCAGAACTTTTTCCGTCGGCCCTTCACGTTCCACTTTGCCAGCGTAAGGAAATTTACGATTCGAAATATCCGGATCGCCGCGCCCGACGAATACCATATCGCCGGCGAGATTACCGTCCGTCCCCAGCTGGCCGACGGATTCCAGCGTGCTGCGGAACTGGAACGAAGGACCAAGCGTCGCAAACGCCAGCGACGAAGTAAAAATTTTCGCGTTCGAAGCAGGAGTGAAGAAATGGTCGGCGTTCAGCTCGTAAATAATTTGTCCCGTATCGCGATCCACCACGAGAATGCCCCAAAAAGCCTTCTGCGCGTGACCCTCAGCTAAAGCAGCGTCAACTCGCGCATGAAACCGCTTAACGTCAGAACGGCCGTTCGTGCGGGAGGACGCAGGCTTAACTTGGGGCACGGCCGGGACTTGTTGGGCGAACGCAGACTGACCAGGTACAAAACATAAGCTGACGAACAGCAGCGCCGTCGCACAGACATTCTCAATGCGTATGCGCGAGATGGGGCGCAAAATTCTCAGATTTTGAATTGACCTTTCCGCCTTGCGGAAGCCTGGTACGTTGCCGATTATAGGACCATAGCTCAAGTCGAAGTCATTCACTCTTGATGGCGGAGAAAGATTGCGGTTTGCCCGTTAAGTCCATATCATAACGGCCACCCATAGGAGGGTACATCTGATGAAGAAATTTGTATCGGCCCTGCTGATTGCTGCGCTGATTGGACTACCAACTTTGATCAAACCAACAACCGTCCGGGCCGACGACACCACGACGGATGAAGACCGGATTCAGAACGCAGGCCAGGTTCTAAAAGAAATCATGGATATCCCGGACGACATTCCGCAGAGCCTGATCGACAAAGCGTATTGCGTGATCGTGTATCCCTCTGTTCTCAAGGCCGCGTTTATCGTAGGCGCGAGTTACGGGCGCGGCGTAATGACCTGCCGTAAGCCCGCGCATTTCCGCGGCGCGTGGGGTCCACCGACGATGATGGCACTGGAAGGCGCCAGTTTCGGGTTTCAAGCCGGAGGCCAGGCTACGGATTTCGTCATCTTGGTGATGAATGATCGCGGTGCGAGTTCGATCCTGTCCAGCAAAGTGAAACTCGGAGGAGACGCGTCCGTGGCAGCTGGTCCAGTTGGCCGCAATGCAGCCGCAGACACGGATGCAACCTTGCGCGCGGAGATGTTGACGTATTCGCGAGCGCGCGGCCTCTTTGCAGGTATTTCGCTATCGGGTTCAACGGTGCGACCCGACAATGATGCCAACGAACGTATCTATAAGGAGAAAATTCCGGCGAAGGACATTGTTCTAAAAGCGGCCGTACACGCGCCCGCTTCCGCAAAACTTCTGCTTGAGATTCTTAACCAACACAGTCCCAAGAGAGCCTTGAAGTAGCTCTTCGTTCCGCGTAAATCCTGCGCCGGGAGGTTATACCTTCCGGCGCATCCACCCCCTTCCAGTTCACCATTTCTGTACGACGGCGAATCATTTCACATTGAAATAATTGACCAATAGTCGGAATTGGCTTATAGTCACCATTGGAACAATAGCCTTGAAACTGATCCGGTCATCCACCGCTTCAATACGAACGCGGGGCGCCCTCGGCGCTGGCCGCCGCGAACGGCACCGTGCCGAAACTCGCGACCGGCTGTATGCTGCGGCGCTTGAATTATTCGCCGACCGCGGCTTTCTGGAGACCACCGTCGAAGACATCACTGAAGCCGCCGATGTAGGCAAAGGGACCTTCTTCAATTATTTTCCGACCAAGGAACATATCCTGGCGGAGTTTGGCGGTGAGCGCACCGCTGCGGTGGAACGAGCCCTGGAAAAAGCTCGCGCTACCAAGGGCCCGGTACTCGACGTGATGCGCGAACTAGCGAGTGACGCTGCCGGCCAGTCCGATAAAAGCGCAGCCTTGCTGCGTGCAATCTTTGCGGCACACGCCTCGTGCTCCTCGGTTAGGGGTGAATTGATAAAGCGCTCGCATGTCTCGCGACGCCTCCTTTCAGAAATTTATCTGCTCGCGCAAAAACGCGGTGAGATACGCCGCGATATTCCGGCCGATGAGTTGGCGCGACTGACGCAGATTGTATTCATGGGAGCGACCATGAGTTGGTCCATAAAGCCGGAGTCTTCGCTGCGGAAGACCTGCGAGGAAATCTGGGATTTAATTCGGCCCAATTTGGAAATGAAGGCCGCACGAATGAACCACAAATCTCGGAGATCTAAGGCATGACGCCTCAATTCTTGGCAAGGCCTCACTACACACTCACTTTTCCGAGTCGCGTGAGTAGCCGAATTCATCAATACATTACGGGCAGGAGGTATGTGTGACCGTACGTACTACGATGTTTCTAGTCTTGGCGTTGGTTCCCCTAATTGCGAGCGCACCGCTCTATGCGCAAATAGCGGCGGGTCCCGCGACTGGCCAAACTCAATCTCCGTCTACTCCGTCCGGTTCGAATTCTTCCGGCCAAGCTAGTGGGTTTGCAGTTCCGATGGCTCAAGGGCAAAGACAATTTCAAGGCAGCGTCCCGGGAAAACTCGAGCCCGGAGTTGCGCAAATTTCCCTGCAAAATGCGATTGACCGCGGGTTGAAAACAAATTTGGGTTTGCTGCTGTCTGGCCAGGATGTTGTGACTGCGCGAGGCCAACGCTGGCAACAATTAAGCGCACTGCTGCCGAATGTGACGACGACCAGTTATGTGGACGGTTCACAAGTCGACCTCGCAGAATTTGGTTTTAACTTCAAGTTTCCGGCCGGTGCCGGTTTCAGCATTCCCTCGGTAGTCGGCCCTTTCGGCTATTACGACGCGCGAGGTTATGTGACGCAGTCAATCCTCGATTTAAAGGCGCTCAATAACACCCGCGCGGCGACGCGGAACGTGAAAGCTGCGCAATACACGGCGAAGGATGCGCGCGACCTGGTGGTGCTTGCCGTCGGCTACAACTATTTGCTGGGAATTGCCGACGCCTCGCGTATTGAGACAGTGGCGGCACAAGTAAACACAGCGCAGGCTCTTTACGATCAGGCCGCGGATCAAGTTAAGGCTGGAACTTCGCCTGCCATTGACGGTTTGCGCGCGGAAGTGGAGCTGAAAACGCGCCAACAGCAGTTGATTCAGGCGAAAAACGACTTCGCTATCCAGAAACTCACCTTAGCTCGTGTCATTGGCTTGGCCTCGGGCCAGGAATTCGACTTAACCGACAAGTCGCCATACGAGCCTTTTGGTGCACTCACATTGGACGAGGCTTTGCAGCGCGCTTATGCCTCGCGTTCGGATTTCCTAGCGGCCAAAGCCACGCTGGAAGCCACCGAATATTCGAAGAAGGCCGCACGCGCGGAATATTTTCCGAGCCTTTCGTTCAGCGGTGACTACGGCATCGCTGGAACCTATTCCACGCTAGCCACACACGGTGTCTTTGATGTTCGCGGCACTTTAACCTTTCCCATTTTCCAAGGTGGGAAAGTGCACGGAGACGAACTCGTGGCTGATTCCCAGGTGGAGCAAAGCCGCCAGAAAATGGAAAATCTGCGAGCGCAAATCGACGCGGATGTCCGCACAGCTTTTCTGAACCTGCAATCCTCCGCCCAGCAAGTGGAAGTGGCGAAAAGCAATATCGCCCTTGCCCAACAGACTCTAGATCAGTCGCGTGACCGATTCGCTGCGGGCGTCACCGACACAGTGGAAGTCGTCCAGTCGCAGGAACAGGTCGCCACCGCGAATGACAGTTACATTTCAAGCTTATACAACTTCAACTACGCAAAGATTTCCCTGGCCCGCGCGATCGGGCTGGGAGAAGACAGCGTGAAAGAGTATTTCAAAGGAAAATAACCATGCCGCAGAACATCGAGACCGAAGCTGCCCCTGGGGTGAATCCAACTGTTCCACCCGCCGAAAATAAACCGCGGCCCAGCGAACGGCACACTGCAGAGCCGCCTCCGCAGCGCTCCGAAACTTTTTTTCAAGCGCACCCGCGCGCACCCATAGCGATTGCTGTCATATTGGTCGTCCTGTTAGTCGCAGGCTTTTTTGCGTACAAATATTTTTCCACCTACGAGACGACGGACGACGCGGAAGTGGATGGTCATTTGATGCCGCTGAGCGCCCGAATTTCCGGCTACATCGATAAGGTAAATGTGGACGACAACCAGTATGTGGCTAAAGGAACCGTACTGGCGGAGATTGACCCTCGCGATTATCAGGTGGCTGCCGATCAGGCGAAAGCTCAATTAACCGACGCCCAGGCAGCAGCGCAGGCACAGGACATCAACGTACCGATCACTTCGGTGAACACTACCAGTCAAGTCTCCGTATCGGAGGCAGACGTGGAAAACGCACGCGCAGGAATTGCAGCCGCACAGGAGCAATACGGAGCTGCTAAAGCACAACTGGATCAAGCGCAAGCCAACAACGTGAAAGCGCAAAACGATCTGGTCCGCTACAAAGAACTCGTAGACAAACAGGAAATCTCGAAGCAGATGTACGACCAGGCTACTGCCGCCGCTCGAAGTGGTGATGCCACGGTGGCGGCTGCGCGCGCGTCAGCTGCAGCTGCACAGCAACAAGTTACCCAGGCTCAAAGTAAATTGGCGCAGGCTAACGCAAATTTACGTTATGCCCAGACCGGTCCCCGCCAAGTCGCTTCTAGCCGCGCAAAAGCTCTTTCCGCCGATGCTACTGTTCAGCAAAAAGAAGCGTCTCTGGAACAAGCGCAGTTAAATCTCCAATACACCAAAATCATCGCTCCGATAGACGGCGTCGTTTCGAAAAATGCAGAAGTAGGGATGAACGTTCAGCCGGGCCAGCAGCTTTTCACCATAGTTCCGCTCAACTCCGTCTGGATTACCGCGAACTTCAAGGAAACACAGTTGAAATACATGCGTCCCGGCCAACCCGTTGCAATAAAAGTGGATGCGAACGGCCGCACCTATAGAGGCAAAGTGGACAGCGTGGCAGGATCTAGTGGCGCGCGCACCAGTTTATTGCCTCCCGAAAATGCCACCGGCAATTACGTGAAGGTCGTTCAACGCATACCGGTAAAAATCGTTCTTGATCCCGGCGAAGATAACGATCATTACTTGCGTCTGGGAATGTCCGTCGAACCGAAGGTGACCGTAAAATAATGAGTTCTGCGGCCATCACGGCGGACTCCACCTGGCGCCCGCGTCCGGTCATAAATCCGTGGATCATCGCGTTGACGGTGACACTCGCCACCTTCATGGAGGTGCTCGATACCAGCGTCGCGAACGTCGCGCTGCCGCATATTGCAGGCAGCCTTTCCGCCGGCCAGGATGAAAGCACCTGGGTCCTGACGTCTTATCTAGTTTCCAACGCAATCGTCCTGCCGATGAGCGGCTGGTTTTCCCAGCTCATCGGCCGCAAGCGTTTCTATATGACGTGCGTCGCGCTGTTCACCGTCAGCTCATTTCTCTGCGGCTTGGCTCCAAACCTCACAATGCTGATAATCTTCCGCGTTCTTCAGGGAGCGGGAGGTGGAGGATTACAACCCAGCGAGCAGGCCATCCTCGCGGATACCTTCGAGCCTAGAAAACGCGGCATGGCTTTCGCGGTTTACGGCATGGCGGTCGTGCTCGCACCCGCTATCGGTCCTACGCTCGGCGGCTGGATCACCGACAATTTCAACTGGCGCTGGATATTCTTTATCAACATTCCTGTCGGAATCATTTCGCTGCTGCTCACAAATATGCTGATCAGCGATCCGCCATACATGAGACGGGAAAAGAGGACGGGCTTCAAAGTCGACTTCATCGGCCTGGGCCTGCTCGCGCTCGGACTGGGCGCGCTCCAGGTCGTCCTCGACAAGGGCCAGCGCGATGACTGGTTTGGTTCGCATTTCATCGTGGTCATGACAACAATCTCGGTGGCTGCATTAATCGGAGTGTGCTTCTGGGAATGGTTCAACGACCATCCCATTATCGATTTACATTTGTTCAAGGACCGCTCCTTCGCAATTGGCAATATGCTGATGTTTATGGTCGGCTTCGCCTTGCTCTCCAGCACCGTGCTACTGCCGCAATTCACGCAGGAACTGTTAGGTTATACTGCGCAAAGCGCGGGTTTAGCGCTGATGCCCGGCGGGATTGCGATTATTTGTTGTATGCCGCTAGTCGGCTATTTGCTCGGCCACACGGATGCCAGACGTTTGCTTTTATTTGGTCTCGTCATGGTTTCCTTTTCGCTTTTTCACATGATGAACTTCGACATCGCGGTTGATTTTCGGACGGTGGCCACGGCACGCGTATTTCAGGCGCTCGGACTCGCATTCCTTTTTGTGCCGATCAATACAGCTGCATACGCTTTTCTGCCGCCCGGAAAAAATAACCAAGCCTCTGGCCTGATTAACCTCGCCCGAAACGTCGGTGGCAGCGTCGGAATTTCTTTCGTCACCACCATGCTTGCGCGACGGGCGCAAGTACATCAAGCCAATCTCACGGCCCGATTGAATAGTGGGAACGGCCAATTCCAACAAATGATTGCGAACACCACGCACTTGCTCACCTCGCGCGGCTCAAGCCCCGCCGAAGCGGCTCACCAAGCCTATGGCCTGATCGCCAATACCCTCAATCAGCAAGCCACCATGCTGGCCTACGTCGACAATTTCTGGATGCTGGGAGTCGCCGTGGCCGCAATGGTTCCCTTCGTTTTCCTGATGAAGAAAACCAAACCTGGCGGCCCAATCGCGGTACACTGACGGCATTCAGGGTCTGCCATGCCCGTCAAAATCATCACCGTCGAAAGAGAGTACGGCAGCGGTAGCGCGAATATCGCCCGCACGCTTGCCGAACGCCTTGGTTGGAAACTTTGGGATCAGGAACTCAGCGCAGAAATCGCGCGCGTGGCGAACGTGGATACCCTGGCCGCGCGCCGCTGTGACGAGCGCGTGGATCCGCTCCTCTACCGGCTATTCAAAGTCTACGCGCGCGGCAGTTATGAGCGAGCCCTTACCACGGGCGAATCTCGCGTCTTCGATACTGACTGCATGGTGGACATGCTGCACCAAATAATTGAAGACGTAGCCTCTCGCGGGAATTGCGTCATTGTCGGTCGCGGCTCACCCTACATCCTTCGTAAGCATCCTGATGCCTACCATGTTTTTGTCTACGCGCCCGTCGACGAAAAGGTGAGCCGTATTCAAACCCTCGGCAAGACGCAGAACGAAGCTCTGGAGTTAGTGCACGAAGTGGACCGCGAGCGCGCCGAGTTCATTCATCACTATTTCGGCAAGGAATGGCCGTGCCGCCCGCTGTACAACTTGATGATCAATTCGAAATTCGGCGACGATTTCGTTATCGATTCCATCCTGCAGAACATCGAGCTCCTGCAACAGCGTCAGACGCAACGCAGCGTCAGCGCTTGACCAGCGGCTGACGTCCATAAAGTCGCGCCTTCGCGAACGCATCCGCTTCGTATCGTTGACTTGCATCTCCACGCCATCTAAAATCGCCGTCAAATGACTGACAGCTCTTCCTCCTTGATTGGCCAGTCCATCTCTCATTACCGAATTGTAGAGCGCCTCGGCGGCGGGGGCATGGGCGTCGTTTACAAGGCCGAAGACACCCGGCTGCGGCGTTTTGTGGCACTGAAGTTTCTGCCCGAGGAAGTTGCTCGTGATCAACAAGCTCTGGGCCGTTTTCAGCGTGAGGCACAGGCCGCATCCGCCTTGAATCATCCCAGTATTTGCACGATTTACGACATTGGCGAGGCAGATGGCAAAGCCTTCATCGCTATGGAATTTCTGGACGGCGCCACCCTGAAGCACTTAATCAACGGCCGCCCCATGGAGATGGACCGCCTGCTGGACATCGCTATCGAAATTGCAGACGCGTTGGATGCTGCTCATTCGCAGGGCATCATTCACCGTGATATTAAGCCAGCCAATCTTTTCGTCACGCGCCGCGGCCACGCCAAGGTCCTCGACTTCGGACTGGCGAAATTAGTTCCCGCGCGCACTGGGACGGCGCGAGCGGGCGAAATGGTGGGCTCCATGGCGCATGACACGCTCGACTCCGCGGAGATGTTTACCAGTCCGGGAACCGCGGTCGGCACGGTTGCGTACATGTCGCCGGAACAAGTGCGCGGAAAGGAACTCGACGCGCGCAGCGACCTTTTTTCGTTTGGCACCGTGCTGTATGAAATGACTACGGGCGCGTTGCCTTTTCGCGGCGAAACCACAGGAGTGATCTTTGAGGCGATTCTCAACCGCGTGCCGCCTCCTGCCATGCGGCTGAATCCTGATATCCCGCCGAAGCTCGAAGAAATATTACAAAAGGCTCTCGAAAAGGATCGCGAGATGCGTTACCAGGTCGCGGCCGAAATCCGCGCCGATTTGAAACGTTTGCGGCGTGAAGCTGATTCCTCCGGTCGCGTCTCCGCAAGCAGCGCTCCGCAGTTATCCGCCAGCGCTCCCGCTCCGCCGCTTTCGGGCGGCACGCCCACGGTAGCACCGCAAGCTTCTTCGCCATCCATGCCCAGTGCCTCCAGCTCAGCGATGCTGCAAGTCGCCGGCCAGCACAAAATCGGAACTGTTCTGACGGCGATCGTGTTGCTGGTGCTGGTGGCCGCAGCGGCTTTCGGAGTTTATTCCTTGCTTTCGCGCAAGAAATCCGAGGCGTTTGAGCATTTTACAGTTTCGCCGGTCACCGAAACCGGCAAGGCGTCTCTCGCGGCGCTATCGCCCGATGCCAACTATATTCTTAACGTCCAACGCGATGGCGGCCAGCAAAGCCTGTGGCTGCGTAACGTGCCCACGAATAGCAACACGCAAATCGTTCCCCCTTCGGATGATCTGTATCGTTACCTGAAATTTTCGCCCGACGGAAATTTCATTTACTTTGTGCGCGCCGAAAAAGCCGAAAAGAACGTCAACAGTTTGTATCGCGCCCCAGTGCTCGGTGGAAATCCGGAGCGCATTATTCATGATCTTGCCAGCAACATAAGTTTCTCGCCGGACCGCGCACATATCGTATTTCTCCGCTTTAAGTTCAACGAAGGCGAAGGCGATGTGATGATCGCCAATTCGGACGGCTCGAATGAAAAACTGCTCTCAAAGCAAACGACCCGGTTGCGCTCGCCGGATTGGTCACCGGACGGAAAATCGATTGTGGCCGGAGAATTCGTTGCCGAGCAATCTGCCCTTTATGTGCTGGATCTTTTCGACGCCGCCACAGGCGAGAAGAAGATATTCAAGAAATCGGACATGTTTCTGAGCTCGCCTACATGGCTGCCTGATCAGGCAGCCATGCTCGTGATTGGCAGTGGCCGCGATTCGAATTTCAATCGGGGTCAGGTCGGCATCGTTTCTTATCCGAAGGGTGATTATCGCCCGATCACCAACGATACTAACGATTATCCAAGCATCAGTGTTTCTGCCGACGGCAAATCGATTGCCACGGTGCAATCGCAATACGTCGGCACTTTGCAAATTGCGTCTTACGATCCCAACGGCGCGGGTGAGCCAACCACTGTGAGCAGCCGTCCGCCAACAACCGCTTTTGCCTGGACACCGGACGACAAGCTCCTTCTCGAACAGGAAAACGGAATTTTCCGAGCGAACGCCGACGGCAGCAATCGCTCTCCGCTGCTGCACGATGATTATCCGTCCTTCGACCCAATCTCCTGCGATCAAGGACGCTATATTATTTTTGCGTCCGCCTTTCGTGGTGGCGGCAATTCGATGAACATCTGGCGCATGGATGCAACTGGCGGAAACCTCAAACAGCTCACTACAGGCACGGATGATTCCCCGGCGATGTGTTCGCCTGATGGGAAGTGGCTCGTTTACGCCAGCTTTGATTCCGGAAAATTTGTGGCCAAAAGAGTTTCAGTAGATGGCGGTGCGGCGACGCAACTATCCGAGGCGTTGCTGACTTGTGGATGCGTCAATGTGTCGCCGGACGGGAAATATTTGGCGTTTCAGACCCAACCCACTACCGGGGGGGCGGTGGTGATCAAAATTCTGGATTTCCAGACGCTGCAGCCTGTGACAATTATCCCGCGCGATCCGCGTGCTACCGGCGAAATTCGCTACACCTCGGACGGTAAAACAATCGGATACCCGATTCGCGAGAATGGCTTGTACGCTCTTTGGGTATCGCCTGTGGGCGGTTCTCCTGGCCACCGCGTCACGGAATTCCAAGCCGACCGCATCGATGATTTTCACTGGTCTGCCGACGGCAAGACCCTCGGCGTCCTGCGCTCCCACAGCGATAGCGACGTTGTTCTCCTCCGCCAGACTTCCGGGCATTAGGCTCACATTTCGAATGCCCGTCATTCCAGGCCGCTGACGGTCAACTTGTTGCTTGGCCGGCCGTTTCCTTGGCTCACTTTCAGCTCTGGTGAGAATAGGCAATTGGGAGACTGAATGAGCTGTCCGATCTGCAAAAAACGGCCGCCGAAAAGATTTTGTCCCGCGCTAGGCGAAAAAATATGCGCGATATGCTGCGGACGCGAGCGCGAAGTCACCATTGATTGCCCGCAGGACTGCTCGTACTTGATCACAGCTCATCGCTACGAAGCCGAGCATCGTCAGCCCATTTCGCGCGATGAACTCCTCTATCCCCAAGCTGATTTTGATATTTCGTTTATCCAGGAGCGCTGGCCGATCCTTGCCGGAGTTGGCGCGACAATCCTGTCATTCCAATCGCAGAATAAAGATCTGAATGATGCGGCTGTTCTGGGCGCGCTGGAGGCCCTGGCGGAAACGTATCGAACGCTCGGAACGGGGATTTACTACGAGCATCCTCCGGATTACCCAATCGCGCGTGCCCTTTACGCCGCATTTGCCGAGTTCTTTCAGAACTTGCGCAAACAGGAAGCAGAACGCTCTGGTTCCCCGAAGCTCAAGGAATCCGAAATTTTCAATTTGCTGGTCTTCCTTTTGCGTGTCGGCAAACAAGAAACCAATGGCCGGCCGCGTTCGCGAGCATTCCTCAGTTTTCTGCAAACGCGCTTCCCGCCCGCGGCAGAAAAGGCTGTTGAAACGTCACGAATTATTATGCCGTGATTGCAGCGTCCGTTCGAAGGGCGCGGCCAGGAATGCACAGCGAACTCAGAAACCTTCGTCCAAGTCCTAAGCGGGCGATTTTCGCACCTGTCGCCACCCGTCACTTAGCCTCGCCCGGCTTGAACAATGGATTGTAGATGATCCCGATTACGTTGCCGAAGGGATCGCGCACTTCGCCGGCTAGCATTCCCCCACCCACGTCCTGCACTTCTTCTACGGGAGTTGCTCCTAGTTCGATCAGGCGTTTATAAGCAGCACGCGCGTCTTCGACTCCCCAGTAAGCGACGCCAGCAGGCGCGCGTTTGCCCTCGGCTTTCGGTGCGGGCACAAGGCCCAGGTCATATCCACCGACGTTGTACCCCACGTAATAAGCAGGCTCATCGAAGTACGGTTGGATGCCTAAGGCTTTGCTGTACCACTCTTTAGCCTTGGCCATGTCCTGTACTTCGTATTTCGCAGTTCGCAATCCTAAAAACATAGGGCGCTCCTTCGGATCGGCTTTAGCGGCTTGGGGCGCCGACGTGGCCGCCGAAATATCCACTCGGCCTGCAAGGTACGCGAATAAGCAGAGCGCGGCAAGAAACATCGTAACGGCGGAAACGTGTTTCATCTTCACACCGCGCGCAGGTTTCGTTTGCGGAACAACCGATTGAAGAGATACCACGGCTGGGCCAGTACGATTCCGCCCGCGATTACTTGAAGCTCTAGCCCTTCTGCGTGCCATCGTTATCCTCCAGTCTCGAGTCCAAGCTGCAACTGCGGCGAGCGCCAGGCCCGATTCACCGAACGATCGGGGCGCACGCCTAAACCGTATTTCTCGCGCAGATACTCGACGCGCGCGCTGATTTCCTTGCGATAAGAGTCCGGCGCATCATTGTGCTTGCCGTACCACGCGTGATACTGACGCGAAAGCTTCGGAAACTTATCAGCTAGAAATGGCATGAAATGTCTTAGCGACGCCGAGGTAAGGAACAAAACCCTTCCGGCGAACCATTGAGCGTCCGAATCTCGCGCGGTCCGTGCCAGTAAGCTCAAATCCTCCGGTCGATCGGTAATACCCGGAAGAATCGGCATCACTAGCACGCCGGCGGAAATTCCGGCTTCGCGAAGAGTGCGGACCGCATTCATGCGCAAATCCGGCCGAGGCGCCCGCGGTTCGAGCAGACGAGCCAGGCGAGTACGCATGGTTGTAATGCTGAGATTTATCGCAAGCGCGGAGCGCTCAGAAATGCGCTTCAGCAAATCGATATCCCGAAGCACCTGGTCCGATTTCGTGGTGATGGAAAGATTCAAGCCCTCGCGCTCCACGATTTTTTCCAGAATCGCGCGCGTCGCACCGTACTCGCGCTCCGCCGGCTGATAAGGATCGGTGGCCGTGCCGATGGCGATGTGTTCGCCCCAGATTTTTTCGTTGGATAAATCACGCTGCGCCAACGGGCCAGCATCCTGCTTCACGTAAACTTCGATTCGAATTCGTTCCCGTCGATTTCCATGTATTCGTGCGTGTAACGCGCATAGCAATAATGGCAGCCGAATTCACATCCGCGATAGGGGTTCACTGTCCAGCGGAACGGGACCCGCTCGGAATCGCAGTAATTCAGAATGGATTTAACGGGTAGTCGAAAATACTCCGTCCCGCGTTTGGCATCAGCGCGAGGGGAGGAAGCGGCGAGGCGTGCAATGCCGACCAGTTCCGCAGCGGGCTTCGTGCTCCGGCTTGGTGCCGGAGGGGGCGCGGAAGCTTCGCATGGGGACTCACAGGTGCCGTGGCGAGCGGCTGTGGGGAAAAGGGTGAGACTGGTCTGCTTCGCACGCTTCCGGGGACGCTCAAGCGTCGCTGGTGTCGCACGAAGAATGGGGAAAGTGGCCATTGATTGCCTCGCCGCACGAGAGGCAATATATTCGCCTTTTGTTCGCTTTGTCAAGGACAATCTTTCGCTTTTAATTCGCCTGCGCGAATGCGCGGCCCGGATTTGGAAACCGCAAGAAGCCCAACAATGATTTAGAAGCGCTCGGCCGATATACTGGAACAAAGTCGTGCCGGAGCTCTCTGCGGGCAAATTGGAATTTTGATCGTTGACGACGACATCGTTAGCCAGCGGGCGCTGAAAAACATTCTTGATTCGGAGGGGTGGCGTGTGCGTATTGTGCCGCTGGCGTCGGCGGCGATGCTCGAATTGGCTAGCGGCGCGTGGAGTTTGGTGATCGTGAATGTCGCTATGACCGATGTGCGAGGGCCGCTCTTCAACATCTTGAAGGATTTGGCGCAGGGAGTTGCCGATGCGCCTGCTGGCGCCCCGATCGACGCGAGCAAACCTAAGGGGATTCGGGTGTTGTTTCTGGTTCCGATGCTGGCGGTAAAGGACGCGCAGCCGATTCTCGAGCGCGAAGGCCTTCCCTACATTATTAAGCCTTATCATTTGCATGACTTTCTGGAGAAAGTCGGTGAGTTGCTCGTGGAAGCTGGGGCGCTTGCCGATCCGATTCGTAGCATGCGTGGATTCGCTTCTGGTAACAATCGGCAACGCGGGACCCCGACCTCGCGCAACAGCCGGCGGAACACGATGTTCGCTTCGCGCGGCGATTATCAGATGTCGGAAGAAGAGATGAAGGACTGGGAGCGCACGGAAGAAGAAGATAAGCAGAAACGCGAGAAGGAACTCAAGGACCGCGAACACCTTTGACGCTGCTAGCGGCTGGCGCCCACACCATAACTTATAAGGATCCTCGCGGCACCCGATTTCCGAGTTTGGGCCCTTCGCCCTCTTAACCCCATTGCTCGCCTTCATGCCTTTCTGCTCCTGGTCTTCATCAATCTGCTCGTCTTCATGCCTGGGCTCGTCGACCTGGTTCTAGCACTCGCTATATAGGTTGCAAGAATTCCGCGACTGAGCGTTCTCAGTGTGAAGCCGCGCAAATATTCGTTTGGCCGCCGCGGGCTTACGAGGAGAACGTCATGTTCGCGAATGAGAAGTGGGTTTGGATGTTTGGTCTCGGTGCTACTGTGGCTTTGGTTGCAGCTCTTTTGTGGGTTTATGGGTCTCCGCGAGCGACCGTCGAAGCTGGCCATTCGGTCGGCGATGCCAGTCCTTCGGGTGTCGATCGGGACCTTTCCGTTGGGGTTGGATCTGACTCGCGGGCTTCTACTTCTACTAACTGGCGCATCGGTTCGCCTGTGACATATGAGACCTTGACCGTGTTTCCTGTTCTCTCTTCTCTCGATACCAATACCGAAGCATTCGAAACTCTCGATGCCGCGCTGGCTTCCGGAGATGCGATTGTTAGCGAGCAGGGAGACGCGATGCGACGGTCGCGCGATGGCGGTGAGCAGCCGACTACTTATATTTCCAGCGGGGCGCAAGTCAATCAGTTAGTGCTGATCAACCGCGGCAAGAGACCTTTGTTGCTGCTTGCCGGCGAAGTGGTTTCTGGCGGAAAGCAGGACCGCATTATCGCCAAAGACCGACTTGTACCTATTGGCGCTAAGCCGTTGCCGCTCGATGTGTTTTGTGTCGAGCATAGCCGCTGGACTTTCGGCGACGGGAAATTCTCCGCGGCTAAGACGATGGTTCATCCCACTGTGCGCGAGAAGGCTGCGGTGCAAGGGGATCAGAGTGAAGTGTGGGCTGCTGTGCGCGGCGATACTGCCGCGGCAATGGCGCAACGAAGCATGGCTTCGAACCTTGAAGCTTCGCCTCCGCCCGTTTCGTCGGCGCAGGTTTCGCGGGTGATTGCTTCTGCCGCACCGACCGAAGGCTATCGCAGCATTTATCAGTCGGATGCCGTTGGTCCGTCTGTTGAAAATTTTGCGCAGGAAGTGCAGAAGCGGTTTGAGCGCGCGACCACGGGGATTCAGGGCGAATATGTTGTTGGAGTGATTGTGGCTTATGGAGGCGAAGTCGCTTGGAGCGATATTTTCGCTTCGTCGCAACTTTTTGACGCTTATTGGCCGAAACTTTTGCGCAGCTATGCTGTGGAGGCGTTGACGCGTCCGGCGGTGAAGGAACAAGTCTCGCTGGTCGATGCGCGTGATTTTCTGCGTCCTGCCACCGGGCATGTGCGCGAGGAAACCGAGCCCGGCGTTTATCACTGGCGTGAACGTAGCGAAGGGCATATTGCTGAGATTGAACTGGAAGCCCTTGAGCCGAAGCCATTGACTTTGCACTGGCTGAAAGTTTTGCGCACGAGCTAGTAACGATTCGCGTTTGCGCGCGTGCCGACTGTGCGCCGCAAACCGCTCGCGACGCTCGCGCGGAGGGCATGGCGCTCGCGGGATAATTCCAGTAAGAACCTTCAGGGGTTAAAACCCCGGAAGGGGCTGCTGAATGATGGTCGTAGCTGAAGCCACGATTCAACAAGATTTCTTCGATCAGCGCTGCCATAGGCGCACCTTGCTGCTGTCCGCGGTTCCGGCTAGTAGTTCCGCGATTGTTTTCTTCAGAGTTGGGTGAACTGCGTCTGGCGCTATTTCGGCTAACGGGATCAGTACGAAGCGGCGGTCGGTCATGCGCGGGTGCGGGATTTCCAGGCTTGGCGAGCGCATGATTTTTGAGCCGTAAAGAAGGATATCCATGTCGATGATGCGCGGGCCTTTGGGAGTTGTGCGGATGCGTCCCATTCCCCGCTCGATTTCGAGGAGCTTCTCCATTACTTCCTGCGGTGGTGCGGTTGTCTCCACTTCGACTACGGAATTCAGGAACCATTCCTGGGCGCGCAGTTCAACCGGCTCGGTTTCGTACAGCGAGGATTGTTTCATGACGGGGATTCCGTGCGCGGCGAGCGCTTCGATCGCGCGTGCGATGTTTTGAGCGCGATCTCCGATGTTCGATCCCAGCGAGAGGTAAACCTTAGCCATGTCCTGGGGCACATTCTAGCTTGAAGGGTGGAGGAATTGACGGCTGAGATCGCTGCGGCACGGGGCGGACTGGTTGCGAGGACGATCACATCGAAACGCCGGCGTGCGTCTCCAAGATACGATGTGGGCGAAGCGGAATACGAAAAACCGTCGAAAAGCGAACAACGCGGAACTGTGAATTTGCGAAAATAATGACGATTAGAATCGGGCGCGGTTGTTTGTTTTCTGTAAGTTACGGCGAATTCTAATCGGCCGGAGTGACGATTAGAAATGCGCGCGATGCGATCGCGATTGGGGCCGGTTTTCGCGGGATACGCGGGCGGTTTGGCGTGCTGGCCGCGGATTTTTACGGCGCTATGTTGCCGGTGCGATCGTGAGGCGAAGATATTCTGGGTGTGGCTGAGTGTGCCGCGCTTAGTTGTCGCCCGTTTGCCGATTGGCGGTGTGTCTGCTCTTTCGCTGTGTTTTGGGTACGAGGCGTTCATTTGTTTCGGGTAGGATTTGGCGCCGCCGATTGGTTTGAACGAGTTAGGCGAAATGGGCGTTTGGCGAAAGCGTCCATTTGTTTCGGGTAGAAATTCACAAAGGATGTTGCGAGAAAAGGACGGGCGTGTGAAGTGGCGGGGATGCAGCGTGGCGGGCTGAGTTCCGTTTTGGGAATTCTG